>JABAHQ010038451.1_pt3 | contig 10115 bp, 9 predicted proteins | sample 7062091 | NCBI WGS metagenome assembly JABAHQ01 (sample SAMN14534359, study PRJNA622989) | marine sediment metagenome | biome: marine biome [ENVO:00000428]; feature: marine pelagic biome [ENVO:01000023]; material: deep marine sediment [ENVO:00002113] | place: India: Gulf of Kutch | collected... | reverse complement strand
ATTCGCGCTGCTGGCCACCCTGGTGCCCTCCATCGGCTTGAGCTGGATCTTTCTGCAGCAGACCGAACAGATCATTAAGGATAACTCGCTGGATGAGATGCGTGGGGTGGTCAGCTATGCCGCGCGTGAGATCGATCTCTGGATGAAGGAGCGCGTCTATGATCTGCGCGTCTTCTCCAGCTCCTATGTGCTTTCGGAAAATCTCCAGAGTCTGCGCCAACAACAGAGCCCTGGTGGTGCACGCCAACGTCTGGATGACTACCTCAACCTGGTGGTGGGACAGTACCCGGAGTATGAACGCATGGTGGTCTATGACCCGGCGGGCCAGGTGCTGGTGGGCAGCCGTTCCGATGCCGCGTTGCCGCCCTTGCCGCAGGGGTGGTGGGAGCAGCTCAATCAGGGGGGCGAGTTGGTGGGCGCGGTACGCTGGGACCCAGTGATTAAGCGTTATCTGCTGGTGATCTGGGTCCCCATTCGCGGCGCNNCGGCGCCCAGGGGGAGCATCTGGGCGCCATCGGGGTGGATATTCACGTGCAGGCGGTGCGCCCGATTCTGGAGGCCTTCCCGGTGGCCCAAACCGGTGAGGTGTTGTTGTTGACGCTTGAGGGGCAGGCGATCTTGAGTTCGCGCAAGGCGGCCGAGGCAGAGCCCTTAGCGCCGCTGGCCGAGTCTCTGGTGCAGCGCTTTCAGGCCCGCCCTACGGAGCTGCATCTCTATCGCAACGCCGCGGGCGAGGCCGTGCTGGGTATGTGGGGGCGTATCGGGGTGAGTCACTGGGCCTTATTGGTTGAACAGCAGCGCGGTCTGGTGTTCGCCGATGTGGAACGGATCCGCGACTTCACCTTCATGCTCATGTTGGTATTGGTGGTGGCCATCGCGCTGCTGGCCTATGGCATGGGCCAGAGTATTATCCGGCCCTTGAGTCAGTTGGTGAGGGCGGCGGGCAAGGTGACCACCGGTGACCTGGAGGTGCAGATCCCCGTCCGCCGGCGCGATGAGCTGGGCCTGACCATTGGGGTGTTCAACACCATGGTCCATCGCTTGCGCGATAGCCGCGCCGAGCTCGAGCGCCTGTCGGTGACCGATGATCTGACCGGCCTGTTCAACCACAAATATCTCGTCGATGCCGTTCAGCGTCAGATCGAACGCTTCCAGCGCCATCCCCATCACGGTTTCTGTCTGATCATGGCCGATATCGATCATTTCAAGTCGGTCAATGATAGCTACGGCCATCTGGTCGGGGATGAGGTGCTACGCCGGGTGGGGGAGATTCTCACCGCCGGGGTGCGCAGCGTGGACGTGGCCGCCCGCTACGGTGGCGAGGAGTTTATTCTGGTGTTAGAGGATACCCAGATGGAGGCCGCCGCGGTGTTGGCCGAACGCATCCGCACCCAGGTGGAGGCCCTGCATATCGAGTCCGAGGGCAAAACCCTGCAGGTGACGCTCAGCGCGGGGGTGGCGGAGGCGCGGCCTAAGGATCAGTCCCTGGATCTCATCGGGCGCGCCGACCAGGCGCTCTATCAAGCCAAGGAGCAGGGGCGCAACCGCNNCCTAATTGGCGCGTAACAGCTTGTAGAAAATCCACCCCATCTGGTCATCATGGGTGCGCACCTGAATCCATAGATCGCGATGCGCCACGGCCTGGACCGTGGTGCCCTTGGAGAGGATAAACTTCACCGCGCTGTCGATGCTTGGCTGGGCGCGTACATTGCTGCGGGTGAGTAGCTCAAACCTCAGTGGCGGGTTAAAGCCCTGTTGCTCCACATCCCCCCCCAAGTGGGTGCGCGCCGGGGTGCTGCGCAGCTCCGTGATGGCGTCATTGATGTTGGTNNTTCGCGCAAAGTGGAGAGGGCGATCTGGGCCTCCGCCAGAGAGGAGACCGTCTCCGCCTTGCTCTCATGGGAGCGCAGTTTGGACTTGGTCCGCACCACCTCCTGAATGGCCTGGTCGAGACGCATCTGCTGTACCTTGAGCTGGCGCTGGAGCTCCAGCACCTGAGCCGTCTGTTCCAGCAGCTGCAGCTCCAGCTCCGCCATGCGGCGATTGTCATGCTCAATCTGATCCCGCGCCTGGGCAAGCTCCTGGCGCAGCGGTTCCAGTTGTGGGGGGGGCGCGGCTTCGGTGTGTTCGGGCTGTGGCGGTGGGTGGGCGCAGCCCCCCAGGGCAAGCAGTAGGGGGCCGAGAATGCCCGGTTTCATGCTTATTATTCTTGGTCGATTCACGTCTTCCAACCTTGGTCCAGCAATGCATCACACGCCTTCGGGCTTACGGTTTAAGGTACGCAAGCGTGTGGACGTACCCTCCCTGGATGGGCTCTGCTCAGGCTCATCGCCATGTGCCCCGCCCCCCTTCTGAAAGTAACCCATGTCCCGCGTGGCGACAAGGGCTTTGCCGGGCTTGCATCCGCCCTGGGGCTCCTTTACCTTGGCGCTCAGTTCTGTTCCGGTGGATGTCAGGTGCGAGGTAGTGACNNGGTGCTGGCGGTCAAGGACAAGCTCGAGATCGAGACCATTGAGGGGCGTCAGCACCGGGTGCGTCCCAAGGATGTGGCCCTGATTCACCCGGGCCCCTGTAGCAGCTTTGCCGAATTGGTGCCCCAGCAGGGGGAGGTGGAGGAGGCCTGGGAGCTTTTGCAGGGGGAGTCCACTACCCTGGAGGCGTTGAGCGAGCTCGTCTTTGGGGGCTATGCGCCGGCCACCGCCTGGGCCACCTGGCAGCTGGTCGATGAAGATCTCTTCTTCACCGGTGAGCCCGATGCCATTGAGGTGCGCGATGATCACAGCGTGGCGGAGATCAGGCAGCGACGGGAGGCCCGGGAACAGCGGGCCCAGGCGTGGGAGGCCTTTGTCGAACGGCTGGGTCGAGGCACCTGTGATCGGGACCGAGACCGGGAGTATCTCGCCGATATCGAGCAGCTGGCCCTGGGGCGTCGCGATCAGAGTCGGGTTTTGCGCGAGCTGGGACGGGCGGAACAGCCGGAGGTGGCCCACGCAGTGCTCTGTGCGGTGGGGTATTGGGATGGGAGCTACAACCCCTATCCTCAACGTCAGGGCGTTGCCCTAACGCCACCGGCGCTTGAGCTGGGGGCACTCCCATCGGAGGCGCGGCGGGATCTGTGCCATNNGGAGGCGCGGCGGGATCTGTGCCATCTGCCCGCCTATGCCATCGATGATGAGGACAGCCACGACCCCGATGATGCTATCAGCATGGAGGGGCAACGCCTGTGGGTGCATGTGGCCGACGTGGCGGCCCTGGTGCCGCCGGATTCTCCCGCGGACCTGGAGGCCCGTCGGCGCGGGGCCAATCTCTACCTGCCCGAGACCATCGTGCCCATGCTGCCGGAGCAGGCGACAGCGGTGTTGGGGCTGGGGCTGAGTGAACGCTCACCGGCGCTCTCGTTTGCCCTGGAGTTTGCCGAGGATGCCACCCCCCAGTTGGTGGAGGTGGTGCCCTCCTGGATTCAGGTGCAGCGTCTCTCCTACCGCTCAGCCGAGCCCCTGCTCGATGAGGGGCCCTTGCAGGAGTGCTGGCATCGAGCCCAGGCCAATCTGCAACGTCGCCAGCGGCTCGGCGCGGTGATGTTCGATCTGCCCGAAGTGCGGCTGCGCCTGGAGCAGGGGGCGGTGGCCATCAAACCCCTACCGCCCCTGAGAAGCCGTACCCTGGTGACCGAGGCGATGTTGATGACTGGGGAGGCGGTGGCCGCCTACGCGCAGCGGGAGGGCATCGCCTTACCCTTTGCCTCCCAACCGCTACCGGGCTGTGAGGGACCGCTGGAGACCATGGCGCAGATGTTCGCCTGTCGTATGCGCATGAAGCGCAGCCAGGTCAAGGTCACCCCTGAACCCCACGGCGGTTTGGGGCTCGACGCGTACAGTCAGGCCACCAGCCCCCTGCGTCGCTATGCCGATCTGTTGGTCCATCAACAGCTCCGTGCCCATCTGCTGGGGCAACCGCTACTGGATCAGGCCGCGCTGGTGGAGCGTATCGGGGCCTATGCGGCGGTGATCGGCTCGGTGCGGCGCAGCGAGCGCCTCTCCAATCAGCACTGGACCTGCGTCTACCTCAAACAGCAGTCCCACTGGCGGGGAGAGGCGGTGGTGGTGGAGCTGCAGGAGCGCAAAGCCAAACTGATCATCCCCGAGCTGGCCTGGGAGTTCTACGCCTCGCGGCGGGGGGAGTGGACGCTGGATCAAGTCGTGACGGTACGCTGCCAGGGGGTCAATCTCCCCGAGCGCACCCCCCAGTTTCAGATCGAGGGCTAGGTGGGAGCGCATGGAGGGCGTCTCAATGCAAAGCTCGCTGAGTCTGTTCAGGCGCCTCTGGCGCGTTGCCCGGCTGTTGTCGCATCTGCTGCTGGGCGTGCTCCTGACCCTGCTGCTTTCCTGGTGGCTGGTGGGCGCTAGCAGCCATGCCCGGCTGGGGGAGTGGTGGTGCCGTCGTCTGTGCGCGATCCTCAAGGTGTCGCTGCACGTGCAGGGGCGTCCCGCCACGGGGGCGGTGTTGCAGGCGGTCAATCATATCTCCTGGCTGGATATTCCGGTGCTGGGGGCGGTGGGACAGGCCCATTTTCTGGCCAAATCCGAGGTGAGCCAGTGGCCGCTGATCGGGTGGCTGGCCCGTTATAATGGCACCCTGTTTATTGAGCGGGGGCGCCCAGGGGCGGTGGCCCGTTCCACCCGTGAGGTGGCGCGCATGCTGGAGCGCCGGCGTCGCGTGCTGTTTTTCCCCGAAGGGACCACCACCCACGGGGATCGGGTACGGCGCTTTCACCGTCAACTCTTTGTCGCCGCGCAACAGACCGATAGCCAGGTGCAGCCGGTGGCCCTGCGTTATCTCCACCCGACGGGGGTTCATCCCCGCGTCCCCTATGTGGGCAGTCAAACCTTCATGGCCAATCTCTGGGCCATCTGCGCCGAGCCGAGGATCCGGGTGGAGTTGATCTATGCCGCGCCCTTTGCCGTCGGGCAGATGAGTCCCAAGCAGGCGGCGGAGCGTGCCTGGCTGACGGTCAATCACGCCCTCTGGCCTGAGGTGGCGGATGCGGCATGAGGTTTCTCTGTGACGAGATGTTGCGCGGTCTGGCCAAGTGGTTGCGCGCGGCGGGCTATGACACCACCCAGGCCCCCGAGAGCGCATCCGATAGGCGGTTGCTGAATGATGCGCGCGCCCNNTGCTGACACGGGACCACAAGATCCTGGAGCGGCGCGATGCCCACCACATCACCTGGTGGTTAGGGGGGCAAGGGATCGACACCTGGGCACGGCAGCTGCGCCACGATCATGGTCTTAACTGGTGCTATCGCCCCTTTAGCCGCTGTCTCCGTTGTAATCAGCCCCTCGACGGGCCCTTAACGGCGTTGACGGGCGCCGAGCTCCCCGCCTCCGTGCATGAGCGTCAATTGGCGGTCTATCGCTGCCAGCAGTGTGAGCGCTACTACTGGGAGGGGGATCATGTGCGCCGCATGAAGCGGCGTCTGCACGCTTGGCAGTCACTGGAGATAGAGCCCCATGAGAAAAGTGATTAGAATGGGGGCATCCACCGACCCGGGAGAGGAATATGTTTGAAGAACAGATGACGCGCGTCTTGACGGCATTGGCCTTCATCATCCCGGGCATCTTGTTGTTGCGCTGGTTTCTGACCCGTAGTGGCCGCTCACCGGATGATCTGATCCGTGAACATCGCCAGCGCCTGGAGCAGAAATACGCCCGCGGTGAGATCAGCGAGTCGGATTTCCAGAAACAGATCGCCGATCTGGATCAGGACTAGGCCCCAGCCTGGGGTTGATCACCATCAACCCGGCCTCGTTCAGCGCCTTGGGTGGCTGTTTTTTGACCCCCAATCTGCCCTATACTGGATGCAATAGCCCCATATTTTGCATCCCTTCCCCTCCGGTCGCCCGGCTTACGTGACCCGCTCCCCTGGGGTGCAGAACCGACAGGAGCCCCTTCACTCCATGGCTGCCACGCTCCATCAACAGCTCGAGTTCGCCTCGCCGGCCGCGCATACGGGGGATCAGGGGGAGCATGGGGGACAGCAAGAGGTCTGGCGCATATTGGTGGTGGACGATGAGGAGGATGTCCATGCGGTCACCCGCCTGGTGCTCGGGGGCGTGACCTTCGAGGGGCGTACCCTGGAGCTCTCCCAGGCCTGTTCGGCCGCCGCCGCTTACGAGTTTATCCGCCTCCATCCCGACACCGCGGTCATTCTGCTGGATGTGGTGATGGAGGATGAGGCATCGGGTTTGCGTCTGACCCATGCCATTCGTCATGAACTGAACAACTGGCAGGTGCGGATTATTATCCGCACCGGCCAACCCGGCTATGCCCCCGAGGACCAGGTGGTCATCGACTATGAGATCAACGATTATCTCTCCAAGAGTGAGTTGACCCATAGTCGGCTCTATGTGGCCATGATCACCGCCCTGCGCTCCTATCGCGACATCGTCCAGGCCGAGGCCCACCGCCAGGAGCGAGCCGTCGCCGAGGCCATGGCCGAGGCCCAATCGCGTTTTCTCGCGCAGATGGGCCATGAGCTGCGCACCCCGCTTTATGGTGTATTGGGGATGGCCGAGTTGCTGCTCGAGTCATCACTGGAACAGACCCAGCGCGAGTATGTGAATACCATTATTCACTCGGGTGAGTCCCTGCTGGTGTTGCTCAATGATCTGCTCGATATTGCCAAAATCCAGGACGGCGCCCTGCAGCTGGAGTCGGTCGAAGTGGATGTGGTGGACCTGGTCGAGGTGGATGTGGTGGACCTGGTCAAGGAGATCGGGCGTCTGTTCTCCGGGCGCGCACGACAGAAGGGAATCGGTTTCGAGATTGATATGGAGGCGTCCGTGCCCAGACGCTGTCTCAGTGATCCAACGCGGCTGCGCCAGATTCTCTCCAACCTAATCGGCAATGCCATCAAGTTTACTCAGCAGGGACACGTACGCATCCATGCCGGATTTAGCTCCGCACCCGACTCGCGCCACCGCGGCGAGCTATCGCTGGATGTGGAGGACACCGGTGTCGGTATCGATCCGGCCTTTATGCATCAGCTGTTTGAGCCCTTTGCCCAAGAGGATGTCTCCACCGCGCGCCGCTTTGGTGGCAGTGGCCTGGGCTTGGCAATTGTCAACGAGTTGACCGAGGCCATGGGCGGCAGCATCGATGTCCACAGTGATCCCGGCCAGGGCAGTCGCTTTCGCGTGCGCTTACCGGTCTCCATTCCCTCCACCCCGCTCGCCTCAGGCCCCTCCGTGGGTCAGGATGCGGTCGTGGAAGAGGCGCCGGTGCCGCGCGCCGACAGACGCTATCGGATTCTGTTGGCGGAGGATAATCCGGTCAATCAGCGGGTCACCAGGACGGTGCTGGATAAACTGCGGGCCGATGTGGTGATCGCCGAGGATGGACGCCAGGCGGTGGACGCGGTGGCGGTGCAGCAGTTCGATCTGATTTTGATGGATTGCCAGATGCCGTTGATGGATGGTTACACCGCCACCCAGACCATTCGCCGCCTCGCCAGTGGTCGCGATGTGCCGATTATTGCCATGACCGCCAATGACAGCGAACAGGACCGACAGCGCTGCTTTGATGTGGGCATGGATGACTTTATCCCCAAGCCCGTGCGTCTGAAAAACCTCGGGCAGGTGATTCATAAATGGCTTGAATCGGGGAGGTAGCGTGGCCCAGCGACAACCGCCTCCATCCACCTCAGCGGCCGGCCCCCTGGTGCTGTTTCTGTTGGGTTTGGTGTGTTTCACCTGGCCGCTGCTCTCGGTGCTGGATCATCCCGACCCCTACATCGCCTACGGGCTGATATTCGGGGTCTGGGGGATATTCGTGGGGCTGTTGGCCTATCTCGCGCGGCGTATTGCCAGCACCACGGAACGGAAGCAGGATCATGCGCGCGACCCTGTTTGATCCCGCACTGGTCGTCTCCGTTATCGCCCTCTATATGGTGGTGCTGTTCGCCGTGGCGACCTGGGTGGAGCGGCGTGTCTCACACGGGCGTAACCCCGCCGATCATCCCCTGGTCTATGCCCTGTCGCTGGCCATCTACTGCACCACCTGGACCTATTACGGCAGTGTTGGTAAGGCCGCCTCATCGGGGCTGCTGTTTTTGACCATCTATCTCGGGCCGACCCTGGTGATGTGCTGGTATTGGGTACTGGTGCGCAGGATGGTGCGCCTGAAGAGCCGCTATCACATCACCAGTCTGGCCGATTTCATGGCGCTGCGCTTTGATCGCTCACAACTGGTGGGCGCGTTGGTGAGTCTGGGGGCGCTGTTGGGCACTATTCCCTATATCGCCCTGCAGCTCAAGGCGGTATTGCACACCTTTGACATCCTCACCCAGGAGACGGCCGATCCCACCCAGGTGAATATGGAGATGGGGTTATGGTTGGTGGCGCTGATGACCTTTTTTACCATTGTCTTTGGCGTGCGACGTATCGACCCCACCGAACGCCATCGCGGAATGGTGACCGTGGTGGCGCTCGAATCCCTGGTGAAACTGCTGGCGCTGCTGAGTGTGGGGCTATTCGTGGTCTATTGGCAGTTCGATGGCATGGAGTCGATTATGCGCCGGGTTGCCAGCGCCGGTGAGTATGCCCGCATTGGCGGCGAGGAGGGCAACTCCGGTTACGTCACCTGGTTTAGTTTTCTGATTCTCTCCATGGCCGCCTTTCTGTTTCTGCCCCGGCAATTCCATGTGGCGGTGGTGGAGAACTCCAACGAGCGTCACCTGTTAACCGCCATGTGGGTGTTCCCGCTCTATCTGGTGTTGATAAATCTGTTCGTCTTGCCCGTGGCCCTGGCCGGTAAGGGGATGGGTTATGGTGGGTTTGAGACCGACTTTCTGGTGCTGTTGCTGCCCTTCGATGCGGGCCAGTCGCTGCTGACCCTGTTTGCCTTTATTGGGGGCTTTTCCGCGGCCACGGGCATGATCATGATCACCTCCATGACCATGGCGGTGATGTTGAGTAACTATCTGCTGCTGCCCCTGATCAATTTTTTTCCTGCGCTGAATTGGCTGCGCCGCCATATGTTGGCGAGCCGTTGGGTGATTGTCGCCTGCTATCTGTTGTTGGGTTATCTGTTTTTAATCGGCGTGGGTGAATCCTTCGCGCTGGTTAATATCGGTATCATCTCCTTTGCCGCCATACTGCAGATTGCCCCGGCCGCCCTGGCGGGCCTGTTCTGGCGTCAGGCCAATCGCTGGGGGGCCTTTAGCGGCATCGCCGCGGGGCTTGTGACCTGGGGGTTCACCCTCATTGTGCCGGCCTTTGCCCGCACCGGCTGGCTGCCGTTGGAGTGGTTGGAGGGCGGCGTCTTTGGCATCGCGCTGTTGCGCCCCGAGGCGCTGTTTGGTCTGAGCGGTATGGATCCCATCAGTCACGCGGTGTTCTGGTCGCTGCTGTTTAATATCGCCTGGCTCATCGGGGTCTCGCTCAATACGCGCCAGTCCGAGAGTGAGTCACAGATGGCGCAGGAGTTTGAGCATGCCTTGCGCGTTAGCCAGAGTTTCGCCACCACCCATGACAGTGACGAGCGCTGGATCCCCATGCGCGATAAGGCAACCCGTATATCGGTCATGCTGGAGGACTACTTCCTGCCCGAGCGCGCCCAGGAGATCTTACAGACGATTCTGCAGCGCCTGCATTTAGCCCCAGACGGAGAACTCTCCATCGTGGAGCTGGCCATGCTCTATCGCGAAGTGGAGATGTCGCTCTCCGGGGCCATCGGGGCGGCGGCCTCGCATCGGGCCATGCAGGAGGCGCGCATATTTACCGAGCAGGAGAACCAGGCGCTGTCGAAATTTTATGGCGATATGCTGGCGCGGCTGAAGATCTCGCCCGATGAGTTGCATGAGAAGGTCAATTTTTATCAACGCCGCGAGGCCATGCTCTCGGCCCATGCCCAGGAGTTGGAGGAGCGGGTGCTGGAGCGCGATCAGGAGATCGAGCGACGCCTGCGTGTGGAGGGGGCCCTGAAAGACAGCGAGGAGCGTCTTGAATCCATACTCGAGTACACCACCGCGGTGGTCTATCTCAAGGACTTTGCCGGGCGCTATCTGCTGGTGAACCGACGCTATGAGGAGCTGTTTGGGGTTCAGCGCGCGCATAT
>JABAHQ010017848.1_pt2 | contig 10122 bp, 13 predicted proteins | sample 7062091 | NCBI WGS metagenome assembly JABAHQ01 (sample SAMN14534359, study PRJNA622989) | marine sediment metagenome | biome: marine biome [ENVO:00000428]; feature: marine pelagic biome [ENVO:01000023]; material: deep marine sediment [ENVO:00002113] | place: India: Gulf of Kutch | collected... | reverse complement strand
CCTGAGGACCCAGACACCCTACCCAGCTGTCGAAGAGCTGGAGGGCTTCTGCGCCGGCGTCTGCCTGCGCCTTGAGATATCGGATTATTATCTCGGTTACCTTCTCCATAAGCATTGCCCACTGCCTGGGCTCTGCGTACATCATCGCCTTTGCATAGGTATAGTTCTTCGAGCCGCCCCCCTCTATTATGTAGCTTGCTATGGTAAACGGCGCGCCCGCAAAGCCGATTAGCGGGAGCTTTCCGTCGAGCTCTCCTTTTACGAGCTTTATGGCCTCGAGAAGGTATGGCACGTCCTGCTCCGGCTCTATTATGCGTATCGCCTCTATGTCCTGCCTGGTCCTGACCGGGTTGTGTATGACCGGGCCGTCGCCCTTTGCGAACTCGAGCTTTATCCCCATCCCCTCGAGCGGCAGGAGTATGTCGGCGAATATTATGGCGGCATCGAGCTCGAACTTCTTTATCGGCTGTAGCGTGACCTCGCAGGCTATCTCCGGGTTTCTGCACATCTCGAGAAAGCTGTACTTCTCCTTGATGGCCATATACTCTTTCATGTACCTGCCCGCCTGTCGCATCAGCCATACCGGGGTATAATCGGTCTGCTCTCTCTTGCAGGCCCTTAAGAAGCTGTCGTTTTTCATGGCATACCTTCCCTTATGGATTTATGAAACAAAGAGGGTTATTATAAGCGTAAATCCAGTATTTTTCAAGGTTTGCGGGGGATTATTGAGGGCTTATCCGCAAAACCAGGCCCTCAAAGCTCTCTTGGATGCTCCCGTGCGATAGATAGGGCCTTGGCAACGAGCTTCAATGCCTCTCAGTCCCTGGTATTCTCCTCGATCTTTGCAAGTATCCCCCTTATCATATTCACTTCCTTTTGCATGAGGGTGGTCCTGCCAAAGAGCCGCCTCGAATTTCTCATAATGACCCTTAGCAGATACTCGCCACCCTTGTCAGCGCATCCGTAGCCTATCCTCCTTAGGACAACCTCGAGGTGCTCATACATCATTAGCACGTCCTCTCTCCTTGCAAGTTCCATTGGAGCGCTTTCGCAGGAAACCTCGGCAGTAAAGAGCGAGTGGGCCACGGCAAAGACCGCGTGAGAGAGGTTCAGCGAGGGATACGCCTCGTCGCTTGGTATCTCCAAGACCATATCGGCCATGGATATCTCGTCGTTACTGAGCCCCTTGTCCTCGCGCCCGAAGAGTATCGAGATTTTGTTCTTCGTCGATATCTCAAGAAGCCTCGGCACTGCCTCTGAGAGCGTCAAGGTCGGGCTTCTGTTTTTTCCTCTTCTCCTGCTCGTCGCTACTACGTACGCGCTGGTGCTTAAGGCCTCTTCAAGGCTCTCTGTCACGCGCGCATCCCTCAGTATCTCCACTGCGTTACAAGCCCTCGACCATGCCTCGTCGTTTGCGTACTCCACGGGACTTACGAGTACGAGGTTTGTAAGCCCTGTGTTCATCATAACGCGCGCCGTACTCCCTATGTTCCCTGCGCTCTGGGGCCCGACGAGCACTATCTCTATGTTATCTCCACTTACTTTCATTGACCTGTTTTGTCACTGACCATCCGCAGAGCCTTTAATCGGCCCATTTGTCGAGCCTGCAAACGAAAGGGCCGTTGCGGACATAAGCCGCCACGGCCCGTTACTTTGGCACGCTCAGGTAGGCCTGATTAACCGACCACGGCCATGGCCTCGAGCCTCTTTACCCTCTCTGTAATCGGCGGGTGGGTGCTGAAAAGCTTTCCTATACTAAATCCCTGGCCTTTGCTCTTTGCACTCAAGGGGCTTACGATGAACATGTGCGCCGTTGCGTCGTTTACCTTCTGCATCGGGCGCGCCTGGTTGTACTGCTCGAGCTTTTTCAAAGCCTCGGCGAGATAAAGCGGGTTTCCGACTATCTTTGCGCCCGATGTGTCCGCGCCGTACTCCCTCGAGCGCGAAATGGCCATCTGGATTATCATCGCGGCAAGCGGGGCGACTATCATCATGAATATCAAGACCGCCGGGTGGACGTTCCTGTTGTCTCGCCCCCCGAACATGCTCATCCACATAGCCATCTGAGCAAGGTAGCTTATCGCACCGGCAATCGTTGCGGCGATGGTAGAGATAAGTATGTCTCTGTTCTGTACGTGCGCAAGCTCGTGGGCTATTACGCCGCGCAGCTCGTCGTCGCTCAGAATCCTCATTATCCCGGAGGTGACGGCGACTGCCGCATGCGAGGGATTGCGGCCAGTGGCAAAGGCGTTCGGGGTATCATTGTCCATTATGTAGACCTTCGGCATCGGGAGCCCGGCCTTAGTCGAGAGCTCCTTTACCATCCCGAGGAGTCCCGGGGCCGACTCTTCGTCTACCTGTCTTGCCTTGTACATCCTAAGCACTATCTTGTCGCTGAACCAGTACGAGCCGAAGTTCAGAATGCCGGCGAATACAAGGGCGATTACCGCGCCCTGGCGTCCGCCGAGCATGTCGCCTACGAATATAAGCACCGCGGTCAGTGCCGCAAGTAGCATCGCTGTCTTTACGTAATTCATCAAAAAACCTCCGTTATTCTCTAATACTCTTTGGTAGTGTCCCTATTCGCCGGGATCACTCTTTTGCCTAAGTGGCATTGAGCACTCAATAAGTATACATTAGGCAGCCGCATGTTGCGTGTCAACCCTCTTATGACTAAATAGAGCAAGCCCCCTCTTTAGTTTCCCCTAAGCCGCCGGTCCGGCGAGCGCAGTACCAGACGAAGCCCCGGGGCCAAGCAACTCCTCGATTGCGTCTTTTATCTCTGAGACCGCCACGCCCGTCTGCATGCAGTAGCCGTGCGGCCTTTTGTTCACTATCGCAAGCACCGGGAGCGGGTAGGCGTCCTGAACGCCGCTTGCAAGGTCTCTTTCGCATGCAACCGCGACCACGGCATCCGGACTGTACTCGCTCAGCCTCCTTCTGGCCACAGTGCCCCCGGTGAGGACAAAGAGCTCGGTATCGAACTTCTCGGCCAGCTCGAGGAGCTCTCCTATCTCGCACTTGCCGCAGCCTGCGCAGTTTCTCACCTCGCGCGTGACCTTGAGCTTACAGTCGTCGTGCTGGATGCAGTGGGGCATAAGGAGCAGTATCTTCTCGGGACTTAAACGCCTGCCGCTCTTTGCCATATTGCGCACAAGGCGTCGCACCATCTCGTTATTTACGTCTATAAAGGCCCTCTCTATCTTTATCCTCGGAATCTTTACCAACCCCCCTACGATGACCATAAGCGGCAAAAAGAGCTTTACGAGCAGCCCCCTGAACCACAACGAGGCGAATGCGCCAGAGCCGCTTACAAGCGAGAGCCCCACAACGAATATACCGGCGATGACAAAGAAGGCAACTGCGCTTATAATTACCGCGGCGATAAGCGGCAGAAGCGGATGAATGCTCCTGAGCCCGACGCTCGGTACGTACCAGAACAAAAAGGNNAAAAAGGCAAGCCCCCCCACCAAGAGCGCGCTCAATCCAAAGAGCAAAACGAAAGCGCCCTTGCCAGGCTTATAACTTATACTCTCTGCACCCCTCAACGGGCGCTCTTCACTCACCGAGTCTTTTTCCTTCAACCTCATAGCCCTTTGCGAACTCTACTGCGCTCACCCTCTTTTTACCTTCCATCTGAAGTCCGGTTATAAGGAGCGTATCCCTTGCACACTTTACCTTTACACCCTCCCCGGCTGCCTCGTAGATGGTCCCTGCCACTGCCCCTTCGGGACCCTCTTCACTTATAACGCGCGCCGAGTGAAGCTTGAGCCTCTTTCGGTCAAGCGTGGTGTATGCCCCCGGCCAGGGGGTAAGCCCCCTTATGCGGCGCTCTATCTCTGCGGCACTCATGTTCCAATCAATGAGCCCGTCGTTTTTCTTGAGTATAGGGGCATGCGTCGCCTTGGCATCTTCTTGCGGCTTCGGCTCGATACCTCCACTGCCAACCCCTGCGATGGTCTCGACGAGAAGCTCTGCGCCCGTCTTCGAAAGCTTCCTTGAAAGTGTCTCGGCCGTATCAAAGTCCTCTATGTCAACCTCTCTACCAAGGAGTACGGGGCCTGTGTCCATCCCCTCGTCCATGAGCATCGTGGTCACGCCCGTACGTGTCTCGCCGTTTATTATAGCCCAGTTTATCGGAGCAGCACCCCTGTATGCCGGAAGCAGCGAGGCGTGCAAATTTATGCACCCAAGAGGCGGCAAAGAGAGCACCTCCCTTGGGAGTATCTTACCATATGCAACTACCGCTATCACATCCGGCTTGAGTGAAGCGAGGGCCCCTGAAAGCTCCGGGCCCTTTGCACTCTCCGGTTCAAACACCTTGAGCCCTGCGCCGAGTGCAAACTCCTTAATGGGTGAATCCTTGATTTTCCTCGATGCCGCCTTGCCCCTTCCACCGGCCTTGCCCCTTCCATAGGGCCTTGCCGGTTGCGTGACCACACCCACCACCGTTGCCCCGCTCTCGACTATCGCCTTTANNCCCATGAAAACCACGCGCATAGAAGAGGCAATGGAGGCCATCACTTAAAGCGCCGCCCTCTCGGGCTTATCCGCCTCTTTCTCGGCAAGCTCCTTCTTTATCTTCCTCTTTATCATATCCCGCTTAAGCCGGCTAAGCCTCTCTATAAATAGTATCCCGTCGAGGTGGTCTATCTCGTGCTGAAAGGCCACGGCAAGAAGCCCGCTCGCTTCCACCTCGATTGGTACTCCCTGCTCATCGAGTGCCTCGACCTTAACCTCTGCGGCCCTCTTTACCTCCGCCATGTGTCCGGGGATGCTCAGACACCCCTCCTCGTACTTTATCGAGCCGCCGAGGCTTACTATCACAGGGTTTACGAGCCTTAAAAGCCTTTTTGTGGGCGGGGTGCGCTCACCCGCCTCTCCATGCTCTTTACCCTCTTCGCCAGCCCCCTCATGCTCTTGCTCTTCAGGGACCTCTAGCACAATGACCCTCTTGCCAACGCCCACCTGTGTAGCTGCAAGCCCTATGCCGTCTGCCGCGCGCATGGTAGCAACCATTGAGTCGAGGAGTTGCCTTACCTCGTCGTCGACCCTGCCTATTGGCTCGGCAATAGTCTTTAGAAAGGGGTCCGGGTATTTGAGTACTTCGAGAACCTTCATAATCTTATACGCCTGCTAAAGGTTATGAACAAATTCCACCGACTTGCACCCATAGCGTCGTCTTTGATTGCCAGTTGGCTTAATATTATATTATACCTCAAATTCCACCGATTTTTAAGGAAAAACGAAGGGTCGAGTTACGCGTTCGACGGGTCTACGTCTATTGAGAGCGTAACCCCTGACGGTGGGCTTTGNNAGCCTTCAAGCCGGCAAGCGTGCTGCCAAGCTCCCTTGCGCTTGTGGCCTTAACGAGCAGCTGCCACCTGTATCTGCCCTTTAGTTTTGGCACCAGCGCCGGTGCAGGCCCAAGCACGCTCACCCCTTTTGCCCTGGCCCTCAAGCTCTCGGCAGCCTTCTTTAGTGAGCTTGCAGCACCTATGACCCTGTCCTCGCGCCCACCGGCGAGCCTTACAAGCCCAAGCCTTACAAACGGAGGATACCCGGCCTCTTCCCTTATGGCCACTTCGTTTTCGAAAAAACCCTCGTAGTCGTGGTCCTTGGCCGCCTTGAAGCAGAAGTGGTCTGTATTGAGGGTCTGTATGAGCACCCTTGCCCCGTGGCTGCCGCGTCCGGCACGCCCGGCTGCCTGGCTTATGAGCTGAAAGGTGCGCTCTGCACCTCTAAAGTCCGGTATACTCANNCTCCAACGAGCGTTATCCCCGGAAAGTGATGCCCCTTTGCGACCATCTGCGTGCCTATGAGTATATCAACCTCCCTGTTCTCCACTGCATCGAGTATTCGGCCAAGCCTCCCCCTGCCGCTTGCAGTGTCCCGGTCGAGCCTGCCTACCCTTGCCTCGGGGAATAACCCCCTTACCTCCTCTTCGACCTTCTCTGTTCCAAGCCCAGCATCGCGCATCTCATAGGAGTCGCACTCCGGGCACTTCTTTGGCACAGCGAGCTTTAAGTCGCAGTAGTGGCATCTTAGAGACCGCGCGCCCTTATGGAAGGTAAGGGTTACCGAGCAATTCAAGCAGCTTGGCATGTGGCCGCAATCGCGGCAGATGATAAAATTAGAAAAGCCCCTTCTGTTAAGGAGCAGTATCGCCTGCTCTTTGGCCTCGAGGGTCTCATAAATAAGCCCCTTTAGCCTCTTTGATATTACCACACCCTTTTCGGGCTTCATGTCGTGAATCTCTATCCTGGGAAGGCTTCCTCCTGATACGCGGCTATTAAGCTCAAGTGCCTTTATCTTCCCTGTCTTTGCGTTATGGAAACTCTCTATTGAGGGCGTGGCGCTTCCAAGTACGACCGTTATCCCGAGCGTCTTTGCGAGCATAAGCGAGGCATCCCGCGCGCTGTAGCGCACCCCTTCCTCCTGCTTATAAGAGGCGTCGTGCTCCTCGTCTACGACTATCACGCCAAGGTCCTTTAGAGGGGCAAAGAGGGCGCTTCGTGCGCCTATAACAACGTCGACCTCTCCACTTAGTATCCTCTTCCACTCGTCGCGCCTCTCGCCGGCAGAGAGGGCGCTGTGGAGTGCAGCCACTTTGCCGGGGAAAGTATGCGAGAGGTAGGCCGAGGCCCTATGGGTAAGCGATATCTCGGGGACGAGGAATACGGCCTTCTTACCCGCCTTTATTGCAGCCTCTATGACCCTTAGATATACAAGCGTCTTTCCGCTCCCGGTAACGCCAAATAGCAGATAGGGGGAAAACCCTCTGCCGAGCGATGAGACGACCTCTTCGATTGCATGGGCCTGCTCGCTGCTTGGCTCGTAATCGGCCTGCCGTGGGATGACCTCGCTTAGCGGGTCTCTCGCCACCTGCCTTTTGCTTACCTCTATAAGCCCCTTCTCGCCGAGCCTCTTGAGCGCTCCGTCTACTGCGCCAAGCTCCAAGCGTAGCTCCTTGAAGCTCTGCCCGCCGCGCCTTGAAAGGTGCAAAAAGACCTTCCTCTGGAGCGGGGAGTTTCGAAGCGACTCTTCTGCCTGCCCCTTATCTACACCGCCGGCTATAGAGGCATAGCTTTCAAGCTTCTCTCTTGCCCCGTGGCTCAGTGAAAGCTCTTCCTCTAAGAGCCCCCTTTTTTTAAGCCNNAGCCTTAGAAGCTCCGTTGAGATGCTCTCGCCGCCACTACCAGTCTTGCCGAGACCTTCGAGAAAGCAAACTCCCTTCTCTGTCAACTTGAAGCGCCTTTTGCTCTTTACGCCAAGTGAAGCCGGGTGGGTCATGGTAAGGACGTCGCTCAATGGTGCGAGGTAGTAGGAGCTCATCCAGCGGTAGAACTCGAGCCTCTTTTCATCGAAGACCGGCTCGTCGTCGAGGACGTCCTCTACGGGCCTTACTTCGTCAAGGTCGCAGGAGTCCTTTACGGCCACTACGTATCCGGTGAGCATGCGTCGGCCAAAGCCAACGAGCACCCTTTTGCCGAGTGTGACCTCGTCGGCGAGGTGTTTTGGCACACCATAGCTGAAGGGCCCTTCTACGGGCACACCAACGATAACGTCCGCATAATTGACGAAGTTCACGCCCTGCCTGCCTGGTCTCGTGCGATCATGTGGTTTGGTGGTGATGGGGGGTTATGAGTCGGCGCATAAGCTATTAACGCGGTCGCGGGGCTAATCCTCTGCCCACCCGCCCTGGATATCGCCGTAATCTATCTGGGTCTGGTCCTCGAACCTTGCAAACTCGTTTAAGAAAGTAAGCTTTGCAATGCCGGTTGGGCCGTTACGCTGCTTTTCGACTATCACCTCTGCGCCGCGCCTTACCCCGCACGTGCATACGTCGTCGAGCGGGCAGTCGCAGGGCTTGTACAGCGATTCCCTGTAGACAAACATCACTACGTCCGCGTCCTGCTCTATCGCGCCGGATTCCCTTAAGTCCGAGAGCCTCGGCCTGTTGCCTTCCCTCCCGCGCTCCTCGGTCCTCCTCGAGAGCTGCGAGAGCGCTATCACCGGTATATCGAGCTCCTTTGCAAGGGCCTTTAGAGACCTCGATATGTAGCTTATCTCCTGCTCTCTGCTCTCGTTGCGGCTCATCCCGCGCATAAGCTGCATATAATCTATTATCACGAGTTTTATCCCAAGCTCTTCTTTCCACCTTCTTGCCTTTGCGCGAAGCTCGAGCACGGTCTGGGCCGGTGTGTCGTCTATGTATATCGGCGCCTCGTAGAGGGTCCCGACGGCGGTGGTGAGGCTCGTCCAGTCCTCTTCCTTTAGCCGCCCGTTTCTGAGCCGCTGGAGGTTTACCCTGGCTCGCGAGGCAAGGAGCCTTTGGGTGAGCTGTTCCTTACTCATCTCAAGAGAGAATATCGCAACCGGGTTTGCCTCTTCTATGGCAGTGCCCTCGGCTATGTTTAGGGCAAAGGCGGTCTTTCCCATACCCGGGCGGCCCGCTATTATAACAAGGTCCGAAGGCTGGAGCCCGGATGTGAGCCTGTCGAGGTCCTTAAAGCCGCTCGGTACGCCGGTTAAGTGNNCTCGAAGGCATGCCCTGCAAGCTCCTTCATCGAGTAGAAACTCTTCTTTGTCCTGTCCTGGGCGACCTTGAAGATAATGCTCTCGGCCTCGTCGAGGAACTCCTCCACCGTCTCGGTGCTTTCGTAGCCGCGAGAGATAATCTCGGTCGCAGCGCCTATGAGCTTTCTAAGGACCGACTTCTCCTTGACTATCTTTGCGTAGTAGCCGACATTTGCGGCAGTCGGAGTGGCCTCTGCTATGGTGGCCACGTACGACAAGCCCCCGAGCGAATCGAGTGCGTCGGAGTCCTTGAAGTAATCGACGAGCGTGACCGTGTCTATGGGAGTGTTTTTTTCAAAGAGAGATACCATGCCCTTGAAGAGCCTTGCGTGCGCGGCATGGTAAAAGTCCGAGCCGTCGTGGGACAAAAGCTCGAGCACCTTGTTTATCGCGCTCCCGTCGAGGAGTATACCGCCGAGGACTGCCTGCTCGGCCTCTATGTTATGGGGGGGGACCCTCTGTGCGGGTTCATTTTTCTTTATGCTAAGCGCCATGGTGAACGAGGAGGCCCGGTTGCCTCATAATCCCGGAGGTGGGCCTGTTGCCCGGATTCCCGGGTTCCCGGGTTCTATAAGAACGAGGCGTTTGGCCCGGGCAAGCCGCCCGGGCAGAGAAAAAAAACGATTACTCAAAAGGGCAGGACACCGGCCCCTAATCTTCCTTTTCCACGTTGACCTTGACAGAGGCACTCACCTCGGGGTGGAGCTTTATCTCCACAATGTGCTCTCCGAGGCTCTTTATCGGCTCGCCAAGGAGTATGGTCCTTTTGTCCACCTCTATGTTCTGCTCTTTTAGTGCGGCCTCTATATCCATAGAGGTCACGGAGCCAAAGAGCTTGTCTTCTTCTCCGGCCTTCCTTGTAAAGGCGAGCGTGACCGCCTCAAGCTCTTTACGACGCACCTCTGCGCCTTCCTTCAGCTTTGCGACCTTCTTAAGAAGCTCTTCCTTCTCGGCCTCAAACTGCCTTAGGTTGCCCCTGGTGGCCTCTACGGCAATGCCCTTTGGTATGAGGTAGTTACGCGCGTAACCGTCTGCGACACTGACCACCTCGCCGAGAGAGCCAAGCTTCGAGACCTCTTCTTTAAGTATAATCTTCATCAAAGTACTCCCAAAGTTTTATTGACGAGCAGCAGCCGCCCTGGATTCAAGGAGCAAGCTGCTACTAAAACGATATCGTCGAAAAGGGCATCATGGCTACGTTCCTTGCGCGCTTTATCGCGGTCGTCACCGCCCTCTGGTGCTTTGCGCAGTTGCCGCTTATCCTGCGGGGTACGATCTTGCCCCTCTCGGTTATAAAGGGCCTCAGCGCCTTTGCGTCCTTGTAATCTATCGTTATGTCCTTCTCTTTACAGAAGCGGCAGAACTTTCTTCTATGAAAGCTCCTCCTCGGCCTTCCTCCGCCGGGCCTGCCTCCACCGGGCCTGCCGCCCGGTCTGCCGCCCGGCCTCGGCCCCGGCCTGCCTCCGCCCGGTCTTGCGCCAGTTCTCAAAGCACTACTTCTCTGGGCTCCAGTCCTTTGAGTACCTGCGCTCTCAGTAGATG
>JABAHQ010004469.1_pt1 | contig 10123 bp, 10 predicted proteins | sample 7062091 | NCBI WGS metagenome assembly JABAHQ01 (sample SAMN14534359, study PRJNA622989) | marine sediment metagenome | biome: marine biome [ENVO:00000428]; feature: marine pelagic biome [ENVO:01000023]; material: deep marine sediment [ENVO:00002113] | place: India: Gulf of Kutch | collected... | reverse complement strand
TCGTCGCCATCCTGTTCCAGGCCATCATGTACCTCGTCATCCTCAGCCTGGCCGGCTACGGCTTCCAGCCGCTCGCGCTGCTGATCTGGGGCTTCCTCAAGGTGGTCAGCCTGGTCTTCACCATCTACTTCTTCGCCATCATCGCCATGATCGTGATCAGCTGGCTGGCGCCCGGCAATCCCCATCCCGGCATCCAGATCATCAACCAGATCACCGAGCCCATCATGGCCCCTTTCCGCAACCTGCTGCCGCCCATGGGCGGTCTGGACCTGTCACCGATCCTCGTGTTCCTGGTCCTGAACATGCTCCAGGTGGTCATGAGCCATCTCCAGCAGGCCGCCGGCATGCCGTTCTGACCTTCCCACGACTTCAAACGGAAACATAAAGGCACAGGGGCGTTACACGCCCCACCGCCCGTCCCGTTCTATAATTCCGCAAAATTCCGTCAAACGGGCGCAGGAAGCCCGGGGGCCCGCCATGGCAGATGCAGTGACCCTGACCGACCAGGTCGAGGCTTACCACCGCTGGAAGAAGGATCTCATCCGTAACATCACGCGGTACCGGCGCTGGCTTCAGCTCAACGAGCTGCTGGAAGAAGACATCGAACGCCACCTCCAGCGCAACATCCGCCTGCTGGTGGAAGATGAGCTGACCATCGCCTTCGTGGGGGAATATTCCCGAGGCAAGACCGAGCTGATCAACGCGCTTTTCTTCTCAGGGCATGGCCAGCGGCTGCTGCCCTCAGAAGCCGGGCGCACCACCATGTGCCCCACGGAACTGTTCTACGACCGGCACGCGCGCCGCAGCTACCTCATGCTGCTGCCCATCGAGACCCGCAATGGGGCGACCTCCCTCCAGCACCTGCGCTATGACCCCGATGCCTGGGAAACCGTGTCGCTCGACCCGGATGACGTCGAAAGCATGGCCGCCGCCCTGGCCCGGGTCGCCGAAACACGCAGTGCCACACGGGCCGAAGCCGCTGATCTGGGTTTCAACGACGCCATGCTGGATGCCGCCCCGACTGACCCTGATCGGGTACTCGTACCCGCCTGGCGCCATGCCATGATCAGCATCCAGCACCCGGTGCTTGAACGGGGCCTGCGCATTCTCGATACTCCCGGCCTCAACGCCCTTGGCTCGGAACCCGAACTGACGGTTTCGATGCTGCCCTCGGCCCAGGCGGTGGTTTTCCTGCTTGCGGCCGATGCGGGCGTAACGGCCAGCGATATGACCATCTGGCGTGAGCACATCGACACCCGGGATGCGGACCACCGGGCCGGGCGCTTCGCCATCCTCAACAAGATCGATGTGCTCTGGGACGACCCGGCGGGTGAGGATCATACCGGCAGTGCAATCCAGAGGATCCGCGAGAATACCGCCCGCCAGCTCGCACTCGGCATGGAAGACGTCATGCCGGTCTCGGCAAAACAGGGCCTGCTGGCGCGCATCCGCGACGATGCCGCGCTGCGCCGGCGCAGCGGCATGGCCGAGCTGGAGGAACTGGTCAGCGAGCGCATCCTGGGGCGGCGCGAGCAGCTCATCAGCGGTGAACTGGTCACCGACCTCAAGCGCATGCTCAGTGACAACCAGGCAGATCTTGAGGCGCAGCAGACCGCGCTGGACTCGGAACTGGAACTGCTGGAGGCCCAGGGCACTGATCGCAGGGAAGTGGCTGATCTCGCGGAGAAGACACGGCGCGACTATGACTTTTTCAACCGTCGCCTGATTACGCTGAAATCCAGCCGTCGCCTGATGATTTCCCAGGGCGAGGTCCTTCGCAACATCCTCAACCCGGAACGGTTCGAGCAGCACGCCGAGCGCACCCGGGAGCGCCTGGAGAGCAGCTGGACGACGGCGGGGCTGGCCAGCGCCATGAACGGCCTGTTCGAGGTGCTGGAAAACGACTTCAATAACCTGATGGCCGAGGGCCGGCGCGCGGAAAAGATGGTGGGCTCCATCTACCGGCGCCATTCCAGCGATTCCGGTGACCGGGCCCTGGAACCGGTGCCCCTGCGGCTTGGCCGCCACCTGATCGCCCTGCGCGACCTGCGCACCCGGGCGGACCGGTTCCGCCGCGACCCGCGCTCACTGCTGACCCAGCAGAACCGGCTGATCCAGCAGTTCCTCACGACCATCGTCAGCGAGGCACGCCGCATCATCCATCGCACCATGGACGACATTGACCGCTGGCCCGGCGAAGCCCTGATGCCGTTGCTGCAGCATACCCAGCAACAGAAACAGCGACTGGAGACGCAGTTCAAACGCCTTCGCCACATCGTGGAGGACGAGAAGGAACTCCGGACGGAAGCGGCCAAGCTCCGGGAACAGCGCGAGGCGCTGGACCAGCAGCTGCGCGTGGCGCGCAAGCTGGCGGACCGGTTCGCGCCGCCGCCCGGGACACAGTTGCCATAGGGCCGCCCCCTCGATACACTGCCCTGCCTGACCGGAACCGTCCATCACCGGTTGCCGGGCGCCAACCCCCGGCAACCAACACGAATCGCGCAAAGGATCCGTTTCGCATTCATGGCTGCTGAATCCAAGGCCGCCGACTCGGTGGGCATTGTTGAACCCCAGACCCTGCACTTCCCGGAGCCGATCCGGCTGGAGTCCGGGCATACATTGCCGGAATTCGATCTGGTGTTCGAGACCTACGGCACGCTGAATGCGGATGCCAGTAACGCGGTGCTCGTCTGTCACGCGCTGAGCGGCCATCACCACGCCGCCGGCTACCACTCCCCGGACGAGCGCAAGCCAGGCTGGTGGGACGCCTGTATCGGCCCGGGCAAGCCCATCGACACCAACAAGTTCTTCGTGGTCTGCCCCAACAACCTTGGCGGCTGCCATGGCAGCACCGGCCCGACGTCCCGGAACCCGGATACCGGGCGGCCCTACGGGCCGGATTTCCCGGTGGTGACGGTGCGCGACTGGGTCAAGAGCCAGGCCCGGCTGGCGGATCGCCTGGGCATCCAGCAATGGGCCGCCGTTATCGGCGGCTCACTGGGCGGCATGCAGGCCCTCGACTGGGCCATCCACTACCCGGAACGCATCCGCCACGCGGTCGTGATCGCCGCCACCCCCAAGCTCACGGCCCAGAACATCGCGTTCAACGAGGTGGCCCGACGCGCCATCACCTCGGACCCCGAATTCCACGAGGGGCGTTACCTGGAGAACGACGCCATCCCCCAGCGCGGCCTGATGCTCGCGCGCATGGTCGGTCACATCACCTATCTGTCGGACGTCTCCATGGGCGAGAAGTTCGGCCGGGAGCTGCGCGATCAAGCCTATCACTTCGGGTTCGACGTCGAGTTCCAGGTGGAGAGCTACCTGCAGTACCAGGGGGTGCGCTTCTCCGAAAGCTTCGATGCCAACACCTACCTGCTGATGACGCGGGCCCTGGACTACTTCGACCCGGCCCGGGAGTTCGGCAACGACCTGACCCGCGCCATGGCCGAGGCGCGCTGCCGGTTCCTGGTCCTGTCGTTCAGCTCGGACTGGCGATTTGCCCCGGAGCACTCGGAGAAGCTGGTGAACGCCATGGTCGATGCCCGGAGAGATGTCAGCTACGCGGAAATCGACTCCGACTGGGGCCATGACGCCTTCCTGGTACCGAATGAGCGCTACGAGAGCCTGTTCCGGGCCTACATGAACCGGGTGGCAAAGGAGCACGGCGATGCGGGCTGACCTCAAGCTGATCGAACCCTGGGTGGCCCCCGGCTCCCGCGTGCTCGACCTGGGTTGCGGTGACGGCACCCTGATGGACTACCTCCAGCGTGAGAAGGGGATCGCCGGCTATGGTCTGGAGATCAACCCGGACTACATTGAGGAGTGCGTACGCAAGGGCGTGAACGTGATCGAGCAGGACCTGGATGAGGACCGGCTCGGCAACTTCCGCGACCAGACCTTCGATACCGTCATCATGACCCAGGCCCTGCAGGCGGTGCGCCGCCCCGACCGGGCGCTGACGGAAATGCTGCGGCTGGGGCGCGAGGGGATCGTAACCTTCCCCAACTTTGGTTACTGGCGTCTGCGGCTGCACCAGCTCTGGAACGGGCGTATGCCCATGTCCAGCACCCTGCCGCACACATGGTACAATACGCCCAATATTCACCTGTGCACGGTGCGCGATTTCGAGGCGTTGTGCCAGGAGCACCGGATCCGCATCAAGGACCGGACCGTGGTGGACAACGCCCACCGCTCCCGCTGGTACAACCGGCTCTGGCCCAACCTCCTGGGCCAGATCGCGGTGTATCGCGTCACCCGCTGAGCCGGAGGTCACCATGGTTAAGCGTCTCTCGTTCATTCTGATGACGCTCGCGCTTCTCACGGGTCCGGCCATGGGCGCCGAAAGCCCCGCCCAGTTCGACGGGTACGAGGTTCACTACGCCGCCGTGCCCTCGACCTTCCTGGACCCGGAAACCGCTCGCAAGTACGACCTTGTCCGCAGCCGCGCGGTGGGTCTCCTGAACGTCTCCGTGCATCGCACTACTGGCGAGGACGCCCCTGAACCGATCACCGTGCAGCTCCAGGGCACGACGACCAACGAGGCCCGACAGGTCAAGGAGCTGTCCTTTAAACGGGTCCAGGAAGGGGATGCCATCTACTACCTCGCCCAGTTCCGTTACCGCGAGGGCAAGACCATGGTCTTCGAGTTTGAGGCGGCCCCCTACGGCGAGTCCGAGACCCTGCCGGTGCGCTTCTCCCGGGAGCTCTATCATGACGAGTGATCGCCACTGGGTGCTGGCCAGCAATAACGCCGGCAAGATCGCCGAATTCAACCGCCTTCTGGCCCCCTGGGGCATCGAGGTCAGCGCGCAGAAGGATCTGGGCGTGGATTCCCCGGAAGAGACCGCAACCACCTTCGTCGAGAACGCACTGATCAAGGCCCGCCATGCCGCACGCATCAGCGGCCTTCCGGCGCTCGCGGATGATTCCGGACTGGCCGTGGATGCCCTGGGCGGCGCGCCGGGGGTCTATTCGGCCCGCTATGCGGGCGAGCCCTCGGACGATGAGGCCAACAACCGCAAGCTGCTCGAGGCCCTGGCGAATATACCGGATCCGGAACGCACGGCGCGCTTCCATTGCGTTCTGGTGCTGATGCGCTCGCCGGAAGACCCCGTTCCCCTGATCTGCCACGGCCAGTGGCCCGGACGGATCGCCTGGGAAACCGCGGGGGCTGGCGGCTTCGGTTACGATCCGCTGTTCCTGGTGCCGGATGAAGGCTGCACGGCCGCCGAACTGCCGGCGGAACACAAGGCCCGTATCAGCCATCGAGGCCGGGCCATGGCCACGCTCAGGGAGCGCCTTGGTGACGCCGTCGCCTGAAGCCCTCACCGCCCCGCCCCTGACCCTCTATGTCCATACGCCCTGGTGCGTGCGCAAGTGCCCGTACTGCGACTTCAATTCCCATACGGCACCGCAGACGATCCCGGAGGACGACTACCTGGGGGCCCTTCTGGCGGATCTCGATGCGGACCTCGCGACACCGGAAAACCGCCCCGTTGAGGCCATTTTCATCGGTGGCGGCACGCCCTCGCTCATGTCACCGGGCTTCTACGAACGACTCTTTGAAGGCCTTTCACAACGACTGGACCTCTCCCGGCTCAATGAAGTCACCCTTGAAGCCAACCCCGGGACCGTGGAGGAAGCACGGTTTACAGGCTTCCGGAGGGCGGGCATCAACCGGCTTTCGCTCGGGGTCCAGAGCTTCAATCCCGACCACCTGCAGCGCCTGGGGCGCATCCATGGCGGCGATGACGCCTCGCGAGCTGTGACGGCCGCCCAGGCTGCGGGCTTTGAGCGCATCAACCTGGACCTGATGCACGGGCTCCCGGGGCAGACACCGGAGCAGGCGGTTGCGGACCTGCGGCAAGCACTGTCGTTCGAAACCGGCCATGTCTCCTGGTACCAGCTCACCATCGAGCCCAACACCGTCTTCCACTCACACCCGCCCACCCTGCCGGACGAGGACACACTGGCGGCGATCCAGGCCGAGGGCGAGGCCTGCCTGACCGGGCACGGACTGCTGCGCTATGAAGTCTCCGCCTGGTCACGCCCCGGTGAGGCATGCCGGCACAACCTGAACTACTGGCGTTTCGGGGACTACCTGGCCATCGGCGCAGGTGGCCACGGCAAGCTGACCGATCCGGAAGCGGACCGGATCACCCGCTACTGGAAAACCCGCCGGCCGGAGGACTACCTCAACCGTATCGGCAGCCGAACGGCGGGCCGGCAGGACCTGGAGCACGAAGACCGGCCGCTGGAGTTCCTGTTGAACGCCCTGCGCCTGAGCGAGGGGGTGCCGGCCTCTTCCTTCCCGGCGCGAACCGGCCTACCCTTGGAACGCGTCAACGGGCAACTCGGGCGGCTGCGCAAGCGTGGGCTGCTGGTGGCCGATGAACAGCGCCTGGCCGTCACCGAACAGGGCCAGCGCTTCCTGAACGATGTGCTGGAGGCCTTCGTGCCATGAAACTCTTCGGCGTGGAACCCCGCCCCTGGTCACACCGGCTGCGCTGGCTGGCTCTGCTCACCGGCGCCGCCCTGGTGACCGTCATGCTGGTCAACCAGTATCTGGCCACCCCGGAAGTCCCCCAGCATGTCATGAGCTATGAGCTGGCGGATCAGCCGGAAAAAGCGGAAGACCTGAAACGCCAGTGGCAACAGGATCTTTCCCGCCTGCCGGAACTGACGCTCTGGGTGGATTTCGTGTTCATCGGCCTGTACGCGGTTTTCCTGGTCTCACTGGCCAACCATTTCCTCTACGACCGGCCGGGAATCCGGGAACGCAAGGCCGGCCGCCTGGCCAAGACGCTCCTGGTGATCGGCGCCCTCGGCGATGCGCTGGAAAATGCTTTCCTGATCACCGCCATCCATCAGCCCCAGGCCGAACTCTGGCCCACAATGGCGACCATCGCCACGCTGGTGAAGTTCACCGGCCTGCTGGTGGGCGGCGCTTTCCTGCTCGTGGTGCGGGCTGCCCGGCGCCAGCCGGTGCAGCCGGCGGACTGGCATCACTGACGTTCGAACAGCATGTCGGCCACCCCGTGGCCGCGCGCCTCGCCGCGCTTCTCGAACTTGGTCAGCGGCCGATCCGCAGGGCGTGGCACCGTGGTGCCATCCCCGGACAGGTTCCGGTAGCCCGGCGCCTCATTCATGACCTCCAGGATGTGCTCGGCATAGGGCTCCCAGTCCGTCGCGATGTGCAGCACCCCGCCCGGGCGGATGTAGCGGTGCAGCGTGGCCACGAATCCGGGTTGGATCAGGCGGCGTTTGTGGTGCTTCTTCTTCGGCCAGGGATCCGGGAACAGGATCAGCACCCGATCCAGGCTGGCTTCAGCGATCGCCTCAGTGAGCACGTCCAGCGCATCCGCCCGGTATAGGCGGATGTTGTCCAGCCCGCGCGCCTCCATCTCCATGAGCAGGGCGCCACAGCCGGGCTTGTGCACTTCGACCCCAATGAAGTCCTGCTCCGGCGCCGCCTCGGCCATCTCGGCCAGCGACTGGCCCATGCCGAACCCGATCTCCAGGTTCAGCGGCGCATGCCGGCCAAACACTTGCTCCCGATCAATGGGACCATCCGCCAGACTGAGACCATAGTGCGGCCAGAGCCGGTCCCAGGCGTTCTGCTGGCCGCGGGTCATGCGCCCGGCACGCAGCACGAAACTGCGGACGGATCGCTCCTTGCTGCGGGCGAGGTCGTCGCTGGAATCGGTCATGGGGCCTCCGGCTGTGGAATCTGGGCCACGGATTATCCGGATTCGGCGCCGGACTGCAATCGGTACCCCAGGGCTTCGACCAGGTGCGGCTTCTCCACCCGCCCCGCGCCCGCCAGGTCCGCAATGGTCCGGCTTACCCGCAGTACCCGGTGCAACGCCCGCGCGGACAGCCCCAGCCGACCCAGGGCGTGTTCCAGCAGGGTTTCGCCTTCCTGGTCCAGGGCACAGGCGTGGTGCAGGGCGTCCCCGGCCAGCTCCGCGTTCAGTGCACCCCGCTGGTGCTGGGTAGCACGCAGCCCCCGGACCCGCTCGCGCACCTCGGCACTGCTGGTCTCGCCCTTTTCCGGGCGCAGCAGTGTACGCCCATCCTGGACGGGCACGCCCACGTGCATGTCAAACCGGTCCATGAGCGGCCCGGACAGCCGGCTCTGGTAGCGCAGGACCTGCTGCGCCGAGCAGCGACAGGCAATCTCGGGGTGCCCCTCGTAGCCGCACGGGCAGGGGTTCATGGCGGCCACGACCTGGAACCGTGCCGGGAAGGTGACCCGGGTATTGGCCCGGGAAATGACAATCTCGCCGGACTCCATGGGCTCGCGCAGGACTTCCAGCACCTTGCGGTCGAACTCCGGAAGCTCATCCAGGAAGAGCACGCCCCGGTGCGCCAGCGAGATCTCCCCGGGGCGAGGACTGCTGCCGCCTCCCACCAGGGCTACCGCTGAGGCGGTATGATGAGGAGCGCGATACGGCGGGGTCCGCCACCCCCGGGCCTGGCTGAAGGAGCCGGCTACCGAGTGCACGGAAGCCACCTCCAGTGCGGTTTCCCGCTCAAGCGGTGGCAGCAGGCCCGGCAGCCGGCTGGCCAGCATGCTCTTCCCCGTTCCGGGCGGGCCATGGAACAGCAGATTATGGCCACCCGCCGCCGCGATCTCCAGGGCCCGCTTGGGAATATGCTGGCCCTGAACATCCACCAGATCCGGCGCCCCGGAGGCGACGTCATCCGATTCGCGCGGCTGGATGGGAGCCAGCCGCTGCTCGCCTTTCAGGTGGGCACAGACGTTAAGGATGTGATCGGCGGCGAAGGTGTCCTCCTGGCTGGCCAGGGCCGCCTCTTCCGCATTCCCGGCGGGCACCATGATGGTGCGCGCCTCGCCGCGCGCGCCCATAACGGCGGGCAGGATGCCCTCCAGTGGACGCAGGCTGCCATCCAGCGCCAGTTCCCCGAGGAACTCCATTCCCGCCACCGCTTTCGGCTCGACCTGACCGGAGGCGGCCAGGATCCCCAAAGCAATGGGTAGATCGAAACGGCTGCCTTCCTTGGGCAGGTCGGCGGGCGCCAGGTTGATGGTGATGCGGCGTGCGGGGAAATCGAAGCCGCTGTTGAGCAGGGCGCTGCGCACCCGGTCCTTGCTTTCGCGCACGCCCGCCTCGGGCATGCCAACGATGGACAGCGACGGCAGGCCGCCGGAAAGATGGGTCTCGACGGTCACGGCGGGGGCATCCACGCCCACGCGTGCCCGTGTGTGGATCACGGCAAAACTCATGGCAACATCCCTGTTTTTGGTGGTGTTTCCGGTTACTGCTGGCTGTCGCCCAGGCGGTTCTCCAGCTCCGCAACGCGCTTTTCAAGCGCCTCAACCTTCTCCCGTGTGCGGGCGAGGACGGCGGACTGGGCGTCAAACTCCTCCCGGGTGACCAGCTCTAGCCGGTCGATCACCGAGGTTACCGCCATGCGCACGTGCTGTTCCACGTCGTCACGGGCCACCCGGGCCATATCCGGCATGAACTGGTCGAACTGGCCGCGCAGTTCATTGAAGATGTCCTGGGGGCTGCGGGGCATGACGTGACTCCTCACTCCTCGATTGGCAATGCCTGTTATGCTAGCACAGCGCCCTACCGGGGCCCACCAGCCCCGGAGCGCCCAATATTGGGTCACGACCGGAGCGAATGCGCTACAATGGGGCAATGCAGCCGGGCCGCACCCTGGCTGCATCAGGTAACTCCCTGTTTTATAGTTCGTTTCTGCGTTGGCACAGGGCGTGCAAAGGCCTGCGCAGAGTCCGCACAACCTGGTGCGGGCCGATTACGCACCCCGATTAAGGCCGCCACACCCAGTTCGGCTGGGCCGGCAACGAAAGGAGAAACCCATGAAACTTGTGACAGCGATTATTAAGCCGTTCAAGCTTGATGACGTGCGCGAAGCCCTGTCCGAGATCGGCGTCCAGGGTATCACCGTCACGGAAGTCAAAGGCTTCGGCCGGCAGAAAGGCCACACCGAACTCTACCGCGGCGCGGAATACGTCGTGGATTTCCTGCCCAAGGTCAAGGTCGAGATCGCCATCAGCGAGAAGCTGCTGGACCAGGTCATCGAATCCATCTCGAAGGCCGCCAATACCGGCAAGATCGGCGACGGC
>JABAHQ010041539.1_pt3 | contig 10127 bp, 4 predicted proteins | sample 7062091 | NCBI WGS metagenome assembly JABAHQ01 (sample SAMN14534359, study PRJNA622989) | marine sediment metagenome | biome: marine biome [ENVO:00000428]; feature: marine pelagic biome [ENVO:01000023]; material: deep marine sediment [ENVO:00002113] | place: India: Gulf of Kutch | collected... | reverse complement strand
GTTGGAGCACCTCCGGCTATCCAGGAGGTCGTTACCACATCGCTGGTACTATCATTGGAAATGATTTTTGTATAGAGGCCATAATTATATGCCTGGCCATCAATTAAGCCGCCATCCATGTATTGCTCAACGCCGCTATTTACAGTGGCAATATGCACGCTATCTCGCTCTATTTCGATGGTAAAATCACCCGGCAGTAACGTATCTCCACCGGCAAGGTTGGTGGGATCATCCCAGCTAAGCACCATTGAATTCGGTGTGGTGTAGTCGCTGTAAGCAGAGACGTTTGCCGGCGGATTGGGATCCAGGGAGTCAGCAAAACTTTGGCTTAGTAGGACGCTGTTGTAGAGATTTAATCGACCACCTGAAACGGTCTGACCTAATAAATCCGGTATGGTATCGGTGCCGGTCAATATCCATTCTTTAAACAATAACGCTGTCCGGGCAGGATCGCTTTTGTAGGCATTGATTAGCCCCGGACCGGCAGAATTGAACAACAAGGCCACCGCCCCGGCCACGGTCGGCGTTGCCATAGAGGTGCCCGTTTTCAAGCTATAAGAATTGCTTTGATCGGTACTTAAAATACTGGTTCCCGGGGCGCCAAGATCAATAGTGGTAGGGCCGTAGGCGGCGCTGCTGTTTTTCATGTCATCATCGGTAGTGTTGGTAACTGATATTAAATAGTCGCTGGGACAGGCGGTGGGCACATCCCCTTCTATATCCACATTGATGTTGAGATTGGCAGTGGCAGCACAACTGAGGATGCCCTGGACGCCCATCGAATCATACATGGCGCACCAGATGGGATAATTATTCGGGTCTCCGAAATCAACCCCGAAGGAAGAGTTGGTCACCACCACAAAGGCGCCCGAATCACCGTTGGTCTCGTTGTAAGTTGCTCGTTGTTCCAGTACGTATCCGTAGGCCTCTACAACAACAGATTCTGTGCCTGACGACCCGGCTACCGGCATAATCTTCACATTCCAGTTAACCCCGCTAACCCCGGTGTTGTTATTGCCAATAGCCCCGGCGATCCCGGAAACGTGAGTGCCGTGTGAACTGCTGGGAACGCTTCCGCTGCTATTATAGGCGTTCCAGCCATCGTAATCGTCCACATAACCATTGTTGTCATCATCAATACCATTATTGGGAATTTCATCAAGATTTTTCCAAAAATCCAAATCGGGGTGATTTAAATCTGCGCCGCCATCCACCACAGCGACAATAATTTCATCTCCCTGGGTGGTAGTGCCGCCGGTCGCCGTATCCCATGCCTCAGGTGCATCGATGTCCGCGTCGGGCGTGCCGCCGGTCTGACCGCTATTGTTCAGCGCCCACTGTTCGTTAAACCGAGGGTCATTGGGAATCGCTTCCCGCATCTTAACATAGTGATTGAATTGGGCTAACATGACCGAATGGTGGGAATACACATCCTTCAGGGCGTCTTCCGCAGCAATGGCCGCCGGATTGTATTCAAACAGCCAGATATTCATGCGTTCTGACAATAACTTCTTCGGCTGCAGATTAATGGAAGAATAATCGCGGCTAAATTGGTCGATATCCGCATCGTCAAAAAATTGAATTAAAAGCTCCCCCTCAACATAATTTGAATTTCCTTGTTGAGCGAAGCAGAAAAAGCTGACTAACATTGTCAGCAGAGCAAATACGGGTAATTTCCTGTACATACTTTCTCCTCGAGAATGAGTGATATTTATGATGAGTTATTGATGGAATGCGATTTTCTGTTGGTAAGAGAGGATGGGAAATAGGTTGGCTCATCTATCCAACTCCCATTTAAAATTCCCAAATCCATTTGTAAGAGAATGATTCAAATTTTTCTCAACGCTGGTAAGTTTTCTAATTTCATTTTGATAGTTAACGGGGTGGGAAAAATCAAATACACCAGAATTTTCAAAACATTGACTGGTAAAAAATGAAACTATTCTTAATTCTTTGGAGACATTGTTTCTTTCCCACCCCCTAAATTGATGTCCCGTAAAGCGCAAATCGTCGACCAACATGCAGAAGCAATCCTTATAATATCCGAATTGGCATTGTCTGTTTGGTTCTACTTAAACTCCACAAAGAGTGGTTTGCAACATGGGGTTTGTAGGACTTTGGTAGAGAACATCGTAGATGTTCAATTATTGTAGAAATGGTTTATAAACACGGTCTTATCCTCGTAGAGGATACACCAAAAGTTACCTGCTTACAATAATAGCACCTCTACGAGGTGAATTTTGTTGCAAACCAATTTCGTTTGAGTATAACTCGAATCTGTATATCAATGAACGTAAATCTTTAAGATTACTTTACAGCAATGAAAATTTCTGAACATTTTTACAAAATTTATATCAAAAAATTATTATCTGAAAAAGCAAAGATAGATGAAGTGTGTTTTTCTCCCTGTCAGAGAAGGAAGGCTCATTTATAGGTTGAAGTGCGATCATAGGAGTAGAATATAAAAGGGTTTTCCCAAAAAAGGAAAACCCTTTTAAAAATTTTGGTCTTTTATTTCAAAAAGATCATTTTGTGAATTCGGCTGTATTCAGCTCCGGCAGTAAATCGATATACATATATGCCGCTGCTCACCTGAGCCCCGGCTTCATTACGGCCATCCCAAACCACTTGATGATAGCCTGGCTCCATGCGCTGATCTACCAGCGTCCTGATCCGTTGCCCCAATACGTTGTAAATGGTAAGGGTTACATTTGCGACTTCTGGCAATTGGTAATTGATGGTCGTGCTGGGATTAAAGGGATTGGGATAGTTGGGGCTTACGGCAAATTCTCGGGGGAGATTGTCATCTCCAATTCCAACTGTCAGCGCTGCAATCCCTTCCATATAGACACCAAGTGTATCATGATTCGGATCATTACTGACCAGTTGCAGCAAACCGCTATCCTGTCCTGCCGCCGTCGGTGCATAGGTCACGGTGACATTGACACTGTCTCCGGGGGGAACCAGTACCTGTTGCGGGTTTGCGGAAAAGACTGCACTGGTGGATAGCATCTCCGAGACATTAAGGTCTGCATTACCCAGATTATGGATGAATAACGACTGGGTAGCCTGCTGATTCACGACTACGGTGTCGGAAAATATGACCGAGTCAGGTGAAGTTGTAATACGGGCAAAGCTACCAACCTGGAGGTTTACCGGCACCTCGAGTTCCGAATTTTGGGGATCGTTGGAAGCGACAATAATGCGGGCATGATAATCGCCACTGCTTAATCCGGCAGCGTCCGCAATGACTTGGACATCCAGAGTGCCACCGGCAGGAACAGTACCGTTAGTGGGATTTTCGCTTAACCAGGGAGTGTCAGCGGCTATGCGGACTGCCAGATTATCATGTACATAGGGCGCGTTGAATGCCACTTCCAATCCGTCCGACGCATCTACATTTTCGATCCCGATGGTGGCACTGGTTACATCCCCCTGCATATCCAAATACTGGTAGAGGATTTTCCCGTTTGAATCCAGGATTACTTGAAAAGTATAAGGAGCGCTTCCACCGAAGTGCTGGATGTTGGTATATTGAACGATAAACTGGTTGGCGTCGGAATGATAGTGGATGGTGCCGCCGATTGTCGGATTCAAATCATCCCAGAAAGGGGCAATGATGTGGTTGGGCTCCAACGGATCGGGGATGGGATCGTTGGAAAAGTCAGTGCCGTCAGCGCCAAATGTCAAATACCCGTTGGAGCTAATCTTAATCATATCCACCATGTTCCCGTAAAAGGAGAAGCTGAACGGCAATTGCACTTCGATAAAATCGTCATCGTTCAAACTAACCGCAGTCCCAACACCAGATATATCCTGCCAGTTAAATACCGGCCCATTGGGTTCGTCACTATCAATCCAGCGATAGCCAAAGTTATCCGGACCGCCAAGTCCATAGTGAGGTGAGACACCACGCCGCCAGTCTTCTTCCCCTTTACCAAAATCGAGAGAAAGCTCATGCTGGGGTTCGGGCATGTGAATGACAGGTTTCAGTGTTGTTTCCGGAAACACATCTTCATCACTTAGCTGAAAATGTAATGGTCCCCCACCGCTATTGGTAATGGTCATCACTGTGGAATCTGTTTGATTTGGATCGAGAGCGAATTCAATTGAATCAGCCGAAACACCAACTACCGGTGCGTCGTTTACTTCCAGGTTAACCACTACTGTGTCGTTGGTGTTGTTGGGATCATCTCCGGAAACAACTAAATCGGTGGTAAAAGCTCCACTGGACAGACCGCTCGCATCCAACTGAACGTCTATTGATTGAGTGCCACTTGAAGCGATAGTGCCGGAAGAGGGTGAAACGGATAGCCAATCCACAGCGGGATTTTCGGCAACAGTGAAATTTAAGTTGCTCGGTAAACTATTCGTATTGGATATTTCGAACTGAAGTGTATTGGTTGCTCCTGCCAGCAGCGTATCCGATAGACTTTGTGGGTTAACAGCCATTATGGGAGTATTGGTGGGAAGACCGAAAAAGACATCATCAATTAACCAGTGATCAAAATGAGAGGAGGAACTGGAAGTTCCGATATTTCTGAAACGGAATTGAAAAGCCGGATAGAAAAAGGTGGCCCCCGGCCCTGGATTCTGGGAATCGAGGTTAATTACTTCATTGACAAAGGGGACGACTGAAGTTCCCGGCCAATTCCGCACTGTGACCCAATCGCCTTGGTCGTTGAGAAAATCAACTGCCAGGCTATCGCCAGACTCCGGGTCGTTTCCACTTCCCTGGGGTTGATACCAGAAGGATAAGATAATACCATCGCCTGCCGCATTACTGAGATCAACCGGGAGTAAGGTAACCTGATCCCCGCCGTCGGGATGACCGTCAAGGCTGAGCACGAGGCTCGGCGATGGCGGATTAACGCCTAAATTATTGACTTCCGCATTAGTGTTGATCCAAAATCCCGGATTGGGATCCGGCGCAGTTGGGAAATTATCAGAAAACGGGAGACTTAAAGGAGAGTAGTTAGTATTACTCGGATCGCTTTCATTGCTCGGCGATTCATCATCATATGCGGTCACATAATATTGATGAGTTCCCGACGGAGGCGTATAGGTCGCAGAATCTGCCCGCCCGGTGTCGGCAGAAGTGCGGGTAAATGTGCCGACCAGGTTTCCATCTTCGTAAAGCTTTATCCCGGCAAAATCGTCTGCCGGGGTTCCGTCAATATTGGTGAAAGGATTGGTCCAATGCATCGTTAACTCGTTGCCAGCCGAAGTGACAAAAAATGAAGCCGGAGGAGAAGGTGTGGGCGCACCACCGGCAATCCATTCCACATTTGTCCCACGGCTGGTGCTGTCATTGGCGGTAACTTTGGTAAACACGGTATAGGTATAAAGCTGACCATCGTTCAATCCGCTGTCGGTAAAATTTTCAGTGCCACCGGGGGCCGATCCTACCGGGACACTATCCCGCAAGACTTCAATCGTAAATTGGGAAGGCAGCAGGGTGTCGCCGTTAAAGAGATTGGTAGGATCGTCCCAGGACAGGGTAATGGATGACGGGGTAGTATAATCACTATAAGCCGTCACCGCTTCCGGTGGATGAGGATCCAGCGAGTCTGCTTCCACGGCGCCCTGAAAGAAGACCACGTATAATCCGGTTTGAATATCGGATATCAGCAGTTTGCCACTAATAAAATACGGGAAAGCCCCCCAGGCGCCATTGAAACCACCACCCGGACCGGGATAGGTATCATAAAAACCTGCTTCGGTAATATTCTGTGGATCAGAAATATCATAGATTCTCAATCCATCTGTGTAATGAGAGACATAAGCAAAATTTCCTTTAATGTGGGCATTATGGGCCAGCCCATCCGGCGCTAAGACCTGATCGGTAATCGTCGGGTTATTGATATTGGAAATATCCCATAGTTTTATGGTTTTTCCGGTGGTTTCTTCGGTTGTCATCATGTAATTGTTATCTTCACTCACCCAGACATTATGGGCATATCCGGGAGAGGGGATATTTACTCGTTGGATTAGTGAAGGACTATTTGGATTGCTGATATCAAAAATACCGATGGTGCCCTGTCCACCTTCCGCTACATAGGCAACACCATCCTGAGCAAAAACATCATGACACTCCACGCCTAATGTAGAAAGTTCGACCGGATTCAGCGGATCGGCAAGACTGAGAATTCTGACCGGAGCAGAGCCGCCATCCTGGGCCAACAACAGTTCGGCTTCCACATCGATGTAAATATTGTGAGACGTGCTAAATGCGCTGTAAGTGGCTGCGATATGTGCAGAATTTGGCAAATCTGACAAATCGATAATTTGGATACCGTTTCCGCTTAAATCCGTAACCACGTAGGCGTAATGCTGAAATGTCTTTACGTCTTTCCAGGTGCTATTGCTACTGGGAATAAATGCCACTTCCACGGCATTTGCAGGATCTGTAATATCAACGATGCTGGTGCCGTTCTGGACGCCCAATAAGGCGTATTCCCGCCCGTCCGGCGCGGTGTATCCCCAACAGTCATTATATCCAACCGAAGGATAATCATTAATATGCACTAATAAGGGGACATTGTTTGAGCCCTGCCCGAAGGCAAGCCAATTAAAACTCAGCATTATAACAAAACAAAACAGCCAATTAGAGATACCTTTTCTCTGCATAAGCTCCTCTTATTTTATCTGGACAAGTTTAGTGAGTTATTTAGCAATGCAAAATTGCAGGGGTGAGACAAATGATCTGTATCTTTTGTCACCAAAATTCTTTTTTCTTCGATCCTTGATTTAGCTCCATCAGTCAGCTAAAAGTAAATTTCTCGATTTAAAGGTTAGCTCTATTGGGATTTTTGGGTTGTCGTAAGTGAAAAATGCGCAATTAATATTGTCAGGGTAAGCGCTGTCTTTTATATATATGCGCTGTTTCAGCGCTTGCCCTTAACCACCTCTATTTTAACCCTTAACTGTTTTGCCGTGTATTGACAAGTTAATAATATATTGTTTTTTTGAGAAAAGTCAACTATCTCTATCAAATTTAATCAACAATTATTTGTGAAGATTTTTAGTAACACGGCAAAGTTGCCATGTAGCGAGATGTCATTTTATCCCCAACGCCTTCATCTTCTTATGCAAATTGGTGCGTTCAATGCCCAATAGTCGAGCAGCTTGCGATACATTTCCCTCCGAGATTTGTAAACACTTTTTTATATACTCGCGCTCTGCTTCCTCCCGTACTTCATTTAAAGACTTGCTTCCCGGGGGAACAGTATTCGCAGGGGAGGGTGGAGTGAACAAATACTCCGGTAAATCGTTTAGTTTGATAACATCCCTATCGGAAAGGATGATGAGCCGCTCCACCAGATTCTGCAATTCACGAATATTTCCCGGCCAATGGTAATTTGTTAAGACGGGATAGACTTCCGGTTCGAATTTTGGTATCCGTCGATTATTCTGTTGACAAAATTTTTGCATGAAATAATTTGCTAACAATTGAACATCATCCTGCCGCTCCCTTAAAGGCGGCACTTCTATCGGCAAAACATTGAGCCGATAGTAAAGGTCTTCCCGGAAAGCTCCTTCATCAACCAACTGGCGCAAATCTTTATTGGTGGCTGCAATGATTCGCACATCGACTTTAATGGTGTCTTTACCACCAACTCGCTGGAATTCCCCATCCTGCAGTACCCGCAAAACTTTGGTTTGCACCCGAAGGCTCATGTCGCCGATTTCATCTAAAAACAAGGTGCCTTCATGGGCCTGAAAAAATTTCCCCTCCCGTTTTTCGGTAGCACCGGTAAACGCCCCCTTCTCGCTGCCAAACAATTCACTTTCGGTTAAATCTTCCGGGATGGCGGCACAATTCATTTTTACAAATGGTCCTTTCGCATGCGGACTGGCTTGATGAATTGCAAAAGCAACCAGTTCCTTGCCCACGCCGCTCTCACCGGTTATTAATATTTTGCTATCGGTTGGGGCAATTTTTTGAATGCTTTTTAACACCCGTTGAATGGCCGGGGAATCGCCGATTAAACGGTACTCCTGTGCCACTGAGGCTTGCAAATCCGCGAACCGGGACAACAAAGAACGATGCTCTGATAAATGCTGAAGGATCAGCAATATTTTCTCCTTTTTGAGCGGTTTCTCCAAAAAATCATAAGCACCGGCGCGGGTTGCTTCNNGCTGTCCGGGCAGGTTTCCTTCAGGTTTCGCAATGCCTCAATGCCATTCATGCCCGGCAACAGCACATCCAGAAACACCACATCGGCTGGCTGTTCGGATATGGTGTTAAGCATCGATTCGCCGCTTTCAAAGGTGCGCACCTGATGATCGGTGGCGTTTAGTATGATTTCAAATGACCGTCGAATATTTTTTTCATCATCGATCACGTAAACGGTTAAGTTTTTCATCGGTTATTTCTACCCAAATTATCTGATGAATCTTGTTAATAGTAAACTCAATGTAAAAACACTCCCTTCCCCGGGTGTTGACTCTACCCTGATTTTGCCCCCGTGCTCTTCCACCATTTTTTGGGTAATCGCTAAACCTAATCCCATACCATTCGACTTTGAAGTAAAATATGGTTGAAAGATTTCGTTTTGCAAATCACGGGGAATCCCTTTCCCGCGATCTTTCACTGAAATTTCAACTTCATTTTCAGTTCGGCGGATATAAATTTCCAACGGATGATTATCGGGATCGGCTTCCATGGCATTTTCAATGAGATTAATAAGCACCTGCCGAATGCGATCTTCGTCAAATTGAAGGGTCGGAATATTATTTTCTGAATACAAATGAATTTCCCGATGTGGATAGAAGCGTTGCACTTCGTGAATCAGTGATTGAATGTCGCCTTCGCGGAGGTTTAATTCCGGTAATCGACCGAATTCGGAAAATTCGCTGACCAGGCGGCGCAAATTCTCTACTTCTTCATTAATGATCTGACTACATTCTTTCAGCAAGTGCGCGTAATCGTCATCACCCCGGTATTGATCGACCATTTCCTGGGCAGTCAGTTGGATTGGCGTCAACGGATTTTTGATTTCGTGAGCGAGGCGGCGGGCAATTTCCTGCCAGGCAGCCATCTTTTCCAGGTAAATGGTTTTTTCCTGATAGGCCTTTAATTCCTCGGTCATACGGTTAAAGTGTTGTACCAATTCGCCCACTTCATCCTGGCTTTGTTGCTTTATGCGATAGTCCAGATTCCCCCGACCCAACTCCTGGGTGCCTTTAACCAATTCGCCCAGGGGTTGGGTGACGCGTCTGGAAATCCAGATAGCGAGCGCAACGGTTATCAGTATCACAACCAGGCTGATGGACATGAAGCTATAAAAAAAACTCTCTGGAATGGAAACCGGTGAAAGGGATAAGGTTCGATACAGTTGATAAACTTCCAGGTTCTGATCGGTCTTTTCCAGGAATTGTTCATCCATTGCCGCGATTAATGCCACATATGCGCTTGTATTCCCCGCGGTTCGCCTTTGGACCGCAACGAATCGATTTTCGTTGCGGTTGGCAAAAACCATTTTTTGTCCCGCCGATTCTTCCACCTGCCTGAAATGATGCTCATTTAAAATTTTAGAATTTAGATTACCGTGCTTGCGCTCGCTGCGAAGTTGACCTTCGGCATCATAAACTTGTACAGACAAAAACTGCCAGTCTTGATGAGCCGACGGAAGTATGTCATCTATCTTCGCAGGGAACTCTCCCTGCAGACCTTGAATAAAATGCTCTGCAGAGACAAGTTCCGAAAGGTTTTCTGATAACTGAATTTTTCGGAGATTATACAATTGACGCGAAAATTCAACTCCCTGCCGGAGCGCTTCTTCCACCTGCGGGTTAACGCCTACTTGATAACTCTGGTGCACCAGATCGTTAACTAACCAGATCGTCGGCACCAGCGGCAATAGCGCCACTCCTAAAAAGATGAGTATAATTTTGGTTCGAATCCTTTTCATAACCATCATAGACTTTAGCTATGCAAATTTATTAACGGTTTGGATGTCCGAGGCTCATAAAGTCGTACCAATTTATATTCGAGACGCAGATTAAATATCTTCCTCGCCTGACCGATGGCGGGTATGCCTGCCGGGAGATAAGTCTTGGCACAAAGTTCCCCCTTCGGGACAAGGGGCTTTCGAAAATAGCCCAGCGATTTATCGCTGGGT
>JABAHQ010008218.1_pt1 | contig 10131 bp, 14 predicted proteins | sample 7062091 | NCBI WGS metagenome assembly JABAHQ01 (sample SAMN14534359, study PRJNA622989) | marine sediment metagenome | biome: marine biome [ENVO:00000428]; feature: marine pelagic biome [ENVO:01000023]; material: deep marine sediment [ENVO:00002113] | place: India: Gulf of Kutch | collected... | reverse complement strand
CGCTCGTCGGTCACCAGTCGCGCCTGCTTAAGCCGCTGGAGGTGTTGGGAGGTATTAGCCACGCTCAGGTGAGCTTCCCTGGCTAATTCTTCGACCGTACGCGGCGCCTGGACCAACAAATCGAGCAGTTCCAGCCGCTGAGGGCTGGCCAGCGCCTTGCTTACGTGGGCAAAAAGGTGATAGAGTTGTTCTTTGTGCGGTCGTTTAGGGTCTGTACTTTGCTGCATAGCCTAATTTTCACTATTAGTTAACCATAATAAACAAATATTCAATAGAATAATTGAATAATATCACAAAAAAATCAGTTTGTCAAGTTCTGCTCGTATCTTAAGGTTTCCTTAAGCTTCCCTTTCGGGAGGCTTAAGGACAAAATGAATCCTCCGTGATAGGATAGAACGAAGGTTTTCCAGCAATTCATTTATTAGGGGATGTTCCACAAATGCAGGATAAGAAAGCCAGTGAAGCCCAACGAGGTTAAGCCATTGATGACCATCACCCACCGGTAGTTATTCAGGACACGAGCCTGGTCAAACGTATAGGCCCAATAGGCCGTGGCGACGAGCAGGACTCCGTAGAAACCCGCAACAATCAAAGCCTGGCCCGGCCCTAGCAGCCGGTTCATCACATCTGCCAGCAGGATGATCGCCACGCTCTGGATGGCCAGGGCAAAGAGGAAAGCGCGACGCCATCCGGCCCAGGCGGAAAAGGTCTGGTCACCTCGGGCCAGGTCCTCATCGATCTGGTAGATTTGAGTCAAAGGGTAGAAGCCGATAGTAATGAGGGTTACCGCCAGAATACCGAGCCAGGCCAGTCCATCGACCAGGGTCAAATCAGGCTCAGCCGTAACCCAACCACCCAGCGAGGCTAACACTCCCTGTCCCAACCCGACGGTGGCCAGTCCAAGCAGAGGACGACCTTTTAAGCGAATGTGGGGCAGAGAATAAGCCAGTCCCATAACGAATATTATCAGGTAAATGAGAAGAAAGCTCGGATTGACCAGGGCCGCCAGGACGCCCCCCACGCCTTGGACAATCAGCGAAAACGGCAGTAAGGCTGACCGGACCGGCGGCGGCTTGGCCAGTCCACCTACTGGCCCTTCATCTCGATCATAGTAAGAATTAAAGGCCGTCATCCCGCCGTACAGGAAGACATGAAAGGCCGCAAAAGCCAGCCAAAAGTCAAGGTCGGGCTGGCCGTTGGCAAGGAAGTAACCCCATAAAAAAATGGGAGCCAGCAATAGTTGAAAAGGCAGTCGCAGATGAACGAGCAGATCTCGGATTGAACCGAGGTCGTTACGGTTTTTGGGCGCGGCCATAAATACCGAATCCTCCCAGAGTAATCTCAGTATCAATTTTCACAAAACCCGCTTGCTCCAGGGCTGTTCGGAGGCTTTGCGGCGAGAAGCGATGGTGAAGTCCGCTGTAGAGCCGCCACAGACTGAGCGAGATCAGCAAGCGTCCGGAACCCTGATGCCACAGCCAGGACCAGCTTACCTTCCCCTGGTGTGGCTCCAGAAAGGCCACGTACCCGCCGGTTTTCAGAGTCCGATTCGCCTCACGGAGAGCAACCCGGTAATCGGGGAGCAGATAGAGAAAACTGTGTCCGGTAACAGCATCTAGCCGGCCGTCGGCCAGGGGTATCCTAAGGGCATCGCCGCGCAGGAGGGACAGCCGTTCAGGCGACCAGCCGATCGCATTTCTATTGCTCTTAGCAAGAGCCAGCATCGTTTGGAAGAGGTCAAAACCAATGAAATCAAAATCAGATCGGAGCTGGCCCATCGCTATCGCCGAGACGGCCGGGCCGGTACCCAAGTCCAGTACCAGCCGTCGATTCTGATCCTGAGGAACGCACTCTAACAGGCGGGCACAGCTATCCTGCCAAATTTCGTTGGCTGTGATAAAATCGTAAATCCAGCTTCCAACATCGAAAATCCAAACACCAAGAAGCTTTTGTCTCACGGGATAGACCCTTATCTAAAATAAGCAGGCTAAACATCTCTTAGTATAATCGTCAAAACATGCAAATCAAATTATAAGCTCATTTTAGTAAATACAAGGAGGATCAGCAATGCCCCAACACGAACGTCGGGTCGCTATGCTGGCGCTCGGTACAGCCGTACCTGAATATCGATCTGATCAAATAGCAATCGGCCAGTGGATGGCTGCTTCATTCGATGACCAGCCGGTTCTGGGCCGGTGGTTGAAAAGAATCTATGCTAATTCTGGCATCAAAACGCGTCATGCCTGCGTGCCAGATTTTCTTGAAGCGCCCCGTCTTTCTCGTCTGGCGCCCGGCCAAAAAGCGGCCGAGACCCTGACGACCGCTGAGCGGATGGCGATCTATGAACGAGAGTCGGTCGGATTGGCCCAGGCAGCCGCGCATCAGGCGTTGGTCGCTTATAGTGAGTCAGCAAACGCTGAACTCACAACGGTGACCGACTCCATAACTCATTTGATCGCGGTTAGTTGTACGGGTTTTTTTGCGCCAGGGGTTGACCTGGCTATCGTCCAGGCGCTAGATCTTGCACCCACCACAAAACGGACCCTTATCGGCTTTATGGGCTGTGCAGCGGCTTTCAACGGGCTTCAGGTAGCCGCTGAGATTGTCAAAAGTCAGCCTTCGGCCCGGGTTCTGGTGGTCTGTGTCGAGTTGTGTTCGATTCATATTCAACCGGGGGTTGACCGCGAGAACTTGATTTCGGCGGCGCTCTTTGCCGACGGTGCGGCGGCCTGTTTGGTGGGTGAACCGGCGGTAGATGAAGCTGATTTTTTTGAGATTGGCGACTTCTACACCCTTATAAAGCCGGACACTGAAACCGAAATGATCTGGCAGATCGGCGATCATGGGTTCGCCTTACGGGTTTCTCCCAAGATTCCGGGGCATTTGGCCGAGGCTGCGCCGGCAGCGCTTAAGACGTTGTGGGGTAATCATGCCCGTCCCCATTTCTGGGCTATCCATCCGGGTGGCAAAGCAATTATTGATGAACTGGCTGCTATCTTTGAACTTAAGCCGGACCAGGTTTTGGCCAGCCGGTCTGTGCTGAGTCGTTTTGGCAACTTGTCATCAGCGACGATTCTGTTTGTATTAGATGAACTGCGTCAGACACTCCGTCGTCAGGCCGGTGTTAAGGGGAAGATTGAGGGGGTAGCGATGGCTTTTGGGCCGGGGCTGGTCATTGAGATGGCCCGCCTGGTTTACGTCCCTCCGGTCGCTATGAGAACAAGTGATGGCATATCAGTCTTAAAGAGCCAAGAGCCTGGTTGAGCAGTAACGAATAGTTCCCAGTTCCCAGTTCCCAGTTCCCAGTTTTCAGTTTTCGGTTAACCGACCACTGATTAACTGGAAACTGATAAACGCTTTTTGGCTGAAGTTGGCTTGCCACTAGATGTGGCTTGGATTTGCGACCGAAGGGAGTCCAAGCCGAGCGCTACGGGAAAGCCCAAAGAGCTAGCAGTGATGAAGGAATGATCTGGTGAAACCAAGACAGAAGCGAGATGTAATCATTATCGGGGCAGGGCCAGCCGGCAGTAGTCTGGCAGCCGTATTGGCTAAATCAGGCTGGGATATCGTTTTGGTTGAACGTCATCAATTTCCTCGTCACAAAGTGTGCGGCGAGTTTCTCTCCCCCGAAGCACAAACGAGCTTGCGGAGCATGGGCCTCTATCAGGCAGCCAAAAATCTGTCGCCTGTGGTCATAGCAGAGGCTAAATTGGTATCGCCGGCCGGTCTGTCCCTGCCCATCGCCTTGCCTGGCCAGGCTTGGGGCGTGAGCCGGTTTGCCCTCGATACTGCTCTGGCCAGCGCCGCCGAGCAAAACAGCGCTGAACTGCTAACAGGCCACACAGCCACGGCGGTCACTCAAAGGAATAAGGGCTATGAGGTGGCCTTGAGGTCCAGAGGTAAGTCCCTTGTGATCCAGGCCCGGGCGGTCATAGCGGCCTGTGGACGATATAGCCGGCCGGGCCTGCCTCCCAGGTCAGCGCCCGGACAACGACAGGCTGATGTGGGGCTCAAGTGTCACTTTGAAGGGGTGTCTATGCCAGCTCAGGTAGAACTGTTTTTCTTTCCAGGTGGGTATGTCGGGCTGAATCCGGTTGAAAATGGCCGCGTTAATATTTGTCTGCTGGTCAGCCAGTCGGTCTTGGCCCGAAGCGGCAAAAATATTCGCGCAGTACTGGAGGAAGTTAGCCGCCGGCAGCCGGCGCTGGCCCGCCGGCTATCAGAAGGACGAGCCATCCCTGAAACGGACATGGCTGTAGCCCCGGTTGATACGATCCGACCTGCTTTGCCCTGGGATGGGATGGCCTGTCTCGGCGATACAGCGGTGATGATTCCCCCCCTTTGTGGCGATGGGATGGCCATAGCTTTGCGTTCCGCCGAATTCTGTGCCCCCATGGTAGATGATTTCCTGCACGGGCGTCTCTCGCTGGCCGATTGGGAAACCGCCTACCGCGCTGCCTGGCATGCCGAGTTTGATTGGCCGGTAAAGGTGGCTCGTTACTTGCAATTGATTTTAAGCGTGCCGGTTCTCTCCGATTTATGCCTGGGCCTGGGGCGGTTGGCACCGCCGTTGGCTGCCTCACTGGTGCGGGCCACCCGGGCCACTTCGCGATAGTCTGCCATCAAGTGGGTTAAGCGGGGTGATGACCCCCGCCATTTGGCCCATATCCAACTGGGCAAAATAGCGCTGTCATCATAGCTTAAATGGGGCTATACTTATTAGTATTTGGGAAAAGTGCACAAAAGATGTATCCTTTTCGTCTAAAAGGATAGGGGGGTAACAATTGCTATGTCTCAGTCCTTGAATGTCAAAAGCCTACAAGAGCGGCAGGACCAAGAAAGCCATCCTTTGGACTTTGCCAGCGTCTTTCACGAATATCAGCAGCCTATCTACAATTACCTGTTGCGTATGACCCAGAACCAAGCCGAGGCAGAAGACCTGACCCAGGAAACGTTTATCCGAGTTCATCGTAGCCTGCCGACTTTCCGGGGTGAGGCTAGCCTGGGTACCTGGCTCTACCGCATTGCTACCAACGTCAGCTTGGATTACTTCCGGCGGAGTAGTACCCGCCAGGCTAAGGCATCGTTTTCATTTGAAGAAACGGATCTCGACCAGAAGTGGGTTATTGATGAGCTAACTTCCTCACCAGAGCAACTGGCCGCTGATCAGTCTGAGATGTCCGTCTGTGTGGAGGACTTTATCCAACACCTGCCGCCCACCTATCGGGCGGTATTGGTGCTGCACGACTTGCAAGGTCTCAAAAATCGTGAGATTGCCGATGTGCTGGATTGCCCCCTGAGTACGGTTAAAATCCGGCTGCACCGGGCGCGAACCAAGCTGCGGGGGGACCTCAACGCCGGCTGTGACTTTGACCACGACGAACGAAACGTTCTTGTGTGTGAGGCAAAAGAGGGGAGCGAATAGTGGATCGAATAAACTAGCGTGAGGGTTTAACCCCACCCCGCCCGTGACGAATGGCGACCAGGGAGCGCGATGAATTGGGCGGCTAGAGAACGCGAGTAACGAGAAGTGAATGGCGGCCCCAGAACGCGTAGGGAATGGGGGTCAGGACACGCGACGGAGATGGGGCTATACCCCTCGGGCTGGCTAACCGGGCAGAACGCGCGGTCGGGAGTATAACCAAAACGCCTTCATCCCAGCCAGCCTTCGTCTACCCTATCCTCAACCCTAGCTGATGTTAGACGCTATGACCTGTCTCCTATCCTACTACCTGGATTGCCCCGATCTCCAGAAGCGGCCCAAGAAGGTTAGCCGCTCCACCATGCTCAACTATTCTCCCGTCAACAACTCTATTTATATTGACCCCAGTAAATGATACAGCTTTGCCCGTTGGTTTTATACCCAACCAAGAACCTTTGTGGGTACCACGGGCAGTGATACAGGTAGCAACCCATTCATCTTCTGCTATTTGCTGCTCGACGGTAAGATGAAGGTCAGGATAGGTCTGGCGAACGCCAAGGATATGCCGTTTCGCTCCCTCAATCCCAACAGGATGTCTAGTGCCTTCATGGACTTCAACGTAATTTGGTGCAATAAACTTTCCTATTTCATCTATGTTTCCCGTATTGATTACTTCCTCAATGTAACGACGAATTAGTAGTTTGTTTTTGTCTATAGACATTTGAATACTCCATCATATCATAAAAGGGGACAATCCGGTTGTAGCGAGCCTGGGTGGCTGCGTCTCCCGGTCTAGGTCGGTTAGCGTCGATGTTTGATCCGACATCTAGCTTTGCGCCTTCCGGTTATCCAGCAAACCTCTTCCTCGTCTGCTACCGTGATCACCGGCCGAGGTTATACGCGCAGGTCTTCCCGCAGCCGCTCGTACTCAGCCTGGCTGATCTCACCCCGGGCGTATCGCGCCTGGAGAATATCCAGGGGTGACTGACGGTGGTTCTGGTCATCGCCCGGAAAGGGCGACCGGCCTTCCTGGCGCAGCCAACCCAGGCCCCAAATCAGGGCCACGATGACCGCGATCGTCGACAATAAACCTAAACCCATCATAATATTACCTCTCCTTTTTTTCCGGCTAGCGGGCGGCATACCCGCCAGCGGCTATAGTTTCAAATCTTCGCGCCGCTAAAAGCCTGCTCCGACGACGCTGGAGACAGGCTTCTAGCGGATAGCTAACTCAAATTGGATAAAATCTCCTGGTACTGCTCGCGGGTGATTTCTCCGCGGGCATACCGTTCGGCGACAATGTCACGGGGCGTTGCTTCGGCGGGGCGATTGACCAGTCGCCCTAACAGGCCGGCACCTTGCCCCTTAGAACTGAACTGGCGCACGGCCCAGATGACCAGCAGTACAAGGCCAACGATCACGACCAGATTGAGAAGCAATCCGATCAAGCCAAAGCCACCCATCATTCCACCACCCATCATGCCACCCATGGTGTTTATACTCCTTTCGTTTTGTTTCTAATTTTAAGAACGTGTGTTAAACTTGCCTTCGTTTATATTGGCTTACTGTGATAATATTGAAGTTATTTTAAGCTTCCTTGAAGCAAGTTTAAAGATTGTCTAAAGATCATCGTTTTGCCCAGCCCAGTCATGATCCTGGTGGCTCTGTTGCGCACTCACAGGGCCTCGTTGCGTCTGTGGCGGTTTCTTCTTTGTCATCCTGCGCTCCGCCGCACATCGCCATCATCTGAGGCATCATTTTAACGCATCTGCTCATCATTTTTTCCATCATCGTCGCAAAGGCCTCCCCCTTAAAGGGAACCTGGGGCTCTTCCCGAGTAGTTTTTTGTTCATCAGTCATTTTGTTTAGGTCTCCATTTCTTTATGTTATAAAAGTTTTGTTGGATTCTGCTCTCGGCCGAGGGTGGAAATCCCAAAAGGAATGTAAACCGGACAGAAGCCGGTCAGGCTCGTCACGAGCGGCAGCAGAGCAAAAGTAGTGACGAGAACGCCGATTAGATTGCCCTGCCACCCGCCCAGCGCGAACAGTCCAATCGGGATAAGCGCCACCCCGATAATGAAGCGCAGGGTGCGGTCGAGTCGGCCTATATTTTGCTTGACCATGTTTGTACCTCCTTCATCTATTATTGTTTTCGAACTACGCCCTAAATAGCGTTCCGGTTCTGACTATATAGACGGGGAAGATAAAAAAAGGATACACCCTACGAGGGTGATTTATAAAGTCAATTAAGGTCATTTTTCCTGATTTTTCATACGTCCAAGGGTCGCATTGCCTGTGGTATTGTGGTATAATTGACGTACTATACTCCATCGGTGATGTTGCACAAGTAAATTGGCGTCAACCGGGGTGGTGTGGGCCGCCGCTGATCTTTATCATCAGGTCGCCAGTCCCTGACACCCTGGTCAATAAATTCTCGGCCACATCGTCACATTCCCGCCGTGTGGCGGCGGATGTAGGCGTTGAGGATGTTATATACTACACCCCATCAGGCGAAGAAAGGAGAAACGAAATGGCGTCTATTAAGATGATTCCTGAAGAAGAAGCTACGGGCAAAGTCAAAGAGATTTACGAGGAGATTAAATCCCAATTAGGAATTGATTTCGTCCCCAATCTCTACAAGGTCATGGCTTCCAAACCCGGTTATTTAGAGGCGAATTGGAACAAAGACAAAGCGGTCATGATTGAACCAGGGAAACTAGACTCCTTGACGAAGGAGATCATAGCCGTCGCTGTATCCGCGGTGAATAATTGTGAATACTGACTCACTGTTCATACTGCTGCGGTGCAGAAGTTAGGCTTGGATGACGAGGCGGTACTTGAACTGATGGCTGTTGTTGATTTGTTTAGCGGTTTCAACAAGTTAATGGACGGCCTGAAAGTTGAACTGGACGAAAAACCCTGGTATGGCTGAGGTTAGCAATTTGAATGTCGTGAGCATTCACTTGTCTATCATCTGGCACATTCTGCTGGCTTGCCCTGGTTCGGTAGGTGGTGCTTGACCCAGAAAGGTTGAATTGTTGACAAGGGTAAGCATGTAGTAAGAATCTAATCAGAGTCGCGTGAGAGGCGTTGTGTATATATTATGGTCAGTAGTATACACAACGCCTTTTTTATTTCTTGAGCAAGGAAACGCATCACTCAAAGAGATTACAATTCATATAGGTGATTCTACCTATCGGCGTGGTGGGCCAAAAGGCGGGGATGCCCCCGGTCTAAATGACGCTGTTTCCTGGCCGGATAACGTTGTACAATGAAGGTGTAACTTTTAGTGGAGGATAACCATGACACTGATACTGATCATTCTTCTTATGACCTGGGTGACGGCCATATTGCCGGCCGTTCGCCGGGTTTATCAACCGATTCCGGTGCCGATTGATCGGTCGCTTAGAAAGGAGATGGCCCATGGTAAAAGATCCTATCTGCGGGATGGAGATTGATCCCGCCGCTGCCGCAGCCAAACGGAGTATTGATGGCAGCGACTATTATTTTTGCTCCGATTACTGCGCTGCAACCTTCGATGCCAACCCACATCGGTATCTGCACGGCGCAGTAACCGAAACTTCGCCGGCCGGGGTAGAAAAGAGTGTGGTTGGCTCCGCCACCACCGGCTACAACCCCGAACTGAAGGGACCGACGCAGGTGGAACTGCCCCTTGCCGGGTTGACCTGCACCACCTGCGTGACCACCGTGGAGCGCAGCCTCGGGGAAGTCCCCGGCGTCGAGCAAGTCCATGTGAACTTTTCGCTGGGCAAGGCTCACGTCACTTACGACCCGGAGCAGGCCGAGGTTAGCTCGCTGGTCGGGGCGGTCAAAAAGGCCGGCTACGATGTGGGGGCCGCCGAGATACGGGTGCGCATCACCCCCGGCCTGCACTGCGCCTCGTGTGTGGGTTTCATTGAAGAGGCCCTGCATGGCCTGCCCGGCGTGCTGGAAGCGAGCGTCAGCCCCGGCACCGATACGGCTACGGTGCGCTATGTGCCCGGCCAGGTGGATTTTGCCGCGGTCAAAGCCGCCGTGGAGTCCACCGGCTATCAGGCCGCCCGCCCGGTTGAGGAAGAGGAAAGTGTGGACGAGGAAACTGCCGCCCACCGGCGCGAGTACCAGAGCCTGATGCGCAAATTTTGGTTTGCGGCGGCCGTCTCTATTCCGGTGATGCTGGTGGCCTACCCGGAGCTTCCCTGGCTGTATTTGCCTAATCTCTTCACCCCCCACGTGCCCGAGAGGGTCGTCTGGTTGCTATTCGTTCTGTCAGGGATTTTTACGGTGCCGGTGTTGTTTTATTCCGGGCGGCAGTTCTTTAGCGGCGGCTGGTCGGCCTTCAAACACCACTCGGCCGATATGAATACGCTGATTGCCCTGGGCACCAGCGCGGCCTGGATTTACTCGACCGTGGCCCTGGCCTTGCCCAGCATTTTCCCGGAGGGCACGGCCACCCCCTTCTACGACGTCACGGCGGTGGTCACCGCCCTGGTGGTGCTGGGGCAGGCCTTAGAAGTGCGGGCCAAAGGGCAAACCAGCCAGGCCATCCGCAAGCTGATTGATTTGCAGGCCAAAACGGCTCGTGTGCTGCGCAATGGCCAGGAAGTGGAAATCCCAGTGGAAGAAGTGCTGGTGGGCGACTTAGTGGTCGTTCGCCCCGGCGATAAGATTCCGGTAGACGGCGAAATCATTGATGGACGTTCCGCTGT
>JABAHQ010000146.1_pt1 | contig 10136 bp, 10 predicted proteins | sample 7062091 | NCBI WGS metagenome assembly JABAHQ01 (sample SAMN14534359, study PRJNA622989) | marine sediment metagenome | biome: marine biome [ENVO:00000428]; feature: marine pelagic biome [ENVO:01000023]; material: deep marine sediment [ENVO:00002113] | place: India: Gulf of Kutch | collected... | reverse complement strand
CGTACCTGAGGTCAGCGAGCCGTTTAGGATCCCGATCAGAAATAACACCATACCGCCGATGAGGTAGCCGCGGCGATCACGATTCGTCGGTGCGTACTCGAGCCCCAGGCGTGACCGCCGCCAGGAATAGATTCCCAGCCCGGCCGTAAGCAGACCCAGTGCGATCTCCGCCGGGCGATCGGGCACCTGGAGAATCACGCCTGCCCCCAGCACCACGCCGGGAAGCCCGGTACACAGGATGAGCAGCGCGAACGAGCGTTCAAGCCCTCCTTCCCGCAGGTGGCGTACAGTGGCCCCCACCCCGAGGGCGACGCTGGCGAGTTTGTGCGTAGCCAGAGCGACCGCAAACGGTAGCCCCAGAACGATCAGGGCGGGCAGTTGGATAAGCCCCGCACCGCCGCCCGAGAAAGCCGAAAAAACATTTGCAATCAGTGAGATAACAAAGACAATCAGCAGCTCTAGAAGATCGATGTCTCACCTCCAGCACACGCCCGTCCGGCGGTGGCGTCACCCCACCCTGCCACTATACTCTAGGAAAGTCCCGATTCACTGCTCGCGGAATGCATTGCTGGAGAAGCGATTTTGAGAACCAATCCGCGAGCGCGTGCGACATCCTCCGGTACAATTCTTCTGACACGCATTCCAAGCAGGGGAGACCAGTGACTGTGAGCCTACGACCCACCTTGCTGATGATGGCATTCCTGTTTGCGATCTGCGCATCGCCGGCCCTTGCCGGCCAGATCAAATGCTGGACCAACAAGGAAGGCGTACGCGAATGCGGTAACGTCGTGCCGCCGGAGTACGCGCAGCAGGGCCACGAGGTGCTCAACGACCAGGGCATAACGGTCGACGAGGTAGAGCGCGCCAGGACCAAGGAAGAGATCGCGGAACAAAAGCGCCTGGAGGCGCGGCGAAAGAAGCAGGAGCAACTGGCCAAGGAGCGGGCGGCCCGCGACCGGGTGCTGTTGGATACGTTCGCCAACATCGACGAGATGGAAATGGCACTCGACGGAAAGCTGATCGCCATCGAGACCGAGATCCAGGTAACGCGGAAGAACATGGAAAAGGCGAAACAGCGGCTCCAAAACCTGCAAACGTCGGCCGCCAACATGGAACGCACCGGAAAACCCGTTTCACAGAAGCTTGCCAAGGACCTGAAGGAAACGGAAACACAGATCGAGGACTACCGCGAGTTCATCAAGGCCAAGGAAGAGGAGCGCGAACGGACAAAAGAGAAGTTCGCGAAGGACATGGAACGGTTTCGCGAGCTGAGATCGAAACAATCACGACGTTGACACGGTCAGACACCTGGAAACAATCTTCCACTGGGCATCCCAATTCTCCAGTGGCGACCGTTTGAATCCGCTTCGCACGAACTGATTGATGCGCCCTTCCGCGAGGGCCAGCACCAGATTGGCGTTCGCCTGCACGTCCATCCCCCGATCCAGCGTCGCATAGACTTGCCCTTCGCGAAGCACCTGCTTGATCTGCGTCTCGAGACGATCGTAGAACTGGCTCACCCGCGCCCGCAGGCGCGCGTTCTCGCCGATCAGTGCGTCGCCCAGCATGATCCGCGTCATTCCGGGGTTTCGTTCGGAGAAGCCGAGCAGCACGACCAGGATCTTTTCGCATCGGGCAACGGCGTCCGACTCCTCCACGAGTATCCGGCTCACCAGGCTGAACACCGAATCCTCGATGAACTCGATCAGCCCCTCGAACATCTGGGCTTTGCTGGCAAAATGCCTGTAGAGAGCCGCTTCCGATACACCTACTGCCCGGGCAAGAGCGGCGGTGGTGATGCGTTCGCCCGGCTTGGTCTCCAGCTCGCGGGCCAGCGCCTCCAGGATCAACTGGCGCCGCGAGATGCGCTCCGAAGCACCGCCCTTCTTGCGTGCACGTGGCGACTGCGGTAACCGGATCATAACGACTACCCCCCTGTTCTCGTTATTCAGGCGCCTGTCCAACCTGCGAGGCCACGGCGCGACCCGCCCCCTCCGCAGGCTTTCGAGAGCACGCGTGGCTGGTCTTCCTGACCCGCATATCTCACCGGGACCGCATGAGCCAGCGCAGGATTCCTGTTCCATCCGCCCGGTGAACAATGCGGGCTACGACTGAATCAGCGTTCCCACGCCCTCGTCCGTGAAGATCTCCAGCAGCACGGAATGCTCGACACGGCCGTCAATGATGTGCGCCGAGCGCACTCCACTTTTCACGGCGTCCAGCGCACAACGCACTTTCGGGAGCATGCCGCCGCGGATGGTCCCGGCTTCGATCAGCCTGTCGATCTCCTTGGCTTTCAGGCCGGTCATCACCTGGCCCGCCTCGTCGAGCAGACCTCCGACGTTCGTCAATAGTATCAACTTTTCGGCTTGCAGGCTCTCGGACAGCTTGCCGGCTACGAGATCCGCATTGATGTTATAGGACAAACCGTCGTCACCCACACCGATTGGTGCGATCACGGGAATGAAATTTCCCTGTACGAGCATGTTCAGTACGGAGGTATCTACACTTGCTACCTCACCAACGTGACCGATATCGATGATCTCCGGTGCGTTCATCTCCGGCGCGTTGCGCGTAAAGACGAGCTTTCTGGCACGAATAAGATCGCCGTCCATGCCCGTCAGACCGACGGCGTTTCCGCCATGATAGTTGATCAGGTTAACAATTTGCTTATTGACCTGACCACCGAGCACCATCTCGACCACGTCCATGGTTTCGCTGTCGGTTACGCGCATCCCTTCGACAAAGCTGGTCTCTTTGCCCAGCTTCTCGAGGAGCGTGCCGATCTGAGGGCCGCCCCCGTGCACGACCACCGGATTCATGCCAACGAGCTTCATCAGCACCACATCCCGGGCGAACCCGTTCTTCAGCGTTTCGTCAGCCATGGCATTCCCGCCGTACTTGACCACTATGGTCTTGCCATGAAAGCGCTGGATATACGGCAGGCCTTCAGTCAAGACCCGCGCAATGTTCATCGCTGCGTCGGCCTGAATGGTCATGATTGCTGTTCGGTCTGTTTTGGGTCTGACGCGGCCTGTCCCATGCTCTCTCGGCACATGGGAAACCGGTGGCAGAGCTTGAATCCCGGTAATCCTAGCGGATATTGGACGCCAACACTATCGGCGGCCTGCCCGGCTCGCAGCGCCCGCAGTGGCAGGATGGACCGGACAGGGCCTTCTGCCGTTTCTGGAATCCGGGGCTCGCGGCATGTACAGGCCCGGCACCGGCTCTGCACGAGGGAATCACCGCACGGGATCAGAACGGCAGGCTCAGGTCGGGATCGATCTCGTGCAGGAGGGAGCGGAAGCTCTCCTGTATGCGCTGCAACGCTGCCTCATCGTCCGCCTCGAATCGCAACACCAGCGTCGGCGTGGTGTTCGAAGCCCTCACCAGGCCCCAACCGTCGGGGAAATCGACGCGCAACCCGTCGATCGAGGTTGCCTTCGCGCCGTCGAATTTCGCCCTGGCCACGAGCTGATCCATGAACTTGTGGTGCCGCCCCTCCTTCATCTCCACTTTGAGCTCCGGTGTGTTGACACTGTCCGGCAGCGATTCAAACACATCTGCGACGGATTGCTGCTCGGATTTGCCCTCCAGAATCTCCAGCAGCCGGGTGGCGGCATAGAGCGCGTCATCGAATCCGTACCACCGTTCCTTGAAGAAGATGTGTCCGCTCATCTCTCCCGCCAGGAGGGCCCCCGTTTCCTTCATCTTGGCCTTGATCAGCGAATGACCGGTCTTCCACATCGTCGCCTGACCGCCGTGATCGGTGATGATCTGTTCCAGCTTACGGGAGCATTTCACGTCAAAGATGATCTCGGCTCCGGGATGGCGGGAGAGTATGTCTCCGGCATAGAGCATCATCAGCCGATCCGGCCATATGATCTTTCCCTGGGGGGAAATGATCCCCAGTCGGTCACCGTCGCCGTCAAAGGCAATCCCCAGGTCGGCCTCATCCTTACNNGGTTGGCTGGGATCGGGGTGGTGATTCGGGAAACGGCCGTCGATGTCGCAATACAGCTCGGCCACCTCGCAACCCAGCTCGCGGAACAGGCGCGGCGCGATGTCCCCGGTTACGCCGTTGCCGCAGTCGAGGACGATCTTCAGGGGGCGACTCAATGCAATGTCGTTCGCGATCTGCCCGATATATGCGGAGGCGACCTCCGCCTGCGTCCGCTTGCCGCGACCTTCCACCAGGTCACCTCGTTCGATGCGATCACGCAGGGCTGTGATCCCCTCACCCGCGAGTGTCTCCCCGTCAAGCACGATCTTCATCCCGTTGTACTCGGGCGGGTTGTGACTGCCGGTGACCATTACCCCGGAGCGGGTATTGAGGTGGTACGTGGCGAAATAGAGCACCGGTGTCGGCACCATGCCGATGTCGATCACATCGCGCCCTGCGGCGCGCAACCCCCGGGTCAGTGCATCCAGGATCTCGCGACCGGAAAGGCGCCCGTCCCGGGCCACGGCGACGGCCTGTTGCCCGCGTGCATGCGCCTCGCTGCCGATGGCCTGCCCGATGGCCACGACGGCGTCGGTCGTCAGGTCCTTCTGCACGATGCCGCGAATGTCGTAGGCCTTGAAGATATGTGGCGCGACCTTCGAGGGCGGGAGCTCCTCCGCAGCCTCCTCTCCGGCTTCCGGCCCGGCCTGCTCGTCCGCTTCTTCGACGACGAGGCCACCTTCATCCCGGAAAATGAGGTCAACCGCAAGCGCTTCCGGCTCCTTCACATCCGGAGAACCCTTCGTCCCAGCCCCGGCGGGCTCGGGCGGCGCGCGGCCGGCGGCTTGCTTGACGATGTCCGCCAGGGCTTCCATGGCGCCCCTGACAATCGGAAGCCGTGCCGTGTACTGACCGCCCGCACGGCCTTCCATGCGATCACGCACCAGCCGGATCACGCTGGCTAGGTCCTGACGCAAGGTCGCCGCAAGCCAGCGGTGAGCAACGAAGAGGGCCAGCGCGAGAACCACCAGCACGGCTCCCAGCCCGCCCCAATAGATCTGCAGGTAGGTCTGCGATAAGCGCCCCATTCCGGGACCCGGGTAGAAGGCCAGGGACCAGCGCGTGCCCGCCACCTTCGTCAGCTCCACCTCGGAACCCGGCCCGGAGGCACCACCCCAGGTTACGAGCACCTGGTGCTGTCCATCAGCCGCCTGCTGCAATTCCACCCGGCCGTTTAACTTTCCCGGGTCGCCCAGCGCCTCCTTTACCCACTGCGTATCCCAGACTGACCAGGAGCGTTCCCAGCACTGCATCGCCCGCCGCCGCCGGCACCGGGTGAGCCACATCGACGTGCTGCTCCGGGCTGCCGAACCGGTGGGCCTCCACAAGGGGCATCTGGCCTTTCTCCACCGCCTGCACCATCTCCAGGCACGCGTAGCCCAACGGGGGATCGCCATGCTCTTGGACGGAAGCTGACCCGGAAGGGAGGAGCCGCACCTTTCGGACATGGGACAAGCGGCTCTCGAGCCTGCGCTCCTCACGTCTGAGCTCTCCTTCGGTTCCCGCCTCGAGCGCGGCCACCACCTCTGCCGCGCCGGCCGCGCTCGGAATGTCTGAAGTCTTCTGCATTACCGCCGCTTCGATCCGGCCGGCCAGGAGACGCCCAGCCGCCCGGGCCTGTGCCTGGCGCTGATCCCGGAGCTCCGCGTGAAGCTGCCAGTAGGCAAGCCCGACAACGCCCGCCAGCGCCAGTCCCACTACGAGGAATACCCCGATGCCTGCAACACCGGCTCCGCTTCCCCCGGCGCCACGGCGAGGCTTTCCGGCGCCCCGCGATTTCGGCGCACTGGGCTTGGCCGTCTTGATTCGAAGATTCGGCAATTTCATAAGATGGTGCCGTACCGCGTCGTGCCCTGCCGCCAGAACGCCGGCGATCCCGCTCACTCGCGGTCGTAAAGGGGAACCGCGTCCTGTGTCGCACTGGACCGGGAGCGCGCGTCCCTTGCCGTGTTACAGGTCCGCCCGCGCGAGCCGTCGGGCTAGGAGCCTGTCCGAGTAGTCATGTCGCTACTGCGGCGGCGGGAAAACCGAGAACAGATTTCCTACTCGCCTCGCCACGCGCGGATTGCTCGGACAGGCTCCTAGTGCCGTCCCGTGTGGCCGAAGCCGCCCGCGCCGCGGTCGCTGATGCTGAACTCCTCGACCACCTCAAACTCCACCTGGGCGACCGGAACGATGACCATCTGTGCAATCCGTTCCCCCGGGCGAATCGTAAAAGGCTCCCCGCCGCGGTTCCAACAGGACACATAGACCTGCCCCTGATAGTCGGAGTCGATGAGACCGACCAGATTCCCCAGCACGATCCCGCGCTTGTGTCCCAGACCCGACCGTGGCAGCAACATCGCCGCATACGCGGGATCCGCGATGTGAATGGCGATACCGGTGGGAATCAAATGGCTCTCGCCCGGATGAACGTCTACCGGTGCGTCGACGCAGGCCCGCACGTCCATACCCGCTGAGCCGATGGTCGCGTAGTCCGGCAAGGGAAGTTCCGCGCCGATACGGCGATCGAGAATCTTAAGCTGGACTCTTGGCTTCATGGTATCTTGGCGCGATCAAGGCCACGAGCTCNNTCCCGCGCCAGTCGCGACTTGGGGCCCTGCTCGAGCTCGGCTCGTCCTCCCTCCCAGAACACGGTCAGCGCGTTCTCGTCGGATTCGAACCCGATGGGAGCACCCTCTTCGGATTCGCCAATGCGGTTGGCCGCGATTAGATCCACATGCTTTGCTTTCCGTTTGGCCTGGGCCGACTCCTCGAGCGCATGGGTCTCGGCGGCAAATCCTACCGTGAACGGCCGAGCCTCCAGCGCGCCGACCCGTGCGGCAATGTCCGGCGTGGGCTCCAGGACCAGCTCTATTGTACCGGCCTCGCGCCGAAGCTTCTCCGGTGCCTTGCGGGCCGGACGATAGTCGGCCACCGCCGCCGCGCCGATAAAGATATCGCACGCCGAAACGCGGCTCATGACCGCATCCAGCATCTCGTCCGCGCTGCGCACGTCTACGCGCTGGACCCGCTCCGGGGTGGGCTGCGACACGGGTCCGCTCACCAGAGTCACGCGGGCGCCGGCCTCCACCGCGGCCCGGGCGAGAGCGAAACCCATCTTTCCGGAGCTGCGATTGCTCAAAAAGCGCATGGGGTCCAGTGCCTCCTGTGTGGGGCCCGCCGTAATCAGCACCTCCAATCCCGATAAAAGTCCGCTGGCAAACAGCGCGGCGACGCCGTCCGCCAGGGCCTCCGAAGCCGACATACGGCCCTCGCCCATCTCCCCGCAGGCCTGGGCGCCTTCGTCCGGACCCAGAAACCTCACACCCCGCCGCCGGAGCTGCTCGCAGTTCTCGCGCGTGGCGGCATTCTCCCACATCGCCCGGTTCATCGCGGGCGCCACTGCCACGGGCGCGCGGGTCGCCAGACAGACGGCGGTAAGGGGATCGTTGGCGCGGCCCTGCGCGAGCCGCGCGAGCACATCCGCGCTCGCCGGGGCAACCAGCACCGCGTCGGCCCATCGGGCCAGAGCGATGTGGCCCATGGCCGCCTCGGATTCGGGGTCGAGGAAATCCTCGCGCACGGCATGTCCCGAGACCGCCTGCAGAGTGAGCGGGGTGATAAACTTGCACGCTGACGGCGTCATCACCACGCGTACCTCGGCCCCCGCCTCGCGCAGCCGGCGCACAACGTCAGGGCTCTTGTAGGCGGCAATGCTGCCCGTGACCCCGAGGAGGATCCGCTTCGTGTTGAGCGTGGTCATGACGGCGGAAGTGTAGCAGAAAAGCGAGCCGCCCCGGGGTGCCCGGCCGCGCACTGTCGGTTAGAATTCAGTTGCCCATCACTGCTGGACAAGGAGGTCACCATGGCGATATCCGACTGGCCCGACGACGAGAGGCCCCGCGAGCGACTTGTGCGCCTGGGGGCCGAACGGCTATCTGACAGCGAGCTACTTGCGATTTTCCTGCGAACCGGGGTGCATGGCAAAACCGCTGTAGACCTGGCGCGGGAGCTGATCGCGCAGTACGGGGGTCTGCGAGCCCTTCTGGAGGCCGACTGCAAACGGTTTTGCGCAGGATCGGGGCTGGGCCGAGCCAAGTATGCACAGCTTCAGGCGGTGCTGGAACTGGGCCGGCGGTATCTCCAGGAAGGCCTGCACCGCGCTACGGTGCTCACAGATCCGACCAGCACCCGCCGTTACCTGGCGGCCCGGCTTCGCGGCCGCGAGCGCGAGGTGTTCGTGACCCTGTTCCTGGATAACCGGCACCGGCTCATCCGCTGCGAGGAGCTGTTCCAGGGCACGCTGGACGGGGCGAGCGTCCATCCCCGTGAGGTCGTCAAACAGGCCCTGCGGCACAATGCAGCGGCGGTGATCTTCGCCCACAATCATCCTTCCGGCATTGCGGAGCCCAGCCGCGCCGATCAGCAGCTCACCATGCGGCTGACGGATGCCCTCGGGCTGGTGGATGTGCGGGTGCTCGACCATATCATCATCGGTGAGGGCGAGGCGGTCTCCCTGGCGGAACGCGGCCTGATGTAGGTTCCGGCAGGTGCCAATCGACTGACTTACAACACCTTTCGTGCCGAGGACGGGGAAAAATCGCGGCGCGTATTCCTTGCCATGCCACGCTCAAATCTGGTATAAATGCGCGCCTTACTGCCGAGGCACGCAACCATGTCCAAAGTCTGTCAGGTTACCGGGAAGCGCCCCATGTCGGGCAATAACGTCTCCCACGCCAATAACAAAACCCGGCGTCGCTTCCTGCCGAACCTCCACACGCACCGTTTCTGGGTGGAAAGTGAGAAGCGCTGGGTGCGCCTGCGCGTCTCATCCCAGGGCATGCGGATGATCGACAAGAAGGGCATCGACCAGGTGCTGGCCGAGCTGCGTGCCCGCGGCGAGAAGGTCTAGAGGGCACGAACTCATGCGCGACAAGATCAAACTGGTCTCCACCGCCGGCACCGGGCACTTTTACACCACGACCAAGAACAAACGCCGCACGCCTGACAAGCTGCAGTTACGCAAGTACGATCCCGTCGTGCGCAAGCACGTCATGTACAAGGAAGCAAAGATCAAGTAACAAAAAGCCCGGCCAAGCCGGGCTTTTTCTTGCCCGTTCGGGCGGAGATCAGGCCCTTTTCAGCGAATAGCCCTTGAGACTGCGCGCAAACTCCTGCAGCGCTTCGATGCCCGTGGCCTCGGCCTGCCGGCACCACTCCTGCAGGGCCTGCACGAGCTCGTTCTGACTCGCCGCGGTGCGCTCCCAGATTCCCTGGAGCCGCTGCTTGAACTGATAGACGGTGGCGAGCGTCCTCGAATGCTCGAACACCGCCTCGAGATCGCGCCGATCCTTTTCATTAATCAACGACTCTTCGCGTACCAGCAGGCTGCGCGCACGCTTGTACAGGCTGCGGCAGGAACCGTCCGCCCTGCGCATCTCCTCGCGGCAGACCTGGAATACCACGTGCCGGGCATAGTGTGACATGACCTGGAAACGACTGGCGATGACCGCCATGACCGTGTCCGTGTCCGCCGCCGGCTTGGCCGGATCGACCACCGGCTTGGGTGCCACTTTCCGGACCCGGGCGAGCCCCAGGATGGACAGGAGCCGGATGTACATCCAGCCCAGATCGAACTCCCACCACTTGGACGAGAACTTGGCGGAGCTCCCGAAGGCATGATGGTTGTTGTGCATCTCTTCGCCGCCGATGAGGACTCCGAAGGGCACGATGTTCGTGGAGGCATCGGGCGTCTCGAAATTACGGTAGCCCCACCAATGCCCGATGCCATTGATCACCCCGGCGGCCCAGAACGGGATCCAGAGCATCTGAACAGCCCACACCGTAATACCCGGGACGCCGAAGAGCACCAGATCGAACGCGAACATCAACGCAATGCCGAGCCTGTTGCGCCCGATGTAGATGTTGCGCTCCAGCCAGTCATTCGGCGTGCTGTGACCGTACTTCTCCAGGGTCGCGCGGTCCTCGGCGGCCGTGCGGTAAAGCTCCGAGCCCTGCCAGAGCACCTTGCCGATGCCCTCAACCTGCGGACTGTGGGGATCCTCCGGGGCTTCGCACTTGGCGTGGTGCTTGCGATGCACCGCCACCCACTCCCTGGTGATCATGCCGGTGGTCATCCACAGCCAGAAAC
>JABAHQ010020952.1_pt1 | contig 10145 bp, 9 predicted proteins | sample 7062091 | NCBI WGS metagenome assembly JABAHQ01 (sample SAMN14534359, study PRJNA622989) | marine sediment metagenome | biome: marine biome [ENVO:00000428]; feature: marine pelagic biome [ENVO:01000023]; material: deep marine sediment [ENVO:00002113] | place: India: Gulf of Kutch | collected... | reverse complement strand
CCGCGGGCGGCTACGGCGGCGCCTGGACTTTCCTCTACCCGCTGCCGGCCAAGCCTATGGGGATGTGGAGCACCTGGGGCGCCGCCAGCTTCCTGGTGGGGCTGCTGTTGGTGGGCGTAGGCTTCCTGCTACTGCATTTGGACGCCGCGCGCGCCATCCTCGCCCGCTACGGCGGACTGGGACGAGCACTGGGCTGGCCCCAGCTGTTCGGGCACAACGACGGCAGCGCCCCCGCGGCAGCGGTGATCGCCTCCACCATGGTGCTCATCGTCAACATCCTTGGGGTGGTATCGGGCGCGGCCATCGTGGTGATGAGCCTGATCAACCTGTATTTTCCGGCCTTGGAGGTGGACCCGCTGCTGGCCAAGAACCTGATCTATTTCTTCGGCCACGTGTTCATCAACGCCACCATCTATATGGCCATCATCGGTGTCTATCACCTGCTGCCGCGCTACACCGGGCGCCACTGGCCCTCAAGCAATAAGGTGTTCCTGGCGGCGTGGACGGCATCTACCCTCATGGTGGTCATCGTCTATCCCCACCACCTGCTGATGGACTTTGTTGAGCCCGTCTGGATGAACGTCATGGGCCAGATCATCAGCTACACTTCCGGCCTGCCGGTGCTGGTGGTGACCTCCTACGGCGCCATCGTCAATCTGCACCGCTCCGGCATCCGCTGGGACCTGGCCTCGGCCCTGCTGGCTCTGGGCGCCTTCGGCTGGGCGGCGGGGGTTATTCCCGCCATGGTCGACGCCACCATTGTGGTCAACCAGGTCATGCACAACACCCTGTGGGTGCCGGGCCACTTCCACTTCTATCTCCTGCTGGGGATGATGGCCATGGCTCTGGGCTTCATGGCTTGGCTGGTCAAGACCTACGGCGGCACCCGGGATACCGGCACCGATCGCCTTGCCTTCTGGCTCTATGCCCTCGGCGGGGTGGGCTTCGTCGGCATGTTCCTGATCGGCGGGCGGGAGGGCACGCCCCGTCGTTTCGCCGAGCACCACTTGGCCGAGTGGGTGGCCTATGACCGTGTCGCCTCGCTGTTCGCGGTGCTGGTGATTGTCGCCACCCTAGTGTTCGTGTGGCGCTTCCTCGCTGGCCTCAAGCAGGCCGCCACCGGCCCGGCCTGATGCGCACTTGGCTGGCAGCCATCGGCACCGCCGCCCTGGGGACGGCGGTGCTGGCGTGGGCCACCCACGGCGGTCGCGCCTTCACGGCGGGGACCGCCCGGCGGCTGGCCGTGTCCGAGCACCCCGTGACGGTGCCGGGCCTTCGCCTCCAGCTGCAGACGGGGACGGAGGCCCGACTCCGCGAGCTCGAGGGCAAGCTGGTGGTGGCCACCTTCATTTACACGCGTTGCCGGACCATGTGCCCCCTACTCGGGGTGCGAATGGCCACCATCCGGGACGAGCTGCCGGATACGGCCATGGCCGCCGACGTCCACCTGCTGAGCCTGAGCTTCAATCCTGCCCGCGACGGCCCGGAGCGGCTGAGCGCCTACGGCGGGCGCTATGGCGCCGACCCAGCGCACTGGTGGGTGGCCCGGCCGCGGGGCGGGCTGGATCGGGTTCTGGATGAGCTGGGGGTGGTGGTGCTGCCCGACGGCAACGGGGGCTTCCGCCACAACGCTGCCTTCTACGTCATCGATCGCCAAGGTCGGCTGGTGGCGATCATCGATGACACCAGGCCGAAGGAGGTGGTGCGGGCGGTGGAGGCCCGGTTGTGAGGGCCGCAAGTCCGCTCCTAAGGCTTCCCCCAGCCCCTCGCGGTTGCGCCGCCGCTGCGGGCGAAGATAGCGGCGGAGAATGAGGCAATGACCGCAGCCGACAGGCGCTGGCTGGCCGCTGGCGTCGGCCTGTGGGCCTTGCTGGCCCTGCCGCCGGCGCGTGCCGCCCTGGAGGCCACCCTGGCTGGCCACATGGTGGCGCAGATCGGGCTGCTGGCGGTAGCCGGGCGGTGGTGGGGACGGGGCCTGGGCCCGGATCGGGCCGGTGGTGCGGTGGGCTTCAACCGCTTCGGGGCCACCGGCATGGTGGTGGCGCTGTTCACCCTGGTGCTCTGGATGCTCCCTATCAGCCTGGACAAGGCCCTTATTGAGCCAGCTTGGGAAGCGGGTAAGTTCGTCGGCGTGCCTCTGCTGGTGGGCCTGCCGCTGGCGCGCAGCTGGCCCCGCCTGCCGGGGCTGGTCCGGGGGGTACTGTGGGCCAACGCGGTGCCCATGCTGGTGGTGATGGGCTGGGTTTACCGCGAGGCGCCGGTGCGCCTGTGCAACAGCTACCTGCTGGACCAGCAGGAAGTGCTGGGAATAGCCCTTTGGGGTTTGGCCGCAGGGATTGCCCTGTACCGGGCGGTGGTTGCCTTCAACGGGGCGCGAATCCGGGGAGGGTCGTGGCCCGTCGACGAGGCACGCTCGCCTTCTGGGCTCGCTGGGAGCTAGAGCCAGCCGGGAATTGGAACTGCCCGGCCCCGGGGGGCTGAGGTGTGGGGCCTCGGCCACCAAGCCGTGTAGNNTGTAGGCAATCCCAATCTGCCGACCGATCAAGATAACACTGTCGAGAATGAACCAAAGAGGATCCTGTCAATGAATACCTCCTACGAGGTTCTTGACGCAGTAATTCCTGCCCAGATGGGGGAGGATATTGCCGACGATGCGGCTAAGAAAGATAAGCTGGGTACCCTCCAGCTTTTGGTGCGGGGCTTCCTGTGCACTCCCTTCCTGGCGTATGCAACGGCATTGTCCGCATTGTTGGTAACTCAGGGATGGCCTAGCGCCGCCGCTGGATTAATTTTCCCGGTCGGATATGTAATGTTGGCGACTCTGGGTCTTGAAATGGCTACCGGGAGCTTTTCCGTGATGTCAATCGGCCTGTTCGCCGGCAGGCTGACCGGGTGGCGGGTCTTGAGAAACTGGGGGTGGACCTTGCTGGGCAACCTGATTGGAGGCGTTTTCTTTGCATGGCTACTCTGGTTTTCCTTGACGAGAGGCGGATCCATTGCACCTTCTGGGGTCCTGCCGACTTTGGCGCATCTGGCGGAGAAAAAGGCTTCTTATGTCCACCATGGGGCTCTTGGCTGGTTGGCCGCCGTGGGAATGGGTGTGCTATGTAACTGGCTGGTTAGCCTAGGACCTGTCTTTGCCAAAGCAGCTCGTAGTGTTCCCGGCAAAGTGATGCTGATTTGGCTTCCGATATCAACATTCTTTGCGTTGGGCTTTGAGCACACAGTTGTTAATATGTTTGTCTTCCCGGTCGGAATATTATCCGGTGCGGAAGTCACGCTCCACGATTGGTGGATCTGGAATCAAATTCCGGTAACGATCGGTAATATCCTTGGGGCGTTAATCTTTAATGCCCATCTTTGGTATAACACCCACACAAAAGCCCTTTCGAGTGAAAACGTCGGAGGTGCAAGTTGAGCACCTATCCGGGGCAGGTTCTGGGTGCGGTTCGACGAGGCCCTGCCGGGTCCCTCCGGGGATCGCCCATGGTCCGGTCCACCCAAGTCCTGGGAGGCGGCGCAACGGAGTCGGGTGACCGGTCCGCCCCGCTGCGGGGAAGCCTCCCGGTTGCCGGAGGTCCATGCGGGGCCGATCCTTATCCCTCCCGACCGCAGGCTGGGGGTTCCGCGCCGGAGCCCTGCTGGTATAGCCGGGCCGGCGCTATCCCCGGGGGGGTGCTTGGGGCCGTGAGGAAATCTGCGCTGTAGTGGATTCCTAGCTCTGCTGATTTTCCAAGCTCTGCGTCGAGTGTAACCCCCGATTCCGGAATGCCATTCCCACCACCACCAGGAACAGGACGCCGCCGGCGATGGCGACCAGCCCGCCCAGGCCCATGAGGGTCATGCCGGCGATCTCCGCGAAGGTGTCCAGCCCCTGGCGGGCCCCCGCGGTCTTGCGCTGCACGCCGTTCAGGCCCGACCAGGTCAGGCCCAGGACGTGCAGGAGCTGCCCGGCTCCATAGAGCGCCGGCTGGAGCACCGCCAGCCGGCGCGGTGCCGTTCCCAGACCGAAGCGCGGCAGCAGCTGGTAGGTGAGGCCCATGAACGCCAGGGTGACGGCCACGATGGAGCCGTGATAGTGGGCGGGCACCGTCACGTCGCTCCCGGCGATCAGGAAGCCGATCAGCCCCCCCGCCCCGAACAGCCCGACCGAGGCGGCCAGGGCGCTGCGGGCGGCCCCGGAGCCCTCCGGGAACGGTCGCGGCGCCCCGTACCACCTCAACAGCAGGGCCAGCCCCAGGGGCAGGGCGGCCAAGCCCCCGCCGGCCTGCATGAGCCAGGTCAGGGAATCCCTGTGCTCCAGTGAGTCGATGGGGAAGGCAAGGTAGACGAAGGGGGTGCCCAGGGCGGGAAGCAGGCCGATGGCCATCACGGCGAGGGCGGCCCGGGGCGGGATCGGCTCCCAGAGGCCGCCCAGGGTGCCCAGCCACAGCCAGGCCACCAGCATCAACAGGATGTGGGTGAACTGCAGGGTATGCCCGCCCCCCCAGAACAGCAGCTCGTACAGCTCCTTGCCCGTGAAATAGTCCGGAATGGCCAGGTAGGACCAGAGGAAGGCGCCCACGGACAGGGCGGCGGCCACCAATGCGGCATGCAGGCCGAAGCGCAGTACGCCCTCGCCGGTGGCCCGGATCCCCACCGGCCGGGCGGCCAGCAGGGTGTGCAGGATAAGCAGGAGGAAGCCCGTCCCCAGCAGACCCAGCCCCAAAAAGAACAGGGGGTCCTGGAGGATGACCACGTAGTTGGACATCAGCGCCCCGCCCGCCCCGAAGAAGGGGGCGGCGGCCACCACCAGGGTGCCGGCGGCGGTGAGGCCCAGCGCCAGCCGACTCAGGCCGAGCCATCGCGCCCGGGTGTTGTGGCTCCAGAGGACCCCGGCAAAGGCCAGGAACCATACCAGCACCGACAGGTCCACGTGGACCACGATGGCGGTATGGAAGAAGTCCTTCCAGGGGATAAGCTCCTGGAGGTACGGGGTGCGGGATGCCACCACCAGGACCACGAAAACCCCGGAGATCAGGAGGGCTGCCAGGCCCAGCACCAGCCAGCCGACGGCGATCTCCCGCAGAGGCCCGGCGGGCGGGGGCAGGGTGTAGCCGGAGGGGGACCGGGCCGGCCCGGAGGCGGTCACGGGGCCTCCTCCCGATCCCCGGACAGGGCGGCCCGGCCGAACAGGAAGCCGTCGCTGGCGGGATCGAAATCGATCACGAAGACCGCGCCCCCCTTCAGCTCGACCTCTTTCTTCCGGGTGTAGTTGTAGTCCTCCAGGTCCGCGTCGTCACGCAGGCGGGCCTCCAGGGTGTGAGTCCCCGCTTCCACCTGGAAGCGCTGGTACACCGAGGCCGAGCCGCCCCCCCAGAGCCCGGAGGGAGGAATGGTCTCATGGTAGACCGGTTTCCCGTCCAGCCGGATCAGCACCTCCATGGGAGAGCGCTCCCGCGGGCAGTCCATGGGCTTGCGCATGTTCGGAGGCAGCTCGGCGAGCTCCTCGGCGGTGCGCTTGCGGCACTCCCCCAGCCGCTGGGCGGTGTGGGTGAAGCTCACCTTGATCAGGGTTTCCTCCGGGGAGAAGTGGGTATAGGCCGGTGCCTGGGCCAAATATCCCACCAGGGACATGAAGGCCAGGTAGGCCAGGGCCTGTCCAAGATAGGCGGGGATGCGCTCAGCCATGGCGGACCCTCCCGTGGTGCTCCTCGGGCTCGGGATCCGGGTCCTCGTCCTGGGCGGAAGGCTCCTCCGCGAGGAGAGCCTCCAGGTCCGTCCGGAAGGCCGCCAGGGCGGCCATGGCCTCTTCTCCGTCCCGGCGCTCCGGCCAGAAGACCCGGACCCGGCGACGGTCCACCCGAGGGCGCAAGGGGGTTTCCCGGATCCCCGCGATCCGCTGCTCGATGATCTCGTTCCCCTGCCGGAAATGGCAGTCGCCGTGGCGGCAGCCGGTCACGAAGACGCCCTCGGCGCCCTGCTTGCGCAGGGCATAGTCGATGAAGGAGGGCGGCAGCTGGCCGGCGCAGTGCAGCGTGACGACACCGGTGGCGGGGCCGTCCAGCGTCTCCGTCGGCGGACCGTAGTCGCAGGTGAAGGCCAGGATCCGGGGAGACCGCTTGCCTTCCAGGGCGGCGGCGATCGGCTCTTCGAGGGCGGCCACGGGGAGGTCGGGGAGGTCGATGCCGGTGGGTAGGGGCCGGACCCGGCGGAAAGGCATCGCCGACGGGCAGGCCCCGGCGCAGATGCCGCAGTCCGCGCACAGCGCGGGATCCACCACCGCGACCTTGTCCTCGGGGTCGCCCTCCTCGGAGCGGGGCTTCATGTCGATGGCGGAGTAGGGGCAGTCCGCGTAGCAGCGTCCGCAGCCGTTGCACTCCTCCAGGTCCACCCGGGCCGTGGCCGGCAGTCGCTTTGGGGGCAGCCAGGGCAGGGCGACGATCGCCAGGGTGGCGCCTACCAGCAGGGCCCAGACCGCGCCCCGGGACCAGTAGTCCAGGAGGGGGTAGGGGGCCAGATAGAACCAGTCCAGGCGCAGGACCGTGGGTACCTGGTTCAGGTTGGCGGGGGCGTGGCTGGTAACCGGCCAGACCAGGCTCAGGGCCGTCATTGCCACCAGGGTGCCGACGGCCAGGGCCCGCGGGGGATTGACCCGGGGCCCGCTGATCCGCACCACGTGCAGCCAGATGGCCAGGAGCAGGAAGACCGGGATGCCCAGGAAGTGCAGGAATCCCATCAGGGTGAAGAACCGGTCGTCCACGCTGCCTTCCATCAGGAAATTGCGGGCGATGGAGTCGTTGAACAGCGGCAGCCAGTCCATCAGCTCGGCGCTGAGGACGGCCACGTACTGGGCGAGCATGTCCCAGACCACCCAGTAGCCCGTGATTCCGAGCAGGGCCACCATCCACGCCAGGGGCATGCCCGTGATCCAGGAGAACCAGCGGAAGGAGCGGTACCGATCCCGGAAGAGCTCCCGGATGAGGTGCAGGAGCACGGTCACCACCGCCGCGTCGGAGGCGTAGCGGTGCAGGCTGCGCATGATGCCTCCGGCCCACCACTGGTCGTGGGTCAGATACTCAACCGACTCATAGGCCCCGTGAACGCTGGTCTCGAAGAAGATGAACAGGTAGATCCCGCTGACCAGGACCACCCAGAAGAAGAAGATGGTCAGGGAGCCCAGGTGATAGAAAGGATTCAGGCGGGTGCCGAAGATGCGGTTGAACAGGCCCTCTATGGCGAGAAAGGCGTAGCGCCCCATAGCGGAAATCCCTTGGCGGAAGGGGAGGCGGCCGGAGCCGGCTCCCGCGCCATTGGCCTACCCTCGGCAATGCCTGAGAGTGGCGGTGAGCTTTGGGGAACGGTATCAGAGGCTTGGGCTTGGGCCTTTGACCCCCGTCAAAGGCTGGAGGCGTTACGGCTTTTCCGGGCCTCCCGGACCAGGAAGACGACGACGGCGAGGAGAACCCCGAAAACCAGGAAGACCCGGAGAAAGAAGCCGTAGTCGAAGCGGTAGGCCCCGGACTGGGGATCGTAGGTGGTGCAGAAGAAACGGATGTTGTCGGCGATCCCCGTGAGGCTGAAGGAGCCCTTGGTGGAGCCCAGCACAAGCTCCTTCAGGGGACGCACCAGGCGGGGAGGGGCGAAGGCCTTGCCGTAGACCTGGCGGTAGATCTCCCCGTTTCCCTTCACCACCGTGGTCTGGACCATATGGTCGAAGCCCTTGGGTGACCGGGCGAAGACGAAGCCCAGGTCGGCGGTCAGGTTCTTGATCGTGGAGGCGTCCCCGCTCAGGAACTGCCAGTTCGGCTCGGAGCTCACGCCCTGCTTGCGGGCAAAGGCACGCATGGCCTCGGGGGAATCGTTCTCCGCATCGAAGCCGATGGTGACAACCTGGAAGGCGTCCTCCCCCAGGTAGCCCCTGGCCTGAGCCACCGCCTCGGCGATGTTCTTCGTGGTCATCGGGCAGATGTGGTAGCAGCTGGTGTAGATCAGGCTGATCACCAGGGGCTTGCCCTGAAAACGGGACAGCGGGGTCGGCTCCCCTTGGCGGTTGCGGAGGGTATAGTCCCCAAGGACCAGTGTGCTCCCCACCACCGCCCGGCTGGCCTTTAGGGCCGCCTGCTTGTCGATGACGGACTGCCCGGAATGGTCCATGCCCATGTTGGGCATCTCTCCATCGCCGGCTTTCCCGTTGGGAGCCGCCGGGGCGGGCATTGGGAGGGCCAGGGCAAGCCCCAGAAGCCCCGCGCAGAGGGCCCTTCGATATCGTCCTGGTGGCCACGGGGAGCGACAGGCTTTCAAACGGCCCCCTCAATCATTGTGGCCAGGAGCAGAAGGCCGAGCTGGACCAGCGAGCCGCGGAAGTTGGCCATGGCCATTGCGGGACTGGGGTCCTTGACCAGCTGCAGGTTCTTGAACAGGAAATAGGTCCCCCCGACGAGTGCTCCGGTCAGGTAGATCCACCCCATGCCGTAGAAGGCGGGCAGCAGGGAGACCGCCACCAGCGCCACGGAATTGACCAGGGTGGCCAGGGCCGCTCCCCGGTTGCCCACCACCACGGGCAGCATGGGGACGCCGGCCTCGGCATACTCCCGGTGGAGCGCGATGGCCAGGCTCCAGAAATGGGACGGGGTCCACAGAAACAGGACCACCGCCAGCAGCAGGGGCTGAGCCCCGGGTACCGGATCCACCGCCGCCCCGCCCGCCAGGACGGCGAAGCTGCCCGCCAATCCGCCGATCACGATGTTCGTCCAGCTGCGCCGCTTCAGCCAGACGGTATAGACGGCGCTGTAGACCAGTGCGCCCAGGAGGACGTGCAGGGCCACGGCCGCGTTCAGGATCACGGCGGCCATTCCCACCGCCCCGGCGAGTACCAGGGACAGGACGACCGGCCAATACCGCAGGGGCAGGAAGTGCTCGCCCGTCACGAAGGGTCTGCGGCGGGTCCGGGTCATGCGCGCATCGAGGTCGCGCTCGAAATACTGATTGAAGCCCCCGGCGCTTGCCGAGGCCAAAAGGACGGCGAGGGCCAGCACGATGATCTGGCCGATGGAAGGGGTGGGGCCGGGCGTGATGGCCAGTCCGCCCATGGCGGCCAGGGTAATGGTCACCCCGATGCGAAGCTTGAAGATGTTGACGGCCTGCCGGATCAGGGTGCTGCTCATGGAATCGCCCTATGGTTTGCCGAGCGCCGTCCGCACCGTCTCACTTCGCGGTGGAGGCGGTGGGGACGGCGCTCGGGCCGTGCGGTTCGTCATGACGGAAGCCCTTTCGAAAGGGCTGGGATGCGCCGGGGCGGGGTCACCCCGCCCCGGGCAGTGCCCGCACGCTAGCCCAGCGGCCAAAGGGCCGACAGGTACTTCCAGTTGATGAAGTAGTAGATGACGAACGCCGCCAGGAACACGAGGGCGAAGAGCAGCATTCCCGGAGCCGCGAAGCCGGCCACGCCGATCCCGGCGGGAACGCCGACGGCGGGACCCGCCTCGGCCACGGCAGGCTGCTTCTCCTCGTAATGGCTCGGCGCGCGCTTCTTGCCGAACAGGATCGTGGCCACCGCCTGCAGGCAGAACAGGGCACCGCCGACCACGGAAATGAGGGCGCCCACGGCCATGATCCCGATCATCAGGTAGACCGTGCCGGGATAGTCATAGCCCAGCGCCTCCGCCTGGGAGAAGGTGATGTCCCAGTGGCGCCGGGAGACGCCCAGGGTGCCGGCCCCCATCATGAACACGGCGAGGATCGAGATGCCGCCGCCGAACAGGTAGGGCTGCCACTTGGCCAGGCCCGGCCAGGCGATCTCCCGCCGGAAGATGACGGGCAGGAGGTAGTAGGTCAGCGCCATGAAGGCCAGGGTGGTGCCGCCCGCGACCGTGGCGTGGAAGTGGCCCGGCACGTAGAACGTGTTGTGGAAGATGAGATTGAGCTGCTCGGTACCCATCACCACGCCGCTGATGCCGCCCAGGATCCCGAAGATCAGGATGGACAGGAAGGTCCCGGAGAACACCGGGTTGCCCCAGGGGGCCTTGCGCAGCCACTCGAACAGGCCCTTGGTGTATCCCTTCTGCCGCTGCGCCACCTCCATGCTGCCGGGCACGGTGAGGCCGTGGATCATGCTGGCCAGCACCGCCAGATAGATGGCGTAGCTGGTGTTGAAGACCTTCCAC
>JABAHQ010045319.1_pt1 | contig 10154 bp, 6 predicted proteins | sample 7062091 | NCBI WGS metagenome assembly JABAHQ01 (sample SAMN14534359, study PRJNA622989) | marine sediment metagenome | biome: marine biome [ENVO:00000428]; feature: marine pelagic biome [ENVO:01000023]; material: deep marine sediment [ENVO:00002113] | place: India: Gulf of Kutch | collected... | reverse complement strand
TCCCACGTGAAGACCACAGGTTTTGCTGGGTCAACCTCCGCCAGAGCATATTTTAGGGCTCCCATTCCCACTAGCTTTGAGATTCTGCCTTTCTCTTTCTCTGACAGGTGTGGAGATCTCTTTGAGACTGCTTCGTAAGCCCTGTTGATAGACTCATCTATCACATCGTCCAGAGTGATGTACCGTCCTCTACGGCTTGACATACTATAGCCGGGCAGACTAACTAGATTGTAGGCGAAATGAACTAGATTCTGTGCTTCATTCTTATAGCCTAGGGCATAGAGAGCGAGTTTCAACTGGAGCTGGGGCAGAGTCTGTTCCATTCCTACCACGTTGATCACCTGATCAGCTCTCTCAAGCTTCCAGAGGCTATATGGGATGTCACGGGTTGTGTAGAGGGTGGTACCGTCGGCTCTCACCAAGGTCAGCGAGGAAACCTCATAACCCTTCCTCAGGCCTAACTCTTCTCTGAGATCTAAATCACGGAGGACTTTGTCGGCATCGAATTCCAGGACACCCCCGACAGGAAAGACGTAAGGGGTCCGCTTCAACTCCTTGAGTATTTTGTCAACGTCTCCTCTCCAAGTCAGATCGCTCTCCCAGTCCCAGGAGTCAAAAGAAATCCCCAGTCTGTGGAGAGTTGCCTTGAAGCCGTCCACGCAGATTAGGCATACGTTTCTGATCAAGTCTTTTGCTTCTTCCTGACCGGCCTCGTATCCCTGAACCAGCTGGTTCATCCTGGATTCGGGGTTCTTATCTTTCCTAATCGCCTTGAGAAGTTTATCAAAAAGAATTGGAAATTTGTGATCAAGTTCGGCTGCAACCGCTGTCCAATCATCCAGATCCTTTCGCAATCTAGAAACTTCTTCCGTTGCTCCCCGCTCTCTGGCTTGTTTGATCTCCTTCTTGAGACGGTGGATCTCTGTTATGCAGCTGGTGACCGTGTAGATCTCGCCTATAAAATGGTCAGGTTTTCCTTCAGGTTTGGGCTTACCAAGCTTCTGGTATCCATAGGCGATGATCGCAGTTTGGCGACCTACATCGTCAACATAGTAATGTGTAGAAACTTCATGTCCGCGAGCTTCCAAAATGGATGCCAGTGCGTCGCCTAATATGGGATTCCTTGCCTGTCCGATGTGAATGGGATGAAGTGGATTCACACTGGTGTGCTCAACGATCACCTTCGCCGCGGTATCTGCCTTAACGTGTCCATATTCGGCGTCAAGCGTCCTTGCGGACTCCAGGGTTAGTCTAGAAAACTCGGGAAGGTTTACGTAAAAGTTTATGTAGCCGCTTCCGGCTGCTTGCAGCGAAGAGAACAATGCGAATTGGGAGGGATCGATGGATTGCACAATCTTCTCAGCCATCTCGATTGGGCTCTCTGCAGTTTCCTTAGCTGACTCGAAACAGAGCGAAGAGGCTAGGTCGCCGAACTTAGGAGTAGGGGGGAGTTCAAGTATGATATCGGTAATGGAAATCTCAGGATACAATTCTTTTAGAGCACCTTCTAGAGCAGTCTTGCATTCCTCTCGAAATTCACCGAAGGGATTCACGGAAAGCATCTAATACTCACCTTATTGGCGGGCCCGCGGGGATTCGAACCCCGGNNGACGCCTTATCCAGACTAGGCCACGGGCCCCTAACTCACAGTCTGAGAACTGCCAAGATATAATCCTTTCATTCGCTTAGGACACACAAATGCTTGGCAGGTTTCAGGCATCAGTGAAAAAACTCTCGTCTTCTACTGTGGAGAAACTACTCGATGTAGATGGCTGGACGGTATGGTCTGGCTGATTCCGCTCTCTCATCTGGATCATAGCGCTGTGGATCTTCTTCCGGATAAGTGTGGACTGAAGCGCCGAACTCCCGCTTAAAGAAGTCTTCAGCAGACTTCAGGACCTGATTCTCATCTAATTGGCCAACTCGGAGTTGCCTCAGTTTTCTGTCCTTCGGCATCTGATTGATTTCCCCTACTATTTGGCGGGTGAGTCCTGCAACCTCGCCTCCCATTTCCTTCAAATGAGGATCTCCCATCAGTTGCTCCATTAGGTCACCAAAAGATACCCTAGCAGAGAGGGCCATTTCTAACACTTTCAGGTAAATCTTCCACTTCCAGGGTGCGGCAGGATAGTAGTAGATTCTGTCTGGCATCATCTTTGTTGCTTGGAGAATGTTTGATGTGTCTTCCAGCACATTTCTTATGAGTGCTTCGGTCTCCTCAGCGTCAATGTTAAGCTTCTCACTGTCGTAGGTCGGCCATTCAGCACAACTAATGAATCCCTCCTTTCCCATTCTGCTCCAAATCTCCTCACAGAGGTGGGGTGCAAAGGGAGCCATCAAGCGTACCCAGACTTCCAAAGTGTCCACCAAGAGCTTTGAGTTTGTCTTACCCTTTCTACGGTTGTACCAGCGGAGGTCATTCCAGATCTCATAGAACGCATTCTCTATAGCTGTCCGAGTCTTCAGTTTTTCCAGGCTCTCGGTGACCTTCTTGATTCGATGTTGCATTCTGCTCATTAACCAATGCTCCAGATGGGAGATGTCTTCTTTCTTTGTAGTCTCGGTTATGCTCTCGGCCTGTTTGTAAAAAGCCTGAAGCTGATTCTTAACGTCGCGGACGTTCTCTGTCCTCCAGTCGGGGTCGCCCATGCCTTCAGCCGCCAAGAGTAGGGCACAACGGGTTGAGTCCGCTCCGTATCGATCGATGGCGTCTCTGAGGGTGACGAAGTTACCCTTGGACTTGGACATCTTCTTCCCCTCGATCATCACCATACCATTCACTCCTATCTTGTTTGGCAGATACTCCGGAAACAGGGCGGCATGATGGAAAAGAAAGAAAGTTAGGTGGTTGGGCACCAACTCTTTAGCGGAGTTTCTCAGATCCACAGGATACCAGTACAAGAACTCATCCCGCATGGACTCTAGTATCCCTTGATCTATCCTCGACCTCTCAGCCACGTCCTGTACGCGACCTTTACTGTGGAACACGTAGTCGAAAACCTCCGGAATTAGCTGATCGGCTTTTAGATTGTGGCCTTTGAGGTACTTGTTTATGGTGTAGAAGGCCATGTACACAGTTGAGTCGCTGAGCGTCTCTACAAGCCACTCTGGGCTCCAGGGAAGCGGGGTTCCCAAGCCTGTCTTCCTAGCACAGGCCCAGTCTCGCAACCAGTCTATAACATCTACGAACCACTTTCTAGCTGTTTCTGGGAGGACGGAGGCTTGATCCAACGCATTCTTGGCTGCTTGCTTCCAAGCATCATCCGAATATTTGAGAAACCATTGGTCCTCTAGCACCTTGACTAAGCAGGGAGTCAGGCAGCGACACACAACCGATTGAGGCAGATCGTACATGGAGTCGGCGATGCCTCTCTGCTTGAAGCTACGTATCAGACGGTCCTTCACCTCGTTGACTCGTTTACCAGCATATTCTCCACAGATTTCTTTCAGAACGCCGCTATGAAATTCCTTCTTGTAGAGCAGCTTCGTTGCTTCTTCCGCCTTAGGATCATACTGATCTTCTGCACCTAGTTGGTTGGCTATCTCTATAGCCGGGTACTCTCCGAATCCCTCCACCTTAATCATGGATATGGGTTCTATTCTCTTCACTAACGTAGGGTCGATATCAAAGTCTCTCAGGGACTCAGGATCTTTTTGTAGGTCTCTTAACGCCAGCCAATCGTAGGGTGCGTGGGCAGGGACGCTGTAGACCACTCCTGTGGCGTGGGCTGGGTCCACAAACCAACCAGGCAACACTCGGAGGTTTCTCCCGTCTACGGGATTAATGAAATCCTTGCCGATTATCTCCCTCCCTTTAAAGCGTTCAATCACTTCCACCTCACGATTCTGCTCCTTCAGCTTTTCAGCTGCTAGTGCACTAGTTATCCACATTTCATCATCTACGTGGGCTTTCACATAATCCGCATCTGGGTCTATCCACATATTTGTGACCCCGTATATCGTCTCCGGTCTGAAGGTGGCAGCGGGCAGGTAAGCATCGCCCATCCTGAACTTTATTAGCGTGTACTCCTCTGGTGTCACTCCTTCTCCTTCATGTCGGTCGGCGTCCCCAGTGGGGCTTTGGCAACGTGGACACCAGACAACTGGGTGGGTTCCTCTTACCACGTATCCCTTTTTACGGAGCCTCTTGTATTGCCATTCAATGAATCTGTTGAATGTGGGACCTGTGGTGTGAAACTCTCTTCTCCAATCCACGGAGAAACCTATACGTTTCACTGCTTTACGATTCTCTTTTGTGTAGTAGGAGGCCATGTAAACCGGATCGACAAATCTTTTCAGGTCTGCCTCTGGGACGCCATCGATCTCCTTCAGAGCTCGTATAAACGTCTCGTCCCCGGCTTTCACCCTTTCGCTGGCGCCAGCCACCGTCTGACCTGTCCAATGCCAAGCCCAAGGGAACAGGACGTTGTAGCCCTGCATTCTTCTAAAACGGGCATAGGCATCAACTCGTGTGGCTGTGAAGGCGTGTCCTACATGTAGTGGACCATTAGCATAAGAGTAAGGAAAGGTTACAAAGCATTTTTTTCGGGCAGGATCGGGATCCGCCTGGAATATTTTGGCCTTTTCCCAAGCCCTCTGCCATCTCTCCTCGCTTTTCCTCACAACTTCCATGATGTTCTCTGAATTGTCCTGGGGATTAAAAGCTTTGCTAGTCCTTAGAGAGGAAACCATCCCTCATATTCAGGCACCAAAAAAGGATACTCGACAGGATATATTTTAATCTATTGTTCTTCTCTCAACTGTCTGCTTATTATATCCTTGATCTTTTCTAAGGCTTCCAGTACCTCATCGACTCGGGTTCCTCCTCCTTGAGCGAACTCTTTTCTACCTCCGCCCCCACCACCCAGCAGTGATGCTGCCTCTTCAGCAATTTGACCACAGTCCACTCCCAATCCTAGCGCTTCTTTTCCAGACATGACCACAAAGCTGACAGTCTTCTTGTTGGTTCCATATACTACGGCAACAGTTCTAGGTTCACTCTTAGTGTACTCGTTGGCGGTCATGATCATACGGTCAACATCCACTCTGCCTTCGATTTTCTGTATCAAGAGTCTGACCCCATCTATTTCTCGATCTTCTACAATTGGCACCATATCTCTCAATGCCTTTCTATCTTCAAGGCTCATCTCCGCTTCCTGGAGTTTATTAGCGATTATCCTATCTCTAGCAACGATCTCTTCTTTGAGGGCCTCGTTTTCACGTCGAACTTCTTTCCACTCTCTGACAAGCCGTTTTGCGGTCTTCTCCAGCTTCTCCCGGGGTGCATTCAGCACTTCTGAAACTTGCCAGAGCAGTTTCTCATCCTGCTGCACAGCCTTTAGAGCCGAGAGTCCTGCACTGAAGACTATTCGTTCCACCCCATCTTGGATTCTTTCTGTGTGAACGATCTTTATGAACCCGGTCTCTCCAGTATTCTTAAGGTGAGTTCCGCCGCAAGCCTCAACCTCCCATTCTCCAGTCTTGACTACACGAATTTTCTTCCCAGGCACGACTCCGCCTTGGTACAGTCTGAAGCCGTATCGCCTCTCCGCTTCTCCCCTTGGCATCCAAGAGGTTTCCACTGGTATGTTTCCTATTACCACTTGGTTTGCCAGTTCTTCGATTTGGTGTACCTCTTCAAGGGTCAGCCTTCGGAAATGAGATATGTCGAGTCGGGCCTTTTCGGTATCTTTTTGGGATCCTGCTTGCCACACGTGTTCTCCCAGCACTCGCCTGGCGGCTCCCATTAGGATATGGGTGGCTGTATGATGTTTCATTAGGCGACTTCGTCTCTCCCAATCGATCACTCCCTCCACCAGATCGCCTTCTTCCGGAACTCCCCCTTTTAAGGTATGAACTATGATCTTTCCAATCTTCTGAACATTAACAATTTCTGATTGGCTGTCGTTGTATCTCAGATGCCCCTGATCGGCAGGTTGACCTCCTCCTTCGGGATAGAAAGCCGTTTTATCTAGCACTACACTCTCATCATCCAATACTTGAATAACTTTCGCCTCAAATCTTCGTAAGTAGGGATCCTCGTAGTAGAGTTTGCGGGTTTCCGGAAGTTCCGGAATCCTCGATTCTAGCTTTTCTTTTCTCTCGGTCTCCAAGAGAGGCGCCCCCTCATGTTTCTCGGCGACCATGCTGTAGAAGTTCTCTGGCACCTCTACTTCGAAGCCTTCTTTCTTAGCTGTTTCTTGAACAATCTCTGGTGGAAGTCCATGGGAATCGTAGAACTCTATCAACATATCGGTGGGAATTTGAGGCTCTCCACCCTCACTAGGCTTCGATAGTTCTCGGATCCTTCTCTTGACCAGAGTCTGTCCCCTTCTCAGGGTTTTCTTGAATTTCTTCTCTTCCACTAACAGGATTTCCAAGATCTCATCCCGCATTTCCTGCAGACGCGGAAAGTCTTGGGACCAATAGATAATCTGGGAGTCGACGATGTCAGCTAGTTGTTTCTCTATTCCAAGTATCCTCAGAAGCCTGTAGGTCCGCCGGAGCATAAGCCGTGTCAGGTATCCTTCTCCCAAGTTGGAGGGGATCACGCCTTCCGCAAGTAGAAAGAGCAGGCACTTTGTGTGATCCAAGGTTGCGAAGACGTTCTCTACGGGGATCACCTTCTCCTTCAACTCCTCTATATTCACTCCCAGTTGCCTGGCGACTCTCTTTCTTCCCGCCTTTCTATCGACGACCTTTTCCAGACTCATGATCCCAGAGAGTTCTGCCACCGTTTCTAGCAACTCTGCATCGATCTTTATACTCGCCATACCCAGAGTCTCATCCAAGATCGGCCCGTATACGGAGTGGAAGCAGCTCAATGATCCCTGCGACAGCCACGTGTACCGCTCTATTCCGTACCCGGTGTCGACGGTTCTTATAGGCAACTCTACAAACTCTCCATTTTCAACTTTGAATTTCATAAACACCAGGGTAGCCAGCTCCAGTCCACGCACAATAGTCTCAAGATCGGGGCCCGCATTCCCGCCGCCAGACCAAACATCCTCCTTGTAGACTACTTCCTCGGACTTCACTCCAAGCTCTCTGGTGACGAAGTCATGATGATACCGCACCGTACTGTCCTTCCAATAGATCTCCTTTCCTGGGGAGTTGAACGCATGGTGGCCGCCCATCTCAAAGATGGTAAGATGTCGACCGAAGGTAGGACCTACGTTATCTATATCCACAAGTCTGATGCAAGGCTGGCTTATGACCAGTGGATTAGCGGGAGGGGGGACAACCCCGTTTGTGACATAGGGTTGAAAATCGATGATGCTGGCATTGGTAAGGTAGAGATCATCTCTCCACCGGGCCACAACTGGATAAGGATCTATCCTTTCATGGCCATACTTCTCAAAGAAGGACAGAAAGGCCTCCCGCATCCCCCTAAGACTGTAGCTCTGGCGAGTAGGAGGGTTATTGATGAAAGTTAAGGGTGCACAGCCCTGTGGGGTGGCTTCGCCGCAAGTTTCCTGATCACGATTCTGGGTCCAAAAATACTCATTGCAGATAGGACACAGTTTCCTAACGTAACCGCCCTCATCAAAGAAGGGAACGTGGTACTCGCTCTCTGGAAAACGTCTCAATCATATACGTCCTCCTTTAACCCAGAGTCCACTCGATCCAACAATTAATCCTTCACGGAGATTTAACTCTTCTACAACATTATTCGGACTGGATGTTCAACAATCAGCTTCCTAAGTGTGAAACGGGGGATTAACCGAATAGGGCTCCAAGACCTTCCATAGCCGCCTCCTCCTTCTCTTTCTCCTCTTCCTCCTTCTCTTTCTCCTCTTCGGCTGGTTTCTCCTCAGCCGTCGGTGCAGGAGCAGCAGCTGGAGCCGCCGTCAAGGCGGGTGCACTCTTAATGGCCTCGTCTATGTCCACCTCGGCCAGTGAAGCCACAAGAGCCTTAACTCTGGCAGGTTCTGCGTTTATACCTGCAGCGGTAAGTACATCCGTTAAATTCTTTTCGTCGATCTCTTTTCCAGCCCTGTGGAGGAGCATCGCGGCGTACACATATTCCATAACCTCTCACCATCCTTCCCTTTTTCCAGATCTTCCTTTTCAACCTTTCTAATCAGAGTAAGCGGATGCTTTTGATTGAGATATAAAGTCGCCTATTTAAGGATACTGCGATAACACCTTCCCTAGACTATCACACGCTTGGCAAAAGATGATCCAGATAAGATCTTAGCACTAAACAACTTGGCAAGCGAAAACTAAAGATAAACCTGTTTCGCGTTGTACAAAGATATACAGATTAACCTGGGTGGGATTTAATCTACAATATGCATGCAGAAGAGGGCCGGTAGGGTATTTAGATCGGAACGCGATCGTCTGGAAGACATTAATCCTACCAACGATAAGAGGTTCAGTGGACTGGTGGACTTTGTAAACCGTGAACCCGAAATGAACCCATACTGTTGTTATTGTTGCACCCATGCTTTGCAGTGTACGTACAGTGTTTGTCGATCCAGTGCTCGTCTTAACCTAGATAGAGGAAAATTAGACATATGCGCTATGTTTTATTATGACAAAGATATGGAAAGCTTTTTATTTTCCCCAGAGGTAATATGTATATGTACGAATGTGGACATATTGTACACAAGTTCAACCTAACAACAGTTGAACAAAATACATGAAGAGCTGAGAAGTATGGGCAAAGAAGAGATGCCTATGGAGGGAAAACTTCTTTTCTCTATTGCTTGTGTATCTATAGGCATTCTAATAATTTTATCCTTCAAGGTTCTAACGGTCCCTTCAAGCGATCTAGTAGTAGGTTTAGGGTGGGGTGTCTTCTCTATTGTTCTCGGATTATGGTCTTTAGTCTCATGGTTTGTTGATCAACTGAACGGAAAGTAGAACGCATTAACAATCGCATGCGAAAATTAGGTATATCGTATCCAGAAATGCGCTATAATCGGTGGAGAGAATGTCTCTGTCTCCGTCAGTTGCCAACCGCTAAGAATCCATGCTATTCTCTGGTCGGTTGTTCAAATTCAAACCGAAAAACTAAGAAATAGCTAAACTTAGACTCTGTGTTTCCATATGGGCTCTCCTGATCAGGTTGGCTATAATGTCTGGGGAAGGTACCCCCGCATTCAGAGCTAGATCATATGCTTCTTTGTGTCCCCCTTGAAGGAGCAGAATGATGTTTTCAGGAAGTGGATATGCAGCATTTAGAGTTAGGTTGAACGCATAAAGATAGGCCTCTTGGAAAGTACGCTGAAAGCCTTCCAAATCTAGTTGCAGCTGTTCTTCTGTAAGTATTAAGCCGTCATCATAAGCCGCTTTGAGGCTCAATCCTACTTCCACAGGTTTTATGCCCAGCTTCGACAATACGCTTGCCAGCCCCGCCGAAATTGTTTCGCCCTCTTCTGCAACCAGTGTGTCCCGGCTTATCCACACGTTTCCAGCCTCTATCCTCGTGGGCAAGCCTACAGATCCAAATTGGCTAATAATGGGCCCTGGAGGGAGCCCAGTGTTTCCGGCGGGAACCTTCACGTCGTTGGCTGCCACATCTCCTGCCCGGGCAGTAGTTTTCACCCTACCCTTTTCAAGCAATAAAGCTAGTTTGAAAGGATTTAGATTGGTGAACAGAAAGATGTTGGAGCCCCGTAAATGTTCTTTAATTTTTTCGAGGGCGGACTTGTCTTCGCATCCTTTAATCGCCCGTTTCATCATGGTATTTTTGGCTACGGCAAGATGGGCGTTCTCCTGTAGTTTTCTCCTCAGTTCCTGGAGTTGAGGAGCTCTAACTTTGTGGAGGCTTGCGATGCCCACAGCGTCGTATTTTTGGATAAGGGTCTTTAACTCCTCCACCTTTCTGGCTTTATCTTCAGGTTTATGACTCGAAGACATTTGTACTCGCCTACAGGTCTATCTTCACTGGCGATCCCATAGTTGCTTTCAAATGGATCGCCTTAATGTTTTTCAATCCTCTCTTGAGTTTTCTTTGGATTGGTCTTAGAACTGCTTGAATATTTTCAGCAATCTTCTTCTCCGGCATACTCTCTGTTCCAACACGACATTGGAGAACTGGCTGTCCACGTAGTCTCACCAGCACCATTTTGCGGTGGCTCTTGATATGCCCGGCTACATCGGCTGTCGGGGACACGGGGGTGGGCATCTTCCCCTTTGGTCCCAGA
>JABAHQ010006515.1_pt1 | contig 10155 bp, 12 predicted proteins | sample 7062091 | NCBI WGS metagenome assembly JABAHQ01 (sample SAMN14534359, study PRJNA622989) | marine sediment metagenome | biome: marine biome [ENVO:00000428]; feature: marine pelagic biome [ENVO:01000023]; material: deep marine sediment [ENVO:00002113] | place: India: Gulf of Kutch | collected... | reverse complement strand
CTGGCATTCATGTTCGCGCTGGTGCGCCAGGCGATCCGTGATCCGCTCACGGGGGTGTTTTCCCGTGGCAGCGGAGAGGAGATCCTGCGCCTGCAGTGGGATAGCGCGCAACGCAAGGACGGCGCGCTGGCGCTGGCCTTCATCGACCTGGATCATTTCAAGTCGATCAACGACAACCACGGGCATGAAGCCGGCGACCAGGTGCTGCGCTGCGCGGCGCGGCGTCTGGTGACGACCCTGCGCGCGTCCGACAGCCTGCTGCGCTGGGGCGGCGAGGAGTTCCTGTTGATCATGCCGGATACCGACATGCAGCAGGCGCACCTGGCGCTCGAGCGTATTGTCGGGCAAGGCCTCGGCCTGCGCCCGGACGGCGCACCGCTGACCGCCAGCATCGGCCTGGCGGAGCGGCGCTGCGATCAGGTGGGCGACTACCGGGATCTGCTGGAGCTGGCGGACAAACGCATGTACTACGCCAAGACCGGCGGGCGCAATCGGCTCTGCGCAATGGAGCCGGATGCGGTGCTGCAGCAGGGGTCGCTCGCGCTGAGCGGCTAGCCGCAGGTTAGCGTGCGGCGCGTCCGGGTCAGCCGACAGCGACGCCGAACACGTGGCGCAGGTAGCTGACGAAGGCTTCGTCGCGGCACATGGTCTTGCCCGGCGAGTCGGAGATCTTTGCCACCGGCTGGCCGTTGCAGGCGGTCATCTTGATCACCATGTTGGTCGGCTCCACTCCCGGAATGTCGCAGGTGAGTCCCGTGCCTATGCCGAAGCTGGGTCTGCTGCGGTCGATCAGGGCGCGGTGGATGTGCAGTGCCTTGGCGAAATCCAGACCGTCGGAAAAGATCAGCTGACGGCTTTTCGGATCGATGCCGAGGCGCTGGTAGTGTGCGATGGCTTTCTCCGCCCATTCCAGGGGATCGCCCGAGTCGTGGCGCAGGCCATCGAACAGCTTGGCGAAGTACAGATCGAAGTCGCGCAGGAAGGCATCCATGGTGATGCAGTCGGTCAGCGCGATGCCCAGTGCGCCACGGTATTCGCGAACCCAGCAGTCGAGCGCCGCGACCTGACTGTCGATCAGGCGCGGGCCGAGCTGCTGGTGCGCCATGATCCATTCGTGGGCCATGGTGCCCATGGGTTTCACGTCCAGCGTGCGGGCCAGATGCACGTTGCTGGTGCCGACGAAACGGCCGGGAAAGTCGCAGCGCAGGCGCTCGACCACCATGGCCTGAACTGCGAAGGAGAATCGTCGCCGGGTGCCGAAGTCAGCCAGGGTGAAGCTGGCCAGCTCCTCGGCAGTCGCCTGCCTGCGCAGCCAGGCGAACTTTTCGTCCAGCCTGGCGCCCGCCTGTTCCAGCGTCACCTGCGCATAGCGCGCGCGGTTGCGCACCTCGCTGACGATGGCCAGCAGCGGTACTTCGAACAGGATCACATGCAGCCAGGGCCCGCGCAGGTACATCACCAGCTCGCCGTCCTCGACATCCACCCGCAGGTAGCGGAGGTCGAAGCGGAACAGCCCGAGAAAGCGGATGAAGTCGGGCTGCATATAGGGGACGCGCTCGAGGAAGGCCAATTCCTCGGCGGACATCTGCAGCTCGGCCAGCGCTTCGATCTGGTGGCGGATCTCGCTCAGGTAAGGGCTCAGGTCTTCGCCGGAGCGGCTGCGAAAGGCCCATTCCACTTCCGCATTGGGGTAGTGATGCAGGACCGCCTGCATCATGGTGAGCTTGTAGAAGTCGGTATCCAGCAGGCTCTGGATGATGCGGTCCGAAAATGCGCTGCTCATCGGGTCGTTCCGTTCTGGACATCGGGTGATGGTAGCGGCAAATGGCGAGCAAGGCGCTGCCCGAGGGCCTCTGGCGTGTTGCCGAGCGGGTGCTGCCATTGGTCGACCCGCGCTGTCGATCAAGTAATTCGAAAGGCGAACATGTGCGGTCGTGCAGTTGGTCGGAATATTATCGTCACGTAGCGCTCGTTGCGGTTTTTGATATTAACGGGCTGGCAAATATATATCGATCGCCATTGTTTAATGTATCGATTTGATATCTATTCGATAGCAACTTAGCGCAGATTTTTTAATGCATACGGTAAAAGATAATAATATCTGTCGGTGACGGGTAGCGGCCTTTGTTAAATAAGAAAAGGCAGGTGCCGAAGCGCCTGCCTTTTCTGTTTTGCCGTAGCGTTAGTTAGCTGCTGCGGCCACCGCCGTGGCTGTTCTGGCCACCCTTGCGGCCGGCCTCGGAGGCCTTCTCGCGGTCATTGGCAAAGTTGCCGCCACTGTTGTGACCGCCCTTGCGGCCGGCTTCGGAAGCTTTCTCTCGATCGTTGGCGAAGTTGCCAGGGTTGTTATTTGCCATGTGTTTTTCTCCTCGATTGGATAGACACTTTCACAAACGGCTGAAAGAGAGAGATCAATCAGCCTTCACTGTCTCAGAGGGGGTATCGCCACAGGAGTTTCGCCCTGTTTCAAAGTGCAGACGAATGGTTTTCCTCATATGCAGTAGGACTATGGCGTGATGAAATTACAAGCGAAGCGGTAAATGGGCTTATTGGCGTAGAAAAGAGTTCTGTTAATTGCAGCCGGTCAGCTTGGCCTGATAGGCGAAGCGCGCGTTTCGCTCGGCGAGCAGGCGCATGACGTATCCGATCTTCAGCGCCGTCGGGCCAAGTATGACCAGAGCGTGAGCAGCGACCACACTGCCCATCGCCAGCCGATGATCGAACAGATAGGCACCGCTGATGCCGAGCAGCAACAGCAGCACGCCACCCACCATAAAACTGTTGGCCATGAACCACAGGTTTCGGAAGCAACCGGGCTGGAACGGCATGACTGAATCTCCTCTGGAGGAGGCTCGCGTGGCGCGAGCCTCGAATGGGTCAATCGAGGGCTGATGCGGGACCGAAGAACTCGTAGCGCGTTTGCTGCTCCGGCACGCCAATGGCCTTGAGTTGCCGGCGCACGGCCGCCATGAATGGTTTCGGGCCGAGGAAGTAGGCGTCGACATCGCGGCTCTGCGGTAGCCAGTCCGCCAACTGCTGTTCGGTCAGCCGGCCGATGGCATCCGGTGCGTCAGCCGAGCCGTCGTGCTCCTCGTAGCAGTAGAAGCGCTGGAGCTGCGTGTGGCGCTCGGCGAGTGCGTCCACGGCGCGGCGGAAGGCGTGCACCCCGGCATTGCGCGCGCAGTGAATGAAGTGCACCGGCCGGGACGTCGCCAGCGCCTGCTCCAGCATCGCCAGGGTCGGGGTGATTCCTACGCCGCCGCTGATCAGCACCAACGGCTTGTTCCCGGGCGCGAGGGTGAACTCGCCTGCCGGCGCGAACAGCTCGACGATCGTGCCCTCCGGCATGTCGTGCAGCGCATTGGAGACCACGCCGCCAGGCTCGCGCTTGACGCTGATGCGATACTCGCGACCGTTGCCGGCAGCGGACAACGAGTAGTTGCGGCGCTCTTCCTTGCCATTGATTTCCAGCCTCAGACCGATGTACTGGCCGGGCAGGAACTCCATCAGCGGCCCGCCATCCTCCGCTTGCAGGTGAAACGAGGTGATCTCCTCGCTCTCCTTGACCTTGCGCGCTATGCGGAACGGGCGCGCGCCACGCCAGCCTCCCGGCGCTTCGGCCTTGGCCTGGTAGAGGCGTTCTTCCTGGCCGATGAGCAGGTCGGCGAGCTGCTGATAGGCCGCCGCCCAGGCGTCGATTACCGCATCGGTGGCGATGGCCTCGCCAAGCACCTCGCGGATGGCGCGCAGCAAGCAATTGCCGACCAGCGGGTAATGCTCGGGTAGCACCTGCAGGGCGACGTGCTTGTTGATGATCTGTGCCACCAGCGGGCCGAGGGCGTCCAGCCGGTCGATATGCCGGGCATACATCAGCACGCCGTTGGCCAGGGCGCGCGGTTGCTCGCCGCTGGCCTGGTGTGCCTGGTTGAACAGCGGGCGAACCTCGGGATGCTCGCTCAGCAGCAGCTTGTAGAAATGGTTGGTCAGGGCTTCGCCACTGCTTTCCAGCAACGGCACGGTGGCTTTGATAAGGGCGATCTGTTCAGCGCAAAGCATCGAATATTCCTCTGGTGGGAAAAACCGACGGTCGCCGTGGCGAACGTCATGCAGAGGGCTTTCAACAATCGTTCCAGCTCTGAAATTGACTTGAATCAAGGTTTTCGGGGCGTTGCTGGTGAAATTAACCCTGATTTGTACGGGTCATCCGAACCCATGAGGGTGGAATGTACACTCCGCTTGCGTGCCGAACCTTCGTCGCCGTCCGGCTTTCCTATGGGAGAGCCCGAACATTTCATCAGCTGGAGAAAGGCATGGAGATCTATCACATCACCCATGAAGACGACCGTTGGGTGCTGCGCGAAGAGGGCGACCAGCGCGCCCTGCTCGAAGCGGCGAACCGGCAGGACATCCTCGACGAAACCCGGGATTACATGAAGTTGCGCACGGCGCTGGTCAAGGTGCACGCCGAGGGTGGCGACGTCGCCGAAGAGCACCGCTACCCGCAGGAACAGGACCCGCTGACAACCGGAGGGTGAGGCTTTGTGCTGGCTAATCGACCCGGCTGGGATGGGGTGCGCGCAGCGCCAGGCCCAGCCAGGTCGCCAGCAGGAACGGCAGGGTCAGGGCCGGCAGCCCCAGTTCGATGCACACCCGCCAGATCGCCACTGCGGCAACCATGCCCAGCAGCGGCAGGCGCCAACCGCCACGCCATTGCACCAGGGCCAGCGCGGCGAGGGCCGGGTTGAAACCGGCCTGGCCGTCCGCCCAGGGTGCGCCAAACAGGCCCGCAGCCAACAACCCCATCGCCGAGCCCGCCAGCAGCCACAGGGCATCGCGCAAGGAGGCCAGGGCCACGGCCGCCAGCAGGCAGGCGGCCGCGAGCGGCTGGTGGAGAAAGACCACCTGGCCGATACCCAGCAGCCAGGCGTCGCGCAGCGTCGTTGCGTCGGGTGCGGGGACATCGGGCGATGAAACCGACACCGGCGCGATGCACAACAGCGCGAGCAGGCCGATCAGCACGAAGGGCAGGGTGAAGCCCGGCAGGCCGCCGTTGTGGCGCAGCCGAGCGAGCAGCCATGCCTGTAGCGGACAGCTGGCCAGCGCCGCCACGCCGACCAGCACCAGGCTGGCGCCTGACAGGCCCAGCTGGGTCACCAGCAGCGCGCCGAGCAGCGCGGCGTTGTAACCGTAGAGACCGTCGTCTCGATCAGCCTGCGGATAGCCGAGCCAGGTGGCGCCGAGGTGAGCGACCAGCACGCCGCTCAAGGCGCCGACGAGCAGTGCCGGGGCGCCACTGGCCAGCGCGAGCATGACCAGCGCTCCGCAGCCGGCATGGCGCTGCAAAAAAATCTGGGCGAAGGCATGCAGCACGGCGCGCAGGTGCGAAGAGTCGGGCATCGGCGAAATCCAGGCGAGCGCAAGGGTGCCGACCCGCAAGGGGGCGACGACCGCTGTCGTGGGGAGGTGGGCCGGGCTTGCGCCCGGCTCCATTCAGGGCAGGACTTCGATGCGCAGCGAGTTGGTGGTACCCGGCTGGCCCAGTGGCACACCGGCGGTGATCAGCACCGTATCGCCGCTCTCGGCCATGCCCTGCGCCCGTGCCAGCTCGACGGCGTGGCCGCTGACCTGCTCCATGTCGCGCATCGGCGCATCCACTACCGAGTACACGCCCCAGGCCACCGTCAGCTTGCGTGCGGTGGCGGTGCTGGGCGTCAGGCTGAGGATCGGCGTGGCCGGCCGCTCGCGCGAGGCGCGCAGGCTGGAACGGCCGGATTCGGTGTAGTTGACCAGCACCGCCACCGGCAGGATGCCGCTGATGCGGCGGATTGCGCAGCTGATGGCATCCGGCAGGGTCGCCTCGGCGTTGGGCCGGTGCACGTCGAGCTGCGCCTGGAAGTCCGGGCCGCTTTCCACCTGGCGGATGATCTTGCTCATCATGCTCACCGCTTCCAGCGGGCGGGTAATCGCCGGAGGCGGTTTCAGCCGACAGCATCACCGCGTCCGCACCCTCGGCCACGGCGTTGGCCACGTCGGTGACTTCGGCACGGGTCGGGGCCGGGGCGAAGCGCATGGATTCGAGCATCTGCGTCGCAACCACCACCGGGCGGCCGAGCTGGCGGCAGATGCGCACGATGTTCTTCTGGATGCGCGGCACGTTTTCCGGCGGTACCTCCACGCCCAGGTCGCCACGCGCCACCATGATCGCGTCGGACAGCCTGGCGATCTCGCGCAGGTGCTGCACCGCCGAGGGCTTCTCGATCTTCGCCATGAGGAAGGCCCGCTCGCCGATCAGCTTGCGCGCCTCCTGGATGTCCTGCGGGCGTTGCACGAACGACAGCGCCACCCAATCCACGCCCAGCTCAAGGCCGAAGGTCAGGTCCTGGCGGTCCTTCGCCGTCAGCGGCGAAAGCTCCAGCACCGCCTCCGGCACGTTCACGCCCTTGCGGTCGGACAGCTCGCCGCCGGCCACCACGCGGGTCTCGATGGCGTCGGCATGACGCTCGGTGACCGTCAGGCGCAGGCGACCATCGTCGATCAGCAGCTGCATGCCCGGTTCCAGCGCCGCGATGATTTCCGGGTGCGGCAGGTTCACGCGGCGGCTGTCGCCCGGTGTCGGGTCCAAATCCAGGCGAAAGGCCTGGTCACGCTCAAGGCGGACCTTGCCGGCGGCGAAACGGCCGACTCTGAGCTTGGGCCCCTGCAGGTCCATGAGGATGCCGATCGGCTGGTTCAGCTCCTGCTCGACCTGGCGAATCCAGGCGAAGCGCTCGGCGTGGTCGCTGTGCTCGCCGTGGCTGAAGTTCAGGCGGAACAGGTTCACGCCGGCCTCGACCAGTGCGCGCACGTCGTCGACGCTGCGGGTGGCCGGGCCGAGGGTGGCGAGGATCTTGACCTTCTTGTCGTGTGTCATGGCGGTGCTCTGGGGCAGTTGTTGTTCTGATGCGCCTGAACGAAGTGGAGGCCGTCAATCCGACGACGGCAGGATCAGGATCGCGCGAAAGTCGTTGACGTTGGTGCGCGTCGGGCCGGTGACGATCAGGCTGTCCAGCGCGGCGAAATAGCCATAGCCGTCGTTGTCGGCCAGCGAGTCGGCGGCACGCAGACCCAGCGCCTCGGCGCGGGCAAAGCTGTCCGGGGTCATCAGCGCGCCGGCGTTGTCCTCGGAGCCGTCGATGCCATCGGTGTCGCCGGCCAGAGCGTAAACGCCGGGCAGGCCTTGCAACGCTTCGGTCAGGGCGAGCAGGAACTCGGCATTGCGCCCGCCGCGTCCGTTGCCGCGCACGGTGACCGTGGTTTCGCCGCCGGAGAGGATCACGCAGGGCGGGTCGATCGGCTGGCCGTGCAGCACCACCTGGCGGGCGATGCCGGCATGCACCTTGGCCACTTCGCGTGCTTCGCCTTCCAGATCACCGAGGATCAGTGGGGTGATACCGGCGTCACGGGCCGCCTGGGCCGCGGCATCGAGGGACTGCTGCGGCGTGGCGATCAGCTGGAAGTGGCTGCGCGAGAGCATCGGATCGCCCGGCTTGAGGGTTTCCGAGCGCGGATCCTCGAGCCAGGCACGCACGTTGGCTGGCACCTCGATGTGGTAACGCTCGAGAATCGCCAGCGCCTCGGCCGACGTGGTGGGGTCGGCGACGGTGGGGCCGGAGGCGATCACCGTGGGGTCGTCGCCGGGCACGTCGGAGATCGCGTAGGTGTACACGCTGGCCGGCCAGCAGGCTCTGGCCAGGCGGCCGCCCTTGATCGCCGAGAGGTGCTTGCGCACGCAGTTCATCTCGCCGATGTGCGCGCCGGAGCGCAGCAGCGCCTTGTTGATCGCCTGCTTGTCTGCCAGCGTGATGCCTTCGGCCGGCAATGCCAGCAATGACGAGCCGCCGCCGGAGAGCAGGAAGATCACCCGATCGCTTTCCTCGAGGTTGCTGACCAGCTCCAGCACACGGCGGGCGACGCGCTCGCCGGCGTCGTCCGGGACCGGGTGTGCGGCTTCCACCACTTCGATACGCCGGCAGTCGGCGTGGTGTTCGTAGCGGGTCACCACCAGTCCGGACAGTTCACCTTCCCAGACCTTCTCGATGGCTTCTGCCATGGCCGCGGCCGCCTTGCCGGCGCCGATGACGATGGCACGGCCGCTGCGGTCTTCGGGCAGATGGTCGGCGAGTACATGGCGCGGATGGGCGGCCTCGATGGCACTGTCGAACAACTGGCGCAGCAGGGCTTGCGGGTCGAGGGTCATCTGAAGCTCCTTGTATGAGGTCTGCAACCGATTCCAGACCTTAGGGCTCGCCAATGCAAGCGCTAAGGTCTGCAATTGAAATCGACCCGCCCGGCAGTCGGGCCGTGACTCCTTGTGCCGGGCGAATCGAAAAGGTGCCGTCTGGTGACGGCGGTCGGGCTGAGATGCGCAGGTCATGCTGGTCGTGGGGAGACGCGATGATTCCGACCTGACGCACCTCTGGCCCGGCCCTTTGAGCGGCGCTGCGCGGGCGTTGCGATGACCCACCACCCGGTCTGTCTGTCCCTGAAGGTGGGGTCGCTGGCCCATTGCAGCGTGCTCGAAGGCTTTACTCCTTGCGGATCGAGAAGTTGGCCATGTGCTCCAGGCCCTTGATCAGCGCCGAATGGTCCCAGCCGCTGCCGCCGATTGCCGCGCAGGTGCTGAACACCTGCTGGGCATTGGCGGTGTTGGGCAGGCTCACGCCCAGCTCGCGGGCGCCGGCCAGCGCGAGGTTGAGGTCCTTCTGGTGCAGCTCGATGCGGAAGCCCGGGTCGAAGGTGCGCTTGATCATGCGCTCGCCGTGCACCTCGAGGATCTTCGAGCAGGCGAAGCCGCCCATCAGCGCCTCGCGCACCTTGGCCGGGTCGGCACCGTTGCGTGCGGCGAACAGCAGGGCTTCGGCGACCGCCTGGATGTTCAGCGCGACGATGATCTGGTTGGCCACCTTGCAGGTCTGGCCGTCGCCGTTGCCGCCGACGAGGGTGATGTTCTTGCCCATCGCCTGGAACAGCGGCAGCGCGCGGTCGAAGGCCGTTTCGCTACCGCCGACCATGATCGACAGGGTGGCCGCCTTGGCGCCGACTTCACCACCGGATACCGGGGCGTCGAGGTATTCAGCGCCGGTGGCCTTGATCTTCTCGGCGAACTGCTTGGTGGCAGTGGGGGAGATCGAACTCATGTCGATCACCACCTTGCCGGCGCCGACGCCGGCGGCCACGCCATCGGCACGGAACAGCACGTCGTCGACCTGCGGGGTGTCCGGCACCATGACGATGATGAACTCGGCTTCCTGGGCGACTTCCTGCGGATTGGCCAGGCCGATGGCGCCGGCTTCGGTCAGTTCGGCCGGTGCCTGGTCGTGGTGCTGGGACAGGAAGATCTGGTGGCCGGCGTTTTGCAGGTTCTGGGCCATGGGCTTGCCCATGATGCCGGTGCCGATGAATCCGATTTTAGCCATGAGTGTTCTCCTCGATTCTGTGGTGCAGGCCGCTGTGCGGCCCGCGTTGCTGCCTGGGCGGCGCGCTGTTGATCAGATGGCGTTGTGGCTTTTCAGCCAGCCAAGGCCGGCTTCGGTGGTGGTGGCCGGCTTGTATTCGCAGCCGACCCAGCCCTGGTAGCCGATGCGATCCAGATGCTCGAACAGGAAGCGATAGTTGATCTCGCCGGTGCCTGGCTCGTTGCGTCCGGGGTTGTCCGCCAGCTGGATGTGGTTGATCGCCGCCAGGTTGTTCTCGATGGTGCGGGCCAGGTCCCCCTCCATGATCTGCATGTGGTAGATGTCGTACTGCAGCCACAGGTTGGCGTGCCCCACCTTGCCGCGGATCTCCTGCGCCTGGGAGGTGTTGTTGAGGAAGAAGCGCGGGATGTCGCGGGTGTTGATCATCTCCATCACCAGGCGGATGCCGGCCTCCTCGAGCTTCTGCGCGGCGTAGCGCAGGTTTTCGATAAAGGTGATTTCCAGTTGGCCGAGATCGGCGCCACGCGGGGCGATGCCGGCCAGGCAGTTGACCTGGGTGTTGCCCAGCACCTGGGCATACTCGATGGCCTGGTCGACGCCGGCCTTGAATTCCTCCACCCGGCTGGGGTCGACGGCGATGCCGCGCTCCCCGGCGCCCCAGTCGCCTGCGGGCAGGTTGAACAGCACCTGGGTCAGGCCG
>JABAHQ010000128.1_pt2 | contig 10157 bp, 9 predicted proteins | sample 7062091 | NCBI WGS metagenome assembly JABAHQ01 (sample SAMN14534359, study PRJNA622989) | marine sediment metagenome | biome: marine biome [ENVO:00000428]; feature: marine pelagic biome [ENVO:01000023]; material: deep marine sediment [ENVO:00002113] | place: India: Gulf of Kutch | collected... | reverse complement strand
AAGTGGTCCCGGACGAACAGGTTCAGACCGCAACCGGGGCACTGGTAGATGGTGGTGGTCACCGCCGGGCTGGTTGTCTTGCAGTGGATACAGCACACCGGCCGCGCAGGCGGCCCACAGCGCTCCAGGCGGATGGCCTCCTCGGCCATCCCGGCTCGGTCCCGTGCATGGGCAACGACCTGCCAGAGGAAGGCCTCACTCCCGGCTACATACAGCCTTACCCCCATCCCCTGCTCCGCGAGGTAATCCACCAGGGCCCGGCACAGTCCACCGGCATTGGGAAACCGTCGGAGCGGATCGTGGGTGTCACGGACCAGCTCTTCCCCGCGATCGGGGCCATCTCCCGCCGTGTAGAAAACGGCAACGGGCGGCCCCGCCAGAGCGGTGTCGTCGCTCACTGCCGCCAGTTCACGGCTCAGGCGAAGCAACGCCTCCACCCCGGGGCCCTCGCCGACGAGCACATGCCGGCTGCCCCCAGAGTCGGGCGCGAGTTCCGTGTAGACGGGTTTGCTCTTGATGCCAGGCGCAGACATGCCAAACCTCCTCAATGACCCTCAACTCGGTTAGCCTTCGCCTTCCCGGCGCTGGCCGCAGAAGAACCCGACCCCAAAGTCATCGGTCTCGAAGGTAATCTGGCTGCCCGCAGGAAAATAGAACACATCCCCGGGGCGAGCCTGAACACTCTGGCCGCTCTCATCCGTGATGGTGAACCCTCCGGCGAAGATGCATTTCATCTCGTGGTAGGTGTAGTCGTAGACCAGCGGCTTATCGGACTTTTCCATCCGGAAGAACCCGCTCACGATGGTCTTGTCCGGATCGTCCGATACCGCGACATCCCCGAGCCAGGCATTGCACCCTTCGACGCCCATGCTGGGAAAACTGCGCTCGGACGCACCGGGAAAATGGGTCATCTTTTTCACGACGGCTCTCCTTCTTTGTTTCTTTTAGGGAAATAAATTTTATCTAAAAGAATGCAAGAGATTTGCCAATAACGGATTTCCGCCGCGGGAAAAACGCAAAAGGAAGCCCCAGACCGTTGATATGAAATGAATTACGTATAAGGCGTCAGGGAACGCGTCTGCTGGAAGCTCGCGCACGCCAGGCCGCCAGGAGCCAACATGCGTTCCGTCTTAGTGCGGGGCGGGAGACGCATGCACCCTTGCGGTACATATGGTGTCCTTACGGCGAGCCTCCGGGCATACCAAACAAGGGCTCAGAACGTTTGGGCCTCGCGTCGGAGATCCTCGAAGAAACGCAGGAAACGCGCTTCCAGCTCGTCCTGATGGGTATGTATTTCCTCGATGATGCCCTCAAACCGGTTGGGAAACCGGATGCGCCCGGCCACCCGATCCAATGCATAGCCGATGTTGTCGAGCCGCCGGTAGTGGCCGAACCAGTCGTCCATGGTGATGCGCCGGGTTACCCGCCGCATCGGTTCGGGCATCAGGTGTTCGTGTTCGGCCAGCTCCCGGTAGACATTCCGGATGAAGGCATCCTGGTCCAGGTCGGTGAACACATGCCAGTGCGTCAGGAGGTAATGGTCGTAGAGAATGTCCAGCGCGACGCCGGCAAAGCGGCGGCGTTGCCGTGAAAAAAGGCGCCTGCTCGCGCAGACCTGGGGGTGCCGGTCCGTGTAGCCATCAACGGAAAGATGGTGTGTCACGCCGCGACGGACTTCCTCGGGAAGCGCCGTGAGCGACACACCCCGGCAGAAATCGCCGAGGATACTGCCGATCCGCGCCTCGGGCGTATCCGGGGCCAGGAAAAGATGGGCGAAATGATTCATGGATTCCCATCCTGCCCTTGATTATGCCCCGTCTCAACTTGCCCGGTTCAGGACCTGTTTGCCCTGCGGCCACTCACCGGCCTTAACCTGCTTCTTCGCCGCCGCCGCGCGCTGGACCACGTCATCGGTATCCCGGGCTTCCCCCGGCTGTACCCGGATGACCCCCGCCGCCAGCGTCGCCAGGGGCCAGGTGCGGACCTGACCGTTGCGGTCTTCGGCTTGTACAAAGCCCCTCAGCCGGTCCTGCTCGCGATACGCGGACTGGCACTCCTCATTGAACCGGCTGATCACCTCCGTGCAGCTGTAGACGGCATGGTTCGCGCGCTCGCAGAAGACGATGAAATCGTCACCGCCGAGATGACCGACCATGTCACCCTGCCGACTGAAGTGGCGTTCCAGTAATCGTCCCAACAGTACAATCAGTCGATCCCCCACCGAGAACCCAAGGTGATCGTTCAGGGGTTTGAAGGCATTGATGTCAAAATAGATCATCAGGAAGCCGGTCCCCGCTGAAAGCCGGGACTCGATCTCCTGGTGGATCGGAACATTACCGGGGAGAAGCGTCAGGGGGTTGGCGTAGCGCGCTTTCTCGATCCGGTGTTCGGTCATGCGCTTGAGCAGCGCGCGCGTAGCCCCCATCCCCTCGTAAAAGCCGTCACGTGTCACCAGGAAATGCTGGCGGAGGTAGTCATCCTCATCCTCGGTCAGGCGCCGGCTCAGTTCCTCCAGCGGCTGGTTGTGCTCGAAGACCAGGGCATCCGATTTCATTACACGCCGCACCGGCTTCTTCTCGTTCAGTGAGCGACCGAAAGTGGAGCCGAAGGCCTCAAGAATCTGCCACTTATGGAGGAGGCCCAGGGCCCGGCCTTCCGGATCCAGCACGGGTAACGCGAAGACGCCATTCTGGGCCTGGAGCAACGCCCAGGCCTCATCCAGTGTCTGCTCGGGTGCCAGGGTCGGTGGGTGGTGCACCAGGCTTGCCGCACTGATCACCCCTTGCCCGGGATGCTTGCTGACCTGGTTCAGGGGCTCAAGGTTCGCCGTGGCTACCGAGCGCGGGCGCCCGAAAAGGAACCCCTGTATGTAGCGGACGCCCAGATCCTGCAGCAGTTCCAGTTCCCGGTACCGTTCCACGCCTTCCGCCACCACCCGGCAGTTGAGGCGCGACGACAGCTGCATGACGGAGCGCACGAACTCACGCTTGACCAGGTCTTCGTGGATATCGCGGATGAAGTGGCGATCGATCTTGACATAGTCCGGCTCCACCTCCGACCAGAGCTTGAGTCCCGAATAGCCAGCCCCCAGATCATCAATGGCCACCTGGAAGCCGCAGCTCTTGAGCCAGGTCAGTGACCGCTTGAGCTCATCCAGGTCGATCGCGGGATAGCGCTCAGAAAGTTCAATCACCACCTGCTCCGGCTGGATCAGCCCACCCTCCAGCAGGGATTCCAGCAAGCGCTGGTCACGGGTACCCGGAAGCAGGTTATCGGGGCTGACATTGACGAAGAGCTTCTGGGTCTTGCGGGTCGAGGTCCAACTGGCCCGTGTCGCGCGCAGGCACAGGTTCTCCAGGTCCAGGGTGCGTCCGCAGCGCTCCGCAGTCTCGAACAGGACCGATGCGGGATGCAGGGGACTGTCAGAGGGGCCCCGGCTCAATGCCTCATAGCCTTCAATCATCAGCTCCCGGGCGTCCACGATTGGCTGGAAAAGGGTCTGGACGCCTTCTTCGACCAGGAGTCGTTCCAGTTCCTGTTCGAGCTCTTCAAGACTCATTGCCTACTCCCCGGCTGGCTGAGCGACCCCGGCAGTCCGGCTGCCGTTTTCCACACTGCGTTGTACCGCCTGCGTATTGCGATTTAATGAAACAGCCACGGCTCATTGACTGGTTCCCGCTGATTCGATAACAAAGGAAACCGACAATCGGACGAGGGCAACCCCAATGGTTCAGGAAGCCGACCTACCCGAATCCATGAACGCCATGGTGCTTGAGCAGCAGGGCCAACCACTGCAGCACCGCGTAGTGCCAATCCCTGTCATTGAGCATCCGGACCAGGTCCTGCTGAAGGTTGAGGCCTGTGGCGTCTGCCGGACGGATCTCCACATCCTCGACGGCGAACTGGCGGAGCCTTCCCTGCCGCTGATTCCCGGTCACCAGGTCGTTGGGACCGTGGTGGCTGTCGGGAACGGCGTCAGCGAGCTGGCGGTCGGGGATCGGGTCGGCGTACCCTGGCTCGGCCACACCGATGGCACCTGCCGCTACTGCTGTCGGGGTCAGGAAAACCTCTGTGAACAGGCCCGATTCACCGGTTACACCATAGACGGGGGTTACGCGGAGTACACGCTGTCCCATGCGCCCTACTGCTTCCCGCTGCCCCGGGACGCGGCGGCCCTTGATATCGCGCCGCTTCTCTGTGCCGGATTGATCGGGTTTCGGACCTGGCGGCTTGCCGGCGGCGAACGCATCGGGAAACTTGGCATCTACGGTTTTGGCGCGGCCGCGCACATTCTCTGCCAGATCGCGGTCTGGTACGGCCAGTCCGTCTACGCCTTCACCCGGCCCGGCGATGACCAGGCCCAGGCTCTCGCCCGCCAACTCGGGGCGGTCTGGGCGGGGCCCAGTACCGAGGACCCGCCGGAAGTACTGGATGCCGCTCTGGTGTTCGCCCCCGTGGGTGATCTGATGATCAGCGCGCTCAAGCACGTGGACCGCGGGGCCAGCGTGGTCAGTGGCGGCATCCACATGAGTGACATTCCCTCTTTCCCCTATGACCTGCTCTGGGAGGAACGGAGCCTCAAATCTACCGCCAACCTGACCCGTGAGGATGGCCGAGCTTTCCTTGAGGTTGCGCCGCAGGTACCGGTTCGAACGCAGACCACAACCTACTCGCTGACCAACGCCAACCAGGCACTGGAGGACCTGAGGCACGGCCGGTTCGCGGGCGCCGCTGTACTGGTCATGGAGGCCTGAATCGGTCGTGTTGTGCGATCAGGAACCAGATGCCGCATGATGACCGGCATTCACGGGCCCATCGAGCCGGCCGTGGGCCCGGTGACTGATGGGCAGAACCCGGATCCCCAGACTGCTGACGTGATCGAACAGCGCCCTTCGAATCCGACTGATGAGGGTTGTCTCCTGATCGCCATCCGAGCATGTCCTGACCTTCAGGAACACGTCTGTGGCGATGATTTCGAGTGTCTCCTGGGGGACGCAATCAACGTCCTCCAGGGACCGGCACGCGCTCGCGATCTCGCTGTGAAGCCGGGGAATGACCATCACCATAAGGCCTCCCAAAAGCAGCAGGGGTCCCGAAAACGGCAGCACCCCATGCCGTTTTCCGGGGTCCCGGTTCATGTCACCCGTGGAGCATAGCGGGGGATTTTAACGATTTGGTGACACCCTCCCTGCCTCCCTTCCCAACGCATGCATTGACCCCGGATTGACCCTTTCGACGGTCACCATTGTCTCGAATGCCAATCTCCCGCAACGTTTTTAAGCATTTCGTCACACAGCCGAAACAAGCCCTCCATAGGCTTCCGCCATTCCTGTCCCATGCGGAGTTGACCAATGAAACGGCGCACCTTCATTTCCCACAGTATGGCCCTGGGCGCATCGGCAAGTCTTCTCGCCGGCTGCCAGGATTCCGGCAGCGGCGGCGCGGGCTCAAGCAGCCACGGCATGTCCGCCGGCGCGGACGCCACTTCCCCCGATGAAACCAGGCCGGAAGAGGCAGGGCCGGTGACTCCAACCGGCCCCTATCCTTTCCATCATGGGGTTGCCAGTGGCGACCCCCTTCCCCACCAGGTGGTGCTGTGGACAAGGGTGACGCTGCCCGACCACGATGAGATTCCGGTTCGGATTGAGGTAGCCCGGGATCCGTCCATGAGGACGCTGATCCATGAGGGTGTGGCCTATGCGCGCTCCGGGAACGACTTCACCGTCAAACACGATCCGGCCCTGCCCGATCCGGAAACCACCTACTATTACCGGTTTGAGGTCAACGGCCATTATTCACCCATTGGCCGAACCCGCACGGCACCCTCGCCCTCCCAGGATCAGGGACACCTGCGAATGGCGGTCGTTTCCTGCTCCAACTACGCCTACGGCTATTTCAACGCGTATCGGCGCATTGCATCACGCCCGGACCTCGACGCGGTTATCCATCTTGGGGATTACATCTACGAATACGCCCAGGGTGAATACGGTGACCCGGACCTGGCTGAAGAACGGGCCCTGGCGCCCTCACACGAACTGCTGCGCCTGGCCGACTACCGGCGGCGCTATGCCCAGTACCGCCAGGACCCGGACCTCGCCGAATGCCATCGCCAGCATCCATTCATCTGCGTCTGGGATGATCACGAGATTGCCAACAATGCCTGGCAGGGGGGCGCGGAGAACCATGACCCGGATCGCCAGGGCGAGTTCCAGCGCCGCAAGCGGGATGCGGTACAGGCCTATCATGAATGGATGCCAATTCGCTCCACGCTGCCGGATCGCGATCTCCGGATCTACCGCAGTTTCCGCTATGGCAGCCTGTTGACCCTGATGATGCTGGATACACGGCTGATCGGGCGGGATGAACAGGTCAGCACCCCGGCAGACTCGCGCGACCGTGAGCGCTCGCTCATCGGCGATGATCAGCGCCGCTGGCTGTTCCAGCAGCTGCAACAGTCCCATGAGCGCGGGGCGACCTGGCATATGATCGGCCAGCAGGTCATGCTGGCGCCTCTGACGCTGGCGCAGGGACCCGATCTGCCCAACCTTCCCTTTGGCGGCGGCATCCAGCTCAACTACGACCAGTGGGACGGCTACCAGACCAGCCGAAGAGCCCTGCTTCAACGCATCGAGGCCATGGGCCTGGACAATACGGTGGTTCTGACCGGCGACATCCACAGCTCCTGGGCGATGGATGTGGCGCTGGACCCGGGCAATCCCCTGGCCTACAACCGTCTGACCGGGGAGGGATCGCTAGCGGTCGAGTTCGTAACACCGGCGGTCACCTCGCCGGGCGTCGAGAACCAGGCATTGGCCGGGACGGCAGCAAATGCCCTCAAACTCAACAATCGCCACCTTAAGTACGTGGACCTTTACCACCGCGGCTACATGGTGCTGGATATAACGCCGGAACGCTGCAAGACCGACTGGTTCCACCTCGAAACCGTCCGCGAGCGGCGAGCTTCGGAGGTCTTCGGCGCCTCCTGGTTCACCGCGAGCGGCACCAACCATGTGCAGCAAGCCCATCTTCCCAGTTCGCCCAAAAGCGACCCGCCTGCGTTGGCGCCACAGCACAGTACGTCCGGATCCAATACAACCCGGCCCCAGAAGGAGACTGCCCTATGAGCCAGAGTCGCCGACGCTTCCTTCAGCAACTGGCGGCAACAGGGGTGGCCATACCCACCCTAACCGCCTGTAAGACGGACACCAGTAATCAGACGGCATCAAGCGAGCCGGAAACCGGCGCGGACAGCAGCAATGCCGGCAACAACGGCAATGTGCCGACCGATCGCGAGCCTGACAAAAGCAACCCGGCGCCAACCGGGTCCCTGCGCTTCATGGCACTGGGGGATCAGGGAACGGGCGGTTTCGGTCAGTATCAGGTAGGGGCCGCCATGGCCGCGATCGCGCGGGAACAGGGCAGTGACTTCGTACTGGCGGCCGGGGACAACATCTACGAGGCCGGAACCACCGACCCCGATGATCCACGTTTTCTGGAGCAGTTTGAATACCCCTACCAGAACCTGAATATCCCGTTCTACCTTTGTCTGGGCAATCACGACAACGGCGCCACCCCCCTTGGTGGCGGGAGTGATAATAAACGCGGGAACAACCAGGTCACCTATCACTACAGCGACACACGCTTTTCCAACAAATGGCGCATGCCCGAGCGCTTCTACCGCCAGGCCTTCGGCAGGACCGAGGACGGATCGCCGTTTCTCGAGGTGTTCGTGGTGGACTCCAACCCGCTGACCAGCTTCTACGAGGATCTCGACGACGACTTCAGCTGGACCAATTACGGTTATCCCCAGCAACTCTGGATGAAGGAAGCGGTCAGGGGGAGTAAGGCACACTGGAAGGTCGTAATGACGCATGTGCCCTATCGCTCCAATGGGAGCCATGGCAATGCCGGCAACCTGGACGAGGGCCTGCGCTGGCTTTTCACCAGCCCGGATGCCGACGGCCAGCGCTACAAGGACTTCCTGGAGGAATGCTTTGCCGACCAGGTGGATCTCATCATTGCCGGTCACGACCATACGCTCCAGTGGCTCAAGCCGGCGCCGGCCATGGGCCCGGCCCACCTGATCGTTACGGGCGCCGGCGGCAAGACGGACACACTCGACGCCCCCGAGCGCAATCCGAGCTTCTTCCAGCACCAGGAGGAACACGGCTTTGTGTGGTTTGAGCTCGGCAGGGAATCCATGACCCTGGAGTTCCACATCGTGGATCCGGATGAAGGCAGGCGGCGTCTCGGCTTCCGGCGCAGCGTGACCAAACCCTTGGTCACCACCAAGCGTGACGAGGCTGTCAGCCCCTGACCCGTTCGCCCATGCGCCATCGGCCGATCCCCCGGCAAGGCAATGGCTAGCCGCCCAGGTAGAGGACGAGGATCGTGTACATCACCAGCAGGACCAGGACGGTGAAGGCGCCGTTCCAGGCCACACCGAAGCGCAAAGGGGCGATCCCCGCAAACCGCGAAATGAACCGCAGGGAAGCGGTGAATGGCGACGCACCGGCAAACAGGGCCCAGGTAATGGCAATCACCGACGCCTGGACCATGGGCGGGATGGCCATCTCCGGCATGTTCTGGATGACCCCGAGCAGAACGGTCACGGTGACGATGGCGCTGATCCCCACGAAGGAAAAGGCCAGGATCAACAGCGAGACCAGGATCATGACACCTGCCCCGCCAATGCCCAGCTGCATCAGCCACTGGCTGACCCGTTCCGGATCGATCAACGGGATCAGGACCACGCCGATGAAACCCGAAGAAGCGAACAGTGCCACCTCGTTGCGCTGACCGGTAAACGTGCGCGGGAAGGACCGCGCCAAGCGTCGCCCCAGCAATCGCAGGGCAACCCGGGGGCCGGCACGGCGATACTGACAACCGATCCAGATGATCCCGATCACGGGCGCGCAGATCAGAAGAGCCGCGAACAGGTCGAACCGCGTGGTGCGGGAAACGGCGAAGGCAATGACCGGAAACAGGGCCACAAGGGCCACCAGCGGAAGCAGCCGCGTAAGCGAACCGCCCTGGCCATACCCCAGGTTACGGCGTGGATAGGAGACCCGGTCCAGGACAGATCCCAGCAGAATGAACAGCGCTGACCACAGAAGCCCCAGGGGCGCGTATTCCTCCCAGGTCAGCTCCGGAATACCGGAGAGCACCAGCAGCATGGTGACGGAGGTCGGCGTCCAGATGAGCGCACTGTTGAACCCCCGGAGCGTCGCGATCAGCATTCGCTTCAGCCGGATCCCCGCTATACGCTGCTCCTCTGCCGAGCCTCCCGGCTGAATGCCCCGCCTCACCATGTTCCCCAGGACGTTCAGCGACCCTACGTTCAGCATCACGCCGAAAAGCTGGGCACCGACCGACATGAGCAGGTAACGGCGACCGGGTGGCTGGTCCACCAGAACCTCCCCGCACTGGCGGACCAGGCGCGAGGTGCTGGCGGACTCACGCAGGACGGCCAGCGATGTCAGGAAGAGGGAGAAAAACGCGGCCCGGTCAATCGCCTGGGCCAGCTCCGGGACAGTGAGTCGACCGCTGCCCCAGAGACCGACACCAAGCCCGCAGGCGAGAAGAAAGAACCCGCGGTAGACCCGCGTAATGCCGCGCCACTGCAGCCCCATGAAACCAGCGAGGCTGACGGCTGACGGGATGCTCCAGACCATATCCGCTCCCCCCTCCCGCACAAGGGCGCAGAGGCAGGCGGTCAGGAGCAGCGCGGTGGCAATGGGGAGTCGTAGGAGATGCACGAAATGAGCGAACTACTGGAACACGGTCAACGCACCATCGCGTCACGAGTCAAAGGTGATTAGGGTGCAATATTTTTCCGATACTGGCCATAATGCATGGTAACCCGGCAGGGCCCCTTGCGCTTGCCAGCCACGCTGGGTTGGGCGATATTGGGATGAGGAATACCGTGCATTCACCGGTACCTTGTCGCGAAGGGTGGCCGCGCGTTGATTATGACTGCTACATCGCCTTCCCTGATCCCTGATTCCTTCGACCACTTCCTGTCGCGTGTTTCGGCGCGCCTGATCAACAGCAGCGCCGTTGAGACGCGGAGTTGCATCGAAGAGGTGCTTGCCGGCCTGGGTGAGTATCTTAATGCGGCCCGCTGCTATCTGTTCGAGTTCCACCCGGACCACAAT
>JABAHQ010000693.1_pt1 | contig 10158 bp, 7 predicted proteins | sample 7062091 | NCBI WGS metagenome assembly JABAHQ01 (sample SAMN14534359, study PRJNA622989) | marine sediment metagenome | biome: marine biome [ENVO:00000428]; feature: marine pelagic biome [ENVO:01000023]; material: deep marine sediment [ENVO:00002113] | place: India: Gulf of Kutch | collected... | reverse complement strand
CTTCATAAGCAGCAATGGCCCCCAGCCAGTCTTTCCGGTGCATTTTTAAACGACTTAAGGCTTGCCAGCAATACATGGCCATCTCAGCGTCTTGCAATTCCTCAAAAATGGCTGCGGCTTCAATGTAGCTTTCAATGGCCTCTTCATATTTTCCGGCCGCTTCCTCTACCTTGCCCAGGTTGCCTAGGGTGATGCCTTCTCCCTTGGCATCTTCTAGCTCGGTATAGATGTCCAGGGCGCTGTTTAGCGCTTCAAAGGCCCCTTTGATATCGTCCAACTCTTTGCGGACGACGCCCAGATCGTTCAACGCCTCGGCTTCTTTTTTGCGATCATTGGCCGCCTGGGCCGCCGCCAGGACAGCTTCAAAATGGGTTTTGGCCTCTTCGTAATCGCCGACTTGAAATGCTTCAATCCCTTTTTTGTGTAATTTTTCGCTCTCTGTCATTATCACCAACCGTCGTCAAGATTTTTAGATTTTTATAATGATCCTGTGCCGGGTTTGAGGGGGACGGAGAGGATGATGGTTGTGCCCCGAGTCGGACCATCTGTTTGTGAGTAAATGGTTAAATTTCCTTCGATGAGGGCAGCGCGTTCTTTCATGTTCAATAGACCTAGGCTGTTGCCGGCCGCGTAGCCTTTTTCAACTTCCTCGACATCAAAACCAACGCCGTTGTCCTTAATCTGCACCACCCCAAAATCCCCTTTGCGTGAGAAGCTAATTTTCAGATGTGACCCGTGAGCGTGTCGTTTGGCGTTATTCACTGCCTCTTGGATGATAGAGAAGATGGTTCCGGCCACATTTTTGTCAAGCTCAAACGGCAGAGGGGAAAGGTCCGCTTCGACCTGGAGGGAGGCATCTTCATTAAGCTGGTCAACATATTTTTCGAGCGCCGGGATCAGGCCTTGGGTTTCCAAAAGGATGGGCCTTAATTCAAACAAGACGAGCCTGGCTTCCCGGGTAGCTTTCTGCACCAGCCTCTGAATCTTCACAATTTCATTATAAGCGGTCTCTGGCTCAGTAACAAGTTGTTTTTGTAAATATTCCAGGTTTATACCAATCGCCGCGAGCTGCTGAATGGCCCCATCGTGCAAGGTCCGGGCCAGGGAGCGGCGTACATTCTCTTGAGCGGTAATAATTTTGTCGCGTTCTTCGCGCAGGTTTTGGTAGAGCTTGGCATTTTCCAGGGCAATGGCGGCCTGGGAGGCGATGGAGGTCAACACTTGTAGATCATTGTCGTCAAATCCACCTTCCTCCTTTTTGTTGAGCGCTTCCAGTACGCCAATTACCTTTCTTTTGAACTTCATGGGAACGGCGGCGATCGAGCGGGTTAAAAAGCCGGTGCGCACATCGACCTTACGGCTGAAACGAGAGTCTACCGTAACATCATTGACAATGACAGGGCGGTTATTTGTGACCACCCAGCCGGCTACTCCTTCGTTGAGCGAAATGCGTTGCTGGTTTAGCAGGTAGCTTTGGGGGCTATGCGAGACTCTAAAAAATAATTCTTGTCGCGTTTCGTCGACGAGCAAAATGGAGGCGGCTGCGGCGTTCAGGGCATTTGCCGTCAGTTGGATGACATTTTCCAGTAACTCGGTGATATCGAGTGTAGTTGATAGGACTTGGCTGGTTTGATGAAGCAAGTTCAATTCACTGTATCGTTTTTGGGTCAGGGACAGTTCTGCCACCAGGCCCCCCAGATGGCCAATGCCCTGGGCTAGGCGGACTAAACTGGCTTGGTGGGCCTGGGTAAACTGATACGCCGTTGGTATAACCAGGCTTAACGAGCCAATGACCCGGGTCTTTTGTAAGAGCGGTGTATTGACCAAAATCAAGTTTTGATCGGGGTACGCATGCTGGGAGACGGGGGGCAGGCTGGTATCGATGACCCGCCAGGTGCCCCTTTGTAGCCGCTTGGTGACCGCTTTCTCCCAGTGGTCGATATGGGCCAAAATATTTTCGGGCGCTGTGCCCATTTTCTGAGATTGGAAAAAGGTGGTCAAAAAAAGGATGGACCCTGCTTCAGCTTGAAAGGTTTCAGCCAGAATTTGCAGTGCCTGTTGCAAAAGCGTGGGAAGATCTCTGACAGTTGTTAAGTCAAAAAACTGCGTCAGCGCCGCGTTCTCGAGTAACCACGCCTCAGCGTTAAGATTTTCATGTTCAGCCATCGGTTTATGCCAATACCTGTTAGTTCGACAATGTCACCTTCTGTGCTAAGTCGACCTGTAACCCGCAAATTGAGGAGAAATCACCCTTGATATCCAAAAGCGCAAGCCATAAATCTGCTTAGAGCTTACAAAAATGTCAAATCGACACCGTCAAGTTTGGTTGCTGATCAATCACCCAGAGGTGAGGTATTGTACATCAGACTGTCAAAATTCCCCAAGTCAATCCCGCGGTAAAGGGCGCTTAATGCTACAATGAGACTTTGTCATTCTGAGGAGCGAAGCGACGAAGAATCTCCCGTCGTCATGCAAAATTCTCAGTCGAAGGTGGAGATTCTTCACTCCCATTGGTCGCCTCGGCGAAGTCTCGTCTGGTACCAGTAGATCCAATTTCCGAGGAGCGAGGTACGCTCACGTGCGAACGGAACCGCACGTGGGCGTGCTGGCTCCTCAATTTTGGATCTACTGAGTATTAGTAAGTAATATCTAAAATCCCTTCAGCTAAAGCACGCAGAGTATCGGCGGACAGATTATGTAAGCGCATAGAAAGTTTCAAATAAAGCAGGTTGGACGGATCCTCCAGGAACGCTTTGACATCTTCGGGCAAGTCTGCCAGCCAGGCCAGTTCTGCCGGTACGACAGCTTCTGGTTGATCGTCGCCTGCAGCGGCCGGTTGGGGTTCGACGGCAACGGGTTGAGGGACTTGTTGTTGAACCGCTACGGGCTGGGCCTCTACGCGTTCTGGCTCTGCTTGTTGAGTCTCGTCTAGCAAAAAGTATGTCAGGGGAAGGTTCAGAAATGAGGCCATGCTTTCGAGTTCGCTAAAGGGGATCGAAATTTTGCCCAGCTCGTAATCGGCCAGGCGTTCTACAGGGCACCCCAAAACCTCGGCTAGCGTTTCCTGGCTATGGCCGGCTTCTTGACGGGCTTGCCGCATCTGCACGCCCAGCATTTTACGCCGGATAGAAATGGCCTCAGCCGCTTTATAATTTCGGTCAGGGGTTTTCAGCAAACCATTAGACCAGAAGTAACTAATCGGCACGGAAAAGATACGGGCCATGGCCTCCAATTCCGGCAAGCCGGCTTCTTGTTGGCCTAGTTCATAATCATTTAAGGTAGCAGGGGAAATGCCCATTTGTTGGGCCGTTTCCTTGAGGTTTAGCCCGGCCTGGTTCCGGGCGCTGCGGATGCGGACTCCTAACATTTTGCGCTTAATTCGGGTGACCTCTGGGAGGTGCGCAGCCTCTGACTTGGTCATAAAACGAGCCTCCAAACATAATGCAGCCAATAATATAAAAGCATTATAACATAATATTTTTCGTTAGACACAATCGGACCGCTTGTTTGCCCGACCGGAACTTTACATAAGCAACTTTTTACCCGATGTTGAGTCGCACACGCCGCCTAAAGAAACTTCGTGGTGTGGGATTTTACCCTTCACGCTAGATAGGGCTACCCCACAGGCGCTTGAAGCAGCGTTGGGAGCNNCGTGCCGTGGGCGCATCAGTGGTTGGGGACGATGGAGCGGGGAGGGACGGTCCGAGTGAGCGGAGGGTGTTAAAGTCAACTGAGAGATATGAAGTTGCTTTTAACAGCAATGACGTCGTTAGTAATCTAAAGAAAGGTTACAGAGGCAGGAATTGAATTTGGTTCTCGAATTCTTCAGGAGAGCTACAGGTGACTATAGTCAGAATGTCTTCAATAGCCCGGCCAATCGGAATTGATTGGGATACCTCAACGATACCGGCTATGGATTGGCCGGCGTTCATACGGTCGTAAGCGTGCCGGGTCATGGTGCTAACATCGTGGTTTAGCAAGATGCGCTTTTCCTCAAAGGCCCATGTCAAAATATCTGGGTCGCCAGCCCCGGCCAAATGAGTATCTTGAATGCGCACAATGTCTATTCTGCGTGGCGGCGTAACAAGCCGCGCAGAATGCGATTATCGAAATCTTCGTCAGCCACAAACCTAATCATGGCTCAACTGGCTTTGTTGTTTTTGTTGCCGGGCCAACAGGCGTTCACGCAGCGCTTGATACTCAGGTTTGGCTTCAATCTCGGCGCGTACTTTCGCGGCTGTTTCCCTGCGTTGTTTCAGGTAGGTGTCAATCGTCTTCTGGTGCCTGAGATAATAGGCAATAACCGCATAGATATCAGCCAGTTTCAAAACCGGATACTGGCTGGCAATTTCTTCGGCCGTACAGCCTTCGTTAAAGGCATAAACGACGGTATCAAGTCGGACCCTGGTATTGCCAACCCGAATGACGCCATCACTGTCTACTTTCATCGGCACGACTTGTGCTTCAAAGGTAATCGTCATAACGCTCACCTCAATCTTTATTTCATCAAAGATACGAGAAGATTGTCTATAACCTCTCCAACCCCGCCATATTGGCGATCAGGTTTTTGATCCCCTTGCCCGGAAAGGCCACAGTAACAATTTCATCCCCATCCTCCAACTTGGTTTGGATAACCGTCCCCTGGCCGAAGGTTTTATGATTGACCTTATCCCCCGCCCTGAACTCAGACTGGGACTCGGAAGTGGGGGCAGAGCGTTTGGGGCGAGACGGGGCCTCCCAACGGGTCTGCTCCCGGTAGCTTGTAGAGGAGAAACGCGCTTCCGAATAGCGACTATGCTTGGGGCGGTCGTTGGCCGTCAAGTAACCTGAGCCGCGACTGCTGCGCAACTCGACCAATTCGGCCGGGATATCGGCCAGGAAGGGGGAGGGGCGAGCCAGCTCATCGCGGCCAAATAAGGTCCGCCGGAAAGCGTTGATCAGGTAAAGCTGATCTTTGGCCCGGGTGACCCCCACGTAAGCCAGCCGGCGCTCTTCTTCCATCTGTTCTGGGTCCTCGCGGCTGCGGCTGTGGGGGAAAATCCCATCTTCCATACCGACCATGAAAACGATCGGAAACTCCAGCCCTTTGGCCATGTGCAAGGTCAGCAAAGCCGGACCCAAATCCCGCTCGTTCAAGCCATCGATATCGGAGACCAGGGCGACTTCCTCCAGGAAGAGGGACAATGCCTCGCTGCCCGGCAAGGCAATGTAGGTTTGGGCGGCCGACTTAAGCTCCTGCAAGTTCGCCCAACGATCTTCCCCCTCCTCCGTACCATCTTGTAGAAAATCTTTGTAGCCGGAGCGGGCCAGGGTCAAATCAATCAACTCGATCACCGACATCTTCTCTTTGGCCGCGATCAACAGTAGCATAATTTTGGCGAAGTTAACCAGCCGTTTGCTCAGTTGGGGGGTGAAGGGATGATCCTTGCCGCTCGAGGCTTCGGGGTAGGCCGCTTCGTCGTCGTCAGTTTCCAGGTTATGCAGATACACCAGCGCCTGCCAGGGAGTGTAGCCGATTTCTTCGGCCCAGGCAAAGAGGCGACCGATGGTTTTAGAGCCGATACCCCGGCTGGGGACGTTGATGATCCGGGTCAGGGAGAGGGTATCGTTGGGGTTGTGAATCAAGCGCAGGTAGGCCAGGGCATCTTTGACCTCTTTGCGTTCGTAGAAGCGGGTGCCCCGCACCAGCCGGTAGGGCATACCGGACCGGATAAAGGCTTCTTCGATCACCCGAGATTGGGCGTTGGTGCGATACATCACCGCGATATCGTTGGCGCTGACATCCTCGAAGTCAACCAGGCGTTGAATTTCCTGGGTGACATAGCGGGCTTCGTCAAAGCCGTCGTAAGCCTCGACCCGGATGATGGACTGGCCCTGGCCGCGCCTGGTGAAAAGGGCCTTGGGATGACGGTGTTGGTTGCGGTCGATGATATGGCCGGCCGCCTCGAGGATGGTTTGGGTGGAGCGATAGTTTCGTTCCAGCAAGATCAGTTTGGCTTCGGGAAAATCCTTTTTGAAGCGCAAGACATTGCGGTAATCGGCCCCGCGCCAGCTATAAATGGATTGGTCCTCATCCCCGACCACGCACAGGTTGCGATAACTGCCGGCCAGAAGTTTGACCAGCTCGTATTGGGCCATGTTGGTATCTTGAAACTCGTCAACCATAATGTGCCGGTATTTCTGCTGGTATTTATGCAATACCTCCGGGCACTGGCTGAAGAGCTGGTGCGTTTTCATAATCAGGTCGTCAAAATCGAGGGCGTTGTTTTCCGCCAGCACAACCTCGTAGCGTTCGTAGATCCGCTTGACCAGTTCCTCCCGGTAAGTAGCGGGCCGGTAGCTGGCTGCGGTGAGCAGCTCATTTTTGGCCTTGGAGATGCCGGCCTGCATCGCGCGCGGGGGATTGCGGTCGGTATCAATATTTTGTTCCTTCAAGATCTGTTTGACCAGGGCCAATTGATCGTCCGCGTCAAAGATAACGAAATCATGGCTATGAGGCCCCAGGTGTTCTATATCTAGGCGTAAAATGCGCGCGCAGAGGGCGTGAAAGGTCCCGATGGCCAGGGCATGTAACTGGGCTTCGCTCAAAATACCCTGGTTGACCAGTCGCTCCTGCATCTCTTTGGCCGCTTTGTTGGTAAAAGTGACCGCCATAACGCGCCACGGTTCCACCGTCAAATCTTGAATCAGGTGCCCCACCCGGTGGGTCAACACCCGCGTCTTGCCCGAGCCGGGACCGGCCAGCACCAATACCGGCCCCTCAACAGCCGCAACCGCTTCTTGTTGGGATGGATTTAAGTCGGCGAATAAGTCCATTGGGTTAGCTCCGTCGGTTTTCACAAAAGGAAATTTTACCATAGGTAACAGGGATAGGGAAACGCTCTTTTCTTTAATTGTAACAGGGGTTAATGAATTTTTGAAGGCGTATTCGATTTGTCATTTACCCGGTTTTTCACTATAATTTCTTGAGTTAGGGCGGTTAGCTCAGTTGGTTAGAGCGCCTCGCTTACACCGAGGAGGTCACAAGTTCGAGTCTTGTATCGCCCACTGCTGGCCGGGTAAATTACAGGCAACGAAAAAGCGATCAGGCCTAACAGCCTGGTCGCTTTTTTCGTTAGATAGCCTAAATATGTAGCAGAGCAAAATTTTATCTGTAGGGGCCTAAAAACCGCTCGCCGTTGAAGTAGATCACATGGCTTGGCGTCTCAGCAATCCAGACTTCGGTTTCCCAGGCGATGTCGCTCAGGTATTGTACCATAGCTTGCCTGGTCATAAAGGCTGTCACGAAGACCAGGCCAACCCTGGACCCTTGGAAAAGGTCTTGAAGCTCAAATTTTCGTTTTGGATTAATCGGTCCATGGCTAGTAACGGCTTCGATCAATACAAGCCAATCTTTTTCGGTGTAGTGAACGACGATATCGGGCATCTTGCCGTGCTCATCAGGGACCTGTACTCCTAGATTAACTAATGCTTCCTGGTCGAAATAGGCCTATTTTTCCTTAGTATCACCCAAATAAATTAGATCGGCTCCAGGCGTAAAGCGAGGACAGAACTCATCGATTATACGTTGGATGAGTATATTTTGGCCGCCTGGCGAAAGCATAACGCTTTGTTCATCCGATATCTTGATCGGAATTCTTTGCATCTCTCGTTCTTCGGCGTGCCGTTCACGCAGTGTGTTTCGGGCGCTAAGGTACCCCTGTAAATGCTCATCCCAACTCTCTGTGCCAAACTCACGGATCAGTTTCAGTGTGCTGGGTTCAATCTGATATACGTAATTCGGACTATTAATTGGGCGAACTTGGTCGGGATTAGGCACCACGATGCCAGCTTGGATAAACTGGTGTACAGTAAACCTGCGCACGGTTTCCCGCGTGTTAGGGGCATACTTTTTGCCATAGTAGGCCTCAAAGAAGTTCATCATTTGAGTAATGCCAATTAGGGAGGGGCGTGCCTCTGCCCAAGTATCGCCGGGTTTCAGGTCTAGCAAGGCTAAGAGTGTGAGCCCCGATCGCTCGTTTTGCTGCCCTCTAGGCAACCCCAATTGCTTCAGGATCGAGATGGCCTCATTGTTTTTGGTCGCTGCTGCTACAGGATTTAACTGTTCTGACACTGGTAATAGGTTCCTCTCTACAAGTTCATCTATCCTGGCTTGGCTCATCACCTGGTCGCCAGTCCGCTCCCCTAATGCTTCCAATTGAGCCATACTTGGGTATTTCATTAAACGAAGATCAGTCGCATTGACCTGAGTATGCCCGTTGAAAATTCTGAAATACATATCCACTAAGGTTGAATTCAGAAAGGTTGCCAAACCTCTGGCCAGATTTTCAGACAGGGGGTGACCGTTGGCGTGAAAATAGTTGATGTGATTTTCGAAACCAACTTTATGACTTGTGGTATAATCCGGCGTATGAACAATTGCCACAACCCGTCGTCGTTCTTCTTTTGCCGTAAACCGCTTCGTCAAGACGTAGACACCATTATCAACTAAAAGATCTTCGGTCTCTTGACACCTTACAATTGCCTCGGGTTTTTTAATCGTCCGTCGAGGCCAGGCAATACGACCGCTATTAATATCAAAGTGAGCCGGATAGATTAAAGGGGCGGTATCCTTTTCCGTAGTTTTCCTCAAGAATCTGGCTGCGCGAAAGTCTACCACCCGGCCTGTTGAGACGCTTATATTGAGGTTAGCTAATGTATTTGGCAAAGTATTTATTTTTTGAATGACCTGCTGGCCTATCTGGTCGCTAATGATGTGGACCACCTTGTTCGGATCGAAAGGGCTAATAACGACTTCATGCGGCATGGTGATTAGAGATAAGGTCTCATCATGGGGACCCTCATTCGCAGAGATTAAAACCGTGCTATCGTGAGTAGTTTGCTTTACTAGATGAAAAATAATATTCTCCTGAAGGACTTCATCATCGGAGAAAGCTTTATTTCTCGCGTTGAAAATATGAATTCGTTTAAAAGCAGCATGCTCAAAGAGGAATTTACGAAAGGCCTTGAAGTATGGTCCGTTACAAAAGCTTCTTGGCGTGATAGCAATTAGGTGACCATCCTGATCGAGTAATTTCAGGGCCACGGCAATGAAGGCTGTATAGAGGTTTGAGGTTTCTACACCAATAGTACGTAACTGTTTTCGCGTTTGCGATTGGCTGGAAATCTTTCGGTACGGTGGGTTGGCAATGACGATATTTGGCCTCAGATCTGGTGTTTTGCCGTCAAAAAAACTAAATTGTGACTGTTGCCGGATTAGGCTGACACCTACTTCGATAAAGTCTTGGCAAACAACCTCATAGGTGAATCTGATGTCGTTTGCTAGACATGTTTCTTGACATAAGGCCAGTGCCTGTTCAAGGTAGGGCAGCAATGACCTGTCATTTTCAACTGCTGAGATATGAATGGCTTGCGGTCGATTTTCAGCCCGGAGCCATTGATCAACCAATGCGGCTGCTAAGATGCCCATCCCTGCACCCGGATCCAAAATTCGAATGTAAGGACCAACGTTTGGCGCAAATGCGGCCATAAAGCCAGCCACTGGTAATGAAGTAAAAAACTGGCCTTGAGCAGCGCGCATGTCTGGATTCACGACGTTAGATGCTTGCTGTCTAAGCAACTCAACATTCGATATGAAAGTGCTGTTCTGGGTGTAGTATATGCTCTGCACGTTAAAATATAAGAAGACTTTAAGTATCTTTGATAGGTCAGACGTTTTTGCTGTCCTGATTCAACAGCAAAAATGGGCAACCTTTCACCTGATTCATCGAACACCCAAAAAACACTGGCTCTTGCAACAAAAAGCTGATGTCTTTTTGGATATGGTAATTTTAGCACGAGTTTGAGGTGGGTGCAATAGCGAACGCAACCTTCCCGGAAGCTGCGAAGATGCTTGGAATTTCGAAAATCATCTGTATCCTGAACACCTTTTTGCTAGAAATCAAGGTCTGGCTTCCGGGAAGGTAAACGAACCGCCCTAGTAGGATAAATTCGTTGATTTTAGAGGTAAGATTCGGCCCCCAGCCGCGTCTATATAAATGAAGGTCAGAAAGTGTGGCAGTTTTCTCTGACCTCACTTTCTCCTCCTAATTCTCCTTTCTCCTCCTGTGGTTTTCGAAGGCCAGCCTGAAAAGGCTGGCCTTCTTCATTTTGCCAATA
>JABAHQ010013776.1_pt5 | contig 10159 bp, 11 predicted proteins | sample 7062091 | NCBI WGS metagenome assembly JABAHQ01 (sample SAMN14534359, study PRJNA622989) | marine sediment metagenome | biome: marine biome [ENVO:00000428]; feature: marine pelagic biome [ENVO:01000023]; material: deep marine sediment [ENVO:00002113] | place: India: Gulf of Kutch | collected... | reverse complement strand
CAGTGGATACAAGACCATGAGCGAGCGGCGCTGCCGGATGTCGATCGCTTGTACCGTCTGACAATACCCACACTGCTGCTAAGCGGTCGCCGGGATCTGGATGATTTTCGTCTGATCGCGGATCTGATCGAAGCCAGCGCCGACAGCGTTACACGTGTGAATTTTGCCAATTCCGGCCATGTATTGCAGCTGGAGGAAGCCGCCGCCTGTGCCGAGCAGATAAAGGCTTTTCTTCAGTTGTAAGCGGCCTTCAGTCAGTTAGTTGCCCCAAAAATACCAAAAACCGCACTCGGCGCTCTCGCGGCACTGGGAAAATGCCGGTTATACACTACACTGGTGTTGATTCTTTGCTCTAGATGATAACAAGAAGGGCGCCCCAGATGAGTGGTGGACCGAAGTCCGAGAAAAACTTGGACACCAGTAGTATCTCTGCGGAATTGTTGCTTCTGACCCTGGAAGCCTGTCGGGCGGGNNCCCCCATGTCCGCGGCCCGGGCCAACGATGTTCAGGTTGCGGATGTTTATTACGGCCGCGACCCCAATCAGGCCTGGTCATTGAATATTGGCCCCCTGTTCGGGTTACCCGAATCCCTGCAGGATGGCGCGGACCTCATTCCCTATATCCTCGAAGAAGACCGCGCAAGGCTGTTCGACTGTGTTGCCAAGGCTATCAATGATGGCAAGAGTGAAAGCGATTGCGAATACCGTATTCGCCGTCCCGANNGTTGCTGTCACGTATTCTGATCGGACTCAATCCACAGGGTGATGTGCGCTATTTGGTCAGCATGTGTTTTGATGTGACTGAGCAAAAGCGCGAGCAGGAAAGTCTGGAACATCTGAATACCCAGCTACGACAAGCACAGAAGTTTTTGCATACCGCTCTGACCACAGCTGATATCGCCATTTTCCGTCATGCGATCAATGAGCGCCATGAAGAGGTTGACGGTGGTGATCTCGGTACGTGGAACTTCAATATGGCTGAGATGTTCGGTTACCCATCGGATACTGTTCTGACGCCGGAGCTGCAGGCGCGGCGGATGAGAAAGAGAGACTTTGACGAAATCTACCAGAAGATCAGCGAAGCGGCTGAAAAAGGCGTTTCCGAATACCAGCATGAATACCCGATTCAGTGGGGCGAAGGAGCGGCGCGCTGGGTACTGGCAAAGTCCATCATCGAATTTGATAGTCAGCGCAGACCCGAGTATGTATCCGGTGCCCTGATCGACATTACCGAGCGCAAGCTGGCCGAGCAGCAGACCCACTACATGGCCACACATGATGTATTGACCGAGCTGCCCAACCGGTTTCTGTTTAATGATCTGTTGGCACATAATATCGCTTCGGCACAGCGCTATAACAACCAGTTTGCCGTTTTCTTTCTGGACCTGGACCGGTTTAAGGCGGTTAACGACGCCCTGGGGCATCAGGCGGGCGACCAGCTGCTGGTGGCATTGGCCGGGCGTCTGAAAGGTTGCCTGCGCACCTCGGATGTAATCGCGCGTATCAGCGGGGATGAATTTGTCCTGTTGGCGCCGGGGATGGACTCGGAGGCCGAGGCCGCCTCCCTGGCACGAAAGATTATCAATCGGCTATCCGAGCCGATCGAGCTGTACGGCCAGCGTTGTCAGGTCACCGCCAGTATCGGCATCAGTCTCTATCCAGATCATGGTGAGGATGGGGAAACGCTGCTCAAGCATGCGGATGCTGCCATGTACGTGGCGAAAGAAGCTGGTAAAAACAATTATCAGTTCTATGACGCCGATTGTGCCATGCAGTCGCTGCAGCGTATGAGCATGGAAAACGCGTTGCGCAGTGCCCTGGATAACGGCGAGCTGCACCTGGAATACCAGGCAATCCTGGGCTTGCGCAATAATGATATTGCCGGTGTCGAGGCGCTGTTGCGCTGGAACAGCCCGGAGTTCGGCGAGGTGCCACCCGGTGTGTTTATTCCCATTGCCGAAGAGACCGGGCTGATTGTGCCCATCGGGCGCTGGGTGCTGAAGCAGGCGTGCTGGCAGGGTGTCGAGTGGCAGCGACAGGGGCTCCGGCCCTTTTCCATAGCGGTCAATATATCGGCGCGACAGTTTGTCAGTAAAGAATTGGTGTTCTATATCAAGGAAGCCCTGAATGACTCGGGCCTGAACCCCGAGCTGCTGGAGTTGGAAATTACTGAAAGTATGGTCATGCATCATGTCGATGAAGCGCTGGCACAACTGTATGAAATCAAGAAAACCGGTGCGCGAATAGCCATCGATGATTTTGGTACCGGTTATTCATCACTGGCGCAGTTAAAGCGCTTCCCTATAGACACCTTGAAAGTCGATCGTACTTTTATCCACGAAGTGGCTCACGATGAAGAAGACCAGGCGATAACCGAAGCGATCATTGCCATGGGGAAAAGTCTGAGTCTGACGATTATCGCCGAAGGGGTGGAGACCAGGGCGCAACAGCATTTTCTGAAACAGCGCTCCTGTGACGAGATGCAGGGCTTTTATTTCAGCAAGCCGATAGCCCCCAGCGATTTTGTATCGTTGTACCGCCAGCATGCGCTTAGTCTCAGCGGGTCTTAAGGCGGATGTCCGGCTCCGTGACTTGGCTGATCGGGTAGTGGATGGTCGGAGGTGCGGGGTTGTTTCCCGACGCTGACGCTCCGGTTCAGGGGCGTGGCCCCTGGGCAAATAAATTGCTGCTGAATAACCCGTAGCTTACGTCATCAACTTGGGGTAGACCTTGCGGCTCGCTGTCCAGCGCCCGCTGGCGGCGATAGTCGTAGGTGACTACCCGTTGGGCGAAGCGCCAGCGGCCGTCGTCGCCGCGCCGGTAGTGATCCAGGTAGCGCACACACATAAAGTCCTCGATCCAGCCGCCCTGGCCGTCGGGAATAACGTGGTAGGCCAGGGCATAGATTTCACCTTCCCCGTAATCACCCTCCACTGAAATCAGGTGGTGGCAAATGTGGTGCCCGCTGTATTTCATGTAGGGAAAGGCCTGCTCCAGAAAGTCCACATAGCCGCTGGCCGAACCGTCATACGTATCGCCGTGAGTGTCGGTGGCATCTTCCGTGTAGAGAGAACGCAGCAATGCGGCATCCTTGCGGTCGACACCGCGGGAATAAAGCATGGCCAGTTCGCGAATGGCCTCCTTGGCCAGCAGGGTATCGAGAGGGCTATCGCTCATGGTGGGTCTCCCGTCGAAGGATTATTGGAGTGTCGCCACTTCGCGGCGCAGGACTTCGGTCAGGCTGTGGGGGCAGGTGTTCATTACCTGGTGGCCGGCGTCGATGCGAATACAGCGAGCGGCATGAAAGCGTTGGGCGAAGGTTTCCTGCCAGGCGAGAGGCAGTATATTGTCCCGCAGACAGAGCACGTAGCTGACAGCCGTCGTTGCCGGCGGATGCGTGAAGTCCCAGCCGGTCATGGTGTACATGGCGCCGGGCCAGTGATCGCCGCCCAGGCGTTTCAGAAAGGCTTCTGTCTCCGGGGTGGTCATGTCGTTGCACAACATGGCGATCGTCCGTTCGCGTACCGGGGTCGTTTCCAGGTTAACGGGCCAGCCGACCTGGTCGGGGAATTCACCGTGCTGTCCCACGCCCATCATTTCGATAACCGTTTGGCCGGGCAGGGGTATGGAACAGCTGACATAAATCAGTTGCCGGATCAGGTCGGGTCGTTGCCGTGCCACGGCGGGCAGGACATTGCCGGCCTGGGAGTGGCCCACCAGTGTGACGTTGCTCATGTTGGCGGCTTCAATATCCGCGATCAATTCGGCGACGACATCGTCAAAGCTAAGATTATCTGTTAGACGGTCGCGTTTGTTGCCGCACCCCGGTATATCCAGCGCCAGGGCACGGCCGAATACACCGTCGGTCTGGCGATGCAAAGCATCGATGGTTTCGTTCCATACCCAGCTGCCCTGGGCGCCGCCGTGGACAAAGACATACTCGGTGGTTGTGTTCATCGCTTCACCCGGTTAGCCGGCGGTAATGCCGTTGTCGAGGTTGATGCAGGCACCGTGATAACCGCGGGCGGCATCCGTGGCCAGGAAGGCCACCATATCCGCCACATCCTCGATCTCGACCACGCCGCGCAGGGGCGAGATGCGCGACAGCAGCGACGGGTCTGGCTCGCTGAGCTCGCGCAGTCCCTCGGTGATCGCGGTCATCATGCCGCCCGGCGCCACGGCGTTGATACGAATCGGCTGGTGCATATATTCCATGGCCAGGCATTTGGTCATATGGGTGAGCGCGGCCTTGGTCGAGGCGTAAGCCGCCAGATAGGCCTGACCCATAAAGGCGGCACATGAGGTGACATTGACGATGGCACCGCCGGTTTGCAACAGGTGCGGGATAGCGGCCCGGGTCAGCTTGAAGGGGGCGGTCAGATTCACCGCCACGGTTTGTTCCCAGGCCGCGTCGCTCATTTCGTGGGTATGACTCGGGTTGAAGACAGCCGCGATATTGCACAGGGCGTCGAGCCTGCCCAGTTCGTCCACGGTAGCTGCCACGATATCGCCACAGTGTCCGCCGTCGGCCAGATCAGTGGCTTCGACCCGAACACGGACACCTTCGCTGCGGGCCGCTTCCGCGGTTGTTTCCAGCCCTGTGGCGTTGACGTCGATCAGGGACAGGTCGGCGCCCGCCCGCGCCAGGATCAGGGCGGTGGCTTTACCGAGACCTCCGGCCGCGCCGGTGATCAGAGCGGTTCGTCCTTGCATGTTGCTGGGTGCGGGCATGGTGTTTCCCCCCCCTTGCCGGGTGGTTCAGGTGAGCTGGCGTGACTGTTACTGCGCGAACGAGTAGCCGCCGTTGACCGGGTAAGTCTGTCCGGTAATCCAGGCCGATGCCCGTGAGCACAAAAACAGCACCATGGTGGCGACGTCCTCGGGTTGACCGAAACGGCGCAGGGCGTAGCGGGACAGTTGCGCCTTGACCCGTTCGTTGGCCAGGAATTCGGCCAGTTGTTCCTGTTCCATCGGAGGCTCCAGGGTCGACAGCGATATACAATTGGCTGTTACGCCGTAGCGTCCGGTTTCCTTGGCAATCGAGCGCATAAAACCCGCTGCCCCGGCTTTGGCCGCCGAGTAGGCCACCAGCCGCGACTCGCCGACACGCCCGGCATCGGAGATGATGGTGACGACGCGGCCCCGGTTCTGCTCCACCATGGCGGGCAGGAAGACGTGGGAGCAGTTCATCACACCCTTCAGATTGGTGTGAAAAAAACGCTCCCAGTCCGTCGGGTCCGATTCCCAGAACGGGGGTGAAAACCGCATGGTGGTTTCCGGGCCGGCGTTGCCGGCATTGTTAACCAGCAGCGTCACCGGGCCGAGTGTCGCGGTGACCCGATCCCGGGCGGCTGTCACCGAATCGTGATCCCCGACATCGGCGGTGGCGGCGCAGGCCGGTACCCCCAGGGCCTGGATTTCCTCGGCGACCGCCTGCGCGCGTTCGGCGACAAAATCATTCACCGCGATACCGCCGGCGTTGTGACGGGCCAGGGTCAGAGCGATGGCGCGCCCCAGCCCCTGACCGGCGCCGGTGACGAAAGCGATCTGGCCGTCCAGATCCAAAGGGTCTTCTCCGATCATGGCGTCGTTTTCCTTTGCCCGATGTCGATGGGGTTTCCGGCGACGGTCCGGGTATTCCACCCTTGACGTCGCCGGCGAACTTTTAGAATATTCGGAATATGTCGAATTTGTCAAAGCCCAATTTATCGTCCCGGGAGCAGGAATTTGTCGAGGCACTGGCCGGCCTGATGGTGCCCCAGGGCATGCCGCGCTCCCTGGCCCGGCTGTACGGTTATCTGATGTTGTGCTCGGAGCCGGTGGGGCTGGATCGTATGGCCCGGGACCTGGATATGGCCAAAAGCAGTGTCAGCGTCGCCGCGCGCCTGCTGGAGGAAGCCCAGCTGGTGCGCCGCCATAGCCAGCGCGGCAGCAAGCGTGTACTGTACGGGCTTCCGTCGAGTCCGGTGGGGCATATGGCCGAGCACAGCCGGTCCCTGGGTAGGCTGGGCGAGTTGTTGCAGACCGGTGCCGGCGACGTGGCGACCGGCCCGGCCGCCGAGCGCATGCAGACGATGTCGCGGTTTTATCTGGCGATGCGGGATATGACCGATCGGGCGATACGAGCCTGGTCCCGAGACGACATCGAGGACGACCCGCCCGGCGACCCCTCGAGGCACGGCCACAACGGCTGACGCCGCCGTGTCCCTGGCGCGACCCAAACCAGCCACTCGAAACCCGAACAGCCAAGACAACAAAAGGTGTGTTGCATGAGAACGATCCGTTCCTACACCAGTGAGGGCATCGACGCCCTGAAATCGGAACAGGAGGACAGGCCGGGGCCGCTGGGGCCGGGCCAGGTGCGCATCGCCATGAAGGCGGCGTCGCTCAATTACCGGGATCTGCTGGTATTGCGCGGCGAGCTGGGCCCGCCCGGTGAACAGGGCATTATTCCCTGCTCGGACGGTGCCGGAGAAGTCACCGAAGTAGGCCCCGATGTCCAGCGCGTCAAAACCGGCGATCGGGTGGCGCTGACATTTCTCCCCGACTGGATTGCGGGCCCCTGGAGCGACACCATCGTGCCCATGACCCGGGGGTTTCCGCTGCAGGGCGTCATGCGCGACGAAATGGTGGTCCACCAGAGCGAAGCAGTGGTACTGCCGCAACACCTGAGCTACGAAGAGGGCGCCTGTCTGCCCTGTGCCGCTGTCACGGCGTGGCATTCCCTGTGCGGCGAGACACCCCTGTTACCGGGCATGACGGTGTTGCTGCAGGGTGGCGGCGGTGTTTCGGTATTCGCTTTGCAGTTCGCCAAGTTGTTTGGCGCGCGGGTCATCGCGACGTCCTCCAGCGATGAACGCTGTCAGCGACTCCGGGAGCTGGGTGCCGACGAGACCATCAACTACCGCGCCGTACCCGAGTGGAACCAGACGGTGCGCGATCTGACCGACGGCAAGGGGGCGGACCTAACAGTCGAGGTAGGCGGCGCCCAGACCATCGAGCGCTCCCTGGCCGCTACCAGCCGGGCCGGACGTCTGGCACTGGTGGGCTTGTTGTCGGGCTGGCCCAATCAGGTGTCGAATCTGTTCACGGCGGGGGCGGCGATATCGCCGATTCGTGTCGGCAGCCGGGCAGATTTCGAGCATATGAATCGCGCTATCGCCCACCACGGCATGCGCCCGGTGATCGATCGAACCTTTGCCTTCGAGGAACTGGCGGATGCGCTGCGCTATTTGGAAACCGGCCAGCAGTTCGGCAAAATCGCTATCGGCTTCGCTTAAACAATGAGCGTTGGACGGGAGGCTGTACGCCTCCTTTACATTCGCAACCATCCCGAATAATGATTCTGACTACCCCATGGATACACTGCACCGCCCACTCTACGTTCCGGACTTGCTGGTCAATGCGCTGAATCAGGATCCGGAACGCCCCCTGATACAACTGGCGGACGGGCCGATGTTGAGTGTGGGGGATGTGCGCGACGCCACCAGTCGCTATGTACAGGCCCTGCGCAGTCTGGGCATGGGGCGCGGTACACGGGTGGGGCTGTTGTCGGCCAATCGCCCGGAAGTGCTGCATATCAGCAATGCCGTCCAGTTGCTGGCCTCGGTTTACGTGCCCATGCATCCGCTGGGCGGTCTCGCCGACCACGTTCACGTTGTGGCGGACTCCGCGGTCGATATTCTGGTGTTCGACAGTGAGCGTTACGCCGAGCGCGCAGCGGCAATCGCCGCCGAAGTGCCGGGGCTGCGCCTGATCGGGCTGGGCGCCAATACGCTGAGCGAGGATCTGTGCGCCCTGGTCGAAACATTTGCGCCGGAACCGCTGGTAGCACCGGTGGTGGAAGGCTCGGATGTGATGCGGCTGGGGTATTCCGGTGGTACCACGGGCAAGCCCAAGGCACTGGCCAGCGTGCACCGGACCGGGTTGAGCACATTGCACCTGATGCTGGCGGAGTGGGAGTGGCCCAACCCGCCGCACTTTCTCTGTTGTGCGCCGCTGAGCCACGCCGGGGCCGCGTTCTTTCTGCCCGTGTTGTTGCGGGGAGGGACCATGCTGGTGTTGCCCGGCTTCGATCCGGAAACCGTTCTGCAAACGATTCAGGATCGGCGCCTCAACTGCACGATGCTGGTGCCCACCATGATTTACGCGCTGCTGGATCACCCCCGCTTCGACGACTTCGACCTGTCCAGTCTGGAGACGGTCTTTTACGGCGCCTCGGCGATCGCCCCGACCCGGCTCAGGGAAGCCATCCAACGCATGGGGCCGGTATTCTCCCAGTTTTACGGTCAGGCGGAAGCGCCCATGGCGGTCTGCCTGCTGCGCAAAAGCGAGCACGACGTCAACGACATGCAGCGTCTGGCCAGTTGCGGGCGGCCGTCGCCGTGGCTGCATGTGGCACTGCTGGATGCCGACAACCAGCCGGTCCCCGATGGTGAACCCGGCGAAATCTGTATCCGCGGCCCCCTGGTCATGGACGGTTATCGAGACAGTCCGGAACTGACGGCACAGGCCCTGGCCGGCGACTGGCTGCACAGCGGTGACGTCGCCGTGCGCGACCCGGGCGGCTTTCTGCGCATCATCGACCGGGTCAAGGATATGATCGTCACCGGAGGCTTTAACGTCTATCCGCGGGAAGTGGAGGATATTCTGACTGAGCACCCGGCGGTGGCGCAGGCGGCGGTCATCGGCGTGCCTCATGAAAAATGGGGGGAAGCGGTCAAGGCGCTGGTGATTGTACGCGAGGGTCAGCGGGTCGACCCCGATACCCTGAAAGAACGGGTGACCGAGCGCAAGGGGGCCTACCAGGCGCCGAAGTCAGTGGTGTTTGTCGATGCGATTCCGCTGACGCCGGTGGGCAAGCCGGATAAAAAAGCCCTGCGGGCAGCATACGCCGGCGACTAACCCCGGAGCGGGCCGCAGGCGAAACGGCGCCCGGGGCGTTTAAGACGTAAAGATTCATTCCCGATTCGAGGACAATAACGATGTTCAATATGCGGTTCGATATGCGGGTACCCGATATGACCTCGGTACAGATTGCCGAGCAGTACCGGGCGGCCATCGACATGGCGCGCTATGTCGATGACAAGGACGGGTTTTCCATCGCGATTTCCGAACACCACGCCGCCGAAGACGGATACGTGCCGGCCCCCCTGATGCTGGCTTCTGCCATGGCGGGTGTGACTGAACAGGTGGGCGTGATGGTGGCGGCGACCCTGCTGCCCCTGTACGACCCGGTCCGGCTGGCCGAGGAAATGATTGTGATCGATCATATCAGCCGCGGGCGGGTGAGCTATGTGCTGGGTATCGGCTACCGGCCAGAAGAATACGAACTGTTCGGCCTCGACTTCAAGCAGCGTGGTGCCATCGCCGAAGAAAAACTCGCGATCCTGTTGGAAACCTTCCGGCAGGCCGACGAAGCACAGGCGCCACTGCGGGTAACCCCGGCGGCGTTCAGCCCCGGACGGCCGCTGGTGTTCTGGGGCGGGGGCAGCAAGCCCGCCGCCCGTCGGGCTGGACGCTACGGCCTGGGCTTCGTGGCGCAGAATGATGCGCCGGGGCTGGAAGAGACCTATCGCGCCGCTGCCCTGGAGGCGGGACACGAACCCGGCCCGTGCATGATTCCGCCCCGGGATGCGCCGGGTATCGTGTTCGTGCACCCCGACCCGGACCAGGGCTGGGAGGAAGTGGGGCCGCATATGCTGAAAGATGCGCAATCCTACGCGGAGTGGAATCGCAAAGCGGGGATGGACGCCACGGTATTGTCCGCCAGCCAGACGGTGGAACAGCTGCGCGAGGAGCAGGGCAGCTACCGGGTGGTGACCCCGGAGGGGGCGGTGGAACTGATCCGGCAATGGGGGCGCCTGCCCCTGCACCCCCTGTGCGGTGGTGTGCCGGCGGAGGTGGCCTGGCCCTATCTGGAGCGGGTGGTCGAACAGGTGATCCCGGCGCTCGCGCAGGGCTGAGCGCCGGTGGCGTTTACAGGCAACCTTCACTGCGGTTGTGGTCATTTTGCTGACCGGGGCGCGGCTCTATGATGCTGTGAGCGCTCTTCTCTATATAGGCTAGTCGAGGGGGACTCAGACTGTGAAAACAACGTTAATCAAGAACGCATCCATATTCGACGGCACCGGCAAAGACACCTTCACCGGCGACCTGTT
>JABAHQ010010127.1_pt2 | contig 10160 bp, 16 predicted proteins | sample 7062091 | NCBI WGS metagenome assembly JABAHQ01 (sample SAMN14534359, study PRJNA622989) | marine sediment metagenome | biome: marine biome [ENVO:00000428]; feature: marine pelagic biome [ENVO:01000023]; material: deep marine sediment [ENVO:00002113] | place: India: Gulf of Kutch | collected... | reverse complement strand
CATGGCGTCGATCAGCAGGGTGACGCCGTTCTTGCTCATCGCGGTGTCGTCCTCGTTGACGACCTCGTCGAAGGTGAAGCCGTACTGGAAGCCGGAGCAGCCACCGCCTTGCACGAAGACGCGCAGCTTCAGCTCGGGATTGCCCTCTTCGGCCACCAATTCGGCCACCTTGGCGGCGGCGCTGTCGGTGAAGACCAGCGGCGCGGGCATGTCGGTCTGGATGTTCTCGGCCACGGCACTCATGGGTATTCCTCTCGTAGGGACGGGCGGCAAGCCCGCAATACCGCGAATGGTACGGTACGGCGCTCGGGTATGCGCCTCAGCGGTCGTTTGCCGCCAGTTTCAGTGTGGGCTTTTCCTCGGCGCCCTCGCTCGCCACGGGGCGCAACTGTCCCTCGACGGTAGCGCCCTGGTGCATCTCGATCGCGCAGTAGGACACATCGCCCTTGATGTCCGCCTTGGGCTGCAGTTCCAGCAGCTTGCGCGCCAGCACCGGGCCCTTGACGTGGCCGTTGATGATCACGTGATCCGCCTCGATGGAGCCCTGGACCGACGCCACCTCGCTCACGATAAGCAGACTGGCCCCGTCCACCGCCCGCACATTGCCCACCACTTCGCCATCGATGCGAAGCCCTTCGGCGAACAGCAGGTCGCCCTGGATACGGGTGCCCTGCGCGATCAGGCTCTTGATCGGGGGTTGCTTGGCCTTGTTGGCGAACATGCGCATCTCCTGTCGACGCCCCCGATCAGGGATCGAAGGTCTGAACGGACCGCACCGCATTGCCTTGGAGCAGCTTCGCGGTCACGGTTTTTACAACGGCCTGGGCAGGCAGATCAACAACACCTTCCTGCCGCAAATAGCCTTTGACGAGCACCGGCTGAGGCGCTGGTGCGTGCTTGGCCGACCAGGGTTTGCCGGCCAGCGTGCCAGTGAAACTGATCTCCAGCGCACCCTTGAAGTCTGGCGCGTTGCGCGCCGCCTGGATCATCAGAACCTGCCAACGCCACTGTGTGGCCGACAGGCGTTCCGCCTGCAGGCCGCGAATGGCGAGTGCGTCGCCGCCCGCGGGAATCAGCCGCTCGAAGAAGCCGAGGTCATTTCGCAGGGCCTGGTTGTCCGCCTCGAGCTGGCGGATCTGCATGCGCAGTTGCTCCTGCAGCGAACGCTCGGTCGTGAGCCGGCTCTGGGCCGTGTGGTCCTCCGAGCTGAGGGCCGCCAGATCGGCGCGCAAGGTGACCACCTCGGCGCGCAAGCGCTCGAGTTCCTCCCGCGCGTTGCGGTCCAGGCCGGCGATGTCCTTGCCGAATTCGAAGGCCCACAGCGCCAGCGCACCGCACAGGCCCAGCATGACCGCGGCCCCGAGCCAGCGCAGAGGCCAGGGCAGCGCGCTGCGCACCGACATGCGCGGGGCCCCAGCCTTCCAGCGTCGACGTCCGAAGCGCAATCGCATGCAAACCTTTCAAACTGCAAGCAAAAGAAAACGGGGCCCAGAAAGCAGAAACCGCCCCAAGCGGACTTGCAGGCGGTTTCTGGGGGTCGTTCGCGAGGCGATCAGCGCTTGCTGAACTGCTTGCGGCGCCGCGCGGAGCGCAGACCGACTTTCTTGCGTTCGACTTCGCGGGCGTCGCGCGTGACGAAGCCGGCTTGCGACAGCTGCGACTTGAGGCTCGCGTCATAGTCGATCAGCGCGCGGGTGATGCCGTGGCGCACCGCGCCAGCCTGGCCCGATTCACCGCCACCGTGCACGTTGACCTGAACGTCGAAGGTCTCGGCGTTGTCGGTCAGCAGCAGGGGCTGCTTGGCGATCATGATCGAGGTCTCACGGCCAAAGTAGGCGGCGATGTCCTTGCCGTTCACCGTGATCTTGCCGCTGCCCTTCTTGAGGAACACGCGGGCGACGCTGGATTTGCGACGGCCGGTGCCGTTGTTCCATTCACCAATCATTCAGGGCTCCTTAGATGTCCAGCGTTTGCGGCTGTTGGGCGGTGTGCGGGTGCTCCGCGCCGCCGTAGACCTTGAGCTTCTTGATCATGGCGTAGCCCAGAGGACCCTTGGGCAGCATGCCCTTGACGGCCTTCTCGAGCGCGCGGCCGGGGTGCTTGGCCTGCATGTCGCGGAAGTTGGTCGAGTAGATACCGCCCGGGAAGCCCGAGTGGCGGTAGTACATCTTGTCGGTGGACTTCGTGCCGGTCACGCGCAGCTTGGCTGCGTTGATGATGACGATGTAGTCACCCGTGTCGACGTGAGGCGTGTAGATGGCCTTGTGCTTGCCGCGCAGTCGGAGAGCCACTTCACTGGCAACTCGTCCGAGGACCTTGTCGGTCGCGTCAATCACAAACCACTCGTGCTTCACGTCAGCGGGTTTGGCGCTGAACGTTTTGGTCATGTTGAACCTGATAGCGAGGGTTTGGCGGCCCTTTTCCACGGTCGGTGGTTCTCTGGTGGAACCCTCTTAGGTGGTGTTTGAACTTCGCCGCGGGGCCAGCAGAAAACGCTGCGAAGCCCGCGATTGTACGAAATCGGCGCCGGGCGGGCAAATCCGGCGCTACCATCGCCGGCCCATGTTCTCCTACCGCCACGCTTTCCACGCCGGCAATCATGCCGACGTGCTCAAGCACCTCGTGCTGATCGCCACCCTGCGCCACCTGCAGCTCAAGGAGCCGTCGATCACGCATATCGACACGCACGCGGGGGCGGGCCTGTACCGGCTGGACGGCGAATTCGCCGACAAGGGCGGTGAAGCGGCGGACGGGGTGGTGAAACTGTTTGCCGCCTGCCGGCCGGCGTCGGGCGCGCCAGCGGTGGCGACGACGCCGCTGATCGACGATTACCTGGACATGGTGGCGGGCTTCAACCCATCGGGCGCGCTGCGCGTCTACCCGGGTTCGCCGTTCGTGGTCCAGCGCCTCATGCGGGCCGAGTCGCGCGACCGGCTCAAGTTGTTCGAGTTGCACCCCACCGACGGCAAGACCCTCATGGCCAACGTTGGCCAACTCGATGCGGGTCGCGCGGTGGTCGTCAAGCGTGAGGACGGTTTCGAGGGCCTCAAGCCCCTGTTGCCCCCACCCGCCGACGCCAAGGGTTCACGCCGCGCCCTGGTGCTGGTCGATCCGAGTTACGAAATCAAGAGCGACTACGCCAGAGTGAGCGCCTGCATACAAGACGCGCTCCAGCGTTTCGCCACCGGCACCTACATCGTGTGGTACCCGGTGATCCCCCGCGCCGAAGCGCACGACCTGCCGCGCAAACTGCGTGGCCACGCCCAGCGCGCGGGCCGGCCCTGGCTGCACGCCACCCTGGCCATCGGGCATCCGCCGCTGGAGCTGGACGAGCGCCCTGGCCTCACCGCGAGCGGTGTGTTCGTGATCAACCCGCCCCACACGCTGGCGGCCGGACTGAAGGCCGCACTGCCGGTGCTGGTGGACGTGCTGGGCCGTGGCCGCGGGCAAGGCCAGGCCGTCGAGGCCTCGGCGAGCTGAAGCCCGTCTGGCTCAGGGGCGGGCCAGCACCATCGTCCAGTAGGGCGTCTGGCCGCCGCCCTGCCGGCGCACACAGGCCAACCCCACCTGCGTGACCGTGGCCAGCATCAGGTTCTGGCAGTGGCCCGGGCTGTTCATCCAACCGTTGAGCGCGGCGGACAGATCCCCCGGACCGGCCGCGAGGTTTTCTGCCACCACGGTCCAGGCATAGCCTGCGGCCGTCACCCGCCCACCCAGGGTGGCCCCCTGGCTGCCGGTGTGCGAGAAGAAGTTGTTCACCGCCATGTCGGTCGAGTGCGCGCGCGCCGCCTCGGCCAGGCGCGCGTCCCAGGTCACGGCCCCCACCGCGGAAAAATTGGCGGCACCACAGACCTGTGCCACGGACCGCAAGGCATTGATCGCCGGCGCGGCGGTGGTGGCCAAGTCGCCAACCGGGCACGGCTCCACCGGCACAGACGTCTGGGGCGGCGGCGGTGCTGCGCCATCGTCACCACCGCCCCCTCCGCCGCCCCCACAGGCGGCGAGCAGCAAGGGCAGACACAGTGCGACAACGCTGGGCTTGAACATGGCGATTCCAATGCAATGTAGATCTTTAATACTACAAAACAAAGCCGCTCAGCGGTGCAGCAATTGGTGACGAAAATTAACCGACCGACCGGTCGGCTAACTTGATAAACTGCGCCCACCCGAGCCCGCCCGTGAGGAGACCCACGTGTACACCCAATCTTTCAACGTGCCCGATGGCACCACCCCCGGCCCGCAGGCCGTGCCGGCCGTGGCCGACCCCGCCCTGCAGGCGCACTTCGACAGCGTCATCGACGCCGACGGCAAGATCGAACCGCGCGACTGGATGCCCGAGGCCTACCGCAAGACCCTCGTGCGGCAGATCAGCCAGCACGCGCACAGCGAGATCGTGGGCATGCTGCCCGAGGGCAACTGGATCACCCGCGCGCCCAGCCTCAAGCGCAAGGCCATATTGCTGGCCAAGGTGCAGGACGAAGGCGGCCATGGCCTGTACCTCTACAGCGCAGCCGAAACGCTGGGCACCAGCCGCGACCAGATGTTCGACGCCCTGCACAGCGGCAAGGCCAAGTACAGCTCGATCTTCAACTACCCCACCCTCACCTGGGCCGACATCGGCGCGATCGGCTGGCTGGTCGACGGCGCGGCGATCATGAACCAGATCCCGCTGTGCCGCTGCTCCTACGGGCCGTACGCGCGCGCGATGATCCGCATCTGCAAGGAAGAGAGCTTCCACCAGCGCCAGGGCTACGAGTCCCTGCTGACCATGATGCAGGGCACGCCCGAGCAGAAGGCCATGGTGCAGGACGCGGTGAACCGCTGGTGGTGGAAGTGCCTGGCCATGTTCGGCCCGCCCGACGACAACAGCCCCAACAGCGTGCAGGGCATGCGCTGGGGCATCAAGCGCATCAGCAACGACGCCCTGCGCCAGAAGTTCGTCGACGCCACCGTGCCGCAGGCCGAGGTGCTGGGCGTCACGCTGCCCGACCCCGAACTGAAGTGGAACGAGGCCAAGGGCCAGCACGATTTCGGCGCCATCGACTGGGACGAGTTCTGGCAGGTCGTCAACGGCAACGGCCCCTGCAACAAGGAGCGCCTGGCCACCCGCGTGAAGGCCTGGGACGACGGTGCCTGGGTGCGCGAGGCCGCGCTGACCCACGCGCGCAAGCAAGAACAACGCACGATGAAGGAGGCCGCATGAGCCCGGCACGACCGCCCGAAGGGGCTTGCACCGCAGCGCGCCGCGCGGAGGTTTTCCAATGAACGCGCCGGCATTGAAAGAGTGGCCGCTGTGGGAGGTCTTCGTCCGCAGCAAGCAAGGCCTGGAGCACAAGCACTGCGGCAGCCTGCACGCCAGCGACGCGCGCCATGCGCTGCAGATGGCGCGCGACGTGTACACGCGCCGCCAGGAGGGCGTGAGCATCTGGGTCGTGCCCTCGGCCAGCATCACCGCAAGCGAGCCCGATTCCAAGGACGCCTTCTTCGATCCCGCCGCCGACAAGGTCTACCGCCACCCGACCTTCTACGAGATCCCCGACAAAGTGGGGCACATGTGATGAGCGCCGCGCCCGTCGACTACCTGCTGCACCTGGCCGACAACGCGCTCGTGCTCGGTCAGCGCAACGCCGAGTGGTGCGGCCACGGCCCCATCCTCGAGGAAGACCTGGCCCTGGCCAACCACGCGCTCGACCACCTGGGCCAGGCGCGCCTGCTCTACCAGCACGCGGCCGCGCTCATCAACGCCGACGCCACGCAGACCAAGCGCTTCGGCCACCTGCAGGGCGCGCGCGCCGACGGTGCCGTGACCGAGGACACCCTCGCCTACTTCCGCACCACGCACGAGTTCCGCAACTTCACGCTGCTGGAGCTGCCGCACCACGGCCCGCTCGCCGGCCCCGCGCGCGCCGATCGCGACTTCGCCACCACGANNCGACTGGGCGACGGCACCGACGGGAGCCATGCGCGCGCGCAGGCCGCGCTGGACCACCTGATGCCGCACACGCAGGAGTTCTGGATCGGCGACCAGGCCGAAGCCGCCGCCGTGGCGAACGGCACCGGCGTGGCCCTGGCCGAGTTCAAGCCGGCATGGGACGCGCTGGTGGATGAAGTCCTCGCAGAAGCCACGCTCAAGCGCCCCGCCGGTGGTGGCTACGTGACGCAGGGCCGCCATGGCGTGCACTCCGAGCACATGGGCTTCCTGCTCGCCGAGATGCAGAGCCTGGCGCGCGAACATCCGCAAGCGGTGTGGTGATGGACGCGGTGCGCCACCCTTCGCTGGACGCCGTGCGCGCCGCCATCGCGCACCTGAGCGATCCCGAGATCCCGGTGGTGAGCCTGGCCGAGCTGGGCATCCTGCGTGAGGTGCGCACAGGCGAAGACGGCGTGGCCGAGGTCGTCATCACGCCCACCTACAGCGGCTGCCCCGCCATGGGCCAGATCGAGGACGACATCCGCGCCGCGCTGGATGGCGCGGGACTGGCCGCGCGCGTGACGACGCAGCTCTCGCCCGCCTGGACCACCGACTGGATGACCGCCGAAGCGCGCGAGAAGCTGCTCGCCTACGGCATCGCGCCGCCCAACGGCCGCGCCGCGCACGCCGCCGACAAGGTGGTCAGCTTCGCGCGCCGCGCCGCCACCCAGCCGGTGCCCTGCCCGCGCTGCGGCTCCACGCACACCACCGAAACCTCGCCCTTCGGATCGACCGCGTGCAAGGCACTGTACCGGTGCCTGGACTGCCTCGAGCCTTTCGATCTCTTCAAACCGTATTGACCATGAGCACCAGCCCCCGCGGATTCGTCGATCTGCCCATCGCGCGCGTGAGCCCCGAGGCCGCGGGCTCGGTGGCCGTCACCCTGGCCGTGCCCGCCGAGCAGCGCGGCGCCTTCGCCTTCGAGCCCGGCCAGTTCCTCACCGTGCGCGCGCGCATCGACGGCCAGGAGGTGCGCCGCAGCTACTCCATCAGCAGCCCGCGCAGCATCTACACCAGCAAGGGCGAGCTCACGCTGGGCATCCGCCCGGTGGACGGCGGCGTGTTCAGCAACTGGGCCGCCACACAACTCAAGGCCGGCGACACGCTGCAGGCCATGCCGCCCGATGGCCGCTTCACCGTGCACCGCCCGCGCGCCATCCACCGCGTGGGCTTCGCGGCGGGCTCGGGCATCACGCCCATCCTGTCCATCATGACCAGCACGCTGGAGGAATCGCCCACGGCCAAGTTCACCCTGGTCTACGGCAACCGCCGCATGGCCAGCGTGATGTTCAACGAGGCCCTGCAAGACCTGAAGGACCGCTACCGCGACCGGCTCACGCTGATCCACATCCTCTCGCGCCAGGCGCAGGAGGTGCCGCTGCTCGAAGGCCGCATCGACGGCGACAAGGTGCGCGCCCTCATCGATGCGCTGCTGCCTGTGCCCAGCCTGGACGAGGTCTTCATCTGCGGCCCCGAGGCCATGATCGAGGCCACCGAACAGGCCCTGCTGGGCGCGGGCGTGAAGCCCGAGCGCATTCACACCGAGCGCTTCACCTCGCCCACGCTGGAAGCGATGCCGCGCGCGCAGCGCGCCGGCGTGCAACTGAGCCACGTCGAACGCAGCGAAGGCGAGGTCGCCCTCACCGTGGTGCTCGATGGCAAGCCCCACGAGCTGCGCATGGGCCGCGACGAACGCGTGCTCGACGTCGCGCTGGAAGCGGGCCTGGACCTGCCCTGGTCCTGCCGCGGCGGCGTGTGCTGCACCTGCCGCGCCAAGGTGATGGAAGGCCAGGTGGAGATGGAGCGCAACTTCACGCTCGAACCCTGGGAGATGGAGCAGGGCTTCGTGCTGAGCTGCCAGGCGCGGCCGACCACGGACCGTGTGGTGGTGAGCTACGACGAACGCTGACTCAACGGCTCAATCGGCAGCGTAGAGCACCACCGGCGCCACACCGGCCTGGACGAGGCCGATGCGCTCGGCCGCCGCCCGGCTGAGATCGATGACCCGTCCGGGCCTGAACGGACCCCGGTCGTTGATGCGCACCACCACCGCCTGCCCCGTGGCCGGGTTTTCCACGCGCACGCGCGTCCCGAAGGGCAAGGTCTTGTGCGCCGCGGTCAAGGTGTTCATGTCGAAGACTTCGCCGTTCGCGGTGCGCCGGCCATGGTGCGGCTCGCCGTACCAGGAGGCCAGGCCGCGCCCGATCTCGCGCGCTTCATGGGCGGCCGGCCCGCTGTCGGACGGTGCCTCCGTCCCCCAGCCTTCGCCCGGTGGCCCGCCGCGGCTCGCGCAGCCCGAGAGGGCAACGGCGAGCACGGCAAGGGCGGCGAAACGGGCGAAGGGCATGCGTCAGCTGACGTCGAGGCGGCGCAGGATCTCCAGCGTCGCCGCGCTCTGGTTCATCGTATAGAAGTGCAGGCCCGGCGCGCCGCCGCGACGCAATTGCTCACACAAAGACGTCACCACGTCCAGACCGAAGGACTTGATCGAGGCGGTGTCGTCGCCATAGGCCAGCAGGCGCAGGCGGATCCAGCGGGGGATCTCGGCGCCGCAGGCGTCCGAGAAGCGCATGAGCTGGGTGGAACTGATGATGGGCATGATGCCCGGCACCACAGGAATGTCGGCACCGAGTCGCTTCGCATCGTCCACAAAGCGGAAGTACGCGTCCGCGCTGTAGAAGTACTGCGTGATCGCCGAATGGGCGCCGGCCTTCACCTTGGTCACATAGGCCTTGAGGTCCGCCTCGGGCGACTTCGCCTGCGGGTGCACCTCGGGGTAGGCCGCGACTTCCAGGTGGAAGTCCTCGCCGGTCTCGGCGCGGATGAAGGCCACGAGATCACTCGCGTAGTGGAACTCGCCACCCAGGCCGTAGCCGCTGGGCAGGTCGCCGCGCAGCGCCACCAGGCGCTTGACGCCCATGGCCTTGAGCTGCGCGAGCTGCTCGCGCACGCTGGCGCGCGTGGCGCCGATGCAGGAGAAGTGCGAGGCCGCGTCCACGCCCTCGGCGAGGATCTCGCGCACGGCACCGAAGGTGCCCTCCTGGGTGGAGCCACCGGCGCCGTAGGTCACGGAGCAGAACAGCGGCTGGCGCGCGTAAAGCTGCTGGCGCACGGCGCGCAGCTTCTCGGTGCCTTCGGGCGTCTTGGGCGGAAAGAATTCGAAGCTGAGGGGCAGGTTCATGCCGGTTTCCGAATGAAGACGAAGAACTCGCGGTTGCCATCGCCACCGGCGATGGGGCTGTCGAAATAGTCGCGCACCTCCAGGCCCAGGCCTTGCAGCGCGGTCGTGATGCGCTCGCGCACCATCGCGTAGGACGCGGCGTCCTTCACCAGGCCGCCCTTGCCGATGTGCTCGGGCTGCAGCTCGAACTGCGGCTTCACGAGCACCAGGCCGTGGCCACCGGGCGTGAGCAGCGGCGCCAGCGCGGGCCACACCAGGGTCTGCGAGATGAAGGACAGGTCGCCGACGATCAGATCGAATGGCGGCTCGGCCCCGGCCTCTTGCAGGCGCTGCGCCGTCAAGTCCCGTGCGTTGAGGTGTTCGATCGCGACCACCCGAGGCTCACCGCGCAGGCGCGGGTTGAGTTGCCCGCTGCCGACGTCCACGCCCACCACCTGGGCGGCGCCGCGCTGCAGCAGGCAATCGGTGAAGCCGCCGGTGCTCTGGCCCACATCAAGCGCGCGCAGACCACGCACATCGAACCCGGTGTGCACCAGCGCGCCCTCCAGCTTCAGGCCGCCGCGCGAGACGAAGCGCGTCTCGGCCGTGTCGAGCAGTTCCAGCTCGGCGGTGCCAGGCAACTCGTCGCCGTTCTTGGCCACGGGCTTCCACTCGCCGCCGGCACGCCAGCGCACGCCCGCGGCGATCAGGCGCTGGGCCTGCGAGCGCGACGACGCGAGCCCGCGTTCGACGAGAAGTTGATCAGCACGCATGGTGGAGCGTGGCGGCCCCGTCCAGAGATGCCGCGGAACCGGCTTCGCCGGGCCGCTGGCATCGCCCCCGGAAGGGGGTCGCGCAAAGCGCGGCGGGGGTGATCAATATCTGTACGTATCGGGCTTGTACGGGCCCTGCTTCGGCACGCCGATGTAAGCAGCCTGCTCGTCGGTCAGCTCGGTGAGCTGCGCGCCGATCTTCTTCAGGTGCAGGCGCGCCACCTTCTCGTCCAGGTGCTTGGGCAGCACGTAGACC
>JABAHQ010042137.1_pt1 | contig 10161 bp, 11 predicted proteins | sample 7062091 | NCBI WGS metagenome assembly JABAHQ01 (sample SAMN14534359, study PRJNA622989) | marine sediment metagenome | biome: marine biome [ENVO:00000428]; feature: marine pelagic biome [ENVO:01000023]; material: deep marine sediment [ENVO:00002113] | place: India: Gulf of Kutch | collected... | reverse complement strand
CGATTTCAAGTGATCTGACCCCTTGATCCGGACGGTCCGTGCACAAGGTTCGGTAACCCCCGGCGTGCAGCGGATTTCCTAGATACCGCCCAGTGCGCGCAGGCCGTTCAGGTCGCACAGGCGCGTGTACTTGCCGCTGGCGACGAGGAGCCCCCGGCTCTGGAAACGCTGGAAGAGGCGGCATACCGTCTCGACGGCAAGGCCGAGAAAGCTGGCGATCTCATAACGGGACATCGGAATGCGGAACTCCCGTGCCGGCAACCCGTGCTCCGCGTAACGCGAGGACAGGTCCAGAAGGAAAGCGGCCAGCCGGGCCTCCGTGCTGGCGCGCCGCGCCAGGGAAACGCTCCACCGGACCTGTGCGAGCTGGCCGCTCAGACCTCGCACCAGCTCCTCCTGAAAAGTCGCGATGCGGTCATCCATGCGATCCAGGTGCTCGAAGCTCAGCTCGCAGACGCGGCTGGGCTCCAGCGCCCTGGCGCTGAAGGCGTGGCGGCCGTCGCGGATCGCCTCGAGCCCCACGAGCTCTCCGGGCAGATGAAACCCGATGACCTGCACCTGATGGCCGTCGATGGCCGTACAGGTCTTGAAGGCCCCCGACTTCACGGCATAGACGGCATGGAAAGGATCGCCTTCGCAGAACAGCAGCCCGCCCTTGGGCACGGGACGCCGCCGCACGAGCATTTGGTCCAGCAGTTGGGACTGCGGGTCGTGGAGGCCCGCGAGCACGCACAGGGCATACAGCCCGCAGCGCTGACAGGCGACCTCGCGCGGGCATCGGGACCTGCGGACCCGCCGTGTGACCTGGTTTGCCATCATTGCCTCGGCCATGAAATCTCCCCCTGATGCAGGCTCCGGCGGCGGCGCCGCCGACCGTAGCCCGGGATGCGAAAACCCTATTAAACCGGGTTCATCACCTCGGGCCATTGACCTTGATCAATTCCTGTACTGAGACCGCTGTCCCCGGGCCCGGCTTCACCCCGGGGGCAGGACTCCCGAGCGGCTCAGGTGGCCCGCTGCCAGCGGCCTAGCGACCGTACGCGTAGGGGCTCCATTCCGGGGAGAGGACCGGAATCTGCGGAAAATTCCCCGACGGAGGGGGCGTGGCCGTCGTCCATTCCAGGGACCGCGAGCCCCAGGGGTTGTCGGTCGCTTTTTCGCCCCGCACCATCCCGTGCACCCAGTTGTACAGGGTCACCAGCGCGCCGGCGAGGATAATCACCGCTCCCACGGTCATGATGATCTGCCAGTCCTGGATGTGCGGCATGTGGGAGTAGTCATAGTAGCGCCGGGGCATGCCCTCGATACCCGCGATCATCATGGGCAGGAACACGACGTTCATGCCGATGAAGGTCAGGGCGAAGGCGAGCTTGCCCATGGCTTCGTTATACATGCGCCCGGTCATCTTCGGGAACAGATAGTAGACAGAGCCGAAGATGGCGAAGGTGCCGGCCACCGCCATGACATAGTGAAAGTGCCCGGGGATGAAGTAGGTATCCTGCAGGTGCAGGTCCAGAGAGGCCATGGCGTTTGGAATCCCGGTCAGACCGCCCACCAGGAAGAAGAAAATCACCCCCAGTCCGTACAGCATGGGTGTCCTGTATTCGATCGCGCCCCGGTACAGAGTTCCCACCAGGCCGATCATCATAAGCCCCACGGGGATGCTGATGAGCAGGGTGCTCACCATCTGGCCCATGCGCAGCCAGTCAGGCAACCCCGCCGTGTAGAGGTGGTGCACCCAGACCTCGCCGGCCAGCAGGAGCACGCCGCCCATGCCGCCGTAGACCACCATCTTGTAGTTGAACACGCGGTTGCGTGCGAAGGTGGCGACGATCTCGTACGTGATCCCCAGGAAGGGAAGCAGGATGACGTACACCGCCGGGTGCGAGTAGAACCAGAACAGGTTCTGATAGATGAGCACGTCCCCGCCGCTGCTGGGATCGAAGAATAGCGTGCCCAGGTATTTGTCGAACAGCAGCATCGTAACGGCCGTGCCGAGCACCGGTACGAAGATGAGCTGAATAATGAACGCCGCTAGGATGGACCACACGAAGACATTGAGCTTGTTCCAGGTTATCCCGGGGGCGCGCATGTAGAAGATCGTGGTCAGAAAGTTGACTCCGCCCAGGATGGAGCTGAAGCCGATGAGCAATACCGTGAAGGAATAGAAGGCCGTGTTGCCCGGTGTCTTTACGGCATACGGCGGATAGCCCGTCCACATCACGTCGGGCGGATCGGGCACGACGAAAGTCAACAGCGCCAGGACGATGCCCATCCAGAAGAGCCACACACTGAAGGCGTTGAGCCGGGGAAATGCGACGTCCTTTGCGCCGATCATCAGCGGTACGCAGTAATTGGCCAGAAAACCCGTTAGTGCCGGGATCTGAAACCCCAGGATCATGGCTGCGCCATGGAAGTACAGCCATACGTTGTAGTCTCCCGGGTTGGCGGTAATGGTCGGGCCAATCGTGGTCAGCTCGACGCGCATGAGCATGGAGACCACCCCGGCGATGGCGAAGGCTGCCAGGGAACCGATGAGATACAGGATCCCCACGCGCTTGTGGTCGGTCGTGAAGATCCATTCCTTCAACACTTTGCCCATCTTCAGGTTACCCCTTTTGTTGCGTGTCGGCCTGCGCGAGCCTGGCCGCTTCGCGTTGATACCATTTCTGGAATTCGTCCGGCGGCATGACGATCACCTTGCCGGCCATGCGCGAGTGCAGCAGACCGCAGTACTCGGCGCAGGTGACCACGTGCTCGCCCGGTTCTTTCGGGTGAAACCACAGGTAGGTGATACGGCCGGGCATGGAATCTTCCTTGACACGGAAATCGGGTATGAAATGGCTGTGCACCACGTCCTTGCTGGTCATGCGCAGCATTACGGGCTTGCCCGCGGGTACGCGCAGCTCGTTATAGGTCTTCACGCCGTTGGGATAGGTATAGTTCCAGCTCCACATCACGCTCTCCAGGCGCACTTCCAGCCGGTCCGTGGGCACTGAGCGGTAGTCCTGCCACAGCTCCCAGCTCTTGGCCGCCAGGAAGAAGTCATCGGCCATGAATACGAATGCGGGAATGATGGCCCATCCCACAACGGCGAGCCTGCTGAGCTGCGGCGGGTCGCCTTCCTGCTCCGGGCTGCGGCGCCGATAGCGGATCATGAAATAGATTGTCATGGCCGCGAACGCCACTCCGATAATGGTGATGTCCAGGAGCATCTCGTTCCACAGATGGTCCCAGCCCCTTGCGGGGTCCGGCGGCGGCTCTTTTGCGGCGGCCGCGCCCCCGGGAAGGAGCATCGTGCCCGCCAGGGCGCGCGGCAACAGGTTGGATGGCCTTCTATGCATGACCCATACCTCGCAGGATTTTCTTTTTGAAGACGGTGAGCGACAGGACCACCGAGGATATACCGAGCAGCAGCGCGGCCACGCCGATGAACAAGGCATAGTTCAGCGTGTAGCGGCCTTCCTGGAAGTTGTAGCTGTAACAGACCCCCACCAGGATGTCGATGACGCCGCTGGATTCGACGATCTTGTTCCACTGGGCATCGATGAGGGCCAGCTCGATATCCCGGGCGCCAAAGTTCAGGCCGTATAGATAGCGAACGATGCGGCCTTCCGGGGAGACGAACACCAGCGCATTGGGATGGAGAAACACGCGGTCTCGCGCCGACCAGAAGTATTTGTACCCGGCCGTCGCGGTAAGGCGCTCGATGTCTGCGGTGTCTTCGGTGACCGCGTGTCGCCAGCCGCGGTGAAGGGACTGCGGAAGGTTGAGCTTGTGAACGAAATGACGCGTTTGTTCCGGTGTGTCGTGCTTGTCAAAGGATACTGTGAGCACCTGATAGTCCTCGCCAACCTGGAAGCGGTCGACATCCTGCAGGGCCTTCACGAGCCCGGCGTTCAGGGTGGGGCAGGAACCATCGCAGCGGTAATAGGAGAACAACAGGATCAGAGGCATGCCCCGGGTCTCGCGCAACCGAAACCGGTTTCCCGTTTCATCGAGCAGGACCGGGTCGCCGGGTATGGTCGCTCCCAGGTGCTTGGATTCGTCGATGGACATGATCTGCGGGTCCACACTGGAGTCCGGCGTACGGCCGTATTCGCCGAAAGCGGCTTGGGGATGGACCGTGCCCAGTGCTATCAGCAGGATCCCGGTTGACAATGACCATCGCAAAGCCGATTCCGTCTAATCGAGTAAATGCGTTACCAGAAGTAGACCTGCGAGACGACAAACAGCCACACGATGTCCACGAAGTGCCAGTACATCGATCCGGCCCGCACAAAGCCCTCGCTGGTACGCCCCGCCAGGGCCGGCACCAGGATGGCGATGAATATGCCCACCCCCACCAGCACGTGGGCTGCGTGAAAGCCCGTGATGGAGAAAAAGGCGGTGCTGTAGACATTGGTATGGAATCCGAATCCCTCGTGGAACAGCTCGGTCCATTCGAAGGCGGAGAATCCCAGGAACGCAACGCCCAGCACCATGGTGAGCAGCAGCCATCTAAGAAACGGGCCGCGTTGCCCGGCCATCAGCCGGCCTTCAGCGGCGTGGATCGTAAAGCTGGAGGTGACCAGGATGACGGTCATGATCAGCGGCGCGACGGTGGGCAGCTCCACGGTGCCGGCCGGCGGCCAGGCCGGTGCGGACAGGCGCATGGTCCAGTACGCGGCAAAGAAGGACAAAAAGATCAGCGCCTCGGCCAGGATGAACCAGGGCATCGCGGGTACCGCCAGGCCTTGCTCTTCCTTTGTCGCCAGCCCCTCGACGATCCATCCCGCGATCCCCGCGATGCTCAGCGGCGTGCCGATGCCCAGGCATGCGACGGCCAGCACCGGCTTGTCGTAGACAAAATAAAAGGCGAAAGCCAGTGGCAGCAGGAACAGAATGCCGACACTGAGCACGAGCGGCCAGGGACTGACCTCCCACTCGTGGGCGTGCGCTGCCTGCGGTGCCGGAGCGCGCTCCCCTTCGGGGGCGGTCGCCCGGGAGCGTGGTGTCTCCAGCAGGTCACGCTCGGCCTGCACAGATCCGCTGGTTGCCATTCGGTGGGCTCCCCTTTTGATCGTTCGCCTGATTCGACCCGCAGCGAACGCCCCGTCCCAGGCGCCCGACGGGACTCACCGCGGCCCCGCACGGGCGTTGCCCGCGGAAGCCAATGACGCGCGGCCATTTTCCCCCGCCGAACGCCCCTTCCAGCAAGCGGATTGCGGGAGAAAACTGATGTGGATCAGGAAAGGGTCGGGAAGGTCGCGTGGGGCATGCGGGTCAGGCCTGCTCGGCGCGGCCCGTCGGCGGATCGCCGGCGAGCGCGCCGAGGGCCTCGAGGTCGCAAATCCGGACTTCCTTGCCCGCGACATTCAACAACCCGCGCTTGTGGAAACGCACCAGCAGGCGGCTGATGGTCTCCGAGGCCAATCCCAGGTAGCTGCCAATGTCCTCACGTGACATGCTGAGGCGGTAGGCCGTGGCGGAGAATCCGCGTTGCCGGAAACGGGCGGAGAGATTCATCAGGAACGCCGCCAGGCGTACCTCGGCACTGCCGTGGGGCGCGCCCATGAGCCCGGACTGCTCGTTTCGAAGCTCCTGGCTGATGATCCGCACGATGCGCTTCTGCAAGGTCGGGATGCGTGTGGCGAGCGATTCCAGCGGCTGAAAGGGAAGCTGGCACACGCCCGTGGTCTCCAGGGTTTGGGCGCTGCTACCGTGCACCCCCGCGCTGATGGCGTCGAGCCCCAGGAGCTCCCCGGGTAAATGAAAGCCCGTCACCTGCCGGCCACCGCCATGGAGTTGTGTGTAGACTTTTACCGACCCGCAGCGCAACGCATAGAGACGCGAGAAGGACTCGCCGTGGCGGAACAGGTACTCGCCGCGGCGCAGGACGCGGCGTCGGTTGACGATACGGTCCAGCTCCGCCACCTGTGCGCCATCCAACCCCACGGGCAGGCACAGTCGGGCCAGGCCACAACTTCGACAGGCCACATGCGAGCCGTGGCGCCGTTTCGCGAGAGAGGTAACCTTTTGATTCATAATAGAAACTATAAGTCGCCCGGAGTCCGGCACACGGCGGTTGGCCACGCGCACAAAGAACTTGCCAACTCTAGCGGGAGACTCAGAGGAAGGAATTGACTTTAGTCAATTTTGCCGCCCGAACCGGACCGTATCACGGGGTGTCCGGCGCGGGCTGCCCGGCGCAGATCCCAGATCCGGACGTTGGCGTCGTCGCTGGTGGTCGCAAGATAGGCATCCTCGGGCGACAGGCGGATGTCTCCGCCGCACAGCTCGTGCGGCCGGAAGCGCTGCAGCGCCTCGCCGGTGAGCGGGTCCAGGAAATAGATGGAGCTGTCGAGCTGCCGGCTGATGCTCGCCACATAGGTCCCGTCGCGGCTGTAATGCAGGCCATTGATGATTCCGCCGTGGGCGGTGTTCAGCACCCGGAGCTTCGCGCTACGCAGGTCCCAGTCAAACAGCTTGAACCAGCCGCCTCCGGTCAAGCGCGCGCCGTCGGGGGGAAAGGCCAGGGACCATGCGTCAGTGGGCGGCCTCGGCAGTTCCAGGGGCTGCGCGTTGGGTCGCAACAGATAAACCCGGCCGTCGCGTCCGCTGGAGGCAATCTGCCCGCTCGGTGCGTGCAGGGCCACGGCACGCACGGCACCCTGGTGGACACGATAGTATTCGGCCGCCAGCTCGAGCTCCGGGAGGTGCCACACCCGCACGCTGCCATCGTCGTGACCGGTGACCGCTCGCGCGTTCCCTTCATGCGCCACCATATGCGTGATGGGGCTGGGCGTCTCCACGCCCCTCAACAGCTCGCCGTCTGCCTTCCACCGCGCCAGCTTCCGGTCGTAGCCGGCGCTCAATACCTGCGCACCGTCCTCCAGGAAGACGATACCGTTGACGCTGTCGGTATGGGCCTGCCAGCCGCCCCGGATACTGCCGTCGCGGGTCGACCAGAGGCGAACGCCGCCTCCCCACCCGCCGGAAGCGAGCAGCGTGGCGCTGTGATTGAAGGCCACGACGTTGCCCCCCGAGTGGCTCGACTGGATGCTGACATCGGGATCCTGTGCAGGACCGAGCTCGGCGCAACCCGAGAGGAGCAGCGCGAGGGCGAGCGAGCGTGCAAGGGCGGATACCATGGGAGGGCATTGTAAACGCCGGGTGGGGCAGGGGCTACTCGTCAATGGCTTGCTGCGCCGGGTGCGCTGCCTGGCCGCGATGGGCCGAATGATCGGCGTGGGTGCCCGGCGCGAAGAGGCTGTAGAGTCCGAACAGAATCACCGCAACACCCGCGAGCTGCCGGACAAAGGGTCTTCGTACCCGCGCACCCAGCCGGTGCGCCGCAGCGCCCATGGTGAGCAGCATGGGCAAGGTGCCCAATCCAAAGGCAACCATCAGGATGGCCCCCTGCGGCGCGCCGCCCGCCGTCAGCGACCAGACCAAGACGGCGTAGACCATGCCGCAGGGCAGCCAGCCCCATACAAGTCCAAGTCCCAGTGCATGAGCTTTGCCGCGCACGGGCAGAAAGCGTCGCCCGAGAGGCTCGATCGTATGCCAGAACTTTGCGCCGGCCCGTTCCAGCACCGTCAAGACCTGCAGCCAGCCACCGAGGTAGAGGCCGAGGGCGATCATGAATGCCCCGGAGATGATCTGGCCGACCAGCTGACTTCCATGGGTGAATAGCTGTGAGGCCTGCGCGCCCAGAAAGCCCGCCAGCGCTCCGGCGAGCGCATAGCTCGCAATGCGGCCGGCGTTGTAGGACAACAGATAGGGGAGCATCCGCAGGGGCGAGCCGCGGATGCTCTCGGAAAGCCCCATGGTGAGGGCTCCCACGATCCCGCCGCACATGCCGATGCAGTGCACGGAGCCCAGCAGCCCGACGAGAAAGGCGGAGATCCACGTGATCTCAGATGGCATGCGCAATGAGCCTATCACAGGGTGCGCTTTGCGCACCTCCTCGCGGACGGCGCTGCATTCGGCCATATCCGGCGGCCAAAGGCCGCCCTTTGGCTCACCGGCCCTCGGCTATGGGGCAGGCCCCGTCATCGGGAGGTATCCGGATGTGCGCGTGGCCGCTGTCTCCTGCGTGGCGCTGCCCAGCCGCACGGCGTGGTCCTGCGGCACGTGCAGCGAACCGGTCAGGCGCCAGTCGTCGGCGGCCAGCTCAATGTACCAGTGCCCGGGCACAAGCGGGAAGAGAACGCCTTCGTAGCGCTGCGCTGCGGTCCGCTGCAGCACGATGTCCTGGTCCTTGCCGGCGCGCGTGGCGTGCAGAAGCCGCAGATCGAGGCGATCGGGCAGAACCTTCAGTTCGCGGGCCGTCATGCGCGCATGGATGCGCTGATTCTGATAGTCCAGATGTATCTTGCTCTGCAATCCGTAATGCCGGGCCGCCCGGTCGCGCGCCAACACGCGGTTGATGGTCTTGCCGTGCTGGTAGTAATCGTCCACCACCAGCCCGTCGTAGGAATCCACGGCGAGATACAGCGTGGTGAACCCCGCCGCAACCGCCCAGGCCGGAATCGCGATCAGCATCCACACCAGGGGCTCCCGATACCAGGGTCTCTTTGTGGGGTTCATGGGCATCAGCGGCCTCGCGGAACGGGCCCGACGAAACGGGCATCTTCCTCGACTTTCAGGCTGGCGTCATCGATTGCCTGTAGCACCAATGTGACCTCAGAGCTGCGACGGGTTAGATTGTAGGGATCCACCTGCAATCGGACCACTCCCTCGCGAACCTCGCCGGCATCCACGCGAACGGGGCCGCCGTCGGTGATGAGCCGCAGGTCATCGATTCCACGGGCATCCAGCCTGTAGGTGTGGGTCCGTTTGTCCATGTTGACAATCTTCAAGGTATACACGTTTTCAATCAGCCCTTCTTTGGTTTCACGGTACAGTGCATTGCGGTCCCGGATGACGTCCAGGTCCAGCGGTACGCGCTGGCTGATGCCGTAGACGATCCCCGCGAGTAGCGCTAGAAGGATGGTTCCATAGACGATCACCCGCGGTCGCAGAAGACGCGTTTTCTTGCCTTCCAGACTGTTTTGCGTGGTGAAGCGGATCAGGCCGCGCGGATAGCCCATCTTGTCCATAACCTGGTCGCAGACGTCGACGCAGGCGGCGCAGGCGATGCACTCGTACTGCAGGCCGTCCCGAATGTCGATTCCTGTCGGGCACACCTGGACGCACATAGTGCAATCGATGCAGTCGCCGAGCCCCTTTGCCTCGTAGTCTTCGCCCTTCTTTCGCGAGCCCCGCGGCTCTCCCCGACCGGGATCATAGGAGATGACGAGCGTGTCCTTGTCGAACATCGCGCTTTGAAAGCGCGCGTAGGGACACATGTAGATGCAGACCTGCTCGCGCAGGAAGCCGGCGTTGCCGTAGGTGGCAAAGCTGTAGAAGACGATCCAGAACGTCTCCCATGGACCGAGCCCCGCGCTCACGATCTTTCCGCCAAGTTCCAGGATCGGCGTGAAATAACCGACAAAGGTGAACCCCGTCCAGGCCGAGAACAGGATCCAGATGGCCTGCTTGGTTCCTTTCTTCGCAAGCTTGCGGGGTGTCCACGGCGCCTCGTCCAGCTTCATGCGCCGGGGTCGGCCGCCTTCGACCTTGCGCTCGACCCACAGGAACACTTCCGTCCAGACCGTCTGCGGACACGCGTAGCCGCACCACAGTCGCCCCGCGAGCGCCGTAAAGAAGAACAGGGAAAGGGCCGCCACGATGAGCAGCATGGCGAAGTAGAAGAAATCCTGCGGCCAGAACGTGAGCTCGAAGATGTAGAACTTGCGGTTCGGCAGATCCAGCAGTACCGCCTGGCGTCCTTCCCACCGGATCCAGGGGACAAGGTAATAGATGCCGAGCAGCACGAGGACACCGATGGTGCGCCACATGGCGAAAACGCCATGCACCTCCCGCGGATAGATCTTCTCCCGCTTGGCGTAGAGGGACTTCTCCATCTCATCGGTCCGTGGGACCGTGTTCTTGCGGGAAGCCGGTTTATCCATGGTACGCTCGGCAGTCTGCTTCATCTTTGGCAGTGCGGACATGGGCAAGAAGATGGGTCGGCCTGCGCGCGTGCGCGAGAGGAAAACGATCTACGGCTGCTTTGGCTCGCAGGGGCGCTGAAAGAAGCAGGTCAGCATGCACGATGAAGCGGTGAGCAGC
>JABAHQ010021464.1_pt1 | contig 10167 bp, 13 predicted proteins | sample 7062091 | NCBI WGS metagenome assembly JABAHQ01 (sample SAMN14534359, study PRJNA622989) | marine sediment metagenome | biome: marine biome [ENVO:00000428]; feature: marine pelagic biome [ENVO:01000023]; material: deep marine sediment [ENVO:00002113] | place: India: Gulf of Kutch | collected... | reverse complement strand
CAAAGTTGGGTTCACCGTAACTGAACGGGTACCGGTGGAAACATTCGGCCACCAGTAAAAACATGCCAAGCCCAAACAATGGGTAGAATGAATGGATTAGGTTACCGATAATGATGTAGACAAACCCCCAATCATAGTGCTCCCACCACGTCACCAACAGGTTATTCGGCACATCTATTACCACTCCATAGACTATATCTAGGCCAACACCCAAGACACTACAAGCGACTGTCAGCCACACTACTTCCAATCCTTAGCATGGTGCAAAGAGAAAATACGAACAGATAAAGACAATAGGGATAGCAGCCACCCCGCCCTTCAAAATCGCAGCAAGATCTTCACCTTTCAACTCATTCATTTCCTCTCTCCTTTTAAGAAGTATAAATATCTTTAATAAATATACCTAGGGCTATAGATCTAATAGCAAAATGGAAGAAATGTTAATTGCAGAGATCATAGAGAAAAAAGAAAAAGAACAAGAAAAGTTATGTAGGAGTTACACATGTTTGACGTTATCCTCAATCCATATACAAGAACTTGAAAAAAGCCAGAATTTCAATTTTTTTCATATAAAGGAGGCTTTATTGCTCCTATCCCTACGCTCCCCCCGTCAAAAGATTCGGAGCGATCCTTGAATCAAGGGGTGTATAGAGTGTACTCTCCTTTTTTTTAAATTTTTGTCTGACTATTGGGGTTTTATGAATCCACGTTTTTTTAGTACAGAAAAGAAGTTCAAAACATAGGTGAAGAATGGCCATGTCAGCCCACCATAAAGTGTTCAAGACGGATGAATCTCCTCCAGCTCAAAGAATTATTTTACCTTTTAGACGTTTTACAGACTATGAGGCGAGTAGTAGTGTTTTACTTTTATTTTCTATTGTCGTCGCCTTAGTCCTTGTTAACTCACCTATCGGTGAAATCTACTCAGGCATATGAACGACTGAAATAACTATACAGGTAGGGGGTTTCGTATTTTCTGAGTCTTTTCTCCATCTAATAAATGAGGGATTAATGACCACATTCTTTTTCATTTTAGGCTTAGAAATTAAGCGAGAAATGATAGTTGGAGAAATTGCAGACATTAGGCGCGCCTCCTTGCCAATCATTAGTTCTATCGGAGGGATGATCTTCCCTACTCTTCTTTATATTCTCTTCAATCCTCCCGGTACCATTGGGTTCACCGGCTGGAGTATCCCCATCGCCACGGATATCGCTATTGCTTTAGGATTATTCTCAGTAATCAGTGAAAAATTCCCCAAAAGTCTAAAAATAATCCTTACTACGAGAGCTATCATTGATGATCTTACCACAGTAGTGATTCTATCTATTTTTTTCGTGGGAGGATTACATCGTGTCTTCCTCCCGATTGGAGGGGGATTCATCGTTATTCTACTGGTGTTTAATAGGATCGGTCTCCGAAATTATTTATTCTACCTACTTCCTGGCATGGGATTGTGGTTCGCGTTCCTTACGGCAGGAATTAATGCTACAATGGCAGGCGTTTTAGTTGCACTGATGATTCCTGCCACTACAAGGATCAATATAGCAGAATTCTGTCGGCTAAGTGAAACCACAATGGACCGGCTTTCTGATGCCAAGGAGTACATCCATGGTGTACCCGCCTACCAGGAGTACCAATCTGCTGTTGGAGTTCTTAGGAGGGCCTGTGAAGATGTCGAAGCTCCTCTCCAAACATTGGAAGAAAAAGTCACTCCATGGGTTGTCTTTGGTATCATCCCACTCTTCGCCTTAGCTAATGTAGGAGTGCGCCTATGGAATCTTAGTGACATCTTATTAAATAGTGTTACCCTTGGAACGGTTTTTGGTCTTGTTATAGGGAAGCCATTCGGTCTCATTCTTTTTTCGTTCCTTGCCGTGAAAACAAAGTTGACGGACCTCCCCCAAGGAGTAACCTGGCCGCAAATAATTGGGGTGTCAATACTTGGAGGGGTAAGCTTTACTATCCCCATCTTTATTTCAAGTCTTGTCTTCGGTCGTGGGATGCTCCTAACCGCCACAAAGATTGGCACGTTGATAGCAACACTCATTTCTGGGTTAGTTGGCATAACAGTTCTGTACTTTTCAGGAAAGAGTCTCCCTCAGGGCGAATGACATCCTCCTCTCTTATGTGGGCTCGTAGAGCTACTCCAATATTGTATCAATTAGGATCTTGAACTTTTAATCGTCCATACCTATTGAAATACTACGTCGCCCAGGCTATGAACGACATGTAAAAGAGGTGATGAGGCGAACTGGATTTGTGGAAAATCGAGGTGTCGAGGAAAAACTTAAAGAGATGGGTGAGAAATACATTAGTATCCGCCTCATAGAAGATTATGGCCTCTGGTTTATTTGTAAACATTACTGTAATGAAAAGAGTCCAAATTGCAGTGGATTCCCACTATCAAATTTCAGAGGAGAAGACCTCTGCTTTAAGCAAATCTAAGATAACTCTCTTTATTTTCCTCTTTTATCATTGAGGTCAACCTGCCAGGCTTGGGATTCTGTTTTCTAACTAAAAACTCTTTTCTTTTTCCTTTTTCAGATAAAGGTCGAAGGCCTCAGGGGTAACGGGTTTAGCTTTGTTTCGCATATACCTCTTAAATAGCCGAGTGGATCCTGTTTCTAATCCTGGCTGAAAACCGATCAATCGCGGAGAGCCCGCATTATTTTTCATTATAATGTGTGTCAGCCTTCTGAGCATCTCTGGATTGTCCACAATTGGTGAAAGAGATGAAGGCTCACCCTCCCCTAATGAGAGGGGATTCAGTTGGGCCTATTAGTTCGAATATGGAAGTGTTTTCTTAGCTCTTGCACGTATGCTTAGAGCATGGAGGATATTAGAGGGGAAGCGTATACCGAGACCTTACGTGATCGATTCCTCACTATGGTAGCCCACGAAGGTAGTGAGTTGTTTACTCAACCTTTTCCTCTTGAATCATTACCAACAGCATTTTACATTTTTCCCTTGCTTTGACTGCATGTGGTTTATTCGCAGGCATAATGATCATTTCGCCTTGGTTGACGTGGTAAGAAGTATTAGAAATGCGAATATCCGTTTCTCCATCAAGCACATATACGAGAGCATCAAAAGGAGTGGTATGCTCGCTTAATTGCTGGTGCTTGTCAAAAGCGAAGAGCGTAATTGAACCTGAATCTTTATCAATAAGCGTACGACTCACTATAGAACCAGGTTGATAGTTTACTAAATCCGCCATTTGTCTAGGTTGGCCTTTTAGTTCTCCATTTTGTGATGTCAACTTTCTCTCCTCTTTTGGATGTGGATGGGAAAACAAATCATTTTTTCTTTTGGTGGTAGAAGAGCTATCCCACTTTCTAGTGTAGAAGCTTTTTGAAACTTGAAAATAATAAAAACCGTTTTCAATACCCTACGGAACTCGAAAACCTCTTTAGACTGTTATATGCTAACGAGATCCTCTCCTACGTGTTTCGTACCCCGCATAGCGTTCAATTGTTCAATTAGCTGTAAAATTTTTTCTGTTTTTCCTTGTATCACCCATATATCGTAGCAGGTGTCTTCGTCAAAGTGTAAATGAAAGGATCCTTTAACTATATCTTCATGGAGATGGTGAAGTTCTTGGATTAGTTTCTTGAGAAGGTACACGTTAGCAAGCGTATTGTCACTATACACACTTGAAGCACGTTTCGAGCCTCTATGGAAGTTCCAGAAATTTTTCGTTTTTCCCTTGGAGGGATTTAAGGCGAGGAGAATAACGTTCGGGTTTAGTTCCTCTCTGTGCTCTTTAACAAAGGTATACACGCTGTTGGGATCCTCACCAAGCTCTAGACAACCTTCATAGGGGAAGTTTTCGCTCCAAACCGCCCAACTCGCCGCATTAAATTGGCTTTTTAATTTTTTAAGCGTTTCGTCAGTTATCATCTACTGTTTCCCATAAAAAGAAAAATAATAAAGTTGACTATTGCTTTCGTTTGTATTTTCGTAGCTCATGAATGTATGCTTCTATTTTGTTATCCTCAGAATGTGATTCGAAATGTTGTAGGATGTCCTGCAAAGCAGTAGAATTTTTCTTTATGAATTTTGGCATCCAGCGAAGATTGTGATTTCCGTTCTCATCTGAAGGTAACGGTTCTCCAAACCATTTTTGCCATTGTTCATCTGTGAGTTCTAGGGAGTCATCAATGGACAGGAACATAGGATCGTCTGAGCGATACGCGTGCCGTTTATCACCTTGAGAGCAGGGTACCTCTGCTTGGGCCGAAATCGGGAAAAGGCCAGTAATGAAATATCGATCTTGATACCGCTCTTTGGTGCCAGCGTATCGAGTATAGAAAATGAAGTAACTTATCCCCCGCTCATAAGCGCGTTGAATGCCAGGTTTGTTGCATGAAGCGCACACATTATAGGTTTTGTCCTCATAGTGTGGTTCAACTTTACCTGATTTATAGTTGACTATAAGTCAACTCATGGTTCTACGAGTGCTTTGTGGGATTAAGACCCTATTTCTCCTTCACCTCCATAGACGGCTGGATCCTGCTTTTGTGAATGCCTTCTCAAAGCTTGCTGAGGAACTCGATTTCACCGGAATTTTAATAAATAAAAGAGAGGAAGAAGTGAAGGTGGTGCCATAAGTGGCTGATTATAAGGTACTCTCGTTTATCTCTGGACCCGGAGGCGTAGGAAAAACTACCGTAGCTACCTATCTTAGTTGGTTTTTACGAAAAGAAGATGGGGTACGGAACCTCCTCATAGACTTGGATCCGAGTTTAGGTCTCACGCTAAAGCTTATGAATTTCAAAACGTACTATCGTGACATTGAAGAAGAGGAACGGACCACTGCGGATCTCCTTCAAGCCACTCTTGATAAGACGAGCGTTCAATGGCAACTCCCTCAAGATTTCAGGAAGTTAGTTTCTCGATCACGATTTGTAAACCTTAACTTGGATTTCATCGCTTCAAGCATTAGATTAGAAAAAGTTATGGGGGATATCTGGCGAGGTACAACCATTGGCCCAGGTAAAAAAGTGAAAGAAGCCTTGGAGTTCATGTCTGCCTCAGCTAATTGGAAGTATGTTCTCATTGATGTCATACCCTGCTATGAACTTAAATACAGTCTCAGTACGCTATTAGCCTCTGACATATGTATTGTTCCCCTTAGGGTCACGGTAAATGATGCAGGGAGAACCGCCCTCATTCTACGAGAGTTACAAAAGAAGAGTGGACTCGGCAAAAAAGAATTTATCAATAAAATAATCTTCCTCTTTAGTATTGTACCCTATTATAAACAAGACAAGATAGATACGTACAAAGACGAACTCTATAAAACGTTCCCTGGCGCCCAATTTTTCGAACAATCGATCAAGAAAACCGTTTCCTTTACCCGCGTTAGCACAAATCAGCAAAAAAGCAAAGATATAAAGAAAGTAGAAGATGCATTCGAACCATTCTACCAAGAATTTAAGCGACGCATTATCTAATACATCATACGTAGCTGAAAGGGGAGTTCAACAAATTCTACTGATTTAAAGAAATAGAGTAGGATGGGCAGTCAGTTCCGCAATAACGAATCTAGGCTTCACGAGGAAGGCAAAAAGTAATGATGCAACTTTCAAACANNNNGTTTTGATCAAACAGAGTTACCCCCTCCTACTCCAGGTGAGCTTCAACCTCGCATCAAAGATGCGTTGAAGGAATGGGAGAGACACCAAATAGCTAGAGTACGATGGGAAACCAAAACACAGCGAGTATATCCGGCTACTCCACCTAATAAGGAGCAGTATAGTTCCATTCTTGAACGTACGGGGGAATGGAGCAACGAACAGGCAGCAAAAATCATGGTTGACTCCCTGCTACCTGCCCTAACTGATAAGTACGGGCAACAAATGAAAAGGTGAATCGTTAGTCTCTTTCGTAATAGTTGCGTCACTTTCCATCGCTATTAATGCTCTGTACCAACCCGTCCAGGCCACCTTTTATCGTTGAGTGGTTCCCACCATTTTTACAGGATATTGGCTCAAAGAGTTTTTAGTGCCACATGCAGGGCGGGTAATTTGAACGTCAACTTCAATACTGAAAAATATCTGAAACTTTGAGGATTTTGCTTTATCCCCAAGAAGATTCTAAAATAAGGGCCCATCAATTAAGTAAATAGTGCCATTTGAAAAGAGATTAAGGTTGGTGCTGTTGAAAAACGGGAGGCATCCAACGTGGACATGGAAATCCCCTAACGGGGGAATTAACTTAGCTCTCCCAGTGATGTTTGGCGGGTTTACCGTTATCTTCCTCATTACGGCGCTTCATGACGGTATACTCACACCTCTCCTCTTTGTTATGTTACTTAGTGTACACCTCTTTGTGGGGATTCTAGCTTTTTCCTTTTACTATCCGTTTACAAAACCTCGAACACTATACGGAACACACCTTTTTATACCGCAAATCGGGGAATTGAGGGTTCAAAAAGCATACATGGATGCTAATGGAAATTTCATCCTGCTAACAGATAGCGAAAGTGTATTCCTCTTGGGAGTTTGCGTTGATGGGTTGGAGAAAACTCTCCAGAACGCAGGAATTGCTATTCAACGAGTAAAATGGCTGTGTAAAGGTTTTTGCATACTTATTGATACATTAGGAGATGAGTTCTTGAAGCATCTTGATGAAAGGCTCACAAAACGGGAGTATGGTGAGTTGCTTAAGACCATCGGAGACCTCAACGGGTGGGACCTCCATACGATTGGGAAACGATTGCTCCAAAAGCTAGAGAAGACTTTTCCTCTTGGGTGGTTTGGCCTTCTTTGGCTTCTCTTAATATTATATACAACGGGTCGCCTAGTTTTATTCCTTTTAAGGTATGATTATGCGTTAATAGAACACCTAGGGTTACGGTTTCATCTTTTCCCTTATTCCATCGAGCTCGCGGTGACTTTCTTGATCTGGGGGATGTTCACGAGTATGGTGATGATCTTATTTTTGCAACCGTGGACGGAAGCAAGGTACTTTTTCATCCAAGATCTCTCTGGATTATGGAAGAAAGGGAGATTTGCATTCCTGGGCATGACTGGTTATTGGCTGGTCCTCTTTGGAGTCTTTCTTTTGAGAACGTACCCATTCTACTATTTTCGAGTCTTCATACTTTTATTTGTGTTGACCTTTTTGCAAGGGGGCGTTCGATCTGCAACTCCCCTCGCAATATGGCTCGATGTGGTAAGATATGAGGGACATTACTCTGCAAAAGAAAAGAGCAAAGAAACTAGCTATAAAGTAATGGAAAAACTTAAAGAGCACGATTTTTTTATGAAGAACTTGGCTATAGTTAAACTAAGGGAGATTATTAACAATTGGAGAAAAAGCTACTTACATGAGGCAGATGAGCAAAGGTAAGCTTGTGATAAAAGGAAAAACGCCGCCTAACTTACCATCACTTGATCCTACCTTTTATGAGCTACGAAAGGTACAGAGGATACAATAAAAAAGAAATTCTATTTCTTATAGCGGTTTAAGTCTCTTTCACGGAATGTAATGGGCATGTCTGGCCTCACGAAGGAGAAAATAGCGGATAATTTTTTTGAAATGGTTTGCCATTTACTACCGTATCTCGATACTTCATGGGGGAGAATGGAATGCTCTTTCAATACATCCTAAGGAACTTTCAACATTGAACCGAACAACAGGTGGTTTGCATCATTTATAACAGGAGAAAGAAGAAGGAGCAAAACCGTTGGAGGGAGAACCCCTTAGTGTAATTACCTCTTGAAGCAAATGACGAGAAAATGGGCGGATATGCTAGCCATACCTGGCATGTCGCTTGTCTTCACACAGATTTCCCGGATGATGTCTTTTTTCTCTTTGTCTTCTATGTCTTCAAGAAGCGGAAGCACGGGAGCAGCAGGGCCTTGTAAACCGACCACGTTCTCCACGTGTAACCCCTGCTTTCCTACTAAGTCTTTCGCTTCTTTGGGCGTAAAGTAATGGCCATGGAAGAAGTACTTTTCCGTCTCTCCCTTCGGTTGTAGGAGGTGTGTGTCCAAGAACGCAGGGAGATCCTTGATGTGATCGGGGAAAAACCCGATCCATGTACTCAGTACTAACGCGAGTCCACAAAGACCAAGGAAGATCGGGGCCTCGACTTGACACACCCGTTTCAACTGCTGTATCGCTTTCATTCTTTCACGTTTCTCCGTCAAACGCTTTTCTCCATCAATCGATGTCAAGCCTGTTAGCACTCCTCCCAGACACAATACCGCATCGAACGTGTCACTTTCCAAGTCTTTCAGCTTCGTCACGGATCCATGTATAATTTTAACCTTCTCTTCGACTCCCCTTTCTTGTATTTTTTCCCTCGCTCTACGCAGTTGTTTTTTATCGATATCAAGCAAAACGACATCGTAGCCTCGCTTGGCCAATTCAATCGTATATCTTCCTGGACCTCCCCCAGCATCTAAGATGACCCCATCTTCCGGCAGGTACTTTTCCAGCCAATGCCAGGTCACGTGCCATTCAAGGCTTTGCGGCCACATTTCTGTGCGGGTTTTTTCCCGTTGAGGCATTTTTATCATCTCCTCACTCCGAAGAATTTCTTATTAAATAGCAATGGAAAAAATCCAAAAAAGTCAAAGAAATCAACATATTTGGGAGTAAGGAAAGAGGCCAGATGAAAAAGGGAAAAGATTTTAAAGGATTATTCTTTTCGGAATAATAAGAACATGCCTTCCTCTTTACTTTTTCTTTAACTTTTGGTAAGAGTTCCTCCTTTGAAACCTTGACTTTTAACTCCTTTTCCTTTCTAATTTCATCTAACAGCTCTGCACCACAGTCGGAAGAGATATTGTCATCGATTTCCTTATAAGATTTTTATAGGAAGTATGAGACATGTAAAATAAAACATGTAATATATGGTATAATAAATGAAACAGAGGTAGGTGAATGTAATGAAGGTCGTGCAAACGGAAGTAAATGAAACGGAGCATCAGTTACTGAGAGAAATTAGCGAAGAGAAGAACATCCCCATAAAAGAACTCGTGAAGAGGGCAATTCTTAGGTACATAAACCAAGTGAAGATCGATGCAGACGATCCACTCTTTTCGCCTCCGAGTGCTAAAGAAGGAGCGACGAATGGTTCCGAAAAGCATGACAAGTATCTGTATGGGAGTGAACAATGATCTTCATCGATACGAGCTGGTTTTACGCCGTTGAAGTTGAACAGGATAAGTACCATGAAGAAGCAGTGAAAACGAAAAGGAACCTCGCGAAGGGAGAGTATGGTATCCCATACACTAGCAACTACGTTATTGATGAAACGATTACCCTTCTACGATTCAAGGCAAGCCTTAAAGCAGCCTTAGCCTTCAAAAAGAAGGTGGAAACATCACAGGTTCTTCATGTCATAAGGATCTCCAAGCATTTAGAGGAAAAAGCCAATGAAAATCTTAAAAAATATCGTGAGCTCCCTCTTAGCTTCACCGACTGTGCGAGTATCGGGGTGATGGAAGATCTTACTATCCAGAAGATCTTAGGCTTCGATGAGGACTTCAGAAAAGCTGGATATATAGTGTATCCGCAACTCTAAAGTGGGTATACTAAATATTACGAAGTAATTTTAGGATGCTAATAGAGTTCATAGAGAAAGACGAGAAGGAATAGTCCAGGTCAAGGAGAGTGAGTTTGTGAACTACTCCTCCCTAGTTCGCTACGCTCACGAGGGAGGAGCTTCCTGCTTCCACGACAGAGCTTGCACTCACGTTGGTGAGTGTAGGGGCTCCAGTCTCCACAGGCGTGACTTCGACCTGTCCCTTGTCTAGCTTTTCCAAGCCCCGCTGTAAAATATTGCGGGCTGCATTATAATCTCTCGTGGTTTCAAACCCGCATGCGGGGCAGGTATGGTCCCGCTCCCAGATCTCCTTTGGTATGTGGCTCCCGCAGTTTGCACATGTTTGGGTCGTCCCCTTCGGGTCAACAAGCACCACTTCTGCACCAGCACTCTCAGCCTTGTACAGCAGCAGTTGCTTAAACAGCCCCCACGCGACATCATAGTTCGCCTTGGCGTAGCGGGAACCTGCATTCATCTGGGAAACCTGCAAGTCTTCCAAGATAATCGTGTCGTAGTGTTCCACGTAGGCGGTCGTGAGCTTGTGGAGGAAGTCAAGCCGACAGTTCGCCACGTGTTCAAACGCCCTCGCGACCTTTACTTTTTG
>JABAHQ010043873.1_pt1 | contig 10168 bp, 10 predicted proteins | sample 7062091 | NCBI WGS metagenome assembly JABAHQ01 (sample SAMN14534359, study PRJNA622989) | marine sediment metagenome | biome: marine biome [ENVO:00000428]; feature: marine pelagic biome [ENVO:01000023]; material: deep marine sediment [ENVO:00002113] | place: India: Gulf of Kutch | collected... | reverse complement strand
GCGAACAGTGTGCGTTCCCTGAACGCTTACATATATTCCCTGATGCGTTGGGCAAGTTCCCTGTTAACTCGAAATTTTTCCCTCTTTTAATTCGCAGGGAATCTTATAAATAATGCAGTGATTTCCGCGTGTTAGAGGGTATCGCACGGCGAAATAGTGACCGAAATCCGAAAATTTCCCTGTATTTTCCCTGTTTAACAGGGAATCGGGCCCGGAGACGGGTTCGCACCAGACTGCCCGCACCGCCATTCGCCTGTGTTCGAGGTTTCTCCGGAAGCCGAGGAGATCGCGCGAGAGCCCAGGGGAGCGGGGGCTTTTGTCAGTGACAACCGCACCTCCAAATTCGCCGCGTGGCCGCAACTCGGCCGAAAACCGTTCTCTGTTGGGTCGGTTTCTCTGAACCGTCCGCACTTGCCCGATCCGGTGCGGATAATTTTCTTTCGATAAATCAAGGGAATACGGCTGGGCCAATAGGCGCCGAGTTCGACTCCTGACCGCAAAGGCGAGCGCAACCAGCACCAGAAAATTGTCAAGAGTCGGTTCCCGCCATCCCAAGCGTATCAGCCCGCTCTGCGGCCGCTCGTTGGTGCCGCTGTAAGTGAGAACCATTTCGCGCCAGCGAGGCGGTCGTTGGTAACCCCTTGCAATGTGTTAGCGTCCAGTTCCGATGGCGATGGTGTTAAAGGTGGTAGCTGCGATTTTGGCCAGTTCTATTGCTTCGGTCGCCCGCCGCCTTGGCGATCGCTTCGCTATCGGCGTCAGAGGAGAGGCCGGGGCTTCGGAGATCCTGCTAAGTTTGTCCATATGAGTTTCCCCCATGGCCACGGCCTTGCGCACGAGGTCGGGCTTATTGGTGAGCGGGGCGCGCAAGCGGCGTAACTCGTGCTTCGACCGGCGCGTAAACTCGAAGACGGGGGAGAGGTAGCAGAAGTCGCCGACGTCTACGCTTTTGGCGCCCCGCGCCGTCCACTCCGCTTGGCTCCGGACGCCGTCCGGTCTCGCCTCGAGCCGCTTGGTCTACCCCGCCACTGGCACCGGCGTCCCGGAGGATGCGAAATTGGGAGCGTGTTTGTAGTCGATGGGGCGGTCCGATTTTGCTGGCGTCGGCGCGGGATTGCGGCTCGGCGAGCTTGTCCCTCTTGACGGGCGCACGTGGGCGCCCCCGCGCGGACACTCCTCCTCTGTCACTCCAAAGGCCTTTGGATTGCCAATCCGGCCGATTTACGCTGCCACGTTAATAATGAGTCTGGCACATGCATCCCGTGCCAGAGTCTCGTCATGGGAGGCAGCGGTGGGCCGACCTCTTATAGTGATGTTTGTGGTTACGGCGCTCGCCTTAGCGGCCCGGCCGCCGCCGGCCGCCGCGGAGAGCAAAGAGGCTGAGGCGGGACCTCGGGCACCGGGCGCCGAGTCGGCCGAGCAGGCCTGCTACGCCGCGCCGAGGCCGGCCTGCCTGTTGGAGATTGCGCTCGACATAGCCCGGGGCATTGGCAACGCGTCCGCCCGGGAACGCGCGCTGGCGACGATCGCGGCTGCCCAGGCCGAATCGGGCGACGTGGCCGGCGCGCTCGAGACCGTTCAGGCGATCGAGGACGAGAACCGGCGCAGCAATACACGCGCGAACATAGCCAGGACTCAGGTCGCGGCGGCCGACCTATCCGGCGCCCTCGCGACCGCCGGGGCCATCGAAACACCTAGCTGGGAGACTGACTGGGGATTGGGAACCCGCTTTGTGGAAAAGCTGCTCGAAATGGCCATTGGCGCGGGAGGGGTAACCCGCGCTTCGGTGCTGCTCGACATCGCCAAGGCCCAGATCGCGAGCGGCGACGCCGCCGGCGCCCGGGCGACCCTGGCCCGTGCGTTCGAGGACGCAAAGCTCATCGAGAACAAATATGGACTCTTTAACACGCTTCTAGATGTCGTGCTGAGCCAGGCGGCGAGCGGGGACCTCGCGGGCGCTCGTCGAATGGCCGAAAGCGCCGGGCTCACTCCAGCGATACCCTGGCCGGCGCTGGAGGCAAAGGCCCGGCTCGACAGCGGCGACCTCGAAGGCGCACTCGAAGCCGCCCGAAGTCTCGAAGCGCATTTTTCGCTTTGTATAGGATGCTTATCCCGCGCCGGGTTACTCGCAGCGATCGCCAAGGCCCGGGGCGATAGAGGTGACAGGGCCGGGGCCGAAGCCACGTTCACCGAATCCGTCGACGATGCGATGGGAATCGACGACGTCGCGGCGCGGACCGAGATATTGGCGCAGATCGCCAGAGCCGGGGCCGAGGCCGGATTGATATCCGGCGCTATCGACGCCGCTCGGCGCATCGAGATCCCCACCTGGCGTGTGTTGATGAGACACAAAAGCCGAGCCCTGTTGCTGGCCGAAATAGCGAAGGCACAGGCCGCAAGGGGAGACATGGCGGGTGCCAAGCTCACCTTCGCCGAGGCCGTCGAAGACGCGAAAGCGATCGATAACGTCGACCACCGGAACGAAACGCTGACGGAGATAGCCGAGCTCCAGGCCGAGGCCGGCGAGGCGTCCGCCGCGGTGCAGACCATCCGAGACATCGAGGTGCCTTCTTGGCGGACCGGTGGGAACTTCCCTGTCACTGAAACCCGCGCCGCTTGGCTCGCCACGATGGCCAAAGCCCAGGCCGAGGCGGGGGATGCGGCAGGCGCCAAGGCTTCATTCGCTATTGCAGCCGAAGATGCAAAAGCACTCCGCGACGCGCACCGCCGCAACGACACCCTTCGAGAGATAGCCGAATACCAGGCCCAGGCGGGCTTCGTCGCCGACGCGATCGAGACCGCTCGTGGCATTGAGGAGGAGGGATCGCAGGCGGGACCGCCTCGGCGGCCCCATCGTCTTCGCACCGCTCGTGACATTGAGGAGGAGGGATCGCAGGCGAGAGCCTTCAGCGCGATAGCGGTGGCGCAGGCCGAGGCGGGAGACGTCGCCGACGCGATCGAGACCGCTCGGGGGATCGAGGACGAGGAATCGCGGGCGCGTGCCTTCGACAACATCACCGTGGCGCAGGCCGAGGCGGGAGACATCGCCGCCGCCCGCCTCAGCGCCGGCGGGCGTTACTTCCCGCTGTCTCGGATCATCGAGATCCAGATTGCCAATGGAGACTTTCCGGGCGCGCGCCAATCCGCGCGTGAGATCGAGGATGCCCGCTATCGAGCCGCTGAACTGGTGGATATCGCCGGGGCCGAAGCCAAGGCGGGGCAGCTTGCCGGCGCGATCGCGGCCGCACGCGAGATCGAGGATGCCTTCTCCCGAGCCCGCGCCTTGAGCCAGATCGCCCAGGCCCAGGCCGCGGCCATGCGAGGAAGGCAATAGGGGGGGCGACAATGTCACCGACGCTGCAATTGCCGGTACGCAGTTTTCTTTCTCTGCTTTTCGCGGTCTTGCTTGGCGTTTCAGTTGCCGGCTGTGTCGTAATCCCCCTCGGTTTGCCGGACCCCGGGTGGGAAGACCGCTTGGCGGAGGACTTGGCCGCGGTCGAGGTCGGGCGGGCGACGAAAAGTGAAATCGTGGATCGCCTTGGCGAGCCAGAAACTCTACTCGACGAAGGTCCGTATAGTATCTATCTCGTACGGTCGGGTGGGGTCTTTATCTATGTTTTGTACACAGTGCCCGGCATTTACGGCTTTGACGTGGTCGGGCGCGTCCTGGTGGAGTCCGACGGCAAAGGCGTCGTCGAAAGACTCGTCGCCGAAGTGGATGCCGACAGCGGCAAAAGGCGCGTCGAAGTCCCGCCTATGAAGATCCAGGACTCAACAGGAATGAGCCCGGCACCCTTGCCAAAGAAAACATTGTTCCGGGTCGAATCAGGCTTCTGGACAGCGGCAGCGGGGTATGCCTCCGTAGCGGTATCGCGGGATGGTGCACTGATCGCCACGAGCTACGCGCGTGGCGAGGCCCTGATCGAAAACATCGAGACCGGCCAGCGGTCCCGGTTCAAGATTCAACAAGGGGGTGATTGGAATTGGGTCAATCCGCTCGCCTTCTCGACCGACGGCAAAAGGCTTTACGCTGTCGCTCGCACCGTCCGAATCCTGGGTGTACCGTCAGGCAAGCAGATCGGCCTGTTCAGCGGCCACGGCGACGAAAGCTTCTGGCGATATCGTGGAGCGACCGCGCTTGCCGTCGCGCCGGATGGAGCGAGCGTCGCGACTGGTGGCGCCGAAGGCGAGGTCAAGCTGTGGGACGCCGCCACCACGGACGAGAAGCTCGCGTTCAAGGCACACGACGACTGGGTGTCGTCCGTCGCCTTTTCGCCGGATGGAAGCCTGCTTGCGACGGCCAGCAAAGCCGACGGCTCTGTGCGCCTGTGGGATACGACGAACGGCTCGGAACACACGCGTATTCCGCGCAAGGGACCCGCCGATACCGTCGCGTTTTCGCCGAGCGGCGATCGCCTGGCGATCGCCTCGCCTCACCACGTCGAGGTGTGGCGTGTTGTTCCACGGCGACGGGCAGGGCAGGGCCGCCCTGAACCCGTTGTCGAAGGTCCCATTGAGATGTTCATTCCGCCCGTGGTCGATCCTGCTTTTTCCGAACCTACTTTTTTCGGAAAGCGTCCTGCCTATCGAGGATTGGCGGTGTCCTTTTCACCAGACAGTCGGATGCTCGCGGCGTGCTTCGGTGGCGCATCGATTTGGGACCTGGATACGTCCCGGCAGCTCTGGCGGATGGTCCCCGGAGGCCCATCGACCGATGACCGGCCTTCCGGCAGTGGCCGGATCTATGACTGCGCGTTTACCCCCGACGGCAGGTACCTGGCGACCGCCGGTGACGACGGAGTGCACCTGTGGGACCTTTCAAGCTTGGGAGAAAGTTTCGCCGGCTTGCGTGGGCACGAAACTGAATGAGCCGAGATCGTACTGGCGTGACAGTCTGCACCCCACCACGCGCTGCCAGAAGGCGCCAATGTATGGGCGAATCCAGCCCCGTAACGGTGTGAACCTTGCGCCATACACGCTTCAATGACTGGCGGACGACCGTGATCCGCGAGGCTGCTCTTCTGCAGGCGGGTCTTGGCATCTGGATGCTGCGAATCCAGGCACTTATGGCCATGTCACCACGGAAGGCCCCCGAATGCGAGAAAGCATAGACGCGCCGCTGGCGTGGCTGCCCGCTGGAGGTACCACGGAAGGCCCCCGAATGCGAGAAAGCATAGACNNGCGAGAAAGCATAGACCCCGGTTGCCGGGGTTGCCTGATGGCGGGTTTGTTTGTGGGACTGCCTATCGGTCTCTAGATCTGCCCCGAGTGAACCCGCTTCGGCGGGATCCAAATTCGCGCCGCTGCTCCTCCCAGGCGAGCGGAATCCCGCGCAGCAGCGTGGCCAGCTTGAGCCCCTTGGGCTGCCGGCCTTCGAGGATCGCCTGCGTGATGTCGGGCGCGAGCAGGGTCAGGGTCAGCATCCTGGCGACGTAGGAGTCGGTGATCTTCTCATGGGCGGCCAATTCGGACGCTGAGCGGAACTCCCCGCTGTCGATCGGCCAGCGCCAGTGATGGGCGCGCACGAGCGCGTGGAGTCTCAACATTGCGCCCATAGGACGGCCCTGGGGCCCGCGCATCGAGGTGGATCAGCGTCGCGTTCGCGGGGCGCCGGGCCGTGCGCCAGAGCCACTGGCGGAAGAAAAGGCTTGCCCTTGGCCGGGGCGGAGGCGACGCGGCCATTGCTCATTATCGGGGGCACCGACCCGGGCCGGATCCTGCTCCTGACCTTTGCTCGGCCGCGCCGTGGTCACCTGCGCCGAGGCGGACTGACGATTCTAATCGGGCGGTCAGAGACCACATGAAAGCCGTCGCTCTTGGCCAAAAAGCGTTTCCGTCGAACTCGCAAACGAAATTGCAAGGGGGCGCGAATAAACGCTCTGGAACCACCGCAGAAAAAACCGCTCACATCAAAGCCCAAGACTGCCAACATTGCCGCAAATCCATCACCTGCAGCCTGCGGCTCCAAGTCCATGACGCGCCATGTCATCGTGCCGGCTTGCCAGCAACGCGACCTGCCTGGCTCAGGCGGGACGCTACTGGCTCGCCCAGACGATCCGCGCCATCCAGGCAAGCTCGTCGCGTTCAATCGTGCGCGGGCGATACGGCTTGCTGAGCAAGGTCAGTTCAACTTCGTAGGCACTCTCCCGGACAAGGCGGCCCAGCATGACAGCGCCCTTCTGGGGCTTGATCACCATCCGATCACCGCGGCGCACATTGGTGGACGGCGAGACAACGATCGTGTCTTCGTCGCGATAGGTAGGCTCAAAAGCATCACCGCTGATCTCCAGGGCGAAGGCATTACTGTCGGATATCAGGGAAAACGGAGCCTCACTCCATCCCTTGGATGTGGGGCGGCCTTTAGCATCGAAATTCCCGCCTTCCGCCGCCTGGGCAAAATGAATAACAGGCAGGCGCCGGGTCACGGTCTCGCCCGCCGGCGTCGCGAATTCGACCATTGATTCGCCGGTAGCCGTCACGATCTTGGCAATGGTTTCGGTGCCGGGCCAGCGTTGCCCCCTTCTCGCGTGATCCGCTTGCTCTTGTTGAAGGTAGTCGGGTCAAGGCCTGCCCGCCGTGCGAGTCCCGAAGGCGACATGCCGTGCTTTTTCGCCAACCCGTCGATGGCTCGCCACATGTCGGCCTGTGTCAACACGCGCACAGGTTCCTTCTTACAGGTAGTGACATATCCGGCAAAGCGGAGCCCAAATCAGCAACGTCTCTAAGAATCTTCTCTGATTGGGGCCGGTGAGGTCGATCTACTCCTGGTTCCACGGACCGTTCCTGCGGGTCACTCGCCGCTCTCCGCGGTCGATGCGAAGACCGCCGCATCATGGACTCAGGAAGGCGAGGTATCTCAATCTGTCCATCTCGCGACCTTCGGGACGGCTGTCCCGGGGGGGCCGGGCTCGTAACGAGATCGCCTCGCCCTTCCGGGATCGTTGGGATCGAGGCGGCCCGCTGGCTGAGAATGCCTCGTCCGTCGGTGGTTTCTTGCCCGGCGGCCCGGCTTGGCGCCGCTCGCGCCGGCATGCCTGCAACGGGCAGGTCCTCCCCGTGGCGAGAACGCGCATGGGCTCGCAGATGACGGAGCGCCCTGTCGCCTAAGCCGCGTGCTGTCGCCCAGGCAAGTCCGANNAAATCGCCCAGGCAAGTCCGAGCGGCGTTCTACTGTGTTGGTGGGCTTCGCCGGCCGGTCAGGCGAACGCCACGACGAGCGCAATCACGACGATGACCACCGCGCCGCCCCACAGGACCCGCCTGTCTTGAAGGAAGTTCATGGACACCTCCCGTGTCGCAGCAGGAACCGCAAGGTACATGATGACACATAGTCGATCGCCGCCCAAGCAAACTCCGCCGCAAGGGCACGGTCCCCTCGGTCCCGGCCTTGCCTCACCTGATAACGCCAAGCGCCTTCCATCCCTTCTCGCTTAGCCGATAAAGCGGCGGCTGCCGCCTGAGCGCGTCCAGATAGCCGCGCTTGCGAAGCTCCCAGACCAGGAGCGGATCGTCGCCCTCCAGCACGACGCGCCAGTGCTCGTCGAAGCGGGCGAGTTGCTCAAGCTCGGGAACGCTCAGGTCGGACATGGTGACGCCCTTCCGGCTGTCGCTGACGTTCCGCCGGACCGCCCGCCCTTCGGTGCGAAAGAAAAGCTCCGCCGTCGCAGCGGAGCCAGTCCGGGGGGAAGTCTGTTTTCGCGGGGGACCGCCTACGTAGCGCGCTCGCCCCTGTCTCGCAGTGATCTGGTTCAATCCCGGTCGGAAAGACGCCCGAGCCCGGGCGGGCCAGGCTTGGACAAGTTGGATTGCCGTGCCTGCCAAATAGCGGCGGCGGTGGTCAGGAAGCTTCCGCACGTCTTCGATCGAAGAAAGCCCGGCCGGATAAGGAGCTGCCGAGCGGGGCTGGGAAAGGGCTGATGCTGCGTCCTACAGCCAATTCATCGTCCGCCGTTTCGCCTGTGCGGTCAAGGAAATGGCCGGACGGAGCGGGGGTTGAAGCCGGGTGCGGGCAGCGGTTCAACGCCACGCAAACCGCCGTGGTCCGGAGAAGGTACAGCCGGTGGTGTTGAGAGGGGGATAGCGCGAGGACCCCGGCCACGTGACTCCGCCTGCTGCGCGGGGCGTGGGTCAACGTATCCCCGATCATTCCGGGTGACTCGGCTGACAGGAGCGGCGTCCTGGCCTAGGCTCGGGCCCATGGCGAGCCAGGCGGGCGGAGTCACGCGCTTCCACGACGCGCCCGGCGGCCGGCGCGGCCTGGCGCTCATCGCCGTGCTCTGGGTGCTCGCGCTGCTCTCGCTGGTCGCGGCCAGCTTCACGCGCACGACGCGCACCGAGGTGAATCTCGCCCGCAACCTCATGGCGAGCGCCGAGGCCGAGGCGCTCGCCGACGCGGGCGCGTATCTGGCCATCCTCGCGCTCCTCGACCCGGACCCGGCCAAGCGCCCGCGCGCCGACGGCACGGCGTACCGGCTTGCCTTCGCCGGGGCGGAGATCACGGTCTCGGTGCAGGACGAAGCCGGCAGGATCGACCTCAACGCCGCGCCCGACGCGCTTGTCCAGGGGCTGCTCCTGTCCGCGGAGATCGAGGGGCCAAATGGGAAGCCGAGATCATCGCCAGGGAACGAGTTGACCGTGAGCATTCGCGATCGATGGCGCGTAAGCTTTTGAGCCACAATTTAAACCGTAAAGCGCTGTCGGATCTGCTCGAATCTCCTGATCGTGCGCGCGAGGTCGGGATCAAGAATCCTATCGTAGGCTGATTTGGCCATTTCCATGGCATGATCGAACATGCCCTGATCCGCTTCGTATCTCCAATAGGCGACGCCCGCCTCCAAATAGATTCGATAAAGGTTCTTATCGTCGGGGAAGCGTTCAATGCCCGCCACGGCAAGACTGGCCGCACTGCGGATCATGGCGGCCCGGTCCTCCTCAAGAATCCCCACGGCTCGTTTGGCGCGTTCGATGAGAAGCCGCACCTTGTAGCGCTGAACAGGACCATCGATGCGGAATTCGTTTTCGAACAACCTTATCTCGGTGCTCGCGTTTTCATAATCGCCAAGTGATATAAGATTCGTAATCAACCGGTGCCGCGGAACGCGCTGACGAGGCGCGAGTGAGATCATCTTGCGTAGTAAGACGTTTTGTTTCCCCTTGTCATAGATACGCGCAAGTCCTTTTTGTGGATCGCAGATATCATTCATGGAGGAAATTTCGATCCCATAGGACGGATTAAGATGGTCGATGGTGTGCTCCAGCAGTGTGTAGAACTCGTCCTCACCAGCGATCTTGTATCGCGCGACGATGCCAGCGATCACGCCGTGTCTAACCCGCCATGCAAAAATGCCCTGCCGTTCATTGATCGTCTCTTCTTCGATTATGCCGTCAAGATCGTCCAGATATCTCGCAACCTGCGACGCCTGTATGCCCACCGTTCGTAGAACTAATTGACGATGCACCCTAACGCCTGCGGCCTCCATGCCGGCAATTCGCTTGTAAACCTGTTGATAGTCGATGCCGAGTTCGGCGTACTCCCGAAGGATGATTTCGTCTAAGGACTCCGAGGCAAAAATGTTCTTCATACAGACAAACATGTCCGAACGGCAGCGCTCGGCGAGCCTCCGCTGCCGTTCCGCACGGCTAAATCCCAGAAAGCTGCGCTCGACCAGAGCCGCGACATCTGGGTTGATTTCAAGGATGTTTAGGAGCGAGTTGATCTCTTGGGCCGACAGCGCTGCAAGCTCATAAGCCTCACCTTCCGCGAAAATTGCCGGCGATTTCAGTCGCGGATTCCATTGAGGTTTACTTGAGACGAGAATGACTTTGAGCGCGCGCTTTTCGTTCCTGCAGATCGCATCGACTAGCGTGTTGACGCTGTAAAGATTTTCGTGAGCATCATCGATCAGCAAAACGCCCGTCTGCTTCCGCTTGCGCAATTCGTCGTCAATGAGTGCCCACGAGTCAGCGGGCAGCGCGAAATCCTTGACATGTTCCCAGCATTCGATTCCGCGATCGACAAGCTCGGTAAGCGCCTTTCGGACGCCGGTCGTTTTGCCGGAGCCGGCAGCGCCAAGGACGTAAGCGATTCTTTTGCCATTTTCATCAGCAAGCTGTGTTTCCAAGCGTTCAGCAAAATCCCGCTCAAGGTAGTGTCCAGAATCTTTCGCAC
>JABAHQ010010090.1_pt2 | contig 10170 bp, 7 predicted proteins | sample 7062091 | NCBI WGS metagenome assembly JABAHQ01 (sample SAMN14534359, study PRJNA622989) | marine sediment metagenome | biome: marine biome [ENVO:00000428]; feature: marine pelagic biome [ENVO:01000023]; material: deep marine sediment [ENVO:00002113] | place: India: Gulf of Kutch | collected... | reverse complement strand
GCCGCCGGTAGGCCGCGGCCCGTGCCCCGGCCGTGGTTTGACTTCACCGGGTGGCTGCCCCATCCTGACGTGATCTCGATGTGGCGGCACGGCGCCGCACGGCGTTCTTCGCGGCAGATCCGCGCGGCTCTGCAAAGGGGGAGCCCCGCGCCGCTGCCGCACTTCCATCTCCCGACCGCACAAAGACGAGCCCCATGCCCGCACGACGCCTGATCTGGTCCCTGGTCATCGCTTTTTTTGTCCTCACGTTCGTCGCATCCAATGCGGCGGAGTTGTTGGTGGACTACATCTGGCTCGATACGGTGGGTTTCGGCCAGGTCTTCACCACCACGCTGCTGGCCAAGCTGGCGCTGGGCGTAGCGGGGTTCGTGGTGGCGTTCGCGCTGTTGTGGGCCAACTTCGCGTTCGCGCTGCGCCAGGTGGGCGACCCGGCCCAGTTCCTGCCGGCGGAGGTTTCGGTGACACCGTTGGGGCAGCTGCTGACGGAGCGGCTGGCGCAGCGCACGGCAGCCGTCCTGAGCGCGGTGATCGCCGTGCTCTCGGCCATGGCGCTGGCCACCGGGTGGGAAACGCCGATGCTGTACCTGCACGGGCTGCCCTTCGGGGAGCGCGACCCCGTCTTCAACCAGGACGTGGCGTTCTACCTGTTCACCGTGCCCTTCCTGGATCAGGTGCAGTCCTACGTATGGTCCGTGGCCTTCTTCGCCCTGCTCGGCGTGGGGGCGGTGTACCTGCTGCGGATGCAGGGCGAGCGTGCCGAAGGGGAGAACGTGATTTCCCTGGGCAGCTTTTCCGCACCGGCCCGCCTGCACGTGGGGCTGGTGGGCGCGCTGCTGCTGGTGGTGATGGCGGTGGGCATCTACCTGGACCGCTTCGAGGAGATGCACCGCGCAGGCGGGCTGTTCACCGGGCCGGGATACGCGGAGATCAATGCCACGCTGCCGGTGCTGGCCTTGAAGAGCGTCACCGCGTTGGTCGCCGCCGGGGTCCTGGTCTTCGCCCTGGTGCGCGAGAACTTCCGGCTGCTGATCGGCATGGTCGGGTTGTTCATCGTGGTGTGGGTGGGCGGCAACGTCTACAGCTCGGTGCTGCAACGCTTCGTGGTCGCCCCCAACGAGCTGGAGAAGGAGCGCCCCTACCTCAAGCAGCACATCCTGGCCACCAACCGCGCCTTCGGGCTGGACAAGATCTCCGAGCGTGCGCTGGACGAGGACATCGATCTCACCGCGGCGGACATCTCGCGCAACCGCCCCACCATCAACAACATCCGCCTGTGGGATCACGAGCCGCTGCTGGACACGTTCGCGCAGATTCAGGAAATCCGCACCTACTACGAGTTCGTCTCGGTGGACAACGACCGCTACGTGATCGACGGCGAGCTGCGGCAGACCATGCTCTCCCCGCGGGAGCTGAACACGGCCTCGCTGCCCAGCCGCACCTGGGTCAACGAGCGGCTCACCTTCACCCACGGCTACGGGCTGACCGCGGGGCCGGTGAACCGGGTCAACGAGCAGGGCCTGCCCGTGCTGTTCGTGCAGGACCTGCCCCCGGAAGCCGTCCACGAGGAGCTGGCGATCACCCAGCCGGAGATCTACTTCGGCGAGGTGGTGGACGAGTACGTGTTCGTCAACACCGAGCAGCAGGAGTTCGATTACCCCGAAGGCGACACCAACATCTTCTCCACCTATGACGGCAAGGGCGGGGTGCAGCTCGACTCCGCGTGGAAGCGGCTGCTGTTCGCGTTCTACCTGCGCGACATGAAGCTGCTGCTGTCGGAGGACTTCACGGACGAAACGCGCATCCTGATGCACCGCAACGTCTTCCGCCGCGTGCGGGAGATCGCGCCGTTCTTCCACTTCGACCAGGATCCGTACCTGGTGATCCACGAGGGGCGGCTGGTGTGGATGTTCGATGCCTACACCGTCTCCGAGCGCTACCCCTACGCCGAGCAGGTCACGGGCGTGGGCAACTACATGCGCAACCCGGTCAAGGCCGTGGTGGACGCCAAGGACGGCAGCGTGCAGTTCTACGCCGCCGACCCGGACGAGCCCATCGCCGCGGCCTATGCGCGGATGTTCCCGGGCCTGGTGCGCCCCCTGAAGGAGATGCCCGCGGGCCTGCGCGCCCACATCCGGCACCCGCCGGGGTACTTCGACGTGCAGGCGTTCATGTACGCCACCTACCACATGCTCGACGTGAACACCTTCTACAACAAGGAGGACCAGTGGTCCATCCCGGTGGTGGGGCAGAAGCGCATGGAGCCCTACTTCACCGTGATGAAGCTGCCCGGCGAGGAGGAGGAGGAGTTCATCCTGATGCTGCCCTTCACCCCGCGCCTCAAGGACAACCTGGCGGCGTGGATGGTGGCCCGCAGCGACGGGGAGCACTACGGCGAGCTGGTGGTCTACACCTTCCCCAAGCAGAAGCTGATCTTCGGGCCCAAGCAGATGGTGGCGCGCATCAACCAGGACCCGGAGGTCTCCCAGCAGATCACGCTGTGGGACCAGAGCGGCTCCAACGTGATCCGCGGCACCCTGCTGGTGATCCCCATCGAGACCTCGCTGATCTACGTGCAGCCCCTCTACCTGCGGGCCGAGGAGGGCCGCATCCCGGAGCTGAAGCGGGTCATCGTGGGCTACCAGAACACCATCGCCATGGGCCTGGACCTGGAGGACGCGCTGGCGCAGATCTTCGGGGGAGACGGCGGACGCGCGCCGGCCGTGGCGGCACCCGCCGCGGGCGCGACGCCCTCCGCCCAGGCATCGGCCGCCCGCACCCAGCGCGCAGAGACCTTCGCCGGGCGCGCCCGCACGCAGTTCCGCGAGCTGAGCGAGGCTGCCGGCCAGAACGACTGGGAGCGCTTCGGACGCGCCCTGGACGCCCTGGGCCGCACGTTGGAGGAGATGGCACGCCAGCAGCGCTAGAGCGTCTTCGCGTTGCGTGCGCACCGCTTGTGCGAGGCGCTCACGCCGCCGCCAGGGCGGCGGTGATCTCGTCGGCGAGCAGGAAGCCCTGCACGGTCAGCACCAGCCGCCCGTCGGCGACCCGGGCCTGCCCCTGCTCCACCAGGCGCTCGGCCAGGGCCTGCCGGCGTGGCCCCCAGGCGCCCCCGTGGCGGGCCTGCCAGTCGGCGATGTGCAACCCCGTGTCGCGGCGCAGGGCGAGCATCAGCGCCTCGTCGGCACGTTGCGCGGGCGTGAGGCGCTCGCGATGCACGACGGGCAGCCGCCCTGCCTCCAGCTCCCGCAGCCAGGCCCGCAGGTGTCGCGCGTTGTGGCGGCGCTCCGGGCCAGCGTCCGGGCCCAGGTGGGAGTGGGCCCCGGGCCCCAACCCCAGGTAGCCCGCGCCGTCCCACACCAGCAGGTTCTGCCGCCCCTCCCGCCCCGGCCGGCAGAAGTTGGAGACCTCGTAGTGCCGATAGCCCGCGGCGGCGAGCCGCGCGGCGCCCTCCAGGTACTGTCGGGCCTGGGCGTCCACGTGGGTCTCCGCCCAGGCCACGATGCGCGGCGTGCGCGCGAAGCGGGTGCCCGGCTCGATGTCCAGCCCGTACAGCGAGACATGGGGCGGCGCCCAGGCCAGCAGCGCGGCCACGTCCGCGGCGAAGGCGGCCGCCGGCCGCTCCGGCGCCCCGAAGAGCAGGTCCGCGTTCCAGTTGCCCGGGCCGTGGGCGGCGATGGCGTCCAGCGCCGCGCGGCCCTCCCGGGCGGAGTGCCGCCGGCCCAGGGCGGCGAGGGTGGCGTCATCCAGGCTTTGCAGCCCCAGGCTGAGCCGGTTGATGCCCAGCGCCGTCAGCCCCGCCACGTAGTCCTGCGTGGTGTGCTCCGGGTTGAGCTCGAAGGCGACCTCGGCCTCCGCGGCGAAGGGAAAGTGCCGCGAGAGCGTCGCCAGCAGGCCCTCCACCTCCGCCAGGGGCAGGGTGGAGGGCGTGCCGCCGCCGATGTACACGGCCTGCAACGGCGGCGCGGCAGCGGCGGGCGCTGCGCCGGCAAGCTCGGCCCCGGCCAGCGCCGCCTCGCGCTCCAGCGCGGCGAGGTAGGGGCCATGCAGGCGCGCCACGTCGCCGTGCACGGCGAAGGCGCAGAAGGGGCAGATGTGCCCACAGAAGGGCACGTGGCAGTACAGGGCTTCGATCACCAGGGCACGCGGAGTCCGCAGGACACGCCGTCAAGGCAGGGCCGCGCCCGGCGCACCCCGCTCAGCGTGGCAGCACGTCGAACAGCGGCAATTGCATGAACCAGATATAGCCCAGGCACAGCAGCACCACCACCCGCAGCACCGTGGCCAGCGGCGTGCGCTCGGTGTAGATCGCCCAGCTCTTCAGCACCTGCCCCACCACCACGGCCCAGGCCGCGTACTGCGGCCCCAGGCCCGGCTTGCCGAAGGCGATGCTGAGCAGCGCCCCCCCGGCCAGCAGCACCGCCACCCGCATCGCGTCGGAGACGATCTCGGCCATGCCCTGTCCGGCGGCGGCTTTGGTGCCTTCGCCCCAGGCCGGTTGCGGGCGCTTGGCCTTGCGGGCCTGAAAGACCGTGTACACGAGCAGCAGCACGACGAACAGCAGGCCGTAGACGACGAGCGGAAATTTCATGGCGGGCTCCGGCACGGGGTTCGGGGCGCGTTCTCCTTGCTCTAGGTTAGCGCGGCGGCCATCGCAAATGCATCACGTCCCGGTCACGGCGGCGCAACGGATCGGGGTAGGGGCCGCGCTGCGGCCGCGCACCGGGCCGATCACGGGGCAGGCACCGGNNGGGCGGCCGCCGGGCGAGGGCACCACGAGCCCGGCTGAGCATATTTGTCTGTGGATAAGTATTTATTATGATTATTTTTCAAAATGGTTTCTGCATTGTTTCTGCATTGTTTCTGCCGAATCTTCAATAGGTCCCACGGAACTTATCGCACACGCGACCGTTTGCTTAGGCGAAATGGTTGTTCTCTGTGCGGCGATTTGGTGCGGCGCACGGTACTGGGGCGAGGCGCTGTCGGAGCAGTCCGCACGGCGGTCGCTGCCCCAACCGCACCGAGGGACTCGCGGCCGGCGGCTCGCGATCTGCCGGCGGTGTGGCGAGCCAAACGGAACTGCCACCGCGATTGCGGATCAACCACCCGACAGAAATGACGCGACGAGGACGATCTGCATGGATGAAAAGCAAGCTCAGGCTGCCGACCACACGCTGGGCCGCGTGCTTATCGTTGACGACAGCCGTTTCGCCGCACTGCTGGAGTCGAAACGGCTGGCGGAAGCCGGGTTGGAAGTGCATGTCGTCCATTCGGGCGCAGAGGCGATGGCCGCCATCACCGCGTTTTCCTATGAGCTGGCGCTGCTGGACTACAAGCTGCCGGGCACCGACGGGCTGAGCCTGTACCGCAGGATGCGCAGTCAGGGGTTCCAGGGTGATGCGATCCTCGTCACCGGTGCGGGCAGCGAAGAGCTCGCCGTCGCGGCGCTCAAGGACGGCATCAAGGACTACGTCCCCAAGACCGGGCAGTGGGTCGACCGCCTCGAACATGCCACGCTGGCTGCGCTGCGGGAACGGGAGATGCGCGCGGAACTGCGCAGGCGGGAAGGCGCGTTGCGGCAGAGCGAGTCCACGGCCAGGGTGCTGCTGGATGCCCTGCAATTGCCCACGCTCCTGGTGGACGAGGATGGGGAGATCATCTCCGCCAATGAAGCGGCCCGGGCAGAGCTGGCCCTCGGCCCGGAGGCCAATGCCTTCGATCATCTCCCCGCGTGCCCCGACCGCGCCACCCTCGCGAGCCTCTTCGCCGACTGCCGCCGGCATGGCCAAGGGCAGCGGCTCGAATACGACCACGCAGGCCGGCGCTTTGAGTTGCGGGTGCAGCCCGTGGTGGAGGAAGGCGGAGCGGTGCATCTCCTTGCCATGCACCTTGAGGACGTGACCGCGCGCTGGCAGGAGGCCAAGGCGCTGCGCCGCGCCAACACGAGCGCGGAGGAGGAGCTGGCGCGGCGCGCTGCGGAGCTCGCCCAGGCCAACGCCCGGCTGCGCCGCGAGGTGACGCAGCGGCGCCAGGAAGAGCAGCGCTTTCGCTCCCTCGTCGAAAGCTCGCTGCAAGGGGTGCTGGTGCATCGCGACCTCGCCCCGGTCTTTGCCAATCGCACCATGGCCACACTGGCCGGCTACGATTCCGTGCGCCACCTGCTGGAGCGCCCCACCCTGGCGGACCTGGTGCATCCGGAAGACCTGGAGCGAGTGCGGCGGCGCGCGGCCCGCTGGTCCCGCCGGGGCGGTGATCATGTGCTGCGCAGCGTGGTCAACGCGTGGAGCATTGACGGCGACCGGCGCATGTTGGAGACGTTCAGCCGTCCCATCCCCTGGGATCACGAGGGTGCGGCGATCCTGACCACCGTCATCGACATCACCGAGCGCACGGCCCTCGAAGAGCAATTGCGCCACTCGCAAAAGCTGGAGGCCGTCGGCCGGCTTGCCGGCGGAATCGCCCACGACTTCAACAACCTCCTCCAGATCGTGCAGGGATTCACGGAAATGGCGCAGTCGGCAACCGCCGAGCCGCACAAGCTGCGCAGGTACCTGGAACGCATCGAAAAGGCGACCGGCGACGGCGGCCGCCTGGTGCACCGCCTGCTGACGTTCAGCCGCAAGAGCGTCCTGCGCAAGGGACGGGTGGATCTGAATGGGCTCATTTCCAGCGCAACGCAGTTTCTGGAGCGCCTGATGCTGGGCAAGGCGGATCTGACCCTGGATCTGCGGCCGGACTGTGGGATGGTGGAAGCCGATTCCGGCCAACTCGATCAGGTGATCGTCAACCTGTGCGTCAACGCCAGGGATGCCATGCCGGCGCAGGGCGGCACGATCACCCTGGCGACCTCCCGGTTCGTCGCCGACGCGGCATTTTGTCGGGCACGCCNNGCATCTTCGAGCCGTTCTACACCACCAAGGGCGTCGGCGAGGGCACGGGGCTCGGGTTGTCCATCGTGTACGGGATCGTCGAGCAGCACAGTGGCCACATCGAGGTGCAAAGCGCGCCGGACGAGGGCACGACCTTCACCGTCTATCTGCCGGCGCTCAATGACGCGCGCATCGCTTCACCCCCGCAAGCCGTCGGCCAGCAGGTCTGTGGACGGGGCGAGACGCTCCTGCTCGTCGAGGACGATGACGTGGTGCGCGATGTGCTGTGCAACATGCTGGCAAGCGGCGGTTATCACGTGCTGACCGCCCGCGACGGACTGGAGGGCATCGCTGCCTTTTCGACCCACCAGAGGCAAGTGGACCTGGTCGTGCTGGATATGATCATGCCCGGGCTGGACGGCGGCCAGGTGCTGCGTCGCATTCGCACGCTGGACCGGCAGGTGCCCGTCCTGCTCAGCACCGGCTACACGTCGGAAGCGACCGGCCCGGAGCTTGACCATGCGCAGCCCGTGGAGGTCATCGAAAAGCCCTACACCAGCGAGACCCTCCATCATCGCGTGCGCGAGATGCTGGACCGCGCCGCCGCCCAACACGCACCTTCCCCCGCGCAAGGATAGAGCCCAACCGGCTGGCCCGGCCGCGCCCCGCTCACCCCGCATTGCAGCGACGAGCGGGTCGCGGCGGCGTGCCATGGGGGTGCGCCGTCGCACACGCAACGCCCACCCGTCACGGCGAGCATACCGGCCCCGCCCCGCGTCCGCCGCCCCGGTGGGCCGCGGGGCGGGGCTCGTTCGTGGCCGCCCGCGCGCGGGCACGGACCACCCCGCCCTCAGCGCACACCCTCCATGCGCCGCAGCAGGTCGCCGCGATAGCGCGCCAGCAGCGCCAGCACGTGGGGCGCGGGGGGCTCGCCCTTGTGGCAGCGGCCGCACACGGCGCGGCTCGCCGCGGTCACGGCGGCCGCATGCCCCGCGGCACCGGTGCCGGGCGCGGCGTGGGAGCGGTGGCAGTCCATGCAGCGGATGCCGACCTGGTCCAGGTGCGCCTTGATGCCGTGGAAGCGCTCCGGGTCACCGGGCACGGTCGGCTCGGGGTGACATTGGGTGCACGAGCGGTCCGCGATGGGAAACACGAGGCGCTCGGGCTCGCCGTAGTCGTCCACGGCATAGCGCAGGGTGTTCCAGGCGCTCTCGCCCAGCACCGCCGCCCGTGCGCGCCAACCCTGGCCCCGGTGACAGGCCGTGCAGCCGGCATGGGGCAGCCGGGTCTGCTGCAGGTGCACCGCGGTCAGGTCCAGGTGCGGCGTGGCCCGCGCGATGCGCAGCTTGGCCGCGTGCAGCGGCGTGCCGTCCGGCAGGTGGCAGGCATTGCAGAACGCCGGGTCCGCCTCCAGCCGATCCACCACCCACAGGCCACCCCCAGGCCAATGGGGGCCGCGACCAGCACTGCGAGCAGCCCGCCCAACAGCAGACCAGCGCGGCGAGGACGGACAGGCATGGGCGATGGAGCCGGGAGGGGCGCACCGCAGGCGGGCGCCGGGTAGCCTCGCTGCAGCCACGGATGGCGCCGGAGGGCGAAGGGACACCGCGTTGACGCTCTACCCGCAAATCCATACCATTGATCCCGAGCAAGCCCAAGCACTGCCGCAGCCTCCCCACCCCCAGAGGCGCCCATGCCGGATCCGGATACCACCCGCCAGGTGATGACCCTCGACGGGGTCGAGCTGCAGTTGGCGCACGCGGACGTGTTCGACGTGCACTGGGTGGGGCAGGAGGAGCTGGTCAAGCAGCTGCGCGCCGCGTGGCTGGTGGTGGACGAGCGGGACCTGCCCCTGCACCCGCGGCTGGTGGGCAAGCCGGGGGTGGGCAAGACCTCCCTGGCCTATGCCACGGCGCGGCGCCTGGGCCGGGAGGTGTACCTGTTCCAGGCCACCATGGACACCCGGCCCGAGGACCTCATCGTCACGCCGGTGATCGCGGACAACCAGCGCATCAAGTACGTGGCCAGCCCCCTGGTCACCGCCATGCTGCGCGGCGGGGTGTGCATCCTGGACGAGGGCAACCGCATGGGCGAGAAGTGCTGGGCCTCCCTGGCGCCCCTGCTGGACGCGCGGCGCTACGTGGAGTCCATCGTGGCCGGGATCAAGATCAAGGCGCACCCGGACTTCCGCTTCTGCGCGACCATGAACGAGGACGCCTCCACCTTCGAGATTCCCGAGTACATCCAGTCGCGCATCCAGCCGCAGATCCTCGTGGACTTCCCCGAGGCGGAGGAGGAGTTCCGCATCCTGAAGGACAACCTGCCCTTCTCCGACGACGCGGTGCTGCGCTACGTGGTGGACTTCCTGCAGCGCGCCCACCGCAACGGCGAGCGCTACACCGTGCGCGACGGCATCAACGTGGCCCGCTACGCGCTGAAGCTGATCCACGGCGAGGCGACGCACCCGCTGGAGGCCTTTCGCACCTCCCTGCGCATGGTGCTCGGCGCCGATGCCCTGGGCGATGCCGGCTAGCACCACCCTTGTGCCCAAAGGGTGGCTGGGAACCCTGCCGCGCGAATGGTGACGCGCGGTGCGCACATCCGGTTCTCGCGCGCGACGCGGGGCGACGAGGGCCACGGGCACGGCGTTGCCATGGGGCGCGTGATGCTTCTGTGATTCATCATGCAGAGTTGCGCGCTACCGTACCTTACCTTGCACGGGGATCCCCCCCTGGGGAACCCCGGGGCCAAACCACCGCTGCCCCGGCCAAGGGGCAACAGACCGCCCACGCGCCCAAACCGTCGAGGATCGTCGCACATGGAAGTACAGACCACGCCGCAGACCGCCGCTCACACCCCGGACAACCGCTTTGAGGCGGCGCTGCGCCGCCACGGGGCGGGCAGCCTGGCCCGGGAGCGCATCACGACCCTGCAGATCAACGTGGGCAAGCTGTGCAACCAGGCCTGCAAGCACTGCCACGTGGAGGCCGGCCCCAAGCGCACCGAGATCATGCCCGCGGAGGTCGTGCGGCGCCTCATCGCCCTGGCCGGCCACCCGGACATCCACACGGTGGACCTGACCGGCGGTGCACCGGAGATGAACCCGCACTTCCGGGAGTTGGTGGAGGCCGTGGCCCGGCTGGGCAAGCAGGTCATCGTGCGCTGCAACCTGACCATCCTCGGCGAGCCGGGCTACGGGTGGCTGCCGTCGTTCTACGCCGCCCACGGCGTGCACCTCGTGTGCAGCATGCCCTGCTACACTCCGGAGAACGTCAATCAGCAGCGCGGCAACGGCGTGTTCGAG
>JABAHQ010007859.1_pt3 | contig 10170 bp, 14 predicted proteins | sample 7062091 | NCBI WGS metagenome assembly JABAHQ01 (sample SAMN14534359, study PRJNA622989) | marine sediment metagenome | biome: marine biome [ENVO:00000428]; feature: marine pelagic biome [ENVO:01000023]; material: deep marine sediment [ENVO:00002113] | place: India: Gulf of Kutch | collected... | reverse complement strand
AGGCTTGGGGGTGCTGGAACGCGTCTTGAGGGAGGAGCAACCGGAGATGGTCCTCGTTCAGGGGGATACCACTACGACTTTCGTCGCCGCTCTTGCTGCTTACTATTTAAAGATCAAGATCGGCCATGTCGAGGCAGGGCTGCGGACTCACGATAAATTCTCTCCCTTTCCCGAGGAGGCCAACCGCAAGTTGTGTGACGCTCTCTCCGACCTCCTCTTTGCCCCTACCGAAGTGGCGCGGAAGAATCTCCTCCGTGAGGGAATCCCCGAAGAGAAGGTCTTCGTCACCGGCAATACCGTAATCGACGCCCTCCTGTGGACAGCCCAAAGGCAAGAAAAGCTTGAGGTTCAGGACCGATTCCAGGGAAAATTCGCCTCGGACTATGGGCTCAAGCTCGAGGGGAAAAGGCTGATCCTGGTGACCGGCCATCGGCGGGAGTCGTTTGAGAGATTCGAGGAGATCTGCCATGGCCTGGGAATGATCGCTGAGCAGAATCAGGATGTGGAAATAGTCTATCCCGTTCACCTCAATCCGAGGGTCCAAGCCCCGGTCCGCCGGATCCTGGGCCACGCAGCGCGGGTCCATCTAATCGAGCCCCAGGATTATGCGTCCTTCGTCTGGTTGATGTCGCAGGCATACCTCATCCTGACCGACTCCGGGGGGATTCAGGAGGAGGCCCCGGCATTGGGCAAGCCGGTCCTGGTGATGCGGGAGAGGACCGAGCGGCCGGAGGCAGTTTCCGCGGGGACGGCCAGGCTGGTCGGAGTGGAGCGCGACTCGATCTTTAAAGAAGCGCAGGTGTTGCTCGATAATCCCGGCGAATATGAGCAGATGGCCCGCGCGGTCAATCCCTACGGCGACGGCCAGGCCGCCGAACGGATTGTGGAGATAATCTCCAAACCTAATCCTCGCTCTTCTCCAGCCTCCTGATCAGCTCGCGCACCTCCTGGGCCCTGGACTTATCCATCACCAGCAATGCCTCATCCATCTCCACTATAACCACATCCTCTAAGCCGATGGTGGCGATCAGCTTATCGCTATCCCCATAGATGGTGCAGTTTTTCGTATCTATGCCCAGATGCTCGGCCTGAACGATGTTTCCCTCCTCATCCGGTTCGAACATGCCGTCTAGGGCGGACCAGTCGCCGATGTCGCTCCAGCCGATGTCCGCCGGGATGACCAAGACATCGGAGGACCGCTCCAGCACCCCATAATCGATGGAGATGCTCTCCTGGGCCTCATAAACTTTGGTTATTATCCCATTCAAATTGGGGGATCCCAGATGGGCCTTGATCTCTTCCAATCCCTGGTGGAGCCTCGGCATATACCTTTTAATTTCGCCCAAGATCGTACTCACCCGCCAGACAAACATCCCGCTGTTCCAGAAGTACTCCCCGCTCTCCAGAAACCGCTCGGCCGTAGCTTGATCCGGCTTCTCGGTGAACCTTCTGACCCTGTGAATTTCGACCTCTTCGTCCTCAGCAACCGTCTCCCCGCGTCGGATGTAGCCGTAGCCGGTGGCCGGACAGGTCGGAATAATCCCCAAGGTCACAAGCTGATTCCCATCTTGGGCTGCCTCGATGGCCCTTCTGAGCAGCGCTTGGAATCTCTCCCTCTTCTTTATCAGGTGATCGGCGGGGAGGACGACCATGACGCCTTGGGGATCCTCTGCTTCCAGCATGACCGCGGCCAGCCCCACGCAGGGGGCGGTGTTACGGCCCATGGGCTCCACGATCACGTTTCCCTTGGGAGTATCTAGTTGCTCCACTACCAACTCCCTAAATTCTCTAGGGGTGACTACATAGATATTTCNNAAATTCTCTAGGGGTGACTACATAGACATTTCCTGCCGGGATCAGCGGGTCGATCCGGGAGATTGTCTCCTGGAGCAAGGTCTGCTCGCCACTCAGCCTGAGAAACTGCTTGGGCTTCTTTCGGGTGCTCAACGGCCAGAGCCGCTGGCCCCGCCCGCCGGCCATGATCAGAGCGAAATTCATAAAAACCCTCCGCTGGATACCCCCCAGCTTGCTGGGGGGAGGAAAGGGGAGATTTCGTTTGGATTCCCAAGTATCGCAGACTTGTCCTGGCTGGGGAGGTGGCCCAAAGTTTGAAAGAGATCTTCTTGGGGATCGCCGAGCGCCACGAATTGGAGATAGATACGCTGAAGATTATGCCCGATCATGTCCATCTGTTGCTGGCTGCGCCGCCAGAGTGCAGTCCCAGTCGGGTGGTGCAGATCCTCAAGGGTGTCTCGGCTCGGGAGCTGTTCCGCCGCCATCCCAGGCTGAGGGAGCACTATCTTCTCCATCTTCTGCGTCTCCTCTCTCCTGTCGGTGCCCTAGCATGACACAACCGCGCAGGGTTGGCCAACATGGCGCATCAATCTGGCCCGAGAAGTTCGGCACGAGGCAAAGGCTAACAGGATAGGGCGGCCCGGCTGCCGAGAGGAGCAGTATTTGCTCGGGCCGTATTGGGATAAGCTCCCGTTACCCGGCGGCAAGTTCACTTGAAGGCTTTGTTGGCTAATACGGCGCGCCTTCGTTGTATTAGCCAACCTACCGTGATGTAAATCTGGACAAGGCTGATGCTCGTTTGAAAAAGTTCTCGATGGAGCGGACGGCGATGGCGATCAGCGTCGACCGGTGGTGCCGCACCCTGCCGGACTTCCGGCGACGGTATGACCGTATGGATAAAAAATTGCGAATTTGAGTGCCGGTGGACTCGTTGGAGCCGATGAACGGCCCGGAAGCCTTGAGGCAGGTGATCCGCGTCCTTAACTTCTCCCGGGTGCCGGAGAATAATGGCCCCGAAGGGAGGTAGGCGATGATGGTTACCCTATGCTCCCTCCCCGTCACCGACCTTGGCTGACGGTCAACGCCTCGCCAGTTGGGTGGTGACCCCACTGGGCCGGTTCAGGGGACGGCGACCTGACGGGCCTACGGACCGGGGACCTCCGAAGGGGCGTTCGCCACTTCCACCCAGGAGGGTTCGGAGAAAGCGAAGTGGTGCGGGTGATCTTTGGAAATCTTCATCCAGCAGATCCTGCCTGTGATGGCGGAGTTAGGCCGGAGTTATGACAGTTATCTGAGGAGGTTGCTCGCGGGCCCCTTCTGCTAACGAGAAGGGGCCCGAATTTTTTTATCCCTTACATTGGCGAGTGGAGCTCTGCGCAGAGATCCCGCTGCCTCCGAGAAGGACCTGCGCCCGGGAAAGGACTTGAGCACCCAGTCGGTCGGATGAACTCCCAAACCGAGCAGTTTAGTGACAGGGCATAGGTAACTGTTACCATGTTTAAAGAAGGGAAAGCGCTATGGACTGGATCGATAGGTTCGGGGATGAGCGGCTGAGGGATAAGGCTTCAAGGCAAGGGCAACTGAGAGGCGCATTAGACCGTGCTCTGGAAGGGATTTATCACCTGCTGGAGAATTTGGGCAGAGAATACAAACTACAGGCCGTCCTGACCGACACAGGGGAGAATCTGATCCGGATGAGGGTCAAGTATAAGGACAGAGAGGAGCGGGACCGGATCTGGGACGAGGCCGCCCGAATCATCCTTAATGTGAGGGAGGAACAAGAAGTTGATATTCTGTGCGGTATCTATAAATTGCGCTCTTGAANNTTGCTCGGCCTGGATTTAGTTCCTGATCGTCAGGCTGACCCCATATAAAACGTCCGCTCCCCCAACCCCTTGGAGCCAGGTGATCGGCGACCCAGAGCATGAGGGAGGCCCCGATGAAGGAGAGGATAGCCAAGACAGCAGCGCGAAATCAAGATTGTGGAAAGAGTCGCTCTACCCTACCCGTTTTACCACCAGTCTCGTTCGCTCCAGCCGGCATACCTCCACTTGGGTGCCGGAAGGGATGGGCCCCTCATTGCTGACTGCCTTCCACAGCTCGCCCCGGAGCTTGATGTATCCTTGCGGATTGAGCGTTTCCGTGGCCAGGCCCCGCTCCCCGATCAAGCTCTCCATTCCTGAATAGATCGGCTGTCTCACCGATCGGCGCACCAGGGGATAGACGATGATGAATTTAAGAAACTTGCCCACTGGAATGGCAATGGCAATCCAGAGCGGGACATGGATGAACCGGGAGATCACAACTAAGAGGATGATTATCGCCAGAAGCTCGCCCAGCTCGAGTAGAATGTAGGCTCTCGTGCCGCTCTTTTTGCGCTGCATCTTTCCTCCCTCTCCAATCTTGCGCTGAATTCTCCTCAGGTGCAAGCACGAGAAAGGAGCCCCTGGAGCGCAGCGTACCGGGGCCAACCGGGCTGAGAGGATGGCTACGTGACTTAAACAGGGGGGAAAACCTTCCCCGGATTCATTATATTCTTCGGATCGACCAGCTCTTTTATTGCTTTCATCTGCTCCAGCGTCGTTTTGTTGTGCTCAAGGCACATATAATTTCTTTTTGCCATCCCGATACCATGTTCCCCGCTAAGAGTCCCTCCTAGGCTGATCGCCGTTTTGAATATTTCTTCGATAGCCTTGTTAGCAGCGTTTACCTCAGCTTCATCGCGATCATCTATAAGTATCTGGGGGTGAAGCAAACCTCTGCCGGCATGTCCATAGGTCCCGATGATGACCTCATACTCCGTTGAGATGCGCTGTATCTCTTTAACCATCTTGGGAAGATACTTTATGGGGACTGCGACATCCTCCAAGAGGGGGATGGGCTTAATCGAAGCCAAAGCGGGGTAAGCAGCATCCCTGGCTCGCATTACTCCAGCTCTTTCAGAAGGGGTCGCCGCATATTGGACCAATGTCGCTCCTTCGTTCTTCCCAATCTTGACCAGGGTCTCAATGCCGCTTCGGATTTCGCCCTCGGTCATGCCGTCGATCTCGGCAAGCNNCGGATATAGCCCCTCGCGAATTATTCTGCTGATCATCCGGGCAGCATCCTCCAGTTGCTGGAAGCCGATCAGCGCCGTTGCAATCTCCTTCGGTTTGGGAATGAACCCCACTATGGCCTCGGTGACCACACCGAGAGTCCCCTCGCTCCCCACGTAGAGGTTTTTCAGGTCATATCCGCTGACCGAATTGACCGCTTTGCCGCCTAACTCAAGAGTCTCCCCACAGGGCAGAGCTACTTGCAAGCCGCGGACGTAGTTGCCGGTAACCCCATACTTCATGGAGTATTTACCGCTCGCATTGGTGGCGATGACTCCTCCCAGGGTAGCGATGGCCGCCGATGAGGGAAGGGGTGGGAACCAAAAACCCTCCTTCTCCAGCTCGCTCGCCAGTCGGTTGACCCTAACGCCCGCCTCAACTCTGGCGCACAGATTGTCGAAGTCCAGCTCCAGAATTTTGTTTAATCTTATCGTATCGATGAGGAGCGCCTGTTCGTCCTGCGGGACTGCGGCCCCGGCCAATCCGCTGCCCCCACCTCTGGGGATTACTGGCCGACGGTGTTCCTGAGCCACCTCCAATACCCCCAGGATCTCCTGGTGAGATTCGGGTTGGACTATCACCGCCGGGGTCTTGGCAAAGGTGAAGGCATCCGCTCCGTAGACCACTCTCTCCTGGAGGCTTGTGCTGACCTTTTTCTTGCCCAGTATCTGTGCTAATCGATCCTCTAGGCCCATTTACGCTCTCCCAGGAATTTCCCGCTTCACACCCTTCCGCAATGCCGCCCGGAGTATGACCAGGGGATGTTCTACTGCCCTACCATGTAGCTTCGCCCCCTGCTCAATCTGTAGCTTGCACGCCCCACAATCTGTTGAGACTCGGTCGACTGTGAATTCCTCGATCTTCCGAAATAGCCCGCTCCCGATTCGCAAGCTCAGCTCAAACTTCTCCCGGGAGAGTCCGTAAGTCCCGCCCAGACCGCAGCAGCCGGCATCCATATCCTCTATCCGGAGCCCGGGGATCCTCTGCAGGAGCTGAATGCTCGACCCGCTGCTCTGCTGAGCCACCTTCAAATGGCAGGGCTCATGGTAGAAAACCCCCTGCGGTAAATCGGCTAAATCGATCTGCAAATAGTTTTCTTGAAAAACTCTTAGGAGGTATTCCGATACGTAATAGGTATGGCGGGCAACCTCATCCACGCCTTCCAAGTCGAAGAAATTTCCGTATTCTTCCCTTAAGGCCAAGTTGCCGCTGGGACAGGTGGTGACGATATCATACCCTTTTCTAACCCAGGGCAGTAGGTGCTCGATGTTGAACCGGGCATGCTTTTTCGCATGATCGATCATGCCCTTGTTCAGTGCGGCGATATTACAGCATCTCTGCTCTGGAACAGCGACCTGGAAGCCGAGGAACTGAAAGGTCTCGACAAATGCTTCGCCTATCGCGGGCTCAGTGTAGATCACATNNAGGCTATCTTCCCCCGCTCAGCCTTGCCCACCCTGCCATTCTTGCTACAACTTTTGAACCATCTCAAGAAGGGCCGATTGCCTAATGGCGGGAGAATCCTTCGGGAGTCTATGCCGGTGATCATCTCCATCGTTAGGCGAAGGATCTTCCCCCTCAAGAGTCTATTTATGGTGGGAATCCTGCTTGCCGCCCTCGCCAGGGATTCATAATTGGCTATTGCTTGCTGATGAATGGAGGGGGCTTTCCGTTCGCCGACACCGTGCTTTGACCATATGAGCAAATCAGCAACGGCAATCCCCACAGGGCATGATAGCTGGCAACGTTTGCACCCGATGCAGAGGTCCAGATTATCTCCGAATTCTTGCTCATCAACATGTTCTGGGGGCAGATGGCCGTAAACCAGAGCTTTCAGAATGCTAATATGTCCTCGAGGAGAGCTTGATTCCCGCTTCAATTGCGCAAAGACGGGGCACTCCGGGACACAGAAGCCGCACCTGGTGCACCTCCTAATCTGATCTTCCCATGGTAGATAGCTCATGGATGTCCTCAGGCTTGATCAGGCTGCTCGCCTCCTTGTCCAGAATTACGGTAACCGCCGGGTGCAACTGCAGGACAGAGGCGGGAGCCTTCTCCGTCACCGGTCCTCGCAAAGCTTGCTTGGCAGCTGGGGCTTTCTCCTGGCCCGAGGCCAAAAGCAGTATCCTTTTCGCCCGCATTATCGTTCTGATTCCCATAGTGATAGCCTGGGTGGGAATCTCACCGGGATCTCTGAAATTTCTGGACTCCCTCCTTCTTGTTTCAGCGGATAGATTCACCAATCTTGTTTTCGACCCCCAATTCGAGCCGGGCTCGTTGAAGCCGATGTGGCCGTTCAAGCCTATCCCCAGCACTTGAAGGTCTATCCCTCCATGTCGTCGGATCTCTTCTTCATATTGTCTGCATTCCCCCTCTGTGTCCGGGGCAATCCCATCGAGGATATGGATGTTCTCCTCCCGGATGTCGACCTGATCGAACAGATTTTCCCTCATATATTGGTAAAAGCTTCCCGGATGGTCCGAGGAGAGCCCGCGATATTCGTCCAGGTTGAAGGTGACCACTTTGGAAAAACTGATTAACCCATGACTGCAGAGCTTGATCAATTGTCCGTACATCCCAATTGGAGTATTTCCCGTTGGCAGGCCGAGGACTGAGTCTTGCTTGGCCAATATCTGGCGGGCCACCGTGCGGGCCGCTGCTTGGCTCATCTCCCCGTAGTTATCCGTAACGATTATTCTCATTTTGGTCGTAGGCTATTTCACCGCCGATAATCGTGTAATGGATGGTTAAATCCTCGTCGAAGATGACGATGTCGGCGTCCTTCCCTTCTTCGATGCTCCCTTTACGCTCATCTATCCCTAAAAGTGTGGCTGGGTTTAGACTTGCTGCTCTCACCGCCCCGGGAAGGGAGGTGGCCGTGAACTCCATGAAGTTCTTTACCGCCCGATTCATGGTCAGGGTGCTCCCAGCGAGGGTCCCATCGTTCAGGCGGGCTATTCCATCCTGGACGTAGATCTTCAGGCCGCCTAACCCGTACTCCCCATCCTCCAGGCCGGTAGCGCTGATGCTATCGGTGACTAGACAGATTTTTTCAATTCCCTTAGCCTTGAGAAGCAATTTTATCACTGCCGGATGGACGTGGATACCATCGGCGATCAGCTCCACTATCGCCTCCGACTCCAAGGCGGCGCCGACCGCCCCTGGCTCCCGATGGTGAAATCCGCGCATCGCGTTGAACACGTGAGTGAAGAGGGCCACGCCCCGTTCTAAGGCCTGGAGTGTCTCCTCGAAGGTAGCATCGGAATGTCCCAGCGAAGGAACGGCCCCGATCCCCTTGATCCGGGCGATCAGCGCCTCCGCCCCGGGGAGCTCCGGTGCCAGGGTGACTATCTTGATGAAGCCTTCGTATCCTTTCACGAGCTCATTGAACTCCTCTACAGAGGGATCAACGATGTAGCACGCGTTGTGGGCTCCCTTCCGTTTCTCGGAGATGAACGGCCCTTCTATGTGCACCCCCAGCACAGCTCGCCCCACGGCCTTCCCGACTTTGCCGATGGTCTCCCTTATCTTTTCAGGCGTGGCGGTCACTGTAGTCGGTAGGAGAGCCGTAGTACCGTGGGAGGCGTGAAAGGATAGAATTTTTCCGATCTCCTCTGGAGAGGCATCCATGAAGTTGTAACCCCCACCGCCGTTTACCTGGAGATCGATAAACCCCGGGGAGGCGTAAAGCCCTTGAGCATTGATAATCCTTGATCCAGTTGAGAGCCTCTCCCTTTGTCCCCTCCCGGCTCCCGCGATAATGCCCCTTTCTATCAGTAAATCGCCCCCTTCAATCCTCTCGCTTCGCACCAAACGGGCATTCGCGATCAAGAGTCTCTGCTCCTCATCCCGCCTACCTTCCCTTGAAACTGGCATAAAGTCTCACTTGCCTTTCCGGGGCAAGGCGTCCGGCCCCGTGGCACGGGACCCGTTGCTAGGCAGTGATTTCACCAACTTTTAATCCTTTTCCGATATTGCTTGAATATTCCTTCGTTTTGCTCCATGCCTCGGTCGAGGTTCCCGCTCCAGAGCACCGGCGGCTCAAGGGATTGGTTAACCAGATTGCAGGCGGCCTGAACCATCACGGCATTCAAGAGGTATGCTCCTGTAATGGTAGACGTAGGGCCCAACCTTTGATCGAGTCGGGGCAACTTGAGGACAGCATCCCCCTGTTTGCCGCAGTTGTCCAAGACTACATCTGCAATTTCGAACAACTTTTTCCTGCTGGAATGCCGGGAGGTAGTGCTTCGGGAGTAAGCGACCGAGGTTAAGCCGATGACCTTATGGCCCCTTTTTCGGGCCTCCAGGGCCATCTCAATTGGAACGGCGTTCCGTCCCGAATTGGAGATGATGATGAAGATATCCTGGGGAGAGGGATCGACATAATTGATCAAGACCGCGGCATACCCCTCCAGCCGCTCCAGATAGCTGCTCTTCTCCATCTGCAGGGAGCCGGCCAGGGAGGGATCGTAAATCAAGCTGACCGGGGCGAGGGTGCCGGCCCGCAGGGAGATCTCCCGGGCTAAGATATGGGAATGCCCTGTCCCAAAGGCATGAACTAAGCCGTCCTTTGCGATGCAGTCGCTTACCAGTCGGGCCGCTTTGAGGATATTTTCTCCTTGGGTCGCTCTGATCTCTTCGAGTAGCTTCTCCACTTCGTCAAAGTATGCTGTATAACTATATTTGGACATCTACATCCCTCCTAGGCTGGTTAAATAATGTTTGTAGCTATAATTTAGCTATTCACCTCAGCATATGCGATCTTGCCCGCTACTATTACCGCAAAGATGTTGAATTGCTCGTCAAATATCGCTATATCAGCGTCTTTGCCTCGTTCTAAGCTCCCTTTTCTGTTAGCAATTTCCANNTTCCCAATATTCTGGCAGGATTCAAACTGGCCATCCTTATCGCCGTTGGCAAACCTATTCCCGCAAACTCGATCATGTTCTTAACCGCTCTATTCATGGTTAGAGTGCTGCCAGCAAATGCACCCGTCTTAGATCTTGCAATCCCCTCCTTGACGAGAACCGGCACATTGCCCAAGCGGTATTCCCCATCGTCCATTCCTGCTGCGCTGATCGCATCGGTTACAAGAACTATGCTATCTAGTTCTTTCACCTTGGTGAGCAGTCTCACCGCAGCAGGATGGATATGTATGCCATCAACGATTAATTCCATGGTTACCCCATCGCTATCCAAGGCTGCCCCCACTGCCCCCGGCTCACGATGATGTAGCCTCCTCATGGCATTAAAGATATGGGTGAAGTGGTTCACTCCGTTG
>JABAHQ010027774.1_pt1 | contig 10173 bp, 12 predicted proteins | sample 7062091 | NCBI WGS metagenome assembly JABAHQ01 (sample SAMN14534359, study PRJNA622989) | marine sediment metagenome | biome: marine biome [ENVO:00000428]; feature: marine pelagic biome [ENVO:01000023]; material: deep marine sediment [ENVO:00002113] | place: India: Gulf of Kutch | collected... | reverse complement strand
CTCGCGCTGACCGGAAGCCGCCCTGGGGGAAGCACCACCAAGGCCCAGCTGCCGGCCCGGTCCCAGGTGTGCTCGAAGGTGCGCAGGGCTACCGGGCGGGAGCTCGTGCGGCCGGTGTGCAGGAGGATGTCCCCGGCCGGCAGGTCGTAGCCCATCGCCACCGCGTAGTGCCAGCGGGGGATCCAGGACAGTCCAAGATTCTGGAAGACCAGCACGGGATGCCCGGCGGCCAGCTCGGCCAGCAGACCCCGGAGCCGCCGCACCGGCACGGCCAGGCGCCCGTGCCGGCGGGCGGCCCCAACCAGGTCCGTCCGGAAGGTACCCTCCCGCCCGGGAGTGAAGAGCTGAGGGGCGATCTCCTCCTGGGAGACCGCCCGACCCGACCAGGTGAGCACCATGGCCAGAGAGGCGGGCCCGCAGTAGTGGTCCTGCTGCGGGAAGAAGGAGATCCCGTCCACCCGGGCCCGCGGGGGGAGCGGTGCCGGGCTCTCGATCAGGTGGGGGGACTGAAGACTGGCGCACCCGGTGACGACGAGCGCCGCCACGAAAGTGAATACCGCCAGCCCTGGGCGCATGCCGGCTTTCCCCTACCTGTCAAAGGAGAAAACGTCGGTCACCCCCGCGATATCGGTGATCAGCAGCACTATGAAGATGAAAACCACCGCCCCCACAAGGCTGCTAAGCCCGTCCCCCCCTGCGGGCATGCGGTCCAGCTCACTGGCTAGCCCCCGCACCTCGGCATCGGTCATAGTAGCCACACGGCTCCGTGCCTCGTCCGGATCCACCCCCAGACCCTGCAGCTGGCTCCGGACATCCTCTCGCGCCAGGAAGTCAGCCACCCGGGCTCGATCCTGCTCGGTGGCAGCCTCGGCCACCACCTTCTCGGTGGGCACCAGCCCCCCCCGAGCCATCCCGACGGGAGCCGACACCCAGAGCACCGCCACTGCCAGCGGGAGACTCAGAAAGCGGGCGAATCCGCGCATCCGATTCATGACCTTCCCCTTTCTTTTTGCTGCGAAACGACCAGGCACTGAACAGGCTCACCCGGCAATATTGCCTTACTCCGTATGAAGAGGCCAGGATCATCCCTTGTCTCCGGAATCCCCCAGCCTCTCCAAGTGCTGGATGAGATCTCGCAGGTTGCGCTCCAGGCTGTGCTTTATCGCCCAGGGACCAAGTACCGGTGGAACCTCCAGCTCGGGGATCATCCGGCTGCGCAGTCGGACCTCGGTGCCTCCCCGGACCGGCCTGAGCTCCCATGCCGATTCTCCTTCTCGAAAGTCGCTCTCCTCCGGGACGATCCGCGTTCGGATGGCAAAGCCCCCCTGGGCCGTCACCATCTGGACCCGCTCAAGGTCACGGCAGAAGAATGCGATGCAGCCCCGCAGGACAGTGCGGACACGCAGAGGAAGCCCCGGGGGGCCCCGCAGAACCTCGGACTCAACAATTCCCGGATGGAGCTTCTTCAGGTTGGCATAGTCGGTCAGGGCCTTGAAAACGGCGTCGGCGCGGGTGCCAACCCGGAAGGCCAGCTCCACCTTGTACACCTCTCCACGGTTGCGGACCTCCAGCTGGTGGATCTCTGCACCGGCAACGGATCCCGTCAGCAGGAACAGCCCGATCACGACGGCCACACCCATGGCAGCCTCCCTCCCCCCTCCAAAGTTGGAGGCTGCAGGGCCGGGCAGGTTCAGGGCCGAGGTCTGGTCACAGCCCCCCGAACTGCAGGCGGTCGGCCACGGCCTCCAGGCCCCCCTTGGCGCAGCTGGCGTCGATGTCGCCGCCGGGAGCCCCGCTGACCCCGACAGCACCGATGAGGCTGCCCCCGCCGGTTTCCACCGGAATGCCCCCCGCTCCGAACAGCAGCCGGTCCACGTGGTTCAGGGTATCCCCGATTTCCCCTCGTCTCTGGAGCACCTCGCCAGTGGCCGCGGAGAACATGATGGCGGTATAGGCCTTCTGCTTGGCGATGCGATAGCTCACCTCGGGGGCGTAGACGTCCCGCATGACCACCTGGGGATCCCCGCTCCGGTCAACCACCGCCGCGGTCACCTGGTAGCCCTTCTCGCGGCAGGCCGCCACCGCCCCCTGGGCAATGTCCCGGGCCAGACCCATGGACATCCGCTCCACCTGCACGATGTCCTGCTCCTCCTCCGCGGCACCCGGGGAGGGGGTCACCGCAGAGGCAAGCGTCACAGCACCGAGGAGCAAAGGCGTCTTCCAATCCACTGTGCCCATTGTCGGACTCTCCGTTTGCGGCCAGGTTTGTTCCAGGATTCCAGGACGGTGTCCGATTGACCAGCGGGCAGTCCCGCGGGATCAGGGATTGGGGCGGGCGGCCAGGACGGCTGCAGCGATGTCGCTCGGGGTCACGCCCGGGATTTCCAGGCCGCGCCGCTGGAAGCTCTCCGCCACTCGGCGCGCCACCGCCTCCGGATCCAGGACAGTATCGGCGAGATCGGCCGCGATGTCGTCCAGGCCGCTCTCGGGAATGCTCAGGACATCGCCGGACAAAAGCAGCTCCCCCACCCGGGCGTCCTGCTCCAGCAGGGTGGCCCGGATTAGCCCTCCGGCGGCCTTGTGGCAGCTGTCGGTGAGGTGGGTGTCGGCCTGGATCTTGACCCCGCCCGGAACGAGCTGCCGGCCCTTCTGGTGGAGCCACTCGGGATCGGCCAGATCCTCTTCCGCCCGGCGTATGGCCGCTCGTTCCCGGCCGGTCAGGTCGTCCGGGGTCAGATCCCATCCGAAGCGGCGGCCCAGGGCGTCCGCGAAGCGCTCGCGGAGGAGGCCCGGGGAGGGCAGCTCCTTCAGCTGGCGCTCCATGGAGGTCACGTACTCCTCCAGAGTGGCCTGCAGCTTGTCCCGGAACTTCTCGGAGCCCACCCGCAGGGCCCGGGCCATGGTGGTGCTGTCGAAGCGGAACATGAAGGAGCCCACCATCACAGTGGCTTCCCCGATGGCGGCGGCCCCGGTGCCCCCGATCTTGCGGCGCCCGACCTGAATGTCGTTGATGGGTCGGAATTCCGCTTCGACGCCGAGGGAACGGTAGGTATCGACCACCGGGGCGATGAAATGCGGGAACAGCCGCTCGACCTGGCGCTCAGGGAGCCGGCGGCTGGGAACGACGAACTGGAAGAAGAGCTGGTCACCGTCAAGCAGGACCGCTCCTCCGCCCACGTGGCGCCGGTAAACCGGAAGGTCCGCCTGTTCGCAATAGGCCGTGTCCACTTCCTTGGCCAGCTCCTGGTGGGCCCCGATACAGATGTACGGGGCGTTGGGCCGGACCAGGATGAGGGCGGGGGGCCCCTCCGGGTCCATGGCCTCGGCCAGGCCGTGGTAAACGGCTTGGCTGGTGAGGGGATCCACGGTTCCCAGATCCAGCAGGCGCGCCCGCGTCACGATCTGCTCCTCCCCTGCGCCTTCCTTGCCCGGCGGGACTTCCATTCGGGCCAGGATATCCGATCCCGGCTCCGGGAACAGAGCCCTTTCTTTGGTTTTGAGCACGGCCACCCCTTGCGGGTTCGGAGCTTTGCCGAGGTCGCGTGCCGCCCGTCCCCGGAGTATCCTGGTGAGCCCCACCACACGGGGCAAGCCCAGCCATGCGAGGAGGCCCCATGCCCAAGGCGACGCTGCCGGTCATCGGGTTCGCCGCCTACAGCGGGACCGGCAAGACTACGCTGCTCACCCGCATCATACCCGCCCTGCGGACGCAGGGACTGCGGGTGGGGCTGGTCAAGCATGCCCACCACGGCTTCGATCCGGACATCCCTGGCAAGGACAGCTATCGATTGCGCAAGGCCGGGGCGGCCCAAACGCTGGTGGCCTCCCCCCGCCGCCAGGCCCTGTTCACCGAGAACGAGAGCCCCCGGGAGCCGGTGCTGGAGGACCTCCTCGCCCAGCTCGATCCCGCCCGTCTGGACCTGGTCCTGGTCGAGGGCTTCCGGGGGGAGGCGATCCCCAAGATCGAGCTGCACCGTGCCGGTCTGGGCCACCCTTGGCTGTTCCCCGAGATCCCCAACATCATCGCCGTCGCCACGGACGGACCGCTGGCAACGGAGACGCCTCACCCGCCCCTGCTCGACCTCAACCGGCCCGACGAGGTGGCGGGCTTCGTGATGGACCGGTGGCAGCACGGGGAGCTGGGCGCCCATTGAAACGAGCTCGGGAGGGTCCGTTGGAGGAGCAGGAGCTCAAGCTGGAAGTATCCGACCCCGACCGCTTCGAAATGGTGGCCGAGGCACCCGAGATCCTGGCCCTATGCGAGGGGGAAGAACAGCGCCTGGAGATGGCGGCCGATTACCTCGACACCCCCGACATGTGCCTTCTCCGAGCCGGGTACGCCTTTCGGATCCGACGGGAAGGCGAACGCTGGGTCGCCACGCTGAAGGCCGACCTCCCGGGGGAGAGCCGGGAGGGCCTCCACCGGCACCGGGAGTGGGAAGCTGATGTCCCCGATCCCACTCCGGATCTGTCCGTTTTCTCGGACCCTGCCCTCCGCCATGTCCTGGGCCGCATCGTCGGCGATCGGCCCTTGAGCCCCCTGTTCAGGGTGGAGATGGAGCGTCGGACGAGAGAGCTGGCTCTGGCCGGGGGGTGCCGAGCGGAGTGGGCCGCCGACCGGGGACGGATCCAGGCAGCCGGCCGGGAAGAGACCTTCTGGGAAGTTGAGCTCGAGCTCAAGGCCGGCCCATTCGAGCCATTGGCTGAGCTGGCCTATTGCCTGGAGGCTCGCTACCCCCTGCGGCCGGACCCGCGGACCAAATTTGCGCGAGGGCTGAGGCTGGCCGGCTTGGCCCTGGACCAAGGAGGCTTCTAAAGCTTCCCAGTCCCGGTATACATGCAGCAAAGGCTGTAAAATCGCCGGCAGTGGAAGCCCGGGTGCCAGTAAGGCCCCCACCAGATCACCAATAAAGGGTCCCGCTTGCCGAAACTCTCCTCCCGTTCCTGCCTACCCTTCCGGTGGCCGGCGGAAGAGCCGGCTCCCTTTCCCCAGGCTCGCACCGGCCTCCCCGACCTTATCGCCGGCGTCCGGGGGGCGCCGGGCTGGGAGCTCGCCCCAGAGGGTCCCCTGGATCCGGTGGCCATCGCCCGGGCTCGCCCCATCCCGGGCGGCTTGGCCCTCCGCCTTCTGGACCGGCTGTATCATCTGCATCAGCCCGTCTCCCCGGTGGTTCTGGACCGCTTCATCGACGCATACCTGCTGACCGCCCTTCGGGGATGCCGGGGAATCCAGCCCCGCGGCCGGCGCCGGCGCCATACGGCCACGGCGGCCTTGCGGGCCATGCAGCTCATGGACGATCTCTTCCGCTCCCGGTGGCAGAAGCAGATGTCCCCCCCGGCAGAATGGTGGAAGCGGTTTCTGGAAACCTTCCGCAGTCTCGGGACCGCTCATCTTCTCGCTGTGCGATGCCCGTCCCTTTATCCCGGTCCCTCCCTCTCCCCCCTGCGCGTGGCGTCCGGGTTGCTCTTGCGCGCGGTTTCCGACCCCTTTGCGTGGGAGCCGGAGCTCTTCCCGCACCTTGACCGATTGCTGGGCACCCTGGCCGACGAGGTACTCCTCTTTCCGGCCGAATCACCCACTGCTTACGCCGAAGGGCGCCCCGGGCGCTTCTTGTTCGACACCAATAGCGCGCTCCCTCCGGTTCCGCCGGAGATCCTGGACGATGCCAGGCCGAGCAATGGCTCTCCCCAGTGGTGGATCATGGACGCCGGGCGCCCGTTGGCACGGATCGCGGAACATCGGCGCTCCCTAGCCCTCGGGATTTCCCCCGCCAAGGTTCACCCCTTGTTTTCCGAGATCCCCGATGCGCCCCGCCGGATCCTCTTGGAGCGCCTCGAACGGATTCTTGGACGGACCCACCGGCGGGCCCGCCCGGTGCGGGAGGCAGCCACCACTGTCCACCTGGCGGTTGGCCTGGAGCAAGCGGTCCGGCACTGCTTCGCTCACCGATTGAGCGGCTCGGCAGATCCTGGGAGCCTGCACACCAACGTCCGCCTCCAGAGCGAAGTGGGGACGCGAGGAGGCACAGCGGAAAACGGCTTGGCGGAATGGCAGGTTATTGAGCGAACCCGTGACGGAATGCGCCTCCGCGGGCCCGTGCCGGCAGGACCGCCCCTGACCGGGAGGGTGGTTGTCGTGTTAAACCCCAGGAACAGAAGCGAGTCCAGCGAGGTTAGGGTGGGCATCGTCCGCTGGGAGCAGATCGATCCACAGGCACAGACCGCCCACCTGGGCCTGGAGGTCCTGAAGGCTTCTCCACAGGACTGCTGGTGTCGGACGGTCTCGAGCATGGGCACGCCATTGCACGAGCACCCGGGGCTGTTACTGGAAGAGCGCCCTTCGGTGTTGCTGGTGCCGGCCGGCCTTTTCCAAAGCGGGGCCATGCTCGCCGCCCGAGTGGATGACCGAGACCATCCGGTCCAGCTTCTCCGCCTGCAGGAGGAAGGGGTTCACTTCGAGCTCATCGAAGTTCGCTTGTCGGCCCGGGACTGAGTAATTTCCTTGACCCGGAACGGGGCTCGCTGGAGCCGACAAAGAAGCGGCGGCCGTGGCAGGCCGCCGCTTCTTTGTCGGAGCGATGGATCAGTAACGCTCGAGATACTCCAGATCGGAGGCCTCGGGCTCGCCGAGAGACCAGGCACCACGGGTCCGGGCGTGCTGAACCGCCGCATCGAATTCATCGGACCCTACATCCCACTCGATAGTGAATTGCTGGTGGGGATAGATCAGATCCGGATCGTAGATCTCACCACTGTTGGCCTTGTAGATCAGCGGCCAGGCGAACGGGTCCCCGTAGATGGCGTCGGCCGACGCAATCCCCCACAGGGTATCGCCCCTCCCGACCTCGTAGGTGCCCATCTCGCCGTCCTCGGCTATCGTCAAGGTTCCGTTGGCCACGGATTTGGTGATCCCGGCCTCAGGCGCAGCCATGGCTCCGCCGGCGCCGACCCACTCCTCCTCCGGGAACTCCCCGGCCTTCTCGGAGGCTGATACCGCGGTCTTCCATTCCTCTTCCTCTTCCCGGAATTGCTCCAGCCCCATTTCCGCCTGGAACTGGGCCTCCTTGGCGGCATCGATGGCGGCCTCGTAATCTTCCTCCTCGAGGCTCTTCTGAGCGTTGCCGAGAATACCCATGGTGGACTTCCAGAGGCCCCAGTCGTCGGTTTCCTCCCGGGTCTTCTGCACCGCCGCCTGGGCATCGGCCACCGCCTGCTCGGCAAGGGACCTTTCTTCGACGGGGGCTTCCTCCGTAGGCTGAGTGGCGCAGCCACCCAGGACCAGGGAGGTCCCGACAACCAGCCAGCCGAAATTCAAGAAACATTTGGCTCGGGTCATAAGTCCGCACACTCCCCATAGTGGGTAGGTTTGGGTCCTCTCCGGCCCAGGAGGGGTCAGATTTCTCCTGTGGACCGATCAGGACGGCTCAACCCCCTCCCCCGGAAATCCACTCCTTCTCGGAGAAATTTTCGTTGGACTCCGCCGACTGTACCGCCAACTTCCACTCGGTCTTTTCCTCGCGGTACTGGGCGAGTCCTTTGCGGGCCTCGAAACGGGCCTCCCGGGCGGCTTCGGCAGCCGCTTTGTAATCGCCCTCCTCGAGACTGGCCTTGGCGTTACCGAGGATACCGAGCGTACTCTTCCAAAGGCCCCAGTCGTCACTCGCTTCCCGGGTCTTGGCCACGGCTTCTTCCGCTTTGGCCACGGCCTGCTTGGCCTTTTCGGCGTCACTCATTTTGGAGGTCTGCCCGGCACATCCGCCAAGCACGAGGGCTCCGCCGATGATCAATCCGAGGATCCTGGCAATCCGCATTTCGTTGACCACGGCACGCGCTCCTTCCCAAGGTTGTAGTATGGCATGGTCCGAACGCCCGTCCGGCCCCTTGTTCCTCTTTCCCCGCTTTTCGCAAATTCCCTCTTTAAGCCATGTCGAAAAGAAAAGTTTTCTTACATCCAACCTTCCCGGTTTTCCGGCTGTCCGTCAACCGTTGCACTTCATGGGCATCGGCTCCGAACCCGGCTTGCGGCTGCCCTTGTCGCCAGTCAGAATCCCTTAAGCCGCCCCAGCGTTTCGGGCGCATAAACAACCACCATATAATGGGAGCGATAAGCGGGACTGCTACCACCAGCCGATCTGGCCCCAAAGCCTCTTTTCCCGTGGCTGAAATTACGCCCCCGCCAAGACAGGTGTCAACACATCGAAGGCAATTCACTTTGCTTCTATATTACTTATTTAGCAATTCCTAAATTTTTAAATGCCCCGAGCGAAATAGCCGCCACTTTGTCTGGACACAAGCGGCACTGAACCCTCCAAGGAGCCAACGGTGCGAAAGCTGCTCATGCAGCCATCGGGCTGGATACCCCCCGCGGCATGGCAGTGGGTAGGGTTAGCCGGCCTGCTTGGGCTGCTTGGCCACTCCATGGCATGGAACCTGCTTTTGAGTCCCGGCGGCCCCTACCCCGGATGGATGGCCGCTTCCGCCCTGCCACTGCTTACCCCTTTGCGGGGCCTTCTGCACGGCCGGCGCGGCGCAGCTCAGTGGGCAAGCCTCCTTCCCCTGCCCTATCTGCTGGGGAGCATGGTGGCCATCCACGGCTACTGGGTGCCTCCGTATTTCACGGGGACGGTCGACTTCTGGGGTGCCTTGGGTCAGGGGCTCTGGGGAGCCCTCATGTTGACAGGGTCTGTGTATTTTGCCGCCGCCACCGCGGCCAGGGAATCATCCTAGCCTGGGGAGGCTCGGGGAAGGGGGGCGCTTCGGGTCAACACCCGGGGGAAGGGGGGCCTGCAAAGACACTGCCAATTTTTCGGGCGCTTGCACCGATAGGCAATTTGGTACGCGGAGGAGCCGGATCAGGGCGAGAAGGTGCTCTGCCGCACCCTGTCGACGGTCCGGTCAAGGATCTGCCTCATGGCCTCTGACCATTTGAAGAATTGGCCCTTGAGGCCGGGGTTAAACATCCTGCCCACCACCTTCGGATCGACTACCGAGAGATGGGTGTTGCCGCTTGGTCCCTCATAGATGGTGATCTTCAAGGGCAGATAGGGGGTAACCCGGGGATCGATCCGGCGGGCTTGCTCGAACTGGCTCCGGTTCCCGAAAAAAACGATCTTGTAGGGAGGACGCTCGAAGCCTTTCGCCGCCAACCCCTTATCCACGTTCTGAATACGCGGAGGAAGGTGAACCCCTTCTCCTCGATGGCAGTCTGGATATGGCTAAGAGCAAGGTCCACGTGGGCGCCCCCGATCTCCCGCTCCAGGAAATTGGGGTTATCCCCTGCATGACCAGCCCACCCAGCCGCTGGGGTTAAAGCAAGGACCAAGGCGAGCACCCACCGCATCAGAAATTGGCCTCCTGCATGATCTGCAGGTACTGCTTGCTGATCAGGGAGCAGTAAAGCTCCAGCTCCGGCTTATGGAACAGGGGGGAAAGGGCCTTGGGGTTGACCGCGCTCATGACCGTCTGATCCCCCTCCCGGTTGACCGTTATCTGGCAGGGCAGGAAGGTCCCCACCCGCTGATCCACCTTGAGGGCCCGGTTCAGCATGCCGAACCGGCAGAAATGCAGGATATGGACGGGGCTCTCCGCTTTTCCACCCGGCATCCCCTCATACAGGGTCTGCCGCCTTATGAAGACGAAGTTGTGGCTATTGATGGACATCTTGAGCAAGGGGATCAGCTCTTCCGGCGGGAGCTGGGACCTCACCTCGATCACCGGCTTGGCGAGCGGGTCAACCCCCTTTTCCCAGCTGCGGATGTAGGCCACCAGGTGGTCGATTTGCTGGTCGGTAAGGCCCCGGGCGGAGCTCATGGGAGTTCCGGCCCGGCCCTCCAGGAGGGTAGCCTTGATGAAGCCATCGCTGGCGGCAGCCAGGAATCCGGAGTTGTTTAGGGNNCCGCCTTTCCGCTCACATGACCGAGGGCCTCCTCCGGCTGGCTGCCGCCCTGCCCCCGGAACCCGTGGCAGCTGGCGCAGCGCTCCTGGAACAGCTCCGCCCCGCGCCCGGAATCGCCTTCGCCGACAGTGGGAAGTCGCACCTCCGGCTTGGTCTGCCAGCTCTCGATGAAATCCGCAATCCGCTTGCGCTCCTCCTCCGTCAGGATGTGCTCGAAGGCGGGCATGACCCGACCGGGGCGGCCATGACGGATAGTCTCCAGGAGATAGCTCTTGTCA
>JABAHQ010022671.1_pt1 | contig 10174 bp, 9 predicted proteins | sample 7062091 | NCBI WGS metagenome assembly JABAHQ01 (sample SAMN14534359, study PRJNA622989) | marine sediment metagenome | biome: marine biome [ENVO:00000428]; feature: marine pelagic biome [ENVO:01000023]; material: deep marine sediment [ENVO:00002113] | place: India: Gulf of Kutch | collected... | reverse complement strand
GAGAGCGCTACCTTGACACGGTAGAGGTCGCTGGTTCGAAACCAGCCCCGGGCACCATCTCACGAATCGGGGCATAGCTCAGCCTGGCCAGAGCACCGGCATGGGGTGCCGGGAGTCGCAGGTTCGAATCCTGCTGCCCCGACCAACGCGAGGCCCGCGGAAGATCCTTCCGCGGGCCTTTTTGCGTGACACTGGATACCGGAAACCCTGTCCAGGAAGTCCAAGACAAGGGCGACGGACTTGGCTAACCTGGGCGGGCCCTATGGCATCTAAACGCCGCAATCCGCCGAGGACAGCCATGACAGATCTGCTTCGGGCGGCTGGCCTGGCCGCCCTCGCCCTCCTCGCGGCCTGCGATCCGGGCCCGGACAACCCGGAGCAGGCTCCCGCCCGCTCCCTGGCCGAGATCAAGGAATCGGGCAAGCTGGTGGTCCTCACCCGCAATGCCCCCACCACCTGGTACATCGGCCGCGACGGGGAGCCCACCGGCCCCGAGCACGAGATGGTGGAGGACTTCGCCGATTCACTGGGTGTGCAGGCGGAGTACGAGGTCCGGCCAAGTCTCACCGCCATCCAGGAGAGCCTGGAAGAGGCCGAGGGCGACCTGGCCGCGGCCGGGCTCACCGCGACCGAGACGCGCCGGCAGCGCTTCCGGTTCGGCCCGGCCTACCAAAAGGTTACTCAGCAGGTGGTGTGTCGGCGGGGCGGTGTCCGCCCGGAGAATATCGAGGAGCTCGCGAAGCTGGAGCTCACGGTGGCGGCCGACAGCAGCTACGCCCAGCGGCTGGCCGAACTCCGGCGGGAGGGGCATCCGGAGCTGGAGTGGGTGGAGACGGCGGATACCGATACGGAAGGGCTGCTGCGCCAGGTCTGGGAGCGGGGGATCGACTGCACGGTGGCGGACTCCACCATCCTGTCCATCAACCGGCGGTATTTCCCGGAGCTGGTCGCGGCCTTCACCTTGTCCCCGGAGCAGCCCCTGGCCTGGGCCATGCCCGGGGACAGCGGGAGCCTGGAAGGCGCCGTGGCCGACTGGCTGGAGCGCTTCCGGGCCGGCGGGCGCCTGGCCAACCTCCAGGAGAAGTACTACGGCTTCTTCAAGGTGTTCGATTACGTCGACACCCGGGTCTTCCTCCGGCGTGTCGAGCAGCGCTTCCCCAAGTACCGGGAGTACTTCCGTCAGGCCGCAGAGGAGCACGACCTGGACTTCACCCTGCTGGCGGCCCAGGCCTACCAGGAATCCCACTGGCGGGCTCATGCCCGCAGCCCCACCGGGGTCCGCGGCATCATGATGCTGACCCGGCCGACCGCCCGGGCGATGGGGGTGAAAAACCGCCTGGATCCCCGCCAGAGCATCTTCGGCGGAGCCAGGTATCTGGCCCGAATGAAGGAGCGTTTCAGTGACGCGGTGCAGGAGCCGGACCGCACCTGGCTGGCGCTGGCCGCCTACAACGTCGGCCGCGCGCACCTCCACGACGCCCAGAAGCTGGCCCGGCGCCAGGGGGTCAGTCCACACCACTGGCGGGACATGAAGGAGGTCCTGCCGCTGCTGTCCCAGGCCCGCTACTACCGGGACCTGAAGTACGGCTACGCCCGCGGCACCGAGCCCGTGCGCTACGTCCGCCATATCCGGGAGTACCGGCACATCCTGGAGCAGGAGCTGGAGTAGCCGCCCCCTCAGCCGGCCGCCCGGATCCGCGCCAGCAGGGCCTCGCTGCGGGCCCGGCGCCCGGGGTCGGGATCGGCCGCGGCCGGGACGGCGGCGATCCCGGCCAGGTAGGCCTCCGGGGCGCCATGGAAGCGGGCCCCGGCCCAGACCAGGTCCCGGTACCAGCGGAAGGGGCGCAGCTCCGGGTCGATGTGGCTGGCATTCCCCAGGTAGACGAAGGCCTCAACGGTCTCCAGTCCCAGTCGGACCGTCAAGGGAGCGGCCCGGTATCCTGCCCCTTCGGCCGCGTCCAGCCGCCCCTTTTCGGCGGCGTCGATCGCGAACAGCGCTCCCACCACCCGGTGGCCCGACCCCCCCGTCCACACCAGGTCCCCCTTGCCCGAGCCGTCCTGGCCCCGCTTGTGGAAGGCCAGGCGGCAGCCGGGGAGCTCGATCCGGCCCCGCAGCCGGGCCGATGGCACCCGCTCGCCCAGTCGCAGGGGGTGGAGGTTGGAGCCGAAGGCCAGGTAATGGAGGGTGGTCATGGGCGATCGGGAAGGTGGTCGCCAGCCAACCTGGCGGGCGATGCTCAGGTGGTCAGCCGCCGGTACATTTCCCCCATCTTGCGGGGGAGCTGGCTGACGTCGGTGACCGCCACGAAGCCGGCGGCCCCGAACAAGCGGGGCAGATAGTCCAGCCCCTCGCGGTCGAGGGTGACGCAGAAGGGGTGGATCCCCCGACCCCGGGCCTCGATCAGGGCCTGCCGGGTGTCCTCGATGCCGTAGGTGCCCCGGTAGTAGCCGTCGAAGTCGTCGGGCTTGCCGTCGGAGAGAACCACCAGCAGACGGGTCCGGGTCGGGACATCCGCAAGCAGATCGGTAACATGGCGGATGGCCGCCCCCATCCGGGTGTAGTCGTTGGCCGCCAGCCCGGCGATCCGCGCCGCCACCTCGGGAGAGAATGGCTCCGCCAGGTCCTTGACGGGGTACACCTCGCCCCGGGAGCGGGTGGTCCCGGAGAATCCGTAGATCCCGTAACGGTCGCCCAGGGCTTCCAGGGCGTGCGTCAGCAGCGCGAGACTCTCGCGCTCCGCCTCGTTGACCCAGCCCTCGGTGGAGCCGCTGGCATCAACGAGGAACAGCGCCGCCACATCCCGCTCCACCCGCCGCCGACGGGTATAGAGGCCGCCATTGAGCTCGGCCCCGGCCAGGGCCCCGGCGGTGGCGGCCACGAAGGCGTCGAGGTCCACCTCGTCGCCCTCGGGCTGGCGCCGGAGGCGGCGGTCGCCGCCGCGCAGGGCCTCGAAACGCCGCCGCAGCCGGCGGGCCAGCCCGCTGCGCCGGGCCAGAGTCCGCTCCACGAAGCCGTCATAGCGGGGCGTGACCGCCTCCTCCCGCAGGGCGCACCACTGCTTGCGGTAGTCTCCCCGCCGGTGGTCCCACTCCGGGTAGAGCCAGGCCCCCTCAGGGGCATCGGTGCGGCAGCCGGAATCCTCACCGTCCCGGGCCGAGACATGGTAGGGGCCAGGGCCCGCCGGTACCAGGGCCTCCGGAGGGATACCCTGGAAGTCCTGGGCCACCGAGGCCAGCACGCTGCGGGCATCCGGCGGGGCCGCCACCGGCTGCTCGTCGAGCAGCAGCTCCACATCCTCCCCCTCGGAGACCTCCCGCACCCGGAAGCGGCCGGGCCCCTGCGTGTCCCCCTCCTCCCCGGCCGGCGGCTCTTCCCCGGATTCCTCCATCTGCTGCCGGGCCAGCTCGGACAGGGCCACCCGCACCTGGCGCAGTTCCCGCTCCTGTCGGTCCCGTTTCACGGCAAGGGCCTGCTCGGCGTACAGGGCGCCGGCATAGCAGGGCGGCTCCGCCAAGCCCTGCCCGTAGGCATCGCTCAGGCGCTCCAGGCTATCGCCGGCATCGGCGTCCGGCTCCGCCAGCCCCGCAATCAGCTCGGCCCAGCCCGCCGGGGCCGGGACATCCAGCCGGCGCCGCAGGGCCGCCATCTCGCGGGACAGGCCCGGCAGCTCCCGCTCCAGCCGGGCGTCCAGGCGCTCGGCCTCCAGGGCCAGAAAGCCCCGCCGGGCCCGCTCGGCATCGGGGAAGGCCGCCAGCCGCTCGAGGAGGTCGTCCCGGAAGGTTCCGAAGCGGGCTTGGGCCCAGAGGTGAGCGGCGGTGGCCTTGTACAGCAGGAAGTTGTCGCGGCGCTCGGCCAGCCGGAACTGGATGGGCGGCAGGTAGACCGTCTCGGTGTCGGTGTGGGCCTCCTCGGCCCCGGCCACCCGCAGGGGGCGGCCGTGAAGCCCCCGCAGGAAGGCCTGGAGGACCCCGGCGACCTCCGGCAGGGCCACGCCGCCCGCCGCCCCCCCAGTGCCGGTGGCCCCCTCGGGGTCGCGCAGCACCGCCGCGGCAGGGAACAGGCCGGCGCGGTCGTAGGCGTCCAGGGCGGCCAGGGCCCAGCCGGGCACCCGGTCAGGGCCCAGCCGGCCCAGGGTCTCGGGGGCGTGCTCTGCGAACTGGAAGGCCAGCTCCGCGCTGGTTCCCGCGATCCGGCCCACCCATTCCAGGACCCGGTCCTGCTCGGAAGCGGCCAGCTCGGCCAGGCCGCGGGCAGGACGGACGGCCGTCCGCCGCGACGACAGCACCGCGCAGACGTGGGCCTCCAGGCGCTCCTCGAGCTCCTCCAGGCTCAGCGGCTCGGCCATGGCGCGCGCTCCACTCGCTAGAACAGGGACGTGGCCAGCTCGTCCACCGCGGCGAGCATGTCTGGCTCGTCGGAGAGGGCCCGAGTGATGGCGTCGCGACAGGCGCTGGCCGGGGCGATGCCGCCGGCGATAAGCTTGGCGGCGTGCACCAGAAGGCGGGTGCTGGCTCCCTCCTCCAGACCTTCATGGCGCAGGTTGCGGGTCATGGTCCCCAGCTGCACCAGCCGCCCCGCTGTGCCCTCGTCCAGCCCCGCCTCCCGGGCCACGATCCGTCCCTCCACCTCCGCGGCCGGGTAATCAAGCTCCAGGGCCACGAAGCGCTGCCGGGTGGAGGGCTTCAGGTCCTTGAGAACGCTCTGGTACCCGGGATTGTAGGAGACCGCCAGGCCGAACTCCGGGGCGGCCTCCAATACCTCACCATGCTTCTCCATGGGCAGAGCCCGACGCTCGTCGGCCAGGGGATGGATGACCACCGTGGTGTCCTTGCGGGCCTCCACAACCTCGTCCAGGTAGCAGATTGCCCCGTGGCGCACCGCCCGGGCGAGGGGGCCGTCCACCCAGACCGTCTCCCCGCCCTGGATCAGGTAGCGCCCCACCAGATCGGCCCCGGTCAGATCCTCGTGACATGAGACCGTTATCAGCGGACGACCCAGGCGCCAGGCCATGTGCTCCATGAACCGGGTCTTGCCGCAGCCGGTCGGTCCCTTGAGCAGCACAGGCAGGGCGTTGCGGTAGGCGGCCTCGAAGACCTGGCCCTCGTCCGCAACGGGCTCGTAATAGGGCTCATCCTCGATATAGTATTCTTCGGGTCGCATGGCGCGGGCCGGCACCGATCCCTCCTGTCGATTTCCCGGATCTTGTCGATATTTGGAATAATTCCAGTTATTGTCCCGTTTAGCTCCTTCTCAGGGAAGGGCTTTCCCTTCGGGAGGAAGGATGCCAGGCGGGGACGCTGCTACCCTGTGAGGCTGGCTGACCACCAACGTCAATCGAACATTGCGGGAGGTATGCCCCCCATGCGGGCGAAGACGATGGAAGGCTACAGGAAGCTGGTGGAGGAGGCCCTCACGGAGGCGGAGGACCTGCGCCTGTCCCTGGGCTACGACCTTGAGGACGAGGACGAGGGGGTGAACCTGGCTTTTCTGGACGACCTGGAAAGCCAGCTCCGGGATCTGCGGGACCGTCTGGACGCGGGCACCTACGTCTTCGAGGATTCCGAGCTGCCGTTCATGGAGATCCTGCGCAGCCACGCCCGGATTATTCCCTATCCCGTCGCCTGCCTCCTGGAGGATGTCAACGCCACCCACCGCAAGGGACTGAACAGCTAAGGCACGGAAGCCGAAAAGCCTGGCGGAAAGCAGGGCCATAGACGATAGAGCCACCAGGGCCCGCCTCCCCCGACCACCCGGCCTGGCTTCCCCGATCCGGCTCGGCCGCTACCGGGACTGGGCTGAGTGGTCGGGCGGGGCCGGCGGCCCCCGGGAGATCAACCGCTGTCGGATTCCAGCCGCGTGAAGAGCTTCTCGGCTTCCTCGTAGGCACCGGCAGGCAGCTTGTGGGCGATCCCCTGGTGACACTCGATGCAGGTCTTGTCCTCGTCCAGGGCGTCCATGTGCCGCTTGCGGGCGCGCTTCTCCTGCTCGGCCAGGTCCATCGAATCGAAGTGGTGGCAGTTGCGGCACTCCCGTGAGTCGGTCGCCTTCATTGTGGTCCAGACGCTCTTGGCCATCTCCAGACGCTTGGCGTCATATTCCTCCGGGGTGCTGACCGTGCCGACCAGATGGTGAAAGAGCTCATTGGTCGCCCGGACCTTCCGGACCACCTTGTGCACCCACTCCCTCGGCACGTGGCAGTCCGGGCAGGAAGCCCCCACCCCGCTGGCGTTCACGTCGTGCACCGTTCCCCGGTACTCCGCAAAGGGATTCTCCTCCATCTCGTGGCAGGAGGTACAGAACGCTTCGTTGTTGGTCATCTCCATCGACCAGTTGAAGCCGCCCCAGAGCAGGATGCCGACCACGATGCCGCCGACCAGCAGGGTGCCGACCGAGTAGCGCGCCGTGGGGGTCCGAAGGGCTTGCCACGTGCGTTTGAGCACACCTTTATCTTTCTGCGAAGCCATCTTGCTCCCCTATCCGTTGCGTTGCCGCGCCCCGTTTCCCCGCTCAGTCGGCCGGTGAGGTGTACTGATTTTCGACCAGGGGCCGGGCGTTGGTCTGCGGAACGTGGCACTGGGTGCAGTTCCACCGCCGGTTGGACACATGATCAAGCTCGGTCCCGTCCCGCGCGACATAGTGGGTCTCGCTGATCTTGGTGGCATCCTCCCGCACGTAGTTCTCCCAGTCGTGGCACTCCAGGCATTCGTTGACGTCCTTGTCCACCTGGTACTTGCGGACCTGATGGGGGACCAGGGGCGGCTGCTGCCGGTAGCTGCGCTGGTAGCGCTCGCCGGTCTGCAGCCGGTGGATCCCGGTCTCGTTGGCGGTTTCTGGGATGGGGGTACTCCCGCGCAGCCCGTCGATCCCCGCGGCCATCGCGGGTCCCCCGACCAAGGCGGCCGCCGCCAGCAACAGTCCGGCCGTCACAGAATGGATCCAGATCCGAGTGCTCATTTCTCTCACTCCCCTTGCGTCGTAAAGCCGAGCAGAGCTCGGGGCCGGGCTCATTCCCGCCCGCCGCCGGTCTCTGCGGTAATCCGGTCGGAGACGTCCTCCGCCTCCGCCTGGTTCCCGAAGCGCGTCCCGAAGTTGAAGACCTCCTTGGAGCAGACGTCGATGCAGCGTCCGCAGTTGGTGCAATCCCCGGCGAGGATCACCGGCCCTTCGCCTCGCTCCGCCCCTTTCAGGGCAGGGGTGATCACGTGGGGCTCGGGGCAGACCGCGAAACAGTCCATGCAGTCGTTGCAGTCCTCCCGCCGATCGGCCCGGATCCGTAGCAGGCTGCGGCTGCCCACCAGGCCGTAAAAGGCCCCCACCGGGCAGAGGTGCCCGCAGAACCCGCGCTGGCTCAGGGACAGGTCGAACAGGAAGACCCCGAGCACCACCAGCCAGGCCAGCGACCCGCCCAGGAACAGGCCGTAGACAAGCTCCCGATGCAGGAGCGTCACTGGATTCACCAGCTCCCAGGCCAGGGTGCCGGTGACCAGCGAGGCCGCCAGCAACCCCCCCAGGACCCCGTAGCGGGCCCCGCGCGGCAGGGTCAGGCCCCTGGGCACCCCCAGCCGCACCCGCAGCCGGTGGGCCAGGTCCGTCACCGGGTTGACAGGGCAGACCCAGGAGCAGTACATCCGCCCGCCGATGCCGGCGTAGACCACCAGGACGATGGCGGCGCCGAGAAGGGCAGTCGACTCCAGGGGATGGCCCGCCAGCAGGGCCTGAAACGCCATCAGCGGATCGGTCAGGGGCAGGACTCCCAGGGTCAGGCTGGAGGCCAGCGTCCCCTTGACGATCCAGACCCCCGCCAGGGGTCCCGCCACAAACAGCGCCAGGAAGAAGATCTGGGAGGCCCGCCGGGCGATAAGCCACTTGTGAGCGGCCAGCCAGCCCCGGACCGCAACGGCCTCCTTCCCGGGGGAATCGCTGTACCTGGGTCTCACGGCTCAAACCCCTTGTATCCGCCATCCGGCGTCTTTCTGGGCACATCGATCACCTTGCCGCTGCCGGCATCCATGCCCGGCCGGCCTTCCATGCCCCGGTCGGGCAGGTTGATCACCCCTTCCACCAGGGACTCGCCCCGCTTGCGCTTCTCCTCCCAGCCCAGGCGGTAGTGCTCGCCCACCCGGCCCTTGGCCAGGCGGTCGGGCAGCACCTTGATGGCCGCCTCGGGCAGCACGCAGGAGGCCTCGCACTTCCCGCAGCCGGTGCACTTGTCGGTGTGCACCACCGGGATGAAGCGGGTATGGGCCCCGGTCCGGAGGTTGTGCTGCGCCTCCAGGGTGATGGCCTCGCCCATGAGAGGGCAGACCCGATAGCAGACGTCGCACCGCAGGCCCAGGTAGTTGAGGCAGCTCTCGTGCCCCACGACCACCGCCTCCCCCATTTCCGCGTCGTCGATGTCCTCCAGGCCCTTATCCAGGGCCCCGGTGGGACACGCAGCCACGCAGGGGATGTCCTCGCACATCTCGCACGGGATCTCCCGGGCCACGAAGAAGGGGGAGCCGGCCGCGGGCCCGTTACCGGGCCCGGCCAGCCGCAGGGTGTCGTAGGGACAGTCGCGGACGCACAGGCCGCACCGGACGCAGGCGCTGAGGAAATCCTCCTCAGCCAGGGCCCCCGGCGGGCGCAGGCAATCCGCGGGCAGGCTTCCGGCCACCCGGCCGGCGAGCCCCAGGCCGGTCCCGGCCAGGGCCACCAGGCCCAGCCCCCGGACCGATTCCCCCAGGAACCGCCGCCGGCTCATCCCGCCGCTGCCACCCTGGGACTTCCCTGCGGACATCGAGCTGCCTCCCTACGCTGGCGTCAGGCCTCGACCACCCGGCACGCGCACTTCTTGTAGTCCGTCTCCTTGGAGAGCGGGTCGGTGGCGTCCAGGGTGAGCTTGTTGACGAGCTTGCCCTGGTCGAACCAGGGGATGAACACCAGGCCCTCCGGCGGCCGGTTCCGTCCCCGGGTCTCCACCCGGCTCTTCAGCTCGCCGCGGCGGGTCTCCAGCCGGACCTCCTGGCCCCGGCGCAGGCCCCGCTTGCGGGCATCATCGGGGTGCATGAACACCACCGCCTCCGGGAAGGCGCGGTGCAGCTCGGGCACCCGGCGGGTCATGGATCCGGAGTGCCAGTGCTCCAGCACGCGGCCCGTGCACAGCCACAGGTCGTATTCCTCGTCGGGGGCCTCGGCCGGCGGCTCATAGGGAGCAGAGATGATGTTCGCCTTGCCGCTGCCCTTGCCGTAGAACTTCACCCCCTCGCCCCTCTTCACGTAGGGGTCATAGCCCTCGCGGAAGCGCCACAGGGTCTCCTTGCCGTCCACCACCGGCCAGCGCAGGCCGCGGGCCTGGTGGTACATGTCGAAGGGCGCCAGGTCGTGGCCGTGGTTGAGGCCGAATCGGCGGTACTCCTCGAACAGACCCTTCTGGAGATAGAAGCCGAAGTGGTCCATCTCGTCGTTGTGGTAGACGTTGCCCCCGGCGTCTGTGACCTCGGTCCTGGGGAACCGGTCCACCTGGCCGTTGCGGTAGAGCACGTCGTAGAGGGTGCGCCCGCGGTACTCCGGCTTCTTGGCCAGCAGCTCCTCGGGCCAGACCTCCTCCATCTTGAAGCGCTTGGAGAGCTCCACGGTCTGCCACAGATCCGACTTGGCCCCTTCCGGCGGCTTCACCTGCTGGCGCCAGAACTGGGTGCGGCGCTCGGCGTTGCCGTAGGCGCCCTCCTTCTCCACCCACATGGCGGTGGGCAGGATCAGGTCCGCGGCCAGGGCAGTCACCGTGGGGTAGGGGTCGGAGACCACGATGAAGTTGTCGGGGTTGCGGTAGCCCGGATAGGTCTCGTTGTTGAGGTTGGCGGCCGCCTGCATGTTGTTGTTGCACTGCACCCAGTAGGCGTTGAGCTCGCCGTCCTTGAGCTTGCGGTTCTGCAGCACGGCGTGGAAGCCGGGCTTGGCCGGGATGGTGCCCTCGGGCAGCTGCCAGATCTTCTCGGCCAGGTCGCGGTGGGCCTTCTTCATCACCACCCCGTGCGGCAAGCGGTGGGCGAAGGTGCCGACCTCGCGGGCGGTGCCGCAGGCGGAGGGCTGGCCGGTCAGCGAGAACGGGCTGTTGCCCGGCTTGGAGATCTTGCCGGTGAGCAGGTGCACATTGTAGACCAGCCCGTTCACCCAGACCCCGCGGGTGTGCTGGTT
>JABAHQ010002328.1_pt1 | contig 10175 bp, 4 predicted proteins | sample 7062091 | NCBI WGS metagenome assembly JABAHQ01 (sample SAMN14534359, study PRJNA622989) | marine sediment metagenome | biome: marine biome [ENVO:00000428]; feature: marine pelagic biome [ENVO:01000023]; material: deep marine sediment [ENVO:00002113] | place: India: Gulf of Kutch | collected... | reverse complement strand
GATACCGTTTAACCTCTGGCGTTGGGGTGATACCCCACACTTCCACATCAATAGAGTTCCTGCACTGTTCTTCAGCCAAATAATGCACAACCTTATTGACGCCATTCAGGGTATTCGGATTGGCCTTACCCAACAGTATGTGAATTATTTTCATGCCTTGTATCCAATCAACGTTTTTCGAAATGACACCCATAAAATACTTTGGGTGACAATTTGGATCGAGATCATTCCTACCATAACACCTATCAATCCAAACTGTCCGACCAGCGGATATGCAATCGCCACAGTTAAGCCGGCCGTAATCATACAGGAGGTAAAAATGGGCGCCGTATTTTCCACAACCCTCAATCCAAATCGAAGCGGCAGTCCAAGGAATATAAGGATATAAAGAACAGCATACCAGCGCACCAGATAACCGTATTGTGCGAATTGTTGCCCAAACAACAGATCGAGCCAAAAAGCCGGGTTCACGGCAAAAAATAGAGCAATGGCCGCGGTAACCCCGATCCCCAAAAGAGTTGTTTTAGTCAGATAGCGCATGAGGTCTTCGGTACCCCCCGCACGGTGATGTTGCGCCGCCCTGACTGGCACAATATTATCCAATCCCTTAAAAAGAATATGGGTCACCCCCATTAGATTCTGAGCGGCTTTGAGAGCGCCAACGGCCGCCGTTCCCAGCAAAGCTCCGGCAGAAACAATCAATAGATTACCGTTCAGCCATTGTAAAACCGCCGTTGCAATCAGCCATTTGGAAGAAATCCAATTGCGCAGCGCCGTTCGATTGAGGGCCGTCCTTGTCCATAGGAGTTTTCGTACAAGCATTATAACAACCAGACAACCCGCAGCGGAAGTGCCGGCTATGATCCAAAGTACCTCACTGAGATTTACGGAGGCCTTTAGTACAAAGAACACCCAAAACAAAGTGGTCAGTTGGCCGATATAACGTACGGCATCGCTGATAAAGCTGGAACAGGGATTTTGAATCGAATAGAAATAGCGGCGCAGAAATTCTTGACTCAAGCAAAATAAAACAGCCGCAGCCAATGGAAGGGCTAAAGGAGCAAGGTTCCAGTCATTAAAAATGATTCCAGAAAAACGAACACCGGTCCAAGTCAATAGGGTGCAGAACAGAACTAGAATCGCCTGCTGAAAAAAGACGCCTCCGTAATAAGCAGGATGGTCCTGCACCTCTTGTTTGGGGCCAATACTCATCATAGGTGCATTGATGGCTGCGTGCTGGATGCTATCGAAAAACAGCACCACCAACCAGGCTAAAGAAAAACGTCCAAAATCGGTTATACCGAGAGCGCGAGCAAGAAGGATACCGGTAAGAAAATTGACACCACTCACCATCGTCTGGTCTGCCAGGGTCCAATTGACATGGCTGTATTTCCCCAAATATCGTGTCATTATCTGGATCAAGATTTTAATTCCTTTCCCAAAGCGCATGGCGGCGCCCATGGAGTTTCTTTAAAATCCCCCTGGTGTTCCAGCAGAATGGTTATTTTTCAAGTTATCCCTTGGCAATACCCCGGATTTCGTTTTGTTATTTGAAACATTTTTTTTGAGAAAAACTCTGGTTTTTAACAATTCACCACTTAATCGAAAGAGAAAATAACTGTTGGTCGTCAAGTAGCGCCTGAACAATCTGCGTGGCTCCTGTATCAGGCGAAACAACCATTCCAGACCTGCCCGCTGCATCCATCGAGGAGCTCGCTTAAGATTACCGGCAAAATAATCGAAAGCCGCTCCAACTGCCATCATGGCCGCGTTGATCTTACCATGATGTTCGGCAACCCAACGCTCCTGACGGGGACATCCTCGTCCCACCAAAACAATTCCGGCTCCGGATTTATTGATCCTTATAATATCTTCCTGATCTTCTTGAGGTGTCGCTTCACGAAATCGATCCGCCTGCAGACCACTTATAATAATATCGGGAAACAACTCTTTCAGTTTATTGGAGAAAGAATTTACAGTTTGCTCGGAACTCCCAAACAAATAAATTCCGATACCTTTTTGGGCGGCCACTTCACAGACTTGTCGAGTCAAATCGGGGCCACAAACCCGATCCTTCAATCGCAGGCCATAAAGAAGGTTCATGGCCCATCGAACAGGTTGCCCATCCGGGGTTACCAGATCCATTTGATTGATCAATTGGCTTAGTTGGGGATCGGATACAGATTCCATTAGACCATGGGTGGCCAAGGCCGTCATGGCGAAAGAGCGTTTTTCTCCAGCGGCGGAAATTATTTCGGTACAAGCCTGGGAATAATTCACCACTGACAAATCAATTCCAAACAAAGATACTTTTGATGACATAATCGATTCTCTAATTCCCCGGCGCAAAGGTGATGGAGAAAAGGATGGTTTCGAGCCGCTTAAAATTTTAAGGGTAAGTTTTGGATTTCAAATTGGGGCCTCATTACTCAATAATTCCCAAGCTGACAAAAACCAGGAGCATGGCTCTTAGGCAACCATTCCGTCTGATCGCGAATTCAGCTGAACTCCTCATCCCGTCCATTTTTCATCACCCGGGAAAAACCCATTTCACAATTCAACCTGGGTTGGAATCAACTATATATTTTAAAAATCGTGGCTTAGAAAATGCATCCAATGGTTTGAACCGATTCTCCCTCCCCATACATATATCCGGCCGTTCCCCATTCACGTTTGCTTAATAAGCGTTCTTCCGGGAAAAAACCACAAAAGTGGTTTTCACCAGAATTTTTAAATCAAGCAGCACGGACCAGTTTTCGATGTAATAAACATCATGCTCGTACCGGTTTTTTAATTTTTCAGTGGTATCCGTTTCTCCCCGCCATCCATTAACCTGCGCCCAACCCGTTATGCCCGGCTTTACCCGGTAACGGCCAAAAAACCCGTTAATGACCTTTGAAAAACCGTCATCATGGTTAACGGCATGAGGCCGTGGCCCCACAAGGGACATGCTTCCTTCAAGAACATTAAATAATTGTGGAAGCTCATCCAGACTGGTTTTTCTGAGAAATTTCCCAAGAGACGTTACCCTGGGATCATCTTTGATGGCTTGGGCTCCTCCAACAGGACAACAAACATCCTCGCGCATGGTCCGGAATTTAAAAACCGAAAAACGCTGATTGTTGAAACCATAACGGTTCTGCCGGAACAAAACCGGACCGGGACTGTCAAGTTTTATGGCGATGGCAATGACCAGCATCACTGGGGATAACAGAATCAATAAGAGAATTGAAAGAACCTTATCCTCAATTAATTTCAAAATATAATGTCCTCCGTCCAGGGGTTTATTCACCACATCCAGCATAGGAATCCCTGCAAGGGAGCTGTACTGACTATTCAGATGAAGGAATCCCGCCATATCCGGACAAAGTCGGACATTAACCGGTAATTCTTTTAGTTTTTGAACAATACTCTTAATCCTTTGGTCCGCCTTCCAGGGAAGAGAGACAATGACGTCATCCACATGGTTTTGCCGCGAGAAATCCAGAGCGTCTTCCAGTTTCCCGAGGACGGGATATCCCTTAAAAGTGGCCTCCGTCCGGCTTTGTCGATCATCAAAGACCCCCACAACATTGATCCAGGGTTCATTTATTTTTTTAATCTGCTGAAGAAATTTTTCACTTTGCGGGCTGGCGCCAACAATGATCATTCGCCGCGAGAGTTTCCCTTCCTTGGCCAGGCGCCTGAAAAGGGATCGGGTCATGTTTCTTTCAAGACAAAGCAACAAGGCGGAGGAAAGAAACCAGGAAAATACCCACATGCGGGAAATCTGTCCGGTCACTTTGAAAGCGAAAGCCAATGATAAAAAGATGAGAAAAACGATCCACAAGGCCCCCAGCATCTTGAAAATATGCCTCGATGGATTTTGCATGGAACCAAATTCGTAGAAACCCATTTGGAAAAAGGAAGCGATCACGACAACAGTCAGCGCCCCAATCCCAATGCCATAATAGGAAAAATGGGGATTATCAATTCCAATGAAGTGGAAGTAAGAAACCAGACCTGATAAAACCAAAATCAAGGTTTCAGAGAAAGCTACCAATCTCAAAGCCAGGGTCATCGGAAAAACTCGCTGACGGGCCCCTTTTCCCCATACCCTATCTTTGACTAAGACGTAGTTCATCGCTACCGTTCCCTCACAAAATCCCCACTTAAAACTAACAAGCGGATAATTCAAAAATTTCCCATAGAACCCAAAAAGGGTATTGAGAAAATGTAAATGTAAAGACTTAGCGTCCCAATTTTTCTGGGTTTACCCCAACAGGAGAATGCGTGGAGATATTATAAAGCTTAAACACCCCAATCAATACCCCACATGGGGCAAATTACATTCGAATCAATTTTTTTGACTGTTATTGTAAACAAAATAGCCTCCTAATTAATTGTTTTATTTGCACAAAGAGGGCGTAGGCAATAATTANNACAATGATTTTGGAGACTTTTCAGAGGCTTTTTTTTCTCCATAGCTATAAAAAAACCGGCCATTTACGTTCAGCAGGAAAAGGACATTTGGGTGAACCTCAAATCTCCTTAGCAAGAATCCAAAAGGCTGGTAACTTAACTCACATTCAAACCTTCTCCCCTCTTCCCTCCTTTCCCGATAAACCCGATTCGCGATTAAATTGAGATTTGATGCAAGAACCTTAGACCTTGGCGCCTCATGGACTTGTGGACAGCCCTTTAAAATGGGGATGTTTTTAAAACGAATCATTTTCAACCCATACCAACTCATAATTAATGAATTCATTTTGCGGGCTGTCGTTGATAGTGAGAATAAAATTTCATCCAAAATTTATTATCATTATCCTATATAATGAATAAAAAAAATCACCACCTCCTCATGGTGACAATTTAAAATTTAGCGTAATTCATTTAATCCTTGGATCTCCCAAGAGTCATGGTTTCTTGCCTCACCGGGGCATTTAGAAAAATTTATGGAAGATTTAGATCTCAAACAAGTCATCCGGATTATTAAAAAAAGAAAAAGGTTTTTAATCTCTTTTATTCTGGCGGTTCTCTTGCTGGCGATTGTTTACTCCTTTACCGCCACACCCGTTTACGAAGCTAAAACCAAAGTCCTGGTAAACCTTGAAGAAAAGGCTCCGGTAAATATAACCAATACCCTTCCAGACGAATTTAAAGGAAAAGAATTTTTCGATACCCAATTGGCCCTTATCACCAGCCGCTCCCTGATCAGAAATGTCATTGTTGAACTCAATTTGAATGAAAACCCGGAATTCCAACCGGAAAGAATTCCCTTTGTATCTGATCTGATAAGCTGGCTTAAATCATTATTAAAAACCCTCGCCGCGCAAAATTCTTCGGGGAATTTTTCGAATTCAGATCCTTACAGCCCCCTGATCGACAAGATATTAAAGCGTCTAAATGTAAAACAAATCGAAACCAGCAGGGTTTTTGTCATCAGCTTTCAGGGCAAGTCCCCACCACTGGTGGCGGAAATCACCAACGCCCTGACCCATGAGTACATGTCCAAAGCGGTGAAGCTTTACAACAATCCAAACGGAAGCACCTCCGGCTGGCTGGAATCAAAGTTAAGCGAGTTAAAAATCAAGCTGGAAAAATCTGAAGAAGAATTGAAGAATTTCAAAGAGCAAAAAGACTTCATAGAAGTAAAGGGGAACAGGGATCTGGGATCTCAAAAATGGGGGGAATTATCTGTAGAATTGACCAAAGCCACTTCCCAGCGTTTTCAATTGGAATCTCAAATCGTCGAACTCCAGGCGATTAGAAATGATCCCCTCCAGCTCCTTCAGGTTCAGACTTTTTTAGGAAACTCAAACTTGTCCCAACTACAAAAGGATTACGCAGATGCGAATAACGAGCTGAGTGTTTTAAGGAAAAGCAAAACCTCGGAGCATCCTGATGTGATCCTCCTTACCAAAAAACTGCATAGCATAGAGCAGAAGATTCCCGCCGAGGTGGACAATTTCCTTTCTTCCTTAAACATAAACCTCAAAGCAGTGGTCAACCGGGAAAAATCATTGCAACGCGCTTTACAGAATCAGAAAAACGAAATTCTGAAAGCCGACAACGATTCCATGCAATACAGTTTTCTTTTGCAGGAAGTGGAATTAAATGAAAAACTTTATAATGAACTTTTAAATCGAAAAAAAGAGCTGGAGGTCACCTCAAATTTCAGTTCTTCCAATATCAGCATTGTGGACAAAGCGGAAATCCCCTACAAACCTATAAAACCCAGAAAAGGACTCAATATCATTCTGGCATTTTTATTTGGAACTTTTGGAGGAGTCCTCCTGGTCTTTTTCCAGGAATCCCAGGACAATGCCGTCAAAACAGAAGAAGATTTAAAAGGTCCTCTGTCCGATCTTTTTTTGGGGAGCGTTATCACCATTCCTGATAAAAACCAAACCTCCCCTCTTTCCCTGCTGAGGGATTTTCGAAGCCTGAAAACCCAGTTCTTATTAAAAACCCAAAATCCCACTACCAAAGTGTTTTTGGTGACCAGCCTCCAGCCCGGGGAAGGCAAGGCGTTTATCACTTCCAACCTGGCGGTTTCCCTGGGCAACTCGGGGAAAAAAGTCTTGGTAATCGATGCCGATTTTTTTAACCCCAAAATAGCCTCCTATCTTAAGAGCCCCCAAAAACCAGGTTTCCTTGATGAATTGCTCCATGTTGAGAAAGTGGCTCATAAGACCAAATTCAGTAATGTGTGGGTGGTGCCCTCCGGAAAAACCAAACCGGCATCCACAAAAAAACAAAACAAACCTGTTTCATCCACCTTAAAATTTTTACCCAAGGAAGAAAAAGAAGAAATCCCGCCCATCCCTGATGTTTTCCTTTCCACCGATTTTCAAACTTTTCTCAAGTCCACTGAGAAGCGGTGGGATTATATATTCATCAAATCTCCTCCCGTTCAGGCCACACCCGACGCTCAGGTGCTTGCGAAATATTGCCACGGTGTCATTCTGGTGATCCAGACGGGAACTCATGACACTAAAACTATTCTTAAATCCTGCCAGCAACTGGCCGGGCAAACCTCCGAACCCCCACCGGGAAATCCCGACAAACCCCAGGGCATTCATACTCACAAGCTGATGGGTCTGGTGATCAACAAATTGGACCCCAAACACAAAAAGATTGAATACAAGTATTACGAATACATGGGGTAATCCCTATAGAGCCGGATTTGTCGAGGAGTCTCTCCGGCGGGGCGAATGGCTTTCCGGCGGACGAAACCCTGCCTCCCGCTCCGGAAACTTACAGCCAGTTGTTGATCATGATGAAGGGTGACCAGAAGTAGGGGTGGTTGTAGGCTTTGCTCCTCAGCAGTTTCAGTTGCGCGCGGCGGAGGGCGGTGGCTTTGGACACTTTGTTCTCTTTCAGTTGACGGTAAAATTCCTGGACCAGTTGCGCCGCGGCGGTGTCTTCGATCTGCCACAGACTGCCCATGGCGCTCCGCGCACCGGCCTTGATGGCGATCCCCGACAGGCCCAACGCCGCCCGGTCGTCTCCCGCCGCCGTCTGGCACGCACTCAGCACCAGCAACTCCACCGGATACTGCCGGAACTTGGCCTGACCGATCGACAGGAACAACTGGTCCATCGTCAACTTGGAATCGTGCGCCAGCAGGAAGTTCCCGCCTTCCGAACCGGAGAACTGGCCGTGGGAAGCAATGTGGATGATCGACGGCTCCTCTTCACTGATGTAGCGCTGGAAATTCTGCAGGGTGAAGTCCTTGTTCAACAGCACCTCGCCGCCGAAGATCTTCTGGATGCCGCCCACCTCATCCACCACCGAATCCAATGCCGGAAAACCCTGCACCGATTCGCTGACCCCGGCCAACAGAATCTTGGCCTTGCCCATATCCAGAGGTTTCGGATCGGTCATGTCCAGGCTGGGCGTTACCGCCAGGCTGTATTTCTCGATCAGGAACTGCTCGCCGTCGTACAACGCCGCCATCGGCACCGTATACAGAGGCCCGAACGGCAGGAACACCAGCGTTTTGATGTCTCCATCCGCCAGCTCCTGCTCAAACGGCCGCACCAGCCAGTCGTAAAGCTGACCCGCGGGCTCTTTATACTGATCTGTTCCAAACCGATACTCCTTCTCTTCGGCCTTCTTCGACGGAGTGATCTGCCGCGAGATCCCCACCGTCACCTCCAGCGCACGGCGGAACGAACGGATCGTCCGGGTCACGGTATCCGCGTCCACCGGCAGGGTGTAACGCTTGATCGTCCCCGGCAGGCTGACCAGCAACTCCAGCCGGTCGTTCAACAGAATCGGATACACCACCGCCGCGTTCTGGGCGATGGCTTCCAGCCGCGTCTCCTTCGCCTCCAGGGCCGCGATGCACTCGTCCTGGAAGTAGTTGCGAAGCTCGGCGCCCTTCAACAGCTCCACCGTCTCCCGGGCTTCCATCAGCAACAGGTTGGACTGCGCGGAATCCGGCAGCATCACCGCGCCCTTCAGCAGGGCGTCCACCAGGTCCAGATACACCGGCGAGATGGTCTTGCGGAAGAACACCTCGGACGAACCGTAATACGCCAGGCTGTCCTGACGGGTCTGCTCCAGCACATTCACCGCCCGGCGGAAGGCGCGGATCGCGTCGTTCGGCCGGCCCTGCGCCCACAGCAGATGGCCTTCCTGCCAATGCCAGCGGTACACAAACTCCGGCGCCTGCGCTTTCTCCGCCAGACGCAACGCCTGACGCGTCAGGAACAACCCCTCTTCGATCCGGTTGCTGTTGCGGTACAGACCGCCCAGACTGCCGAGGGCGAACGACAGCGAACGCTCGTCGCCCAGGGAATGCGAGATCACCTTGGCGTTGTCCAAAGCCTGGTACGCGATCAGCAGATGATTCTTTTCGCCCGAGTACCGGTACAGCTGTTCAAACGATTTGCCCAGATGAATCAGGATGGCCACCTTGTGGCGGCTGACTTCCATGGCGTCCACGATCTTCGCCACCCGTGCCAGGAACTGTTTCGCGATGTCAATCCGGCCGGCGTCCAGCGCCACCCGCGCCCCGTTCGACAGCGCTTTCACCATGTGCACCGTCCGGCCCTTGTCCTTCGCCAGCGAGGCGCTCTTGCTGTAACTGTCGAGCGCCTTGTCGAACTCATCCTGCGACGCGTAATGGTTCCCCAGGTTGTTGAACACCGTCGACAGCAGGCCCAGGTTGTCCGCCTGGCGCGCCAGTTCCATACCCCGGTTGAGATACTTCTCCGCCAGCGCCGGCTTGTCCAGCGCCACAAACGCGTTGCCCAGACCCGCGGTGGCCGATGAGATCAAACCGTCGTCCTTCATTTGTTCGCCCAGGCGCAGGGCGTATTTATACGTCGCCAGCGATTCGGAGTATTTGCCCCGCGCCTGCTGCACCTGCCCCAGTTTCACCAGCGTGGCGCCTTCCGACTGCGAGTCGCCCGCCTGACGGTACAGCCGCGCCGCCTTCGCCAGGCGCGTTTCCGCTTCCTCGTACTTGCCGGAGCGGAACGCCGACGTGCCTTCGTTCGATTCGGTGACACTCGCCATCTGCACCGGCTTCTCTTCCGCCTCTTCCGGCAGGCCCGCCACCTCCATCTCCGTCTCCGCCAGATCGAGGTCGAACGCCATCATCAGGTCTTCCGGCGACGACGGCATGCCCCGCTGCTGCGCCACGGTGAACGATCCCGAATCCGACGCCTGCGCCATCCGCGCGCTGCAACTGCGTTTGAACAGGGCCGACGCGTCCTGGAACGACGCCTTCAGCTCCGTCGCGCCGTCCACCACCAGGCCCACCGGTGAGGAGATGTTGACCGTACCGTCCACACCCGTGTTCGAAGACGCCGTGATCAGACTGTCCGGCGAGGCGAACAGGGTATTGGTGAGGATATTGATGTTGCCGCCGAAACCGGCGTCCGCCTGCGCGCTGATCAGACTGCTGTCCAGCACGATGAAGTCCGACGCCATGTCGATATCCCCGCCGGAACCCGTGCCACTGCCGACGCTGGTGCTGATCACGCTGTCGATCAGATGGATCAGCGAATCCGTGGTCTGGACGATGATGTTGCCGCCCAGGCTGAATTCCGACTCCGTCTCGATCTGGCTGTTGACCAGCAGGATATCGCTGATCGCGTTGATCGTAATAGAGCCCGCCGCGCCCACCTCTTCGCCCGGGTTCTGCGGCACGCCGAAACTGGAGCTGGTGACGCTCGAGT
>JABAHQ010043657.1_pt1 | contig 10178 bp, 3 predicted proteins | sample 7062091 | NCBI WGS metagenome assembly JABAHQ01 (sample SAMN14534359, study PRJNA622989) | marine sediment metagenome | biome: marine biome [ENVO:00000428]; feature: marine pelagic biome [ENVO:01000023]; material: deep marine sediment [ENVO:00002113] | place: India: Gulf of Kutch | collected... | reverse complement strand
AAAAATCGGGGCGCGGACAGCGTGGCTCGACAGCCGCTTCCTCTTGCAGTGTCGCGAGCTGGCTTTCCAGCCAGTCCTGCAGTGCGCCGTGGGGTTGCAGTATGGAGGCACTGGTGGTCACGGAACTCGCCCATACCACACCCTGTCGACGAGCCACCAGTGGGCCCGCCAGCATCTGATGATCGCAAACCATTACATCCGGTCGATACCTGGCCACCAGTGCGTCCAGTGCTTCGAGACAAACCCTTGCCATCGGCAGGCAGAATGCCTCGTAGAAAAACTTGATACTCTCCAGGCCCCGGACCCGCTGGGTCTGTGACTCGATGGCCGAGACATCCATCTCCGGCAGCGGGTAGTATTGACTGGCGCCGGGCAGATGCTGGCGCAGCGCCTCCTCGTGACCGGCCCAGGCCACCTCGTGCCCGCGCTGCTGAAGAGTCTCGGCGACGGCGAGCATGGGGTTGATATGCCCCGTCAGCGGCGGTACGACCAATAGAAAGCGGGCCATCGTCAACGGTCCGTTTGCGTGGCCACATAATCGGCCAGCTGGCCGACATTCAGCGCGATCAACTGGTCGAGATCGAAGCTGCCCAGCCAGCCGTTAAAATCGATGGACTTACCATAGTGAGACTGGATCTTTTCACCGATCACCACCAGCTCAATACTTTCCAGCTCGAGGTCGTCATTGAAGGTAGTCTCGGCGTCTATCTCAAAATCCTCGATCCAGTCCTCATCGATGGCCTGGCGAATGAGGTCAACAATCGTTTCCAGATGATCTGTCATTTACTCCGTCCAGCTGATTATGTGTTGGTGGTACTTAAGGCAGCTCACGGGCTGGCCATTGATGGTGATGCGATCCTCGCAGATATCCTCGACCACAAACTGACCGGGCTGGCCCTGTAGGCCCGTGCCCTGCTGTTTGGCCACTGCCTCTTTGGCCGACCAGATACGTGCGATCAACTCGTCGGTCGACCACTCGGGCGCACTGGTCGCCACCAGTGCGCGCTCCTGTGGCCCCAGAATCAAAGCCTGAATATTGTCACTGCGCGGTTCGATCGACTCGATGTCGATGCCCACCGGATGCTCGGCGGCGATGGCCACCGCCAGATGGTTTTTGTGCGCCAGGGAAATAGACAAATTTTCCCGGTAGGTATCGGATATATGCGCGGAGACCAACGGCTGACCACTATCGCTGTTTTCGATCAACAGTTCCTTGGGCCAGAAATCGTAGCGCCCGTCGCGGGCCCACAGCCACTGTCTGACGGCGTCCTTGGCCGCGACCCGCCCGTTCAGCCACTGCCGCTTGCGTTGCGGGGATATGCGATCGTAAGTCGCCGTTTCCGGCTGGTTGAGGTAGCGCTTGGCCAGATAGTCCCGGGTCAGGACGGTGTCATAACGATCCTCGAACAGTACAAACCCCTGGGCAAAGCTTTCACTCAACAGGTATTTGTGGACCTGCTTGCTGTAAATCCAGAAGTCGCGGTCCATGGCGTAGCGCCGGGTGTGCCAGCCTTCAATGCGTATACGAGCGGTGCCGCGGGCGTCGAGCAGCTGGTGGTCACTGATACAGTTCTTGTCGTCCAGATGGCGTACCCGGATATCGCACTCCAGTTCCTCGCCCACGCCGGGATCGGGACCGAAGAATTCGATCCGGTCAATGCCGATGGGCATCGCCAGGCAGTCGACCGCCTGTTCCATCACCCAGTAGCCGGCCAGCTGCCCCATGTTGTCCAGCAACGCCCCTTCCCCACTGGAGACCTTTAACCGGCCGCGAACACCGTCATCGGCGATGGGCCCCAGCTCGATGACGGATTGATAGGCCGGGCCATGGAACATCCAGTTGTCGGCATACAGTTGGGTCGCGGTAATCGCCGGAGCCCGGGGGTTGCGAAAATCGAGTCGCGCCGGTGACGGCGGTGGCGGAAAATCCTTTTGCAGGACCGCCCGTGCCGATGCATAGCCGGCGATTTCCACGGTGGCGGTACCGGGCTCGCTGTGCTCGACCCGCAGTTCGATATCCACCGGCTCGGACACTATCAACCAGTTAAATGCGCGGACGTCCTCCAGGGCGACCACGTTCATGGCCGGAACGACCTGCTGCACGGCTTTGCGCATCAGGCTCAGCTCCATGGTCAACGGGATCACCGGGTGGCGATCGGCAATTACCGGCCACCCCTGCGCCTGGGGATAAAACGCGTGGTCCAGAACCCAGGGGATATTGTCGTTAACATCCAGGCGCATCCGCACGGTTTCGCGAGTGGGGGTAAACGTCGATGGCTGGGCGCGCGAATGCCACAGGTCGCGGATATCCTCACTGGCGCGATGAATATCCTCCAGCGTCTGCTGGAACAGCGCCTCCATCGGGTCGTCGCTGTTAGCGGCAGGGATAGCGGGGGTCGCAGCGGACAGGTTGCGCAGGGGTTGATTCAGTTTGACTAGCGGTACGCCCAATTGCAGTTGCAGTCGCGTAGGACTGTCACTGCTCGACTGCGCCGGTGCTGGCGCCTCCTCGCCGGCGCCCGTCAAGGCGGAAAACGACGGCTCCGCCCCTTCCACCCAGAGGCCGGCAGCGACGTGACACAACTGTTCCATGCCGCTGCGTTTTTCCAGATTGGCCGGCAGTGCCAGATGCGGCTGCCCCTTGAGTGTGTCGTTGACAAAACCCGGCAGGCTCCCCACACCCACCTGGATAAAACACCGAAACCCCTGCCGGTACATATTGGCGATCATTTCCCGAAAACGTACCCGCTCGAGCAGATGCGCGACCACCACCTGTTTTTTGGCCGCTTCATCCGCCGGGAATTCAGCAGCCGTATTGGTGGACCACAGTGGCGTATGGGGCTCGTTCAGCGCTACATTCTGGAAAAATTCAGTAAACGGATCGGCGTATTGCGCCAGCAGGGGCGAGTGAAAACCGGATTCGATCGGCAGCTGCTGGGCCAGCAATTGGTGTTCGCTCAAACGCTCGCTCAGCGTGGCGATGTTGTCGGGACGCCCGCAGAATATGACCTGGTGCGGGCAGTTGTCGTGGGACACATAAACATCGGGTATGTCCTCGTAAAGCCCCTCCAACTTGTCGATACCCGCAGCCACCGCCAGAAACACCACATCCGGTGTCTCCAGAGAATCCGGATCCATCTTGGCGTTGACCTCATCGATCAGGGCCTGGGAAAGACAGCCGGAGGCGGCCATAGCGCTCCATTCGCCGATACTGTGTCCGGCCATGGCGTCGGCCCGGATAGCCAGCCGGTTCAGCACCTGATTGAGCAGTTTGTTGACACCGGTCAGGCCCAGCCCGACTTTCAGCAACTCCCGGGCCGGATCCAGCTTTTCACAGTAATCGGGTAGCGGCAGATCAAAGTACTCGGCCACATCCTGCAATTGAGGGTTAAAAAAGGAATCCACCCCCGGAAACAGAAACGCGGTTTTGCCGTCGGCCAATAAACGATCGCCACTGAAGTAAATCTGACTGCGGCCGTGCCACGGTTTACCTTTATCCACCAGCTTGCGCGCCAGTGCCAGGCGTTTTGCGTCGGGCTCGATAATGGCCAGCCGCCAGCGACCCTCACCGATGGGCGCGGGTGCCGCGGGATCGAGCGTGTCGAGCTTTTGCAACAGCGCTTCCCGGGTCTCGGCGGCAACACGCAGAATGCGGGGTACGGCAGCCATAGTCGGCTCGGAACGGCGGGTGTCTGACGCGGGGCCGCGGACACCCGAAGCAAGTGGGGCGCCGGAGGGTTGTTCGTAACCACTGATAATCGCGTGGGCGTTGATACCGCCAAAGCCGAAGGCATTGACGGCGGCCAAACGCTGCGTACGCGGTTCCGGCCAGGTTTCCGTGGCACCGAGCAAGCGAAACCGGGTATCGTCCACCAAGGGGTGGGGCTCGTCCGCTTCCAGTGTTGCGGGTAACACACCGTGATACACGGACAGTGCGGCCTTGATCAGGCCGGCGGCTCCCGATGCCGGCATGGTATGGCCGATCATCGATTTGACCGAACCCAGGCCCGCTCTGGGCGTACCCGCCTCGGCGCCACCGAAAAACCGGCCGAGGGTCTCCAGCTCCGCTTTGTCGCCGGCCGGTGTGCCGGTGCCGTGGGCCTCCACCAGCCCGATCCGGTGGGGGTTCAGCCCGGTCTGGCGCCAGGCGCGCTCCAGTGCCAGCAATTGACCGTCCACCGCCGGAGCCAGCAGGCTGCTGCTGTTGCCGTCACTGGCCGAGCCAACACCGTGAATGGCGGCGTATACCCGGTCGCCGTCTCTAACGGCATCATCGAGGCGCTTGAGCACAAACATCCCGATGCCCTCACCGGCCAGGATACCGTCGGCTTTGGCGGACAGGGGGCGGATGCACTCTGAACGCGACAGCGCGCCCAACTGGCAAAAGGTGGCCCAGAAGGTAAGATCGTGGGTAAAGTGCAGCCCACCGGTCAGCATCAGGTCGGTGTCACCGCGCCGCAACAGCTGACAGGATTGTTCCACCGCCAGCAGCGCACTGGCGCAGGCGCCGTCGACGGTGTAGGCCGGTCCGTTCAGATCCAGCCGGTTGGCCAGTCGGGAAGCCACCAGGTTCGGAATCAACCCCACCGCCGTGTCCGGACCGTAGGGGGTTAACTGCTCCTGCAAACGGCTTTTGACCGTATCCAGTTCGGCATCGGAGATGTCGGGGAACAGGTCACGCAGCGTCTGCAGCGTCTGCTGCAGCTGGCGCACATGTTGTTCCAGGCGCAACGTACCGGCGCTGAGGTAGTTCCCCCGCCCGACGATAACGCCGGTTTTTTCCCGGTTGAAGTCCGTCTGCCAGAGACCGGCATCCTGCAGCGCCTCGACCCCCACCCGCAGACTCAATAACTGATCGGGGTCGGCGGAGGCGGCGGCCTTGGGCATGATGCCGTAGGCCAGCGGATCGAAGTCCACGTAGTCGTCGACGAATCCGCCGCGACGGCAATAGAAACGATCCACGGCGTCGGAGTCGGGATCGTAAAACAGCGGATCCCAGCGCGAGGCCGGCACGTCGCTGATACCGCTGACGCCGTTCTGGATGTTGTGCCAGAACTGCGCCATATTGCGGGCACCGGGAAAAATGCACGCCATCCCGACCACGGCGATAGGTGCATCCTCGTCAGCAGCCGCCGGGCGACTCGCGGCTGCCGTCATTGCATGCTCTCCGCGCTGGCGCACATCAAGACCACCTGCGCGTCGTCACTGTCGCCGTATTGCAGTTCCCGAAACAGCGCCTCGACACCTTCGTCAACCGGTATCAGGCCGATACCCTTGCGCGTGTACTCGCGCTCCAGTTCCTCGGATACCATGCCCTTGTCCGCCCAGGGCCCCCAATTGACCGACAGCACCCGACCCGGCAAACGGCGCTTCATGTTGTGGGCTATACGGTCCAGCACATCGTTGGCCGAGGCGTAGTCCACCTGACCGCGGTTGCCGAATGCGCCGGCCACACTGGAGAAGAACACCACGAACTGCGCATCGTCGCGAATCATCGCCGAGAGTACCTGCGCGCCGCGTACCTTGGTGTCGAACACGCGATCGAAACTTTCGCTGGTTTTGTGGCGCAGCAGCTTGTCTTCAACGACGCCCGCACCGTGAATCACGCCATCAATAACGCCGTATTGGCGGTAGAGTTGATCGATCAAATGACTGAAGGCATCGGTATCGCGCACATCCAGGGAGTGATAGTTCACCGTGCCGCCGGCGGCACGAATATCGAGCAACGTCTGGCGAATAGCACGCGCCGAGAGAATCTTCGAACAGCGCTGCTCGATCTCGGCGGGCGTCAGGTGGCTTTCGCGCTGGATTAACAGTTTGCGCAGCGCCATCAGATCCGGTGCCTGAGCATACTCCGGCGGCTCGCTCGCTTCGGGCTCCGGTGAACGACCCACCAACTCCAGGCGACAACCGTAGCGACTGGCCAGCTCCACGGCGACTTTGGCGGTAATACCCTGGGCGCCACCGGTGATCAGTACGACACTGTCACCGTTGAGTTCCAGCTCGTCCCCACTGGCCTCGGACAATGCCTGCTTGACGACATCGACCTCACGCCGAACGCCGGCGCGGTAACCCACTTCGGTAAGCGGGTTTTCCGCCAGCAGCTCCAGTTCCAGATAGGCCGCCAGTTCATCGGCCGACTCGGCGGGGTCGAGATCGACCCAGTGTGCCCGCAGATCGGAAAACTCCTTGGCGATCGACTTGACCATTCCAGCCATGCCGCTGCCCAGATCAAAACCGCCACCACTGCTTTTGCCGGCATCGAAGTAGCCGAACGTCCCGCCCAGACCGCTGGCAACCAACAGATAGGACATATCGTGCATCAGGCAGTCCCTGGCCAGATTGAAAAAGTGCTTCACATCCGCCACGCGGGCATCGGGGTTCAGCGACGCCAAATGAATCAGGCCGTCGATGGAATGGGTGACGGGCTCCGCCGAAGATTGCCGCACGTCGATAATCTCTACCGAGGCGCTGTGCTGTTCCAGCAGTGTTTTTAATAACGGCGCGATGCCGATTTTGTCGTCGGTGATCAGGAACTGTTTGTCCTTGAGTTCCAGATCGGCCCGGACCACTTCGCCTGCCGGTGCCACTTTCATAACATAACGCGACAGTTCGGGCGCCGCGGGTAGGGATTCCTCAACATCCGGTTCGGGAGCCGGCTCCGGTGCGGCCGGCTCATTGTCCGTGTCGTCGTCGGCCGCTGATTGGTTGTGTAACCAATCGACGATGGCATCGAGTGTTTTAAGCGCGGCCAGTTCCTCCATTACCGCATCGTTATCGGTACCACCGTTACCCAGCTGCAATTGCTGCGACAGCTCACCGACAATTTCCAGCCGTTTGATCGAATCGATGGACAGGTCCGCTTCCAGGTCCAGACTCAGGTCCAGCGCTTCAACCGGATAGCCCGTACGCTCGGAGACAATGCTCAGCAATACCGTCTGCACATCGGCCGCCTCGGTTACCTCCGGGGCCGACGCTTCCTCTGTGGCAGCCTGTTCGCCGCCCTCGGCTGCCGGCGCCTGTTGCTCGAGCCACTCGATCATCTGGCGCAGGGTTTTCTGCGCGGCCAGTTGCTCCATCAATGCGTCGCTGTCGGATTGCGCGCCGGCAACACCCAGGCTCTGCAACAACTCGCCGACAATTTCCAGCCGCTTGATGGAGTCGATCGACAGATCCGCTTCCAGATCGAGATCCAGATCCAGCATCTCCGCCGGGTAACCGGTGCGGTCACTGACCAGATCGATCAGTGTCGTGTGCACATCGAGTTCCTTTGACGGNNCGATTCCGCAGCGGGTGCGGGAGCCGCCTGCACGGCAACGCCGGGCTTGTTCACGGCCGGGGCAGACGCCGATGTCATCGGTGTCACTTCCCGCCCGAACATGCCCAGCATGACATCACGCTGTGCGGAGACCATATCGCGAACATTCTGTAGGTATTGCGCGACCACTTCCTGGTCTGCCGCATCCGGCGTCGGCTGCGCCGCCGGCGCCTGGCTGTGGATTTTCAGGGGCTGTGTGATTTCAGCCCCCGCATGAGCGGGTAACTGGCCGTGGTGGGGCCGGGCCCGCGCGCCATTGATCCACCAGGTGGTTTTCGATAGTTGTGGCGGCTGTTGCAAATCCAGCAGCTGCACATCCCGGTGAGCAAACAAATAGTCGAGATCCACCGACCGCCCCAGACACAGCAGCTGCGCCAGGGCCTGCTGCAGACTTTCAATACCGTCTTCACCCTTGCGGTCGGTGGCGATGACCTGATGAGGCCGGTCGCCCAGAATACGGCTGACCATACCCGTTAGCGCCCGACCGGGCCCCACCTCGACGAAAGTACGCGCACCATCTTCGTACATTGCCTCGATCTGATCGNNGATGCTCGCTTCCAATGTCGAATAGCGCGCCGCGGTCAGGTTGGAATAGACCGGGACTTGCGGCGGCCTGACCGACACGAAAGCCAGGTGTTCGGCAAACCGTTCACGCGCGCCGGCGACCACCGGCGAGTGAAAGGCACAGGCGACCTCAATCGCTTTAGCGCCGATCCGATGGGCCTTTAACTGTTCAATGGCCTGTTCGATCGCGGCACTGCTGCCGGAGATGACCGTCTGTTCCGGACTGTTTTGGTTCGCCGGCACCACGCCTTCCATTGACGCCAGTATCGGTTCGAGCTGCTCCCGGTCCGCGCTCACCGCGGCCATGCGCCCCGGATCGTCTTCAACGGCAGCGAGAATGGATTCCCCCCGGGCGGCGCTGAGCGTCAGCAGGTCGGGCAGCGACAAACATCCGGCTGTCGCCAGTGCCACCAGCTCACCGTAACTGTGCCCGGCCATCATATCCGGGACCAGCCCCAGCTGCGTCAATACCCGGGCCATGGCGCTATCGGCCATGCCCAGGGTCGGCTGTGCCACACGCGTGTCGGTAATCGCAGCCTGCTGTTGGCGTCGCGTATCGGTGTCATAGGCCGTGGCCGGGAACAGGGCCGGCAGCCATTGTTCGCCGTCGGTCAGGATGTCCCGCAGTTCGGGAAAGGCCAGAAAGATCTCCCGCAGCATGCCCGGACTCTGACTGCCCTGACCGGGGAACAGAAACGCCAGCTTGCCGGCCGGGTCTGCTCCCTCACCGTCGCGATAGACGATGGCCCTGTCCTGTTCCCGGGCGCGGGCCTTGGGTAGCAGGGCGCGCAACGCTTCGATACTGGAAGCGACGATGGCGCACTGCACGGGGCCACGGCTCGAATGCCAGAGCGTATAACTCAGATCGCGCAGGCTCGGGTCGATGTCGCCGTTGAGGTAATCCGCCACCTGCTGCATCGACTGACGTGCGCCGTCGAAGTCATCGCCACAGAAAACCAGCAGTTCCGACGACCACTGCGCATAACCCGGCGCGCTGGCCTGAGCCTCGGGGTCGTTGTAGGCCGATAATACGGCGTGAAAATTGGTGCCCCCGAACCCGAACGCGCTGATCGCTGCCCGGGGTACATCATCCACCCAGGGACTGGGGACGTTGTTGAGTGTAAAGGGACTGTTGTCCCGGGTGTAATAATCGTTGGGCGTGGCAATATTCTGGGTTGGCGGCAGTGCGCGGTGATACAGCGCTTTACTGATCTTGATCAGCCCTGCCATACCCGCGGCGCATTTGGTATGGCCGATCTGGGATTTGATCGACCCCAGTGCCGTCTGTTGCGCGAGCGCTCCACCCTGATTGTAGACTTCGGTCAAAGTGGCCAGCTCAGTACGGTCGCCGACGACAGTGCCGGTGCCGTGAGCCTCCACCAGGCCGACTTCGCCCGGGGACACACCGGCACGCTGATAGGCCCGATACAGGGCGCGTTTTTGACCTTCCTTGCGCGGTGCGGTCAGCCCCAGGCTTTTACCGTCGCTGGAGCCGGCGATGCCGTCGATTACCGCGTAGATACGATCGCCGTCGCGCTCGGCGTCATCGAGACGCTTCATCACGACGACACCGATACCTTCGCCCAGGGCAATACCGTCGGCCCGGTTGTCGAACGATTTGCACTGGCCGCTGGCCGACAGCGCGCCCACGCTGGCAAACATCAGGAAGTCGTTAATACTGTTGTGAAAGTCGGCACCGCCGGCGAGAACCACATCGGAGGTGCCGGCGCTGAGCTCCTTGACCGCCAGCTCCACCGCCGTCAGGGAACTGGCGCAGGCGGCGTCTACAGTATAGTTCACTCCGCCCAGATCCAACCGGTTGGCGATACGCCCCGCTATGACATTGGCGAGCACACCGGGAAACGAATCTTCGGTCAGCGACGGCAGAACGGCATCCAGTTCCGGGGGAATATCCCCCAGATAATGTTTGTAACTGTTGCGCAGGGTGTACGCACTGGACAAATCCGTACCCGCTTCAGCGCCGAAGATCACCGAGGTTTTCTCGCGCTCCAGGTCCTCCAGGTCCGCGTCGTAGCCGGCATCGGCGAGTGCCCGACGGCACACCTCCAGGCTCAACAATTGCGTGGGCTCGATGGCCGCCACCGACTGTGGCGGAATCCCGTACGCTAGGGGATCGAAAGGAAAGTCGTCGATAAAGCCGCCCCACTTGCTGGGGGTTGTGCCCTTATCATTGCCCTCGGGGTCGAAATACACTGCCGGATTCCAGCGCTCGGGAGACACTTCGCGCACGAAGTTCGCCCCCTGCAGAATATTGGCCCAGAACGTCTCCAAGTCC
>JABAHQ010010266.1_pt4 | contig 10180 bp, 8 predicted proteins | sample 7062091 | NCBI WGS metagenome assembly JABAHQ01 (sample SAMN14534359, study PRJNA622989) | marine sediment metagenome | biome: marine biome [ENVO:00000428]; feature: marine pelagic biome [ENVO:01000023]; material: deep marine sediment [ENVO:00002113] | place: India: Gulf of Kutch | collected... | reverse complement strand
TCGAAGCAGCCGTTGGTCATCACGATGCGCTCGCCGTGGGCGCGCGCGTCGGCCACCGCGGTGAGCAGCGCCGCCTCGTCGACGACGCCCTGCCCGCTGCCGTCGAGGCCGACCAGCGCGCGGCGCAGCTCGGGCACCGACACCGTGGCCGCGCCGAGCTTGGCCACCACCACGCCGGCGGCCAGGTTGGCGAGCCGCGCCGCCTGCTCGAGCCCCGCGCCGGCGGCCACCGCCGCGCCGAGCGTGGCGATGACGGTGTCGCCCGCGCCGGTGACGTCGAACACCTCGCGCGCCTGGGCCGGGATGTGCACCGCCTCGCCGGCCGCGGGCACCAGGGTCATGCCGTGCTCGCCGCGGGTGACGAGCAGCGCCCCGATCGCGTGCTCGGCGGCCACCGCCCGGGCGCGCTCGACGAGCTCCGCCTCGTCGCGGCAGCGCCCGGCGACGGCCTCGAACTCCGCCAGGTTGGGCGTGACGGCGTCGGCGCCCTCGTAGCGCTCGAAGTCCCGGCCCTTGGGATCGACCAGCACCGGCGTGCCCGCCCCGCGCGCGGCGGCGATCAGGTCGCCGGCGCGCGACAACGTGCCCTTGGCGTAGTCCGAGAGCACCACCGCCCGGGCAACGGCCAGCGCGCGCTCGAACGCCGGCAGCACCCGCCCGCCGTCGAGCCCGGGCTCGGGCTGCTCGAAGTCCAGACGGATGAGCTGCTGGTGGCGCGAGAGCACCCGCAGCTTGGTCACGGTGGCGGCGTCCGGGTCCTCGACCAGCGCCGCGTCGATCCCGCCCGCCGCGTCCAGCAGCTCGCCGAGCGCGCGCCCGCCGTCGTCGCGGCCGATCACGCCGACCAGCGCGGCCCCGGCGCCCAGCGCCGCCATGTTGAGCGCCACGTTGGCCGCCCCGCCGGGGCGCTGCTCGCGGGCGCCGACCCGCACCACCGGCACCGGGGCCTCGGGCGAGATGCGCGCGGTGTCGCCCGACCAGTAGCGATCCAGCATGACGTCGCCGCAGACGAGCACGCGGGCGGCGGCGAAATCGGGTATCTCGATGCGCATGCCTCAAATGGGGCACGGGGGCCGGCTTGGCGGTGCATCATAGCATAGGGCCGGAGCCCGGCCGGTGTGGCCTGCGTCGCAGTCGCTTGAGCGCCCGCGCCGGGCGGGGCTAGACTTGCAGCCAACCGACCGCCCGCCGCGCCCGTCCCCGGCGGCGGCGCACCCACCGCCGGCGCCCGCCGCTCGAGACCGAATGGACAGCAAGAGCCTCTACCTGCGCCTGCTCACCCACGCCCGCCCCTACTGGCGCACCTTCGCCCTGGCGATCGCGGGCACGGCGGTGTTCTCGGCGACCGAGCCGGCGTTGCCGGCCCTGATGAAGCCGCTGCTCGACGGCAGCTTCGTCGAGCGCGACCCCCGCATGATGCGGCTCGTCCCGCTGGCGCTGGTGGGCATCTTCATCGTCCGCGGGATCGCCAGCTTCACCAGCACCGTCGGGATGCAGTGGGTGGGGACCAAGGTGGTCACCGATCTGCGCGAGGGCATGTTCGACCGCCTGCTCGCCCTGCCCGCGCAATACTTCGACGATCACGCCACCGGCATGCTGATCTCGAAGGTGACCTTCGACGCCAACCGCCTCACCACCTCCGCGACCAACGTGCTGGTCACCCTGCTGCGCGACTCGCTCGCCATCCTCGGGCTGATCGGGCTGATGTTCTACATTCACTGGCAGCTCGCGCTGATCGCGCTGCTGGTCGCCCCGCCCACCGCGCTCGTGATCGCGATCATCAGCCGGCGCCTGCGCCGGGTCAGCCGCACGGTGCAGTCGCGCATGGGCGACATGACCCACGTGCTCGAGGAGGCCATCACCGGCGCCCGCGTGGTGAAGATCTTCGGCGGCGAGGACTACGAGCGCGGGCGGTTCCGCCGCGTCGCCAACCGGGTGCGGCAGTTCCTGATGAAGACGGTCATGGCCTCGGCGCTGAACGTGCCGCTGGTGCAGCTGCTCGCCGTGCTGGGCCTGGCGGTCATGATCTATCTGGCGGCGCTCCAGTCGGCGAGCGGCGCCCTGACCGTGGGCGAGTTCGTGGCGTTCTTCGGCGCGGTCGCGATGCTGCTCGCCCCGCTCAAGCGACTGACGCGGGTCAACGAGGAGCTGCAGAAGGGTCTCGCCGCCGCCGAGAGCGTGTTCGCGCTGATCGACGCCGATCCCGAGCCCGACACCGGCACGCGCGCCCTGGCCCGCGCGCGCGGGGCGCTCGCCTTCGACCGCGTGGGCTACGCCTACGGGGACGGCGAGGAGGTGCTTGCCGGGGTCACCCTCGATGTGCCGGCCGGCCGGACGCTCGCCCTGGTGGGCCCCTCCGGCGCCGGCAAGAGCACGCTGGTGAATCTGATCCCGCGGTTCTACCGCCCGACGCGGGGCACGATCCGGCTCGACGGCATCGACATCGCCGAGCTGCGCCTGGCCGACCTGCGCCGCCAGATCGCGCTGGTCACCCAGGAGGTGGTGCTGTTCAATGACACGGTGGCGGCCAACATCGCCTACGGCACCGAGGGGGCGGACCGCGACGAGGTGATCCGCGCCGCGGAGGCGGCGCACGCGCGCGAGTTCATCGAGCAGATGCCGGAGGGCTTCGACACGCTGATCGGCGAGAACGGCGTGCGGCTCTCGGGCGGGCAGCGCCAGCGCATCGCCATCGCCCGCGCGCTGCTCAAGGACGCGCCCATCCTGATCCTCGACGAGGCGACCTCGGCGCTCGACGCCGAGTCCGAGCGCCAGATCCAGCACGCGCTCGAGACGCTGAAGAAGGACCGCACCACGCTGATCATCGCCCACCGCCTCTCGACGGTGGAGGCCGCCGACCGCATCGTGGTGCTCGACCGCGGGCGCGTCGTCGAGGAGGGCACGCACCGCGAGCTGCTCGCGCGCGGCGGCCTCTACGGCAAGCTCTACCGCTCGCAGTTCGCCGAGACGATGGCCGTGCCGGGGACGCGCGCGCGCCCGGGTTGACCGCGCCCGCCGCGCCTTTCGTCGCCGGCGGCGCGCGCGGCGTCGATCAGCCCTCCGTCTCGGCGCCCTCGAGCACCGAGCGATAGACGGCGAGATTGCCCTCCACCATCACCGGGATCGAGAACGCGGACTCCACGTGCCGGCGCGCCGCGATGCCGCGCTGGCGCGCGCCCTCCCGGTCGTCGAGCAGCGCGTTGGTCGCCTCGGCGAGCGCCGCCGCGTCGCCCGGCGGCACGAGCCAGCCCGTCTCCCCGTCGCGCACGATCTCGGGGATGCCGCCGACCGCGCTCGCCACGCAGGGCACGCCGGCGGCCGAGGCCTGCAGCAGCGCGACGCCGAGCCCCTCCATCTCGGCGGGGTGCACGAGACCCTCCAGGCACGGGAAGACGCGCTCGAGATCGTCGCGGAACCCCGCGAAGCGCAGGTAGTCGGCGACGCCGGCGGCGGCGGCCTCGTCGCGCACGGCCGACTCGCGCGGGCCCTTGCCGAGCAGCAGCACCCGCACGTTCGGGTGGCGCCGCACGATGCGCGGCAGCGCGGCGATCAGGTGCCGGTGTCCCTTGCGCTCGATGAACTGGGCGACCATGGCCAGCACGCGGGTGCCGTGCTCGATCTCGAACGTGCGCCTGAGCCAGGTCCTGTCGCAGCCCGGGCGGTGGCGATCGACGGCGACCGCGCTCGGCACCGTGAAGATCCGGTCCGGGTCGACGCCTTCGTCGATCAGCACGCGCCGTATGCCCTCCGAGATGACGATCACGCCCGCGAACAGGGGATACTTGACGCGCGCCCACCAGCGCGGCTCGGGGTTGTCTACGCGGCGCGTGACCACGGCGGGGACCGACGCGAGCCGCGCGGCGATGCCGCCGAGCAGGTCGCCGCCGCGCCGGCTGTGCAGGTGCACGAGGTGCGGGCGCTCCCGGCGGATGATGCGCCACAGCCGCGCGATGAACGCGAGGTCCGCGTCGCCGCGCATCGGCACCTCGCGCACGACGGCGGCCCCGCGCGCGGCCTCGGCGATCGCGCTGCCGCGGGGGCACACCAGCACGTTGCGGTAGCCCGCCGCGGCCAGCCCTTCGATCAGATAGCGCACCTGCAAGGCCCCGCCGTAGAGCTGGCGCCCGGTCTCGACGTGCAGCACGGTCGGGCGGTCGGTCATGGCTTGCCGAGCAGCCGCGACGCGGCGGCGAGCACCTCGTCCACCTCGATGAGTCGCATGCAGCTATAGGCTCCGCCGCAGATCGGGCGGCGCCGGCACGGCGAGCACCACAGGTCCTTGTGCAGGACTGCGGTGTCGTCCCGCCCGGTGTCGAGATAGGGACGGGTCGAGCCGAACAGCGCCACCGTCGGCACGCCGAAGGCGATGCCCATGTGCATCAGCCCCGTGTCCACGCCCACCACGAGCCGCGCCCTGGCGATGAGCGCGGCCGCCTCGCGCAGCGAGGTCGCGCCCGTGGCGTCCACTAGGCCGTCGCCGGCCCCGGCGCGGATCGCGGCCGCGGCCTCGTGATCGCCCGGCCCGCCGAGCATCACGGAGGGCAGCCCGGTCTGCGCGTGGAGGCGGCCGGCGAGCTCGCGCCAGCGCTCCTCGCGCCAATGCTTCTGCGGGCGCGTGGTGAACGGGCACAGCGCCGCGTAGCCGGCGGCCAGCCCGTGGCGCGCGATAAGCTCGTCGGCGAACGCCCGATCCGCCTCCTCGAGCCCGACGGCCATGTCGAAGTCCGCGGGGTCGAGCCCGAGCGCCTCGGCGAGGCGCCGGTACTCCGAGCCCATGCGCGGGTCGTCGGGCGGCGCGTCCACCACCTCGGTCATCAGCCACCGGCTGCCCTCGCGCGAGCCGAGCCCCACCCGGCGCGGCGCGCGCGTGAGCCGGGCGAGCGCGCCGCTCTTGGCGAGCCCCTGGAGGTCGAGCACCAGATCGAAGCGCGCCGCGCGCAGCCGCCGGGCGAAGGCGCGGACCTCGCGCGCCAGCGCCCGCCAGCGCCCGCGCCGCGCCAGCGCGTGCCAATCGCCGCGCGGCCAGACGATCACCTCGTCGAGCTCCGGGTGCGCCTCCAGCAGAGATGCGGCCTCCGGCTGCACGAGCCACGCGATGCGCGCGTCCGGATACCGCGCGCGCAGCGCGCGCACCAGCGGCGAGGCCATCACCACGTCGCCGAGGGCGCTCAGGCGCACGATGAGGATCGCGTTGACGGGGTCGGGGCTCACGGTAAGCGGCGTGCGGGCTCGGGGCCGGATCGTACCACAGAAGCCGCCGCCGGCCGGCGCGCGCGGGATGACCGCGCTGCGTGGTCAAGCCCTTATCGCCGCCGGCGACACGGGCCGAAGTCGAAACGAAGCACGCGCCGTAACGCCCGGGCTCATGCCGACTGCAATCCGCCGCGTTGCGGCGCCGCGCCGGGGCCCCGCAGGCCGCGCCCGACGTCATGCCGGCCCTGCACGGGATCGACCGCCCGGCGCGAGGTAAGGATACGTCAACCGCCGCTCATCGGCCATCCGCGCAGCAGAGACGCCTCGATCGGCGCGTTGCTCGACGCCCGTTCGGCGATGGTGCTCGCGCGCGAGCTCAACGCCCTGCGCCACATCGCGCGGGGATCGCCGGCCGCGGATGACGAAAGCCATGCAGACGAGCCCGCGCCGGCTCGCCGCATGGGTCGGGCCCGAGATCCCCGGCGCGCTCGGCCGGCTCGCCGTGAAATCGCGATTCACCCGCTCCGCGGGCCGAGCGGCCCCATCGGCCGCGATGGTCGTTATGCGCCACCGGCGTCGCGACGTCTTGCAGATGGAGATCGTGCGTCAACCGCGCCACGGTGCATTGGGCCTCCGCGATGCGCTCGCGCGCGAGCTGATGCCATGCCTTGCATACTCCGTCGACACGAAAGTCCTCGTCCCGAACGCGGCGGTCCCTGTCTCTGAGCCCGGCGCTGCGCCGGCTGCGCGACGACAAACGGAGTGGGCTCCCTGGGGAATATGGAGACAGCTCGAAGATCAAAATGTCGACTATTCAGCTCAAGTGCTGCGACATACGAGGACGCGAAAGAAGAGTGGTCGACCCAAGATCCGGAAACGGTCAGAAGGCGGTGGCGGACAGGCAGAGCGTTGCGCTCGCAACGGCAAGATTCGGCGAGCATGCGAGGTGATGGCGGCTCGATATCAATGCAAACGGTTGTCCACCACCATGGATTCCAGGAAAAGGGGCGCTTATTCTTTCTATACTCTACGGTGTGCCCCTCTCGCGTGGGGCCAGGCTCGGCTTCCCTTATCCTAGGATTGAACTAAGGTAACCCGGCCTCAAATGTTCTTAACCTAGCTCAAATGAGCTAGCTCAAGCGAGGTTGAATCTCATCGTGAGAACGCACTGTGTCTAAGACCAACTCTACATCTTTCGCGGTCAGCCGCCATGGCCCGTGGCGGTGACCGGCGTTTCTCGATCGCGCCCGGGGCACAGAGCATGTTTACAAGGGCCCGCCCTTCGGCGTGGTCAAAATGGGAAGGCCGGGAGGCCGATGGCGATGCGAGAACGGGCGCGCAGGGCATACGCTCGATTGCCCGATACCGGCACCTCGCCCGGGAGAGAGCCTGCAAAGCAATAACTTCTTCAATCGACTCCCTCGACAACGTAAGCGTCGGCGCTGCAGCCCCGGCTCGTGCGCGCACCGAGCGCGATCCACGCCCGGGCAAAGCCATCACCGGCCCGGTGAGGGAGCGATCTCATTGTCTGCGGACGCGATGCGAGAATGGCGGATAGCGAGAAGATAAAAGTGGTCGTGGCCGACGATCATGAGATGGTGCGGGCCGGCATAAGGCGCCTGCTGGCGGACGCGGAGGACATCGAGGTCGTCGGCGAGGCCGAAAGCGGCGAGGAGGCCGTCCGGCACTTCTTCACGCACGAGCCCGACGTGCTGATCATGGATCTGTCCATGCCGGGGATGAGCGGGCTCGAGAGCATGCGCCGGATTCTCCAGCGCCAGCCCCTGGCCAGGATCATAGTCTTGAGCATGCGTGAGGACGTGGTCTACCCCAAGCGCGTGATCCAGGCCGGCGCGAAGGGGTATCTCACCAAGCGCACGGCCCCCGAGGCGCTGCTGCGGGCCGTCCGAGAGGTCGCCAAAGGGGAGGTGTTCCTGGAGCGCGAGATCGCCCAGAAGGTCGCGCTCAACGGCATCGCGGGAGACAGGGAAGTGTTCGGCGAGCTCTCGGAGCGCGAGTTCGAAGTGTTCATCATGCTCGCGGAAGGCCAAACGGTGACCGCGATCGCCAAGGCGCTGTTTCTGAGCCCCAAGACCGTCGGCACTTATCAGACGCGTATAATGCACAAGCTGGATGTGCACAACGCAGCGGGCCTCGCGCGGCTCGCGATCCGCAACGGCTTGATCCAGGCCTGAGCCACGGCGGGTGCCCAGCCGGGCTCATCGGACGCGGTGGGCTCGGGCGGGACCATCACGGCCGGCCCGTCGGGTTGGAAGCGAACGACCCGCGCCGGCAGCGTGTAGATCTCCTCGCCAATCTCGGATCGATGCCCCCTCGTGATCGAGAGCTTGGTTCCGCACGAAGGCCGCGGCGCGGCGGGATCGATCTTTGCAAGAAAGACGCAGAACCGCGCTCAGGCTCTCCGATGCATCCAACGTGACCTCGATCGGGACGGAATGGAGCCCGCGCGCTCTGCGCGTTCGTGTTTCGCCGTGAACGGATCCTTTGTGGGATCAGGGTGGCTTTGACGGGACACCGCCCTGCCGGATCGCGTGCGGGCAAGTGTCTTTATAAAGCACGATCGCGCGCATAGTCTTCTTTTTTCGAAACCTTACTGAAATCCTGCGCATTTACCGCCAGGCCATGGCCCGGCGGCAACCCCCAACGATCCGCTTACCCCGGTGTTGTTCAGCTCCTGTCCGTGAAATCCGACGGTGGCGTCGGTGGATTGCCCGAGCATTGAGCGAAAAGTCCGTATCGGCGGGCCAAAAGCCTTATCTCCTATCCGCGGAAACCGACAACCGTAAGGGAGCAGTGCCCGATCGTTGACCGGAAACTCCGCATTCGCGAGCCGGGAAATTCTCGTTCCTATTTTAAAGGCCAAAGTCTTAACTTAAATCATAGGAAGCCGGTGCTTGACGGCACCGGGCGCACGGCGATCACGGGCGGTCATCCCCTCCCTCGCTCAGGAATGAGGGGCGTCCGCCGATCCGGGCTCGGCGACAGCGCCGACTACGAGCCGCTCACCGACAGGATATCACCCTGGCGGCCTGGCTCGGGAGCGCTGAGAGGCGACCGCGCGGGCGTGCTGAGGAGTGCCGGGACGCGCGGCGCAGTGGGTGATGGAGACGGTTTCAGACAGGCAGAGCGTGGAGGTGTAAGCGCAAGGCACACAGGAGCGATTTGTTTCTCATACGAGAACCGTTGGGGCACAGGTCGTCGGAAACACCCCCCCAGGCGATTGCGATAAGGAGTGCCCATGAACTCTTCTGAACAACCCGAGCCGGCGGTCACCGGTATCCGGGTACTGGTGGTCGACGACAGCACGGTCGTGCGTCGGTTGATGGACCTGACGCTGACTCCCTTGGGCGTCGTGATCGACTTCGCCGATACCGGCGAGGGCGCCTTGGAGCTCGCCAAGCAACGGCGCTACGACCTCGTCTTTCTCGACATCATGTTGCCCGGTATCGACGGGTATCGCGTATGCAAGGGTATCAAGGGCGACAAGGCGACGAAGCACACGCCGGTCGTCATGTTGACCAGCAAGGACACGGCGTTCGACAAGGTGCGCGGCATCATGGCCGGCACCGATGTCTACCTGACCAAGCCGCTGGAGCGGAACGCGCTACTCGCGGCCATGGGCAAATGCCTGCCGAGATGGCGCAATGCCCTGCCGGCGCATGGCACGGCGTGATTCGGGAGACAACGTTGAGCACGATCAACTTCGGACGGCCATCGACGGGGCGGGGAGCGGGGCGCGCACGGCTCATGTCGCCGAGCCCTGCACGCCCGACCCGATCGAGGTCGGCTGAGCGGGCCAGACCGGGCGCCCCATAGGCGCGTTCACCAACAAGGAGAAAACCATGGCAATTCAGAAAGTCCTTTGCGTCGACGACTCCGATACGGATCTCAAGAACATGGAGCAAGTCTGCTCCGATGCCGGCTATCAAGTCCTTACGGCCAAATCAGGCAAGGAGGCGCTAAATATGGCCAAGAGCGAGCATCCGGACGCGATTCTGCTCGACGTCATCATGCCGGACATGAACGGCTTTCAGGTTTGCCGGGAAATCACTCAGGACGCCGAGACCAAGAGCATCCCGGTGATCCTCGTCTCGAGCAAGGGCGAAAGGACCGACAGGCTCTGGGGCGAGGAGCAGGGCGCGCGCGGCTACGTGACGAAGCCGTACACCCCCGACCAACTGATTGGGCAGCTCAAGGCGCTGTGACGGGCGCCAAGGCGGAAACAATGACCTCGGAGAAGACCTCACCTTCGGACGAGCTCCTGCCGCCGAGCGTCGCGCTCGGCGGCGAGTTCGTCCTGCCCGATGACGGGGCCGGACCGGCCGTGTCCGCGTCCGTCGAGCGGCTCGCCTTTCGCATCGGGCCGCTTGGGTTGCTCTGCCCAGTCGATGCCGGGCGCGAGGTCGTGCCCCCGCAGGACGTCAGTCGCCTGCCGCATCTGCCGTCGTGGCTGGTCGGCGTGGCGAACGTGCGCGGGATGCTGGTGCCCGTGGTGGATCTGGCACAGGCGCTCGACCTGGAGCGTAACGACGCATATCAGCAGTATCTGCTCGTCTTCGGCGCCGGTGAGGACGTCATTGGGCTGCTGGTGGATGGGTTGCCCACCCCGTGCGGCGTCGAGACCGAGGAGCGCATGAGCGGCGTGCCGCCGCACCCCGATATGCTCAAGGGCCACGTGCATGGGGCCTACGAGCGCGACGGCGAAGTGTGGCTGGACGTGGATGTGGAAGGGTTTTTCAACACGCTGGGCGAGCGTATCGCTTCCTGAGCGCACGCCGGCGGCGGAGACAGGCAGCGGTCCGCGAGCGTGCTCCATAGTTTGGTCGAGCATCCATAACCCGAGGACAGGAGCGAAACCGATGAAATCACGAGACCAACGTCCGACGAGCGGCATCAGCGGGGCGCTCAATTTCCTCAGGCGCCTGAAGCTGTGGCAGAAATTCGCCCTGCTGGGGATCGTGGTGGC
>JABAHQ010024222.1_pt1 | contig 10186 bp, 8 predicted proteins | sample 7062091 | NCBI WGS metagenome assembly JABAHQ01 (sample SAMN14534359, study PRJNA622989) | marine sediment metagenome | biome: marine biome [ENVO:00000428]; feature: marine pelagic biome [ENVO:01000023]; material: deep marine sediment [ENVO:00002113] | place: India: Gulf of Kutch | collected... | reverse complement strand
TTCGCCGCCGGGGAGCCCCCGCAGGCAATTTGTTGACCGTTGACGGCACACGATGAACTCCCGGCACAATTGTAAGGTTTAAATCAGCTGCGGGGCTTCGCCGCCTCCTTCGCCGTAAACAGAATAAATTCGGTCAGCAGTTGGGGATCGAATTGACCTGCCATTTCGTTTTTCATCAGGGTCAGCGCCTGGATGGCGGTGAGGGATTCGCTGTAAGGCCGTCGGCTGGTCAGCGCGTTGAACACATCCATGATTTTACAGATGCGCGCGGCGGGCAGAATCTGCTTGCCGGAAAAACCGAGCGGATATCCGGTGCCGTCGAAATTTTCATGATGTTCCCCCGTCATCCGCAAAACGGTATTGGAATAATGTTTCAGGTTGCTCAACGCCCGCCGCCCGAGCGCGGGATGGCGGCGGATGGTCCGAACATCTTCGTTCGATAATTGACTTTCCTTGAACAGAATATCTCGGGGAATAAACTTCTTGCCGATATCCGCCAGCATGCCGCCGAGACAGATTTCAGTCAACTCGCCGGAGTTCATTCCCAGTTCTCTGCCGAAGTTAAGGCAGTACATCCCCACGTTGACGCAATGCACGTGAGTGCGGTTGTCTTTTTGGATGATCTGGAACAACTCGCCAAAAGGCAGGTTCTGATGTTTCACCGCTTCCGCCAGCAGTCCGGGGATATCGTTCAGCAGCAGGAGAAAGGTATCCGATGCCGGGATTTCCAGATAATCCTGCAGGATGCGGGTGGCGACCGGGTAGACGCGACGGACCACCTCCGCCGGCGGTTTGTCATGACCCAGTCCCAGGATCAGTTTTTTCAGGACGGTGAACCGGTAATAATTATAAAGATCCTGTTCTTTGATATAAAACGTTTCATGTTGCTTTTCGTTCAGGATCATCTCGAGGCGGGCGAAATCGAGCGGATCAAACCTCGCGAATTTGAGGAATTGATTGTTTTTATCCTGCGGAACCGCGTAAAAGATGTCGAATCCGTCCTGCCATTCCTTTTGAAAGAACGCCCGGGTAATGGGTCTGAACTGGATTTGATCGGTGTCGGTCATCAGCCTTCCCGTTCCGTTTTGTGTCGGCATAATAGAACATTATACCGCCGGGGGTTCCCGGCATACAAGTGACCAGCGGGTTTTCCCGCCGGGGAAACCCGTTCTGAACAGGGCGCTTACATATTCCGGATCGCGTTTTTGGGGAGGATGGGTTACAATCCTGATTTTTCAGGAATACCTCGATCCATTTTCACCTCCCAAAAAAAGGGTGATGACCATGCATAAACTGGTGTTGATGCGGCACGGGCAAAGTATCTGGAATCTGGAAAACCGGTTCACCGGCTGGACGGATGTGGATTTGACCGAACAGGGCCGGCAGGAGGCGAAAGAAGGCGCCCGTTTGATTCGCGAGGCGGGATTGTCTTTTGACCTGGCCTATACCTCGGTGCTCAAACGCGCCATTCGCACCCTGTGGATCACTCTCGACGAGCTGGACCTGATGTGGATTCCCGTGCACCGGTCCTGGCGGTTGAACGAGCGGCATTACGGCAACCTGCAGGGGCTCGACAAGGCGGAAACCGCCGCCCGGCACGGCGCGGACCAGGTCAAAATCTGGCGGCGCAGTTATGACATCCCGCCGCCACCACTGCCCGAAAGCGACAAACGTCTGCCGCACAACGATCCGCGTTATGCCGGCGTCGACCGCAAGGACCTGCCGCACACCGAATCGCTGAAAGAAACCGTCGCCCGCTTCATCCCCTACTGGCTGGACACCATCGTGCCCAGCATCCAGTCCGGACTGAAAGTGCTGATCTGCGCCCACGGCAACAGCCTGCGCGCGCTGGTCAAGCACCTGGACAACATCAGCGAAAAGGATATCACCGAACTCAACATTCCCACCGGCATCCCGCTGGTGTACGAACTCGACCAGGACCTGAAGCCCCTCAAGAATTATTATCTGGGCGATCCGGAAGCGGCCAAAAAAGCCGCCGAAGCCGTCGCCAACCAGGCGGCGAACCGCCGCGGGTGATATCCAACCCGGATTGCAGGCGAAGGGATGTTCCCCGGGACCCGGCGTCCTCAGGGCCGGTCTTTGGCTTTCAGCGTTTTCAGGTGTTCGGCGGCCATCTCGGCCCGCTTCGGCTGGTTTTGAGATTGGAAGAAGCCGCGGGCCCGGTCGATATGCAGGGCCGCCCGCCGGTAATCCCTTAAAGCTTCGAACGCCAGCCCCAACCCCAGATGCGCTTTGGCGTATTCGGCATTGATGGCGACCGCTTTCTGAAACGGTTCCACCGCCTGAGCGTATTTCCCCAGCCGGCTGTAGGCGCGTCCCAGGTTGTACCATCCGCCTTCCGCGTCCGGGTTCAGCCGGACCACTTCTTTATACTCCGCGATGGCTTCCTTCATCCGGCCCAGCACATCCAGCTGCACCCCCAGGTATAAATGCGCTTCGATGAATTCGGGATTGAGTTTCACCGATTCCCGGTAATGGCTGATCGCCACCGGGGCGTTGCCGGAGTTTTCATAAACCCGGCCCAGGATGTAATGGGCTTCCGATAGATTGGGATTGAACGAAATGGCTTTCAACAGATAATGCAGGGCCGCATCGTGATCTCCCAGCGAGAACCGCAGGCGGCCGGCATGGAAGTAGGCCTTGTCGAAGTTGGGATGCAGGCGGATCGCTTTTTCGTACAGGGTGCCCGCTTTGTCAAAGTCCCCGGCGGCCTCCGCCGCTTTGCCCGCTTTAAGCGCCTGCAGGGCCGCCATGCGGTTTTTGGTCAGATAGGGTGAAGCATCCGGCGCCTGAGCGAACACCGGCAGGACGGGGAGCAGGTAAAAACTGAGAAAAACAGCGCAGAACTTGTGAAGATGAAACAACCCGAAACCCTCCCGTAATGGGTTTTCTTTTATTTTATCATCTCGCGGGCGTGTTGCAGGGTGGTTTCGGTAATTTTTTCACCGCCGGACATGCGCGCGATCTCCTCCACGCGGTGATCGTAATCCAGTTCGAGGATGGTGGACCGGGTCCGCTTGCCGGCAACGGTTTTCTGAACCCGGTAATGCGACTGCGCCATGCCGGCGATCTGCGGCAGATGCGTGATGCAGAACACCTGTTTGTGGGCGGCGATTTTTTTCAGTTTCACCCCCACCTTCTCCGCCACCCCGCCGCTGATGCCGCTGTCCACTTCGTCGAACACCATCACCGGCACCGGGTCCTGCTCGTTGAGGATGGACTTCAGCGCCAGCATCACCCGCGACAACTCCCCGCCGGAGGCGATCTTCGCCAGCGGACGCAACTCTTCTCCCGGGTTCGGTGAAAACACGAACTCGATGTCGCCGATGCCGTGCGCCTGCGTTTTGACTTTCCGTTTCCGGTAGGTGGTGAAGCCTTCCGGGTCCGCCTCATACTGGAATCGCACGCCGAACTGAACGTGCTTCATGCTCAGGTCTTTCAGTTCCTTCTCCACAGCTTTTTTGATTTTCCCGGCGACCTGTTCCCTTTTCCCGGCGAGGTCCACCGCCAGCCCGGCCAGCGTTTCGCGTTGTTCCTGAAGGGTTTTGTGCAGGGCGTCCATGGAGGTTTCGTCGCCGGAGAGCGATTCCAGTTCCGCGCCAATCCGTTCCCGGTATTCCAGGATGGCGGCGATGTCGTTGCCGTATTTGCGTTTGAGGCCGTTGATTTCGGCAAGGCGGTCCTCGATTTCCTCCAGCCGCGCGGGGTTGAACTCGATCCCCTTCTGGTAATCCCGTAACTCTTCAACCAGTTCCTGCACTTCGAGATAGGCGGTTTGCCCGCGCTGGGCCTGGGCTTCCAGCGTATCGTCGATTTCCGGCAGGCTTTGGAGTTCGCGATCCGCCCGGCCCAGGAGTTCCAACGCCGAGCCCTCCGCGTCGGCCAGCGTCTCCAGCGCGTTTTGCACCGCCTGATGCAGTTTTTCGGCATTGGCCAGCCGGCTTTTCTCGTTTCTCAGTTCATCGTCCTCGCCGGCGGTCATTCCTGCCTGATCGATTTCCTGAACCTGGAAATTGAGCAGGTCCTGTCTCTGCAGGCGTTCGCCCTGGCTGGTCTGCATGGCGCGCAGTACCTGTAACTGTTTTTGATAGGCGTTGAACTGCTGAAGAAAACGTTCGCGGTCCGGCAGCAGTTTGCCGTAATGATCCAGCAGGTCGACATGGGTTTCCGGATGGAGCAGGGACTGGTGATCGTGCTGGCCGTGGATATCGATCAGCCGGTCGCCGATTTTGGACAGCGCGGCGACGGTGATGTTGCTGTTGTTGAGATACACCCGGTTTTTGTCGTTGGCGGACAGGATGCGTTTGATGATGACCTGTCCGTTTTCCACCTCAATGCCGAGATCGCCGATCATCGCCAGGGTTTTGGGATCGCTGAGGGTGAGGGAGGCTTCGACGGTGGCGGAGGACGCGCCGGAACGAATGGACTCGGTATCCGCACGGCCCCCGAGGATCAGGTTGAGCGCCTCGATGATGATGGATTTGCCGGCGCCGGTTTCACCCGTCATCACCATCAGGCCGGGATGGAACTCGATGGCGAGGTTCTCAATGATCGCGAAGTTGGTGATTCGAATTTCCTGAAGCATCGGGGCGGCCTCAATGGATTTTTTGATCGATGGATTTCCGCAGTTTTTGAAAATCGACCCGGCTGGCTTTCACATCGGGATCGTTTTTCAGGTTTTTACATATCTCAAGCGTTTTCTCAAGCTCGGATTTGGCTTTAAGGTACTGGTCGTCTTCATAATAGGATTCGGCCAGGAAAAAATGGTTTTCCCAGTAATCCGGTCCGTAACCCACGGCTTTGCGCAGGTGGTGAATCGATTTTTTGACATCGCCGCCCAGCAGTCCGGGCAGTTTGAAGTAAAGGCGGCCCAGCGCCCGGTGGGGTCCGCCGCGGTCGAGGCCCGGCGAGATTTTGACCGCCATTTCCATGTTCCTGCGAAAGGATTTGATGATGGTCAGGCTTTTCCAGATTCCCAGCACCTCCCCCTGGCGGCCCAGGCACAGTCCCTGCAAAAAGTAAGCGGTTCCGGCCCGGGTGTTTTGGGCCAGGGCGGCTTGGGTCTGGACGATACATTCGCTCAGAAAGCGGTCCTGTTGAGCGGGCACCAGCCGCGCCAGTTTGTAATAAACATGGGCCAGTTCGCAGGGGTCTCCGGAAGACGCATCGGAACCGTTCAACCGTTTTTTCATCCGGTTTTCCTGAGCCTGCAGCGCTTTCAGTGAAACGTCCCCGCGGTACATGTGGCAGGGAGGCGGAGGGGGTTCGGCGGCCTCGGCCGGCGGCGGGGTCCAACCCGCGGCCAGGACCATTCCCGCCATCATGACAATCGCCGCTCCTGAACGCCAGATCAAGTGAATCATCTTCAAGTCCGCCACTGTTGGCATGGGTCACGGGGCCGGTGGGTGGGGACCTCCGGATTCGCTTTTTCCGCCCCGGGATTTAAGATATACTGAACATCACAAATCAGAATGCCGGTCCCTGTGCTTTTTCGCTCATCAATGTATCATAATTCCATCATGAAACTCTTCAAATTTGCCGCCCTCGCCGCGGTGCTGCTTCTGCCGGGTTTGGCCGGACCGGGCCTTTTTCAGGCCCGGGCGGAAAATTCGCCGGAGGCCGCGGTTCGGCAATTGTTGAAACAAATCCAGTCGATTCATTATAAAAAGCCGGTCTCGAAGGAACACAAGCAGGCGAATGAGAAAATATCGGGCCAGGCGCTGGAGTATCTGAATGTTTCGCTGGTCAGCCGGAAAACCCTGGGCAAGTATTGGAAACAGCGGAGCCCGAAGGAGCAGCAGGAATTTATTCAATTGCTGGGCAACCTGTTCCGCTACGTCGCGTTTGCCAACTCCGCCAGGTTTTTCTCGGAAATGAAAATCAAGTACGCCGGGACGGAGAGGGACGGCCAGACCGCGACCGTGCCCCTCACCGTGATTCATGCCGAAGAAGGGGAGGTTGCCATCGATTTTGTGCTGCAGCAGAACTCCGCCCGCTGGCAGGTGGTGGATGTGATTCTGGACGGGGTCAGCATGCGCCGCAATCTGCGCACCCAGTTTTACAAGGTGATCAAAAAGAACGATTATGCGGAACTCCTCCGCCGGATGAACAAGAAGCTCAAGAAAGCCATGGAATAAACCTCCCCCCGGATCGCCAAATAACGCTGGGGTGTTCCCGCCGCATGTTGTAAAATGCCGGTAAACCCGCGTAAAAATTATGAAGATTCCTGCACCGAAAAAAATAGGCATGGTCAGCCTCGGCTGTCCGAAAAACCTGGTCGACTCCGAAGCCCTGCTGGGCGATCTCGGTGTCGCCGGATACGAAGTGACGCCGGACGAGTCGCAAGCCGACGTCATCATCGTCAACACCTGCGGTTTTCTGCAGTCGGCGGTCAAGGAATCGATCGACACCATTCTGGAGATGGCCGGGCACAAGACGGACGGCCCGTGCCGGCAATTGATCGTGACCGGATGCCTGGCCGAACGCAACCCGGACGAACTGCTCAAAGAGATTCCGGAAATCGATCACCTGCTGGGCACCAAACAGTATCCGATGCTGAAACGCCTGCTGAACGGCGGCAACGGATCCACCCGCCGCAATCATGTGAAGGACCCGGCGCAGTTTTTCGAGACGCCCGGCAACCGCGTTCTCACCACGCCGTTTTATTCCGCGTATGTCAAAATTGCGGAAGGCTGCTCTAATAAATGCGCGTTCTGCATTATTCCCAAACTGCGCGGTCCCATCCAGAGCCGTTCTCTCGAGTCCATCGTGGAGGAAGTGCGGCAGTTGGCCGGACGCGGCGTGCGCGAGTTCAACCTGGTGTCGCAGGACACCACCCTCTACGGTTACGATCGGGGCATGAAACGCGGATTGATCGATCTGCTGGCAGCGATGGCGGAGGTGGCGGGCACCGACTGGATACGCCTGTTCTACAATTACCCGACGGTGCTGACCCCGGAGCTGATGGACGCCGTCGCCGGCATCGATCAAGTGTGCAAGTATATCGACGTGCCGCTCCAGCATTCGCACGACTTTATGCTGCAACACATGAAACGGCAGGAGACCGAGGCCGGCGTGCGGGAAATGATTCGTCAATTGCGACAGCGTATTCCCGGCGTGGCCCTGCGCACCACGTTCATCACCGGGTTTCCCGGCGAGACGGAGGAGCATTTCCGGCATCTCATGGATTTTGTGAAGGAGGTGGAGTTCGATCATGTCGGCGTATTCGCCTACTCCGATGAGCCGGGAACGGCGGCGTTTGAATATGAGGACAAGGTCTCTCCCGAGGTGGCGGAGGAGCGGCACGAGGCATTGATGGCCGCGCAAAGCGTTATTGCCGCCCGTAAGAACAAACAACGCATCGGCGAAATCCATCCCGCGCTGGTCGAAGGGCTGGATGAGGACGGCTTGTTGGTTATGGGCCGACTGCCGTTCCAGGGACCGGAAGTGGACGGGCAGGTGATCCTCGAGGCGTGCGACGCCGAGCCGGGCACCATCATCCCCGTGCGCATTACCGGGGCGCTGGACTACGATCTCGTCGCCACTCCGGAAACTCCCTAGAGACGTTTCGTTAAAACCGCGAAATCCTCCCCCTGAATCTCCCCATTGCCAGCAAAAAACCGGTAAAAATTGCGTCTAATTTTTGGTATAATATTTTATAGAGTATATCTCTAAAGTTAATTTTTTAAATTGGTTATAATTATTTATTGGTCTAATCTGTAGTTAATATAAATTCCCATGCCCAGGAAATATTTAGAGACTCATCCTTGGATCACTTTTACCGCCGACTTAAGCCGGGCCGGTTATACGTTATGGATGGCCTTGGCCGAAGCCCAGTCTAAATGTGATCATATAGCCGGGGTCCCCTTGCGTCCCCGTGAGGCGGCTTATCTTCACAGGGTTTATATGATTAAGGGTTTGAAGGCGACAACCGCCATTGAAGGGAATACTTTAACCGAGGAGGAAATATCCCGTTATTTGGACGGCAAACTGGAATTGCCTGATTCTCAAAAATACCTGACCCAGGAGGTGGAAAATATCAAGATCGCCTGTGAAGGCATCATTGATCAGGCGGTCCAAGGGGAGGCTCTCCCTTTAAATTTGGAGACCATTTTTTACTACAATCGATTGGTATTAGAGGGGCTGAAATTGAATAAAGATGTTGTCCCCGGCAAAATCCGTGAATACTCTGTGGGGGTTTTTCTTTACCGGGGAGCGCCTGCTGAAGATTGCCGGTATTTGTTGGAGCGGTTATGCGAATGGCTGAACAGTGATCAAATTTCAGAAACAGCTCTTCCCCCGATTTCTTCAGGGTTGATCAAAGCGATTCTCGCTCATTTATATCTTGCGTGGATTCATCCTTTTGGAGATGGGAATGGCCGGACCGCCCGTTTACTGGAATATCAACTGCTCATCGGCTCCGGTGTCCCCACCCCGGCGGCTCATTTGCTGAGTAATCATTATAATCTCACCCGAGACGAATATTACCGCCAATTAGAATACGCCAGCGTATCCGGCGGGGATGTATTGCCTTTTATCGAATATGCTCTCAAAGGGTTTATCGACGGTTTGAAGGAACAGTTGAAAATTATCAAGCAGCAACAATGGGATGTGGCCTGGAGAAACTACATCCATGAAAAAATAAAAGGGAGCAGCTCCGCCCTGGAACGTTGCAGATATCTGGTTTTGGATTTATCTTTTAATCATGACATTGAGTTTGTAGCCATATCAAAATTAAAGGAAATCAGTCCTCGGGTTGCCAGGGCGTATGCCGGAAAACCTAAAGCCATATTTTATGACCTTAAAAAACTGGAAAAATGGGATTTGATAGAACGGAAAGCTCATAAAGTCCGGGCCAAAAAAGAAAAGATATTGGCATTTCTGCCTGACCGCGCTTCTTCCTGAGCCTGGAGAATCCGATAATGATTCATTGAAGAAATCGAGGAACCATGAAAGGAACCATTGGGATATTAACCGGCGGGGGGGATGTGCCGGGGCTCAACCCGGCGATCCGCGCCATTACCCTGCGCGCTCTGCGTGAGGGTTACCGCGTGCTCGGCATCCGCAAGGGCTGGGAGGGAATGATCCGCATCGACCGCGACCGCCCGGCGGAGGACCAGGACTATTGCCAGGAGCTGACCGGCGCCGTGGTCAACAAGGTGGGCCGCACCGGCGGCACGTTTCTGCACACGTCCCGCACCCAGCCTTCGAAGGTGAAAAAGGAAAATGTTCCGCCGCACCTGCAAAGTCAATATCCGGAAGAGATCAACGACCTGACCCCGGAGGTCATTCGAAACCTGCATTATATGGGAATCGATCACCTCATTCCCATCGGCGGCGACGATACGCTCAGTTATGCGGTGCGCCTTCATCACGAAGGGTTTCCAGTCGTCGCCATTCCGAAAACCATGGATAACGACGTTTCCGGTACCGATTATTGCCTCGGCTTCAGCACCTGCGTCACGCGCACCATCGAGTTGTCCAATCAGTTGCGCACCTCGGCCGGATCGCACGAGCGGTTTCTGGTGATCGAGGCGTTCGGCCGCTATGCCGGATTCACCTCCCTGTTGCCCACGATTGCCGGGGCCAGCCACCGTTGCCTCATTCCCGAACACCCGTTCGACATCGAGCGCCTGACCGAACTGATGAGCGAGGACCGGCGCAAGAATCCCAGCAACTATTCCATCGTCATCGTTTCCGAAGGCGCGCAGTTCGCCGAAGGAACCATGGTGTTCGAAAGCGAGGAGGCCGACGCCTACGGCCATAAAAAGCTGGGCGGCATCGGCGACCAGGTGGCGGCGCGGCTCAAGGAATTGTCGCCGAAATACAACAACGGCGAGCAGGTGGGCATCATCAACCAGAGGCTGGGGTACCTGGTACGGTCCGGCCAGCCCGACGCCCTCGATACCCTGGTGCCGGTGGCTTTTGGCAATATGGCGATCCAATTGATGATGGAAGGCCGAAGCGGGCGGCTGGTCAGCCTGCGCGGCGGAATTTACTGTCACGTCGACCTGGCCGAAGTCACCGCCACCAAGAAGCGGGTGAATATCGAGAAACACTACAATACCGACCGCCTGCGCCCCGATTATAAAAGCTTCGAAGGCAAACCTTTGTTCATCATGTCCTGCGACGACTACTCCCCGGAGGGGGAACGTGTTGACCGTTA
>JABAHQ010014851.1_pt2 | contig 10187 bp, 12 predicted proteins | sample 7062091 | NCBI WGS metagenome assembly JABAHQ01 (sample SAMN14534359, study PRJNA622989) | marine sediment metagenome | biome: marine biome [ENVO:00000428]; feature: marine pelagic biome [ENVO:01000023]; material: deep marine sediment [ENVO:00002113] | place: India: Gulf of Kutch | collected... | reverse complement strand
CTATCCATTCTGCATCGCCGGCGAGCGTGCGTGCCCACCCGAGGATGTGGGCGGCATATGGGGTTACGATGAGTACCTCGAAGCGCTGGCGGACCCCGGGCACAAGAAACACGAGCGTTTTCTGACATGGAACGGCTGTTTCGATCCCGAGAAGTTCGACGCGGCCATGGCGACACGACACATGCGGCGCGGGCTGCCGAAGCTGGTTGCCGGTCACTGAGACCACGCGGCAAAGAATACCCGGGTCCCGGGTCGGCATTGACGCCGGGGCCGCGCANNGTAGCATCGCAGTGATATCAGGGAGGATCTCACATGCGGAGTGCGGCTCACGACCGTCGTGTCGACGTCATCCTGTCTTTGGCCCGGTGAATTTCGCGCAACGCATGGCGCGGTAAAACGCGAGATCCGCATAATCAATTGAGAAGAATCAAGGAAGGGATCTCATGGCCAAGTCGCTGATTGTGTTTTCCGACGGCACCAACAACAAGGGTGGTGTCACTCACGACACCAATGTCTGGCGCCTGAATCAGATGGTCGACCGCTCCCGCGGGGATCAGTGCACCTTTTATGACGATGGCGTCGGCACGCAGGATATCGCGCCCCTCAAGATCATCGGCGGTGCCTTCGGCTGGGGGCTCTCCGCCAACATCCGGGAAGCCTACTCCTTCCTGGCGCGGAACTATGAACCGGGCGACCGGATTTATCTGTTCGGCTTCAGCCGTGGCGCGTACACGGTTCGCTCGCTGCTGGGCTTCATCAATCGCTGCGGGCTCGTCGCGGGTCACGCAGCATCCGGGCAAGCGGAAGAACCGACGTCCGGGGAGCTGAAAGAGCGCGTGAAACAAGCCTTCAGGGCTTATCGAGCCATTCGGGCGAAACCTGCCGAAACCGAACGCGCCCGCAACCGCAAGGTGGTTGTCGAGTTCATCGGTGTGTGGGATACGGTGGATGCCGTCGGCATGCCGGTCGACGAGCTGCGACCGCTGGTGAGCTGGGCTTCCTATCTGATCGGTCGTCGCGGTTACCGCTTCAGGGATCATGTCATCAACGGTGCGAGAACGGCGCGGCAGGCACTCTCGATCGATGATGAGCGACGCACGTTTCATCCCAATGTGTGGAGCGCCGCGGGCACCTACGGCGACGACTCGAAGCCGGTCGATCTCAAACAGGTGTGGTTTGCCGGTGTTCATTCCAACGTCGGCGGCGGCTATCCAAAGGATTGGCCTGGCATACGTTACGCTCGAGTGGATGATCGGCGAATTGCTCAATCTGCCTCGGCAAGATGGGACCATGAGGCTGCGTCCTTCCGTCGTGCGCGAAGTGAACGACCTCGCCAACCAGGCGGACAAGCTTTACGATTCCAGACGCGGACTCGCCAGCTATTATCGCTACAGTCCACGCCGCCTCGACCGTCTCGCCAGCGCTGATAGTGCCATGAAGGCGCGATGGAAACGCCTGTTGGGACGACAGCTCGATGAGCCGGTGAAAATCGCCGTTCACGCGAGCGTACTCGACAGGCTCAAGCAGGCAACGAGGGACTATGCGCCACTCTTCATCCGGCCGGCGGCGCCCGGCGGGTATGTGACCATGGCATTCACGGAGCACACGGACAGCCGTTTTCACCGCGAGCACTATACGAACAATGCGGGGGTCTTCCCGGTGCTTCCGGACGAAACGACAAGCCGAATCGGCCGGCTGGTGCGCGGCCGACAATGTTCGTTTTACGTTTTCCTTGGCGCGTCCCTGATCGGCGTGGGTCTGGGTTTATGGGCAGCGCCGTTGTGCGAGTACGGGGGAAACACCGGGCGAGCGTTCCTCGCCGGCGAATACCGTTGTGCGGCACTCGCCGACGGCAACCTCGTCAATTGGTCCGCGGGCATATTGAAGTCGATGATTCCCGTCTNNTTTATTCCTACCCGCGCATATCGATTCCGCTGCTGTTGATCGTGGCGCTGGGTTACGGCATCGGCTGGTTGTTCAAGCGAGACATACGTATGATCGCGCGCGAGGCCTGGGACAACATCGTCTGAAGGAGAACGAACGATGAACAAGGCATGGGCAGCCATGCTCCTCGCGGCAACGATGCCTGTGGCGAGCGGGGCGGCGGAAGGCGACACGAGACGCGGCCTCGACGTCGGGCTTTATGCCGGCTGGCAACTCGACAATTTCAGAGCCGCCGATATCCGAAACGCCGTCAACCCCCAGGTCTCAGGCGACAGCGAACAGGACGCGGCCCTCAGCTTCCATTTCGATTACGAACTGTGGGGCGCGGGCGAGAGCGCGATGAGGCGAAATCTGTGGTTGTACGGCAGTACCGTGCGAACGGTGCGGTCCACGGACGTCCTGTGCCGGGACAACCCGCGTTTCGTGGGCTGCCCCGAATTCGACGGCACGCCGTCGCCCGGCGATTTGCCCGGTGCCGATGAAGCCTTCGTGATTCTGCGAGACGCCGAGTCCATCGAGGGCCACCTCGGCCTGCGCAAGGAGTTCGGCAGCGTCGGCAGGCGTGGCAATCGCGGCCGATTTTACGTCGGCGCGGAAATGGGTTTCGCATCGGTCGAAAATGCGGCGGATGACCTCGCGGCGATTCATTACGCGAGCTTCGGCGCCGTCCTCACCGAAGGCAGATACAAGCGTTCCTTTATCGAAATCGGACCCGGCAAGAACGATCTGTTCATCGACGAGACCAATCGCTGGCGCGTCCGCGCGCATCTCGAGCCGGAACTGTTCGGTATTCGATGGCTGAAGTTCTACCTGGAGACGGAAATCGAATTCGATGGTTCCGATGGCAGCGACAGCATTCGGACGATTCTCGGCGTCAGAATTCCAATTGACGGAATGACGCAAGGCAACAGTTCGACCGATGATCATTGAATGTACGGCGGCAGCCGGCACGGTATCCGAATACCACTGTGCCGAAAGCGCGGCGCGCGGCCCGGCGGTTGATTCTTTGATTGAAGGCTACGCGTCGCCGCCCTCGATTCGCCGCATCGCCTCGTCGTAATCGATCTCGCCGGCCTCGAGTGCGGCGAGGATATCGGAGATCGGCGACGCCTCCTTGCCGGCGTCCATGCCGTCGATTTGGCGGTCCATGCCAAGCCGGCGCNNCTTCCATATCGGTGATGCGGCCCTCGCAGTGCACGAAGATGCGCAGGAAATGCAGCCACTCTTCCTCGAGTCCGGCAAATTCGTTTTCGGCGAATTCGCTTTCGATGCGAAGGTTGCACGACGGGCAGGCCATTACCCGCGGCACCATTCGGGTATGGCAAGCTGGACAGCTAACGCGTGTCGTCAGGCGCGGCATGGTCAGGCCACGGCGTCATCTGCCAGCGCGCGAAGCTGCTCGGCAGAATCGATTGTCATGTCGGTGAAGTCGACCCCGCTGAAAGTCAGCCCTCTGATGTCGCAGTCGTGAAAGACGGTCCGGTCGAAACGGCAACGAACGAACCGAACCTCTTCCAGTGTCGCATTCTCCAGCACCAGTTCGTTGAGCCGCGGCGTGACGAGATCGTCATCGGCAAATGTCCGCCAGTCGCCCTTCTTGAACACGACGTCATGAAGCCTCGAATTCCTTATACAACATGAAGTCACGCTCAACCCGGACAAGCGAAGGCGCTCCACCTCGCCGCCTTCTATGGAGAAATCCCGGCATTTCGTGCCATTGAAGGAGAACCGCTTCACCGTTGCATTGCCGCCGACACTGAAACCCTTGACGTTGGCGCCGTTGAAGGACAACTCCTGAACGGTCGCGTCCCGCAGGTTCAGCTCGCGCAGATGTGCACCGTTGAACGAACAGTCGACGAGGGTCCCGTTCCTGATGTTGGCGCCGGAGATCCGCGCGCCATTCATTTCACATTCGGTCAGGTGGCCATTGTCGAGGGTCACTTGTTTCAACGACGAACCATGCATCTGATTGCCGCGGAATTCGCCGTGATCGACGGTGACCTCCCTGAGCGCGGACGCATTGAGTTCGTTATCGGAGAACGTCGCGTTGTCCAGCACCAGCTCTCGAAGCTGCGACACGTTGGCCTGGTTGTCTTCACAGATGTAATTGTCGCCCTGCGGCTCCTCCAGTTTCGACAGGATGCTGACGTTGCTTTCGTTCACCCATGCCACCGGACCGAGCCGGCCGGCATGCCGCAATGCCGACGTCGCCCCGCGGACGCTCCTGTCGATCACGGCCGCCACCTGATCGCCCAGCTCCGTGAAATAGCGTTCTTCACGGTGACCGCCGCGTCTCCGGTGGCGTTTGTGCCGCCGGCCACGATGCCGTGCGCCGTTCTCCTCCCGCTCTTCGGGTTCGGAATCGGCGGGAGGCTCCGGCGCGCCGGTGCGTTCGCGAACCGCGGCGATCATGGCGTCGGCCTGGTCTTCGGTGAGTTTCCCTTCCCTGACCAGGCGCAGAATAAGCCTTATTTCGTCGTTCATTCGGNNTATCAAGATACTTTTAACATTTTATCTTATTTTTTAATATTATGGCGCTTCCGGCTCGCTTCGGTAGTGCATCGCCGTCAGGCCCCCGTCGACAATCATGTGCTGACCGGTCAAGAAGGTGGAATCATCGGAGGCGAGAAACAGCGCCATGTTGCCGATGTCTTCCGGCTCGCCCGACCGACGAATCGGATGCAGCCTGGCGAGGCGCGGGCGCATCACGGCAGGTGCATCTTCATTTTCGCCGGCCGCAAAGTTGTCGACCCACGGTCGGAATATGGGCGTGGCGATGCCGCCCGGACAAATGGCGTTGACGCGAATGTTGTATTCAGCCAGTTCCAGGCCGACCGATCGCGTGAGGCCGATCACACCGGCCTTGATCCCGGAGTAAACGTGAGGACCGAAACCGCCCTGGAGCCCCGCAACGCTGGCCGTACTGATAATGGAACCGGATCGCCTCGGTTTCATGGCACGCGCGGCATGCTTCATGCCGAACAGGACGCCGGTGAACATGGCGCCCACTGTCGCCTCGTATGCCTCGCCGACCTCTACCTGGTCGATCTCGCCACCCACGCCACCAAAGCCCGCATTGTTGAACATGCAATCCAGCCGGCCGAACCGTTCCACTGCCAGATCGACCACGGCTCGTACATGCGCCTCATTCGACACGTCGGTGTGCCGATAAATCGCGGCATCGCCAAGCGAGTCCGCCAGTCGCTCACCGGCCTCATCCTGAATGTCCGCAATCACGACTTTCGCGCCCTCGCCCACGAACAATTTCACGGTGCCCGCACCGATACCGCTCGCGCCACCCGTGATAATGGCGACCTTGTTCTTCAAACGTTCCACCGGCATGATCCTCCGCGATTGATGCCTGACCAGCCTACCCGACTCCTCACGGCGTCGCCACTTCTTACCACGGGCCGCACCGTGCTGTTAGATGTATGATGAGAATCCGGCGTGGCTCGCACATCTCGAGAAAGATCCTGCGATCGATGTACTGCAGGGTGAACCCGATTGGGCATTATCTGCGCCGGAGCAATTTACAAAGGGCCATCACCGATAGTCGGAATCAAGCGTCGGTCGTCAGCTCCCGACCCAGTCGTCGACGATAGCGGGTCATGAACAAATAGCTGACGAGCGGCAGCAAGGTAATCAATGCGGCCGTGATAATCAACGGTGTGTGAATCGCCTGCCGAAGCGGGCTCAGATCCCGATCAGACGGTATCTTTTGATCGCTGCCACGCAGGACAATTTCATCTTCCGACTCGCCGGCCCGTTGCGGCTCTTCCACGACGCTCCGATAGAAGGGTACTGCAAGCAGGACAACCAGCACGATCGGGACCATGATGGCCAGGACTCGGGTCAGCCGCGAGAATAGCCCGACCTTGTTGGCAATCCCCTGCAGCTCATCGGTGCCGTGCAAGTGACTTAACTCGGGCGGTAGCCGCGTCCTGTCCAGTATTATCGGTACGATCGAGATGGAACTGCTCTCCAGAGCCGCACGCCATTCTTCTTCCACGAAATCGGAACGAGAAGCGTCCCTGGACCAGAAAAGCAGGAAACGGCTGGAGCGGGCAATGGCTTCACGGCCCTGTTCCCGCCAGTTGGTGCCGTAATCGAGGTTTTCCTGATCGATGAACACATCCTGGCCGGACGCGCGCAGCAATCTCACGAGCGGTTGCACCAGCGAACGGTTCCGCCGAGAGTAGGACACGAAAATCATTTGAGCAGATTATGAAATCGTAAAATCAGTTGACGAATTGACACACGTCAATGATGACCCAAAAAAGGATTTTCATAGTGAACGCGCTAGTTTAGCACTTGGCCGGCCGTTGCTGTCACGATGTGCGCTATCGAATAAGCAGCCTTGATCATGTTGGCGACGTTCCAGTGGATCCCGCAGTACCGCTCGAACACAAGCACGCGCATATAGCTTTTTCGGTGTAAACCCAACGCAGTAGATCGAGCGAGCTGATTCCAGTACCCCTTGTCCCAACGTGCCGGTGCACATGGGGTTTCTATAAAGGGAGAAGAAGATGTTTGGAGCATTAAGATATCCTGCGTATCTAGCTGGTTGTCTCGTGTTGTATGTGGGCAATGTCATCCCTGCTCACGGGCAGGAGTTCCCCAGCGTCAGCCAACTGGCCAAGGAGAATGTGGCTCTCTCAGTCACCGGCTTTGTTTTTACCGGCGGCGCCAGGCCGGGTCCTGAAGGGAACATGTCAGGAAACGGCCTCGAAGTGGCGCGTCAACATTGGGAGGGGAGCGGCTTCATCATTGATGAAGACGGCACGATCGTGACCAACTATCACGTCGCCACCAAGGCGCTGGAGATGGAGGCGCAATTCGACAGTGGCGCAACCTACCAGGTGCTCGACATCAGGGACTATGACGCATCTTCCGATCTTGCCATTCTCAAGATCAACGCGAATCAGGAGTTCCCGGCGGCACGCCTCGGTGATTCGGATACGGCCCGGCCGCTGAATCCTGTGATCGCGGTGGGCAACCCGGGCGGCCAGGGCATCAATATCACAGAGGGAAAAATCAGCCAGGTGGTCAGGGATCGTCAAACCGGAAATTCCACGCTCATTCAGCACACCGCGCCTATTGCGCCGGGAAACAGTGGTGGTGCGCTGTACGGCGAAAACGGAGTGGTGGGCGTCAACGTTTCGACCTGGTTTGGCACACAGTTCCACCAGGCCATTCCGATCAACATTGCCAAGGCACGATACGGAGCAGCACGCGACAACATCGTTCCGCTCAAAGAAGTCTTCAATCCCACCATTGATTACCTCCAGCAATATCTGCACCCCGTTGGCGAGGCGCAGATAGGACAGGTAGGCGCCGCGCAGGGCCAGGAGCCCGGCGTGGCGAGCATGGCTGTCGTCCTGGCGCCCCGAACGGATTACATGATCCTCGTCGATTCACCGCCGGAAGTGGATCTCGACGTGCTGGTATCCGCCCAGGGAGCCGACGGGAATCCGGCCATTATCGGTTACGGTGGCCAGCGTCTTGATGGAATCGAGGTGGTGGCCATAACGAACAACTATCCTCGAGAGGCCATCATACAGGTGCTCAACTATGAAGCTGCTGCTGTCAACTTTGGCATCGAACTATCCCAAATCGCCTGGGGTTTTCCCAACCAGTAAGGGCGGCCAGGAGGAATCAACATGAACGCAAGAATGACTATGTTACTGACTGCTGTCTTCGGGACCGTTTTGGTGGCCGGTGCAGACGAAAGGAAGTTGCCTGCGAACCTCGACGTAGATTCAGCAAAAGTATCTTTCAGCGCCGGGCTCAGACAAACCGGTATGCCCCGCGGCACGGATTTCTCCGCGCTGGTAGAGGAGAGTTCGGTGCTGGGCGAGGATGCCACATTTGGATTCTCGGAGAAATCGCCCGAGGCGAAGTTTTTCGTCATGGGGGCGCTGTACTCGGAGGCTCTGGCGATGCTCCGCGGCACCGACCTGCCAGGAGGTGCCGAACGGCTGCAAAAAATCGAACACCAGTTGATTCAGTTCGGCGCGCCGAGTTCCCTTTTCAATTTCGTGACCCGCTCCCGCCAACACGCAGTCTCCGGACGATATCGACCCGAAGTGCTGGTGGATTACCTGGAGCTGTTACAGCCGTTTCTCGAGGACTATGCTTCGCGGCAATCAGAGGACATGGTCGTTCTCTTTCGGATGGGAGCCTGGCTTACGAACATGAGCCTTACTGCAGCGGCCGGGAACACGGCGCTCCTTCGGCAGCCACTCACCATCAACCACGCCATCGAGGAAATGCAGCGCATGGACGCGCCCAAAGGGGTCCAGGATGCGCTCAGTGAAATCGGCAGGATCACCAGCCAGGAAGAGATCACCGACCGTGATACCCGCAAGGTAGTTCAACTGGTGAAGCGGATGCAGATGATTCTGGGCTAGAGGCCATGCAATCATCACCCGAGCGCCGGCTACCGTGTGCGCCAGTCGCGCGGGCAGCCGCGGTGTTGTTGGCGGTGTTGGTATGGGGCGTCCAGGCGGCGGAAAAGCCCAAAGACCGGATCGATTTCTGGCGCAGCGCCTACAGGGAACTGACGCCAGACGCCGATCCCCGGGCAGCGAAAGCCCACAAGATCTTCGAACGGGTTCTAGCGGCCGCCGGGCGTCGCTCCGGTGTCAACCCGAAGCTGTTCATTGCCGAATCCCACCGAGACCCGATGGCCATCGCGCTGCCCGACGGCTGGGTGATCCTGTCCCAGGGTGCCCTTGAGATCTGCTACCAGGATCCTGAACTCGGTGATGCCCGCATGGCTTTCGTGCTGGGTCACGAGATCGCTCACCAGCTCAAGGACGATTTCTGGCACTGGCGTTTCTTCCAGGCTCTCGAGTTGGCCGGCGGGAAGGACGGCAAGGCCGCGCTCAGGGAGGTGCGTGCGATTGCCGGTTCCAGTGACAAAATGTTAGCCAAGGAACTCCAGGCCGACGAACACGGGATCATTTACGCGGCCATGGCAGGATTCGATCCGGCAGTGATCGTCGGTGGCGAGCAGGGCGCGAACTTTTTCGAATACTGGCTGAGATCCTTGAATCCGGGCCGCCTGAGCAGTCTTGCAGGCAACGAGACGCACCCGACTCCCGCCCAGAGAACCGAAACCGTGCGTACGCGGTTGCGCCAGGTGCTCGCCGAGGTGACCTATTTCGACGCGGGTCTGCTCTATTACAGAGTCGGGAACTACGAAATGGCAGCGCGGGCCTTCGAGAAATTTCTGGGTTTTTTCCCGGGGCGTGAGGTTTATGTGAATCTGGCCGCCAGCCACCATCAGCTTGCCCTGGAACATTACCGCTTGTGGAGAAGAGATGAGCCCGGACCGCCTTTCGTGACTTCCGTGGCCGTGGATACATCCACCCGCGNNGACCGGACATAAAGCGTCATTTCGGGAACATATCGAGCGTGCTATCCACTACTATGAACAGGCCGTCGATCTGGATCCCGGTTATGCCCCTGCCTATGCGAACCTGGGCGCCGCCCTGGTCCTGGCCGGCGAGCCCTACCGGGCGGTGGGGGAACTCAGGAAAGGCTTGAAGCAGGCACCGGACGACCCGGCACTGCTGAACAACCTCGGAATCGCATTCTTTTACGTTGATAAGCCCGAGCAGGCCCAGGCTAACCTGATGGCGGCAGCGAGAGCGGGCTCCGGGTGGCAAATGCCACGTTACAACCTGGGGCGACTGGCCTGGGAACGCGGCGACGCCGAAGGAGCCCGCAATCACTGGGATCCATTGTTGACGGCCGAACCCCACGGTTCCTTTGCAACGCTCATTCGGGCAGCGCTGGGCTCGGAAGAAGCATTACATGGTTCCGGTTCGTCGTTCCCCGGGACCGAGGCGATTGCCGATGTGGAACCGGGTTTCTTCGAAGATCAAATACCGTCGGCGTGGGGAGACCCGGTTCACAGCCAGCTCCTGTATCTGANNCTATCAAATGACCTATGCGCAATACAGCAATCATGTGATCGTCATCTCCATCGACGAGGAGATTCAATTGATAGCTGCCGACAAAGGCTTTACGGGTGCCATGGAGTCGGGGCTGGCGGCCGGCGCCACGGCTGCTGACGTTATCGACACGTATGGCCCGCCAGCACGTATCGTCCAGATTGGCCGGGAGGAAGGCTGGATCTACGACGCGGTGAGGCTGGCCATCCGCATGGATGACGGCCGAATAGTTGGCTGGAGCGTTTATTTCTGAACCAAGGTGACACACCCGGGCGCAAGAGG
>JABAHQ010003905.1_pt2 | contig 10188 bp, 4 predicted proteins | sample 7062091 | NCBI WGS metagenome assembly JABAHQ01 (sample SAMN14534359, study PRJNA622989) | marine sediment metagenome | biome: marine biome [ENVO:00000428]; feature: marine pelagic biome [ENVO:01000023]; material: deep marine sediment [ENVO:00002113] | place: India: Gulf of Kutch | collected... | reverse complement strand
ATTCCAGGCAGGCAGGCTGCCAACTATTATCTTTATTTGTATCGGAATTTTAACAAATAGTCTATCTGTTGGGTAATTGCATGCATCCGACAAATCTTTTTTAGATCACCGCTCCAACATCGTTCCCACCACAATGGGCACCATTTTTTTCTCTTTATCGCCGGATTGCGGCTCTACCACCTCCAGGTGGCAAATATAAGTCCCCAGGGGAACGCGCTCTTTCAACCGATCCCGGCCATCCCACTCAATCGTATTCTGCACAAACTGGGCTTCTTCATCCAGCAAGGTGGTGACCAATCGACCGCCCAGATCGAAAATGCGAATGGTGACCCGGTTCGCCACTGACCCGGCGTTGTNNGGCGTTGTAGGTGATGGGCATTTCTTCACCAAGACCGGGCGCAAACGGATGGGCCGGCACGCTCAACGACACATTGGCCAGAGTCGGCGAATAATCAGGATCAAGTCGAATTTGATCCTGGTAAGTGGGCAAGAGCTGGAAGATACTATCACCATTGGTTACGAAAAGATTGCTTACCCCCTGCACCAAAATGCGGCTGTTCTTCACAAAGTTTGAAAGGTCCAGATCAGCCGTGTCCCAGATACGAATATTGGTGGTTCCTTTGCCGTCGCCAATTTCCATGGAAGTGCCGCCCCCGGCCGCAAAGCGCTCCAGAATAACACCTTCAGTGGCCAGCAAAGTGCCGTCCCAGCGGGTGCTGTTCGCTTGCGAGTTGATCACATTTATAGGCTCCGGCAAGGGGGATTCTTCGGCAAGCAATTCGATAGAAGTGTATTCGATCTCGGTAGTGCCTTCGAATTCGGTAACGGTTCCCTCCACTTCAACCAAATTACCTCTTTGCAGTAAGGGGTCGATCAATCCGAAGCGGAAGAGGTTGATCCCGCGCCCCGATTCATCCTGTATATAGGCAGTGGTCAGCGAATCTCCTGCAGAGGAAAATTTGCGCAACAGGCCCGAACCGATGGTGGTAACCCCGCGAATGGTAAGCGATCCGCTAAACTCGGCAGAATTGGTTTGCAAGTCGTAAATCCAGTAGCGCTCTCCCCCGGAAATATTGACTTTGGGCACATTGTTGATCAGCCTTAATTGCCCCCCTTCCCCGGCGGTTCTGATCCAGAACACCGAATTGACCGAATCAGCTGGAGTGATGAGATTCTTAAATGTGATGGTGGCAAGGGAATCCCGGGTAATCGCTGCGCTGGAAATATTCAGGCGGGTGATTTGCTCCAATTCATCCACTGTTACTTCTTTGGTAGCATCGCTCAGGCCGCCTTCGCTTAGCTCTACCTCCGCCGGGTTGCCGCTCCATTGCCAAAAACGGGGAATCTCAATTTGCACGTTTACAATAGGCACATCCAGTATTCCGGCCAGGATAACCGGAAACTCAGGCAATGTATCCCCGGTCGCAACAGTGGTCAGGGAATCCGGAATGGAAGCCGCGCCGCTACCATCGGCACTGGAGGTTTCACCGGGAACCACAATCTCATCCTGATAGGCGGGAATTATTTGGGCGCTGTTTTGAAATACATCCATGACCCCGCGCACGACGATATCATCGCCAACATTTAAAAATCCCAAATTGATGCCGGTGGCATCCCATACCCGCACCAGCACCGTCCCCTGGTCATCTTCCACGGTGATGTTAACCGCATCTCCCGATTCTTCCATTTCCTGCACGCTGCCGCTAACTTTCATGTAAGTGCCTTCAAAAGAAAGATCGTTCGCTAAATTGGTGGAGACAAACAAGGGCTCCGGCAAGGGATTATTCTCCGAANNCGAAACCAAGCTGACTGAAAAATCGGTAATTTCGGTGATGCCGCTAAATTCTTCAACGGTGCCGGTTACGCGCAGTCGATTAAAACGTTTTATAAATCCGGTGGGATCGGGATCAAAGTCGAACAGGTTGATTCCTCTCCCGGAGTTGTCCTGGATGTAGCCGTCGACTCTGCCAGCAGCAATCACCCCGGCGCCAACCGTAACCACCCCTTCGATGGTGACTTCCTGTCCCTGAAAAGCGGGCGTGTTGTTTTGTATTTGAGCAATCGGCGTAATCCCGGCCGGTGCACCTTCTCCCACTTTCACCACCGGACTTTGATCGATGGTCAGCAGCCTGCCGTCAGCCACGGCTGTTCTGACCAGAAAGGTGCTGAAAACGCCAAACTCAGGTGAGGTCAATGAGGTGATCTGCACCACGCCATCGTCCACATCGGTTATTGCGGCGGAACTGATGATAATTTGCCTGCCCTGAACCGAGACGCTCGCGTTAGTGAATCCACTGCCGCTCAGCAGCACATTGCTCTGCAGTTGTACCCAATCCCAATCGTTAGGGACATTTATGGAGACAGTTTCCAATGTATAATGCGGCGTCCCGCTGATGGTGATGGTTTCGCTCACTGATTCGCCCTGCCCCACGGAATCGGGCACGATGGTGGCGGTGCCGGAACCATCGCCAGGAAGCGCTCCCGGAATACCGATTTCATCCTGATATCCAGGCGTTAGTTGCGCGTTATTTTGAAAGACATCCATGACGGCACGAACCTGCAAAGAATCATTGACATCCACTCCGCTGACATCGATCCCGGTGGAAGCCCAGACCCGAATCAAGACCGGGCCACTGCCATCATCTATGGTGATATTGGTGGCATCCGCAAAGGAAGCGATATCGGTGATAACCCCGTCGGTTTGAATATAGGTGCCTTCCAGGTCGGTATTGGTGGCTTGCTGGGTGGTTAAATCCAGCGGTTCAGGAACCGGATTTCCGGTCGAAATCAATTCCGCACTGAATTCAGTTATTTCAGTGATCCCCTGAAATTCCTCCACGGTTCCGGTTACCCGCACCCGATTGCCGCGAACCAGCAGATCATTGGGCGGATCGCCGGGCGGATCAAAGCTAAACAGATTGATTCCCCGTCCGGAATTATCCTGAATATAGGCATCGGTGCGAGTGGTAATGGTTCTGCCTGCACCCAAAGTAATAATGCCCTCCACCGTCACGGTGCCGAATGCAGATGGATTGGCCTGGATGTCGGCAATCGGAGTTACCGGTTCGCCGCCCACACCCACTACAACCGTGGGGCTGTTTTCAATTACCAAAAGTGTGCCGCCTGCGGTGGCCGTCTTTACGATAAACGTTGAGGTAACATCATTGGCCGGGGTGGTTAAATTTGAAATGTCTACTGTACCAGGATCGTTTTCACTCACTGAAGCGGAGCTAATGGTGATCACGTTATTATCAACCGAAACGCCGGCGCCGCTAAAACCGCTGCCACTCAACTGAACGTCGCCCGCATTGCCGATCCAGGACCAATCGCCAGGAAGAGTAACGGACACAGTAGCCAGGGTGAATGACGGCTCGCCGGTAATCGTTATGGTTTCCGTAACAGTTTGGGAAGTTGCCACCGTATCCGGATCAATGGTGGCGGTTCCGCTACCGTCACCGGGATTCACGCCGGGTAGCACCAGCTCGTCCTGATATCCGGGCGTCAACTGGGATGTGCTTTGAAACAGGTCCATCACCGCCTGAACTTCCAGCGGATCGCCCACCTCCAGGCCGGATAAATCAATGATGGTGGCATCCCAAACCCGCACCAGGACGCCGCCGCTGCCATCGTCAATGGTGATATCAGTGCCGCCATTGTTGTCGGGAACAATATCGGTCACCGTGCCAGTCGTTTTGATATAGGTACCTTCCAAATCCGTATTGTTGGCTTGTTGGGTGGTCAGTTCTAACGGAGCCGGTAGGGGATTCCCGGTGGAAATAAGCTCTACGGTGTAATCGGTAATTTCGGTCACACCCTGGAACTCCTCCACCAGTCCGGTAATGCGCACCAGATTACCTCGCACTAATAGATCGTTGGGGGGATCTCCGGGCGGATCAAAACTGAAGATATTAATTCCCCGACCGGAAGTATCTTGCACGTAGGCATCGGTGCGGCTGGTGATGGTGCGCCCGGCACCAAGGGTAACCACGCCTTCGACAATAACCGTTTCGAAAGCGGATGGATTGGCCTGAATAACGGCGATGGGAACAACCTGAGGCGGTGAGGCAACCGTATAGGAGCGAATACTCGATTCGGTACTCTGCCCTTCATCATCCGTCGCTTGGATAAAAAATTCCACTTGCGAGTTTGCCGGTTGCGGAGGGATAAATCCTTCATAAATAGGACCGGTGATGTTGCCCATAGCGACGCTGTCAAAGGCGGAGCCATCCACGGAGAAAAATAGAAAGACACTGGTAACCTGGCCATCATCCTGAACTGTGGCCAAAACAGATACAGTGTCATCCGGCATTACTTCGCTGGGGGAACGGGTAATATTGCTGATTGTCGGTGGATCCGAGGTAGGCGCAGAAGCGCTATTGGGCGTGGGAGCGCCGACAGAAAACGAGGTGGCTAAATCCTCGCTGGTTTCATCATGCCCGGTAATGCCGTTGCCGTTGCTAAGCGTTTCTCCGTTTTCGGTTGCATCCAACCGCTGGATGGATTCCCCATCCCCATGCGGTGCAGTGGAAGAAGCGGAAATTTGCTGATTAATCGGTGTATCGGCTAAATAATCTGAAGCGAGGGTGTCGGGATCGGGCCCGTCGATGGACACATTGGTTTTATCCACAGCCTCATTTTTGTCGCCCCACACCAGGTAGTCGATATCATTCACCAGGTCACTGCTGCCATCCCATTGATAAAGGATGACCACTTCTCCACCGTTAGTTAAACCAACCGAACCGCCGACCGTGCCAAATGCAACCATCATATCGGTGACGTTGGGATCGGTCGAATTAATTTCGTAGGTGGGATTAAGGCTGTAGGTCCTTGCAAAATCATCCCCATTGATGGCGACGGTCTGGTATTCGCCTGGTGAAATGGAGGCGCCGTTGGGAAAGCGCACGTGGAAATCGAAAGCTGAATTGCCACCGGCAAGGCTGTCTCTAACAATATTGTAATAATAACCGGGCTCAGAAACAGAGGTGGCGTCGGTCAGGTAATATTCCGATAAATCAATGCTGTTTGCGGTGGGATTGTGAATTTCGATAAATTCGCCGGCGGTAGGGGTTACCACAATTTCGGAGATAAGTAAATGATCCTGTGCGAAGGTGAAGCCGGTAATGAAGGTGAGAATAAAAAACAGTCGAAGATATTTCATGTAAGAGAACTCCGCTTGAATGATTGCGTCAGGTATTGACCAAAGTTTAAGCGCAGAATTTATGGAATGAAGTAATATTTATCAAGCAATTTGTATTTTGTATATATGGTTGTAAAGTCCTACCTCGCGGATAGTAAGCGCGACCCGTAGTAGTCTCGCCGTTGCAGGGTAAACTTCTTTTGTCATTTGCAGCTTACCTCCTCGTTCCAAGCTCTCCATGGGAGTCCTATGGACCAGCTTGTAACGCACTTGCAAGAAAAGCTCCCCCATGGGGGACTACCACACGGTGGTGAGTTTGTCATATTCCGGCTTTTCGTTAAGTTGGTATTCATGCGACCCCGTGGGGGAGCTTCTTTAGCAGCATCCTTCCATCCCGTAAGGGGCAGGGCTGTTGCATTCTACCGGAGACGGAGACGAGGGTCGCTACAGAATTCACCCCCGGCCCCTCTCTTGCCAAGAGAGGGGAGAAAAACCGAAAAAACACCGAGGGTTTATTGCCTGATAGCCCCCTTCTCTTTCCAAGAGAAGGGGGTTGGGGGATGAGTTCAATAGAATGCAACAGCCCTGCCGTAAGGGGGGGATTGGAAGGGGAGAGAAAACCGCAATGAATGGCGGGAGCGATAAGGAGTGCATCGCCTTTATGCGATGCACTGCGGTACATAAAAGCACCGCACTCCGATCCGCTGCTAAAATTTGAACCACTTTTTTTGAAAACCCGGGTGACTTTTTAACGCTCTCAAACGACTAAATATATGGAAGGAGTTTGTATGTTTTGATAGAATGTGCAATTGTAGTTATTCCAGGAAAAATGTTAACAATCATATTTTGGTCTAACAAATATCATTGCTTTTTAAGTTGATTTTCACTAAACTATTTTCAGTTGTAAATATAGGGAGAATTCAGTTGGTTTCTTTAAGGAAAGAAAGAATAATTTTCTTGCTTTCCTTCCGAATGTTAATCCACAGGATGTGCCGTTTAGAAAATTAAAGTACTGAATTTATTTATCGCTGTTTGACACCAGACAGGTCAGTAGGAGTAGATAGATGGCACAAAAATCGTATCTGATCAGCAGTCCCGTTGTTGGGATCGGTATTTATTTTTCTCTCGCCTCCTGTAGTTTTTCCACTCAACTTTATAATAAATATTTTGCTTGTGCTCAAGCATTAACAAGTATAGCAAAGGTAATGTCGTTACGGAGGTGATGCCTATGTGGGCGAAGAAATGATTGGTGAGTGGTAATTGGTGAGTAGTGGCGTTTAATTCCAATACAGCCAGGTTACCTCTCATATTCACCAACTCAAAATTCAACAATTCAACCATTCAAAACTAAACGCACGGAGGAATTAGCCATGCGCAAAATTATTATTTTATGGCTGGCGTTGTTGCTGCCGCCAGCACTGTTTGCCCAAACCATGACCGATACGCTTTGGTCGGTGCCGCAGTTGGATGGAGAAATAGCCTTTCGGCCAGTTTCAGGTATTTTTAATATGACTACTTCTTCATTGGGCTTCTATCCGGGAGATGGATGGGATTGGTTTTTAGGTGAAGAAGCGTTCTCACGAGCATTCTTATGTTTCGACTTACAGAACTTATCTATTTCGGATACCACTTCCATAATCAATGCAACTATTGGTATCTATCAGTTGCGAGCTATCGGTAATGATCAAATAGGCGTTTACCCGATCTGGAATGTGCCGGGCGGAGACACACTATTTTGTATTCTCGACCATATCGATTACGGAAATAGCCTGGACCTGGGCGATTTCACAGCTGGCGATCCTGGCGACCCGCAGACCCTTGAGACCAATATCGGGATCATCTCCGACAGTGCAGGGGTAGGCTATAAAACCATAGATGTCACCCCCTATCTAAAAGTGGATATTGCCAACGAACGCATCTACAACCAATATCGCATGCGCTTTCCCATCGACCTAGATTATGATAGTTTAGCAGATGGATTAGATTTTAGATCGGGTAATTCTTCAGTTACCAGACCGTATTTGACAATTCATTTTGATTCAATGACTTCAATAAACAATCCTATTGCATTGCAACGAACATTCGAGCTACTTCAAAATTTCCCCAATCCCTTTAACGCGGTGACCAAAATCAGATACCGGCTCAATAAAGGCGGAATTGTAAGGCTAGATCTTTACGACATTGCCGGTCGGCTGGTTAAAAATTTGATCAACTCTTATAAACTCACAGGAGAACATGTTTTAACCATTGATGCTGGTGATTTACCCAGCGGAGTATATTACTATCGGATGAAATTGGGCAGGCAAGCCATTACCAAAAAAATGTTATTAATCCGTTAGCTTAAGGAGGTTTATCATGTTAAGCAGAAAAATTTATTCAGTCTTCATTCTTTTTATGGTTATTACGCCTTCCCTCTTGGCCCAGCAAGAGGCTGATTATGTGGAAGGGGCAATCATCTTTCAGGTCGCCACCCCGTTTGAGACCGTTCAAACCGAAGACGGGCTCATTACTACCGAACAATCCTGGTTCAACAGCCTGGCTCAGCAATATCAAATTAAAGAACTGAACCAGGTGTTCAGCAGCCAGTGGAAATTCCGCCGGTTTTATCAAGCGGTTTTTGATAGCACTTATTCTGTTGAAGAGGTGGTGAATGCCTTTGAAAGCGAATTTGAAGTGATATTTGCCGAGCCAAATTACATCTTTGAACTGTACGCCAATCCTAATGATCCCCATTTTAACAAACAGTGGGGCCTACGAAAAATCAAGGCCGACTCCGCCTGGAATATCGAATCCGGCAATTACAGTGTGATTGTTGGCGTAGTGGATACGGGAACGGATTTGGTTGACAACAACGGTAATCCTCACGAAGATTTATGGGCAAACCTCTGGAATGAAAATGGGATGTATGGCTACAATGTGTTAGATAGTGTTCAAATACCCGACGATGACAACGGCCACGGCACCCACGTTGCAGGGATTGCCGGGGCGGTGACCAACAACAACACCGGTGTGGCGGGCACCGCTGGTGGCGGCTTTTCAGGAGATGAAGGAATACAGATAATGTCAGTTAAATCATTTAATTTTAGAGGTCGTGGTTTGGCGCCAGATATAGCCGAAGGCATCCGCTGGGCGGTCGATCCCGACGATAATCCAGCAACAAACGATGGGTCGGGTATCCTGAACATGAGTTTTGGCGGAACTGCGTATTCTGCAACCATCGACTCAGCCATTCAATATGCCGATTCCCTGGGAACAGTTCTGATTGCCGCTGCCGGTAATAGTATTCTTGACCTGGACGAGTACAATGTTTATCCTGCTGAGTTTGAGGAAGTCATCGCCGTCGCCGCAACCGATTCCAGTGACGTTCGCTCGTTCTTCTCCAATTTTGGTAGCTCTATTGAAGTATGTGCGCCCGGTGGGGTAGACGGTACCGTGACAAATCCTGAGAATATATACTCAACCACGCCAATGGATACAAATTTTTATCTTCATGACACTCGTGGCCTTACTCCTGAATATGGGTATCTTGCCGGAACTTCCATGTCCACGCCTTTTGTCTCCGGTGTAGCAGGCTTGCTAAAATCTTTCGACAACACCCTGGTTTCACAAGAAGTACGAAACTTGATTGCCGGCACCGCTGATCCGATTGAAGAACAATTTCATGATGAATTTGCCGGTAAGTTGGGCGCCGGACGACTTAACGCCTATGCCGCTCTGTCGGCGTTGCAAAGTGGAATTTCGCACCCTAACCTGGTTTATTTTGGCAGGGATATTCTTAATGATACCAGCGGAGATAATATTTTAAATGTTGGCGAAAGTGCAGATTTGGTCATCTTTCTGAAGAACTTTTGGGAAAATGCCACCGAAGTAACGATGACGATTTCCAGTGAAAATCCGTTTGTTACCATTTCTGACAGTGTTGCTACCTTTGGGAATATTCCAAACGGAGAAATTGGCAGTAACGCCCTTGATACACTTGTCGTGCAGGTAAGCAATGATGCGGTTCCGGGAGAATATGCTTTTCAGGCCCAGGTTCAGAGTGGTCTTTACTTCAAAGAATTTACCTTCTACATAAATGTGTATAATAGCCTCAGCCCCGGTTTTCCCGTTTCTTTGCCGAATGAGACTGTAGAAGGTGAACCCAAAATTGCGGATTTAGATCTCAACGGCGAGCGACAAATGGTGGTTTTAGCCAAATCCGGCAAAGTGTATATCGTTCATGGCGACGGCCAGATTGATGCCCCGATTTATGACAATGCCGGTGAGTTAGTCTCAGCCCCTGCTCTTGGCGATCTGGATGGCAACGGGGAGCTGGACATCATTTTCGCTTCCAGGAATGGCTACCTCTATGTCATAGATCATACCGGTTCGGATTTACCCAACTTTCCCATAAATCTCCAAAATGATTTTGTTGCCTCACCTGTGCTGGCAGATGTAGATGGCGATCATGATTTGGAAATAGCCGTTTGCGGTTATCAACAAACTGCTGCTTATAATGTATTCTGTGTAGAATCCGATGGAACGATTAAATGGCAGAAAACTACGAATTCCTCAATCAGGAAATCGCCAGCTATAGGGGATTATAACTATGATAGCATAGAGGATATTTATACCCAATCTGTATTTGGAGCAAAAATTACTATATTCAATGGGGGGAATGGGGACGTCTATGCTCAAAATACAATATCTGGCGCCGGAAATCCCCAGTCGGCTCTGACAATTGGTTACATTGATGATACAGATCTTTATTATGATATTATCACTACTTCACTATTCACCCCAAGCGAACAAGAGGAGACAAGAAACTTTCTTATAAATGGCTCTGATTTATCAGAAATTTTCAGCACGGCCACCAATGAACCATTTACAACGCCTATAATGGATATTATAAGTGGTAATAGCAGTCTTGAGTATGTTGTGCATTTTATCCCCCCACGGACAAATATTGAAAAAGGATTGATTGAACTTTATGATAAAAACGGACAGCAGTTGGCCGCAGTATCAGCTGCCTATCCTTATTTTCAATTTCTGGCTGCTGATTTAAATGATGA
>JABAHQ010030785.1_pt3 | contig 10189 bp, 9 predicted proteins | sample 7062091 | NCBI WGS metagenome assembly JABAHQ01 (sample SAMN14534359, study PRJNA622989) | marine sediment metagenome | biome: marine biome [ENVO:00000428]; feature: marine pelagic biome [ENVO:01000023]; material: deep marine sediment [ENVO:00002113] | place: India: Gulf of Kutch | collected... | reverse complement strand
CACTTCCTCCGGGCTCTCGCCAGCCTCAACCCGCTGTACCGCTTGAATGCGTATCGCCTCAAGCGCTTTATGATCCAGTGCTCGTCCATCTCGTTTTTTCATGCCAGACATTGTACATCAATGTCTGCTTACTTGTGAACTCATTAGTAATCGGCCGACTTGCCGGCCCATCTATTCGCCACCACCCTAATGATCATCAACCCTGCGAGATAAATTCCAGCTCCCCCAGCCAAGACGGCCTCGAATGGCGCCTCCACCATACGCCAAGAATAGTCGAAACCGTACAGCACTAGCGTCGTGTAGGCGACACCGATTACGAATACCCAGGAGAAGCGTCCTCTGCGCCAAAACCATGCCCTCATTGATCCTCCCACCCCGTAGAGATGATAGTCTCCCCCGCTACCATTCGCTCCCCCTCGGCAACCACGACGCGCATTCGCTCTGGCATTTCCACCACAACCGTGCTCCCCAACAGTATTCTTCCCAGCCGCTCGCCCTTGCGCACCCTCTCACCGGACTAGCGCCACACCTCGATTCTCCGAGCAAGCAGACTCGTGATCAGTCGGACTTTCATCTCACCCCATTTCGTTTTATAGCTGATGATCTTTTGCACCGGCGCAAGCTTGTCTCTTAGAAAAGCCAGATTCCTACCTTCTCCGTCCATGTAAGTATCGCCCACTCTCTTAACGCCTACAATCTCTCCGTCCGCTGGGTTCCGCTGTACGTGCACGTCCCACACCGTCAACGCTATATTGACATAAGTTTTTCCATTTTCTCGCGCGATCTCTCGTATAATGCCAGCGGCAGGCGCAACTACATTGTCTCCTGCTGGAACATCCCTTTCCGGGTCACGGTAAAAGAACTCCAAAAACGCCGAATCTACTCGGCCCGACTCCACCCATCGAGCCACCTGCGCGGCCGGCCACCGCTTCTGCGGCGGAAGCAGCGGCTTCAACAGCGGCGCTGGGTACGGAAAGCTCGACGCCCAGCCCCAAACAGCGTTAACACAGGCTATTAAAATCAGCACTTGCGCGCCAAGCGCCGCAAAACTCGCAGCTCTCATCTCATGCGTCCCTCACCCCGCTGTAGCGCTACACAGCCGCTCTTCCGCCTGCACTCTCGCTTCCCTGCTCGCGCTCTGCACCACAATCCGGCCGCTTGGCCCCTTCCACCAGCACCTTCAGAATGACCAACATTGCAACTAGATGGTAAAACAAATCGAAGTAGGCAAGTCCAATAAATGCCCCGCCAACGAGATAGCCAACGAGGCTAACCTGAAGCATTGACCCGAGGTCGTAGGCCCATCGAAGCTCTTTGTCACCCCTTGTGCGTGTGATGACCCATGAGCCCGCACGAAAGGCGAGAACAATCAATACCAGATAGAGGGCGAGACCGGCGAATCCGTGCTCACCCATAACCTCGAAGTAAATGCTGTGGGAATCGTGATAATCCTCTGGGTCCGGCGCGTAGATCCGAAACAAATCCGGCTGGAAAGTCTCGTAGCCGCCTCCGACAATCGGCCGATCGAGCGCGAGATTAAATGCGAACTTCCATGCATTGATGCGCCCCATTGCGGAAGCATCCTCTTCGTATGTCTGTATCGTTTCCATCCGATTGGACCACTTGTCAGGCATAAACGAAACAAGCGTAGGAATCGCGACCGCCAGTGCGAGTGCGAGCGTGAACTTCCTTCGGCTCTTCAGCAAAAGCAGCATTGTCATTACCGATCCTGCCACCAGCGCGCCGCGTGAGTACGATGCCAAAATCGAGATCGCGCACAAAAACATCGCCATTCCTATCGCCCAACGGGCCCACCTGGCCTCCAGAGTCAGCTGCAGGTATCGAAACAGCGGTAGCACAACACACAGTGCAAATGCGATTTCATTGTTGCCGGCGATAAAGGTCCGATCTGGACCCCAGACACGGTACTGCCCGCCTGTTAGGATGGAGAATATCCCTCCCTTTATGCCGTAGAAGCCGATCGACAACGCGATTACCCAAACAAGCCAGTGGATTCGCATCTTGTCCTTTACGATCATCAAGGTAATGAACACCATCAATTGAATCTTGAGAACCTTTTGCCACTGAGCTACCGCCTCCTCAGGGTAGAGTGCGAAGGCCGTAGTGACGCTCATCCAAACAATGAACAGAACGAGCACCACCGTCACGGGAGTCCATGGAATCGATTTTTGTTCCTTTGAAAAAAGCAAGCCGGCAATCGTCGCCACGCCGACCACCAGGGCGAAAGGGAAACTGTAGGCGAACCCGTACGCCAGCCTGTGAGGGTTCATATAGCCGATCCACGACCAGGCCAGGACCCCAATATAGGGGCGAGCCAGAATAAAGGGTATAAGGGCGAAAACTATCGCGGTGATCGCCAGCGCGCGCACTCAACCCGCCCTCATTCATGCCCCAAAACGGCGTGCATAAGCACCATTCAGTGCCCTTTGCACCGATCGATCGGATATCCCTGCTCGAGCATAAGTGCGTCCATGAAGAATTTCGCCGCCCAGTTGGGGTAACGATACCTCATGTACTGCCCATGGATGGGGTGTGATCCTTTAACGCCACCGCGGATGCTGAGATTATTATTGTCGATATCATGTATCATGATGTTGAACCGATTTGCCTTCCTGGCCGCGTCCTTTAACTGATCGTCACCCACGATCGGGGCCAAGCGCAGCCAATTCAGCGCCATCTGAGCATTCCCGGTTACACATGTCCATCGAGCTGCGGGAGCCCAAGTTCTGGTCAGGCGACCGGGTAGCGCTCCGTCGGGTCGCTGCGCCTGTATGATGTGTTGACTCATGCGGAGCGCGAAGTCAATGAACTGCTCGCGTTGCGTAACCGCGCCTACCTCTAGAATGCCTCTCATGGAATAGGCGATCGTGTGAGTGAGTGGGGTATCGTTCTGATCGAGGCAATTGTCCGGCAACCACGTGTTGGTCTCGCTTCGACTTATAGCCCAGGTCACGTTAGCGATTGCAGCCTGCAGATATTTCTCATCCTGCAGCACCTCGAAAGCCCGCGCCAAACCGTAAGCGGTCCGCGTGTTGTACGTATTCAAGATATGCGACGCGTACGGAGAAGGATAAGACCTCCATGCCCCGTCCGCGTCTTGCGCCGACACGAGCCAATCTGCCGCCTTGGTTAACGCCCGGCGGTACAGATCGTCACCGGTCTCCTGATAGGCGCGCGCCCAGCCGAACAGAACTTGTCCCGTGTTGAAGATCGTGGGCGCGACTCGTGGCGCATCAATCTTACCGGCACGCACGCCTCCACCCTCGAGCTGCACCTCGCTCTCCCAGGCAGCCATACGACGCGCCCGCTCCGCGTACTCCGGTGCATGGGCATAGTCGGCGTAGTCATACATTGTTGTGATAATATAGCCAGTAGTCTCCGGATAAGACGATACCCACTCCCGCCGACGCACGTCGTAACTGGCTGCCACGCCATCATCCGGCGTAGCATCCTGCGCTCTTGCTATCCACGCCGCTGCTTCCGCAATGTGCCGATCGACGTCACCCGGATCGCCTCGCTTCGACAGTCCCAGCATGTCCCCCAGCACCAATCCAAACACCATCAAACCTTTCTCTCTTTCAAATGCCCCCATTTCAACGCCTTAATTTCCTCGCGACGCGCTCCCCCAGCTTATACAGCCCAGGCCCCGGATCCCAAAAGCGCCAATAGGCGTCATATCGCCGCCCCAGCGTCCGGTGGCTTGCCCCCGATCCTGCTTGCAGCGCGGCCGCCCATCGGGCTGTTGCACCGTCTTTCCAGACGACGGCCCGCTTGGAGACCGACATACTCGGCACCGGGCGGTCCAGTTCGGACAAATATGCGGCATACGGGATATTGACACCGTGCAACGTAGCTACCTCCTCCTGATAGTCGCTGCGCCCCACCGTCGGCTCGATCGCGACAAAGTCCCGTCGACGACGGTCCCACTTGAATTCCATGCTCCCCATGCCCGCAAAACCCGACGCCCGGAAGAACTCTGAGGTCAACTGCTCAACGATCCCCCCTTTCTCGTCTGCAACCGTGCAACTAGCCGTTCCCCCCGTAGCCGGCGGCCACGAACGCAGCTTGCGGCCGGTAAATGACGCCACGGTCCGGCCATTGCCGTCCGTATACTGAAGACAGAAATAGATTTCGCTGTCGTCGCCATCGACCCACTCCTGCAACACCATGTCCCGCATAACCGGTCCAATCTCTTGGTACAAGGCTACCACCTGATCAACGCTTTCCACTAGATACGCCTTTTTGAAATGAGCAGCGTACCCATTATCTTTTGCACTAGGCTTAAGGATGCATGGGAACGACAACTCCCGGGCATGCCCCAACGCCTCCTCACCGTCGAGATGCAGAGTTCGTGGTAGCGGCATCCCGAGAGACTGCGCATGCGCATTGAACCGTCCCTTGTGCATCAAGGTCTCCAACAACTGATTGCTCGGCAGAGTGAATCGATAGCTGCGCCGCAACTCATCGCGATGCAGAGCAACGGTGCGTACAGAGTCCTCTTCTGTCAAGAAAAGCACAGCCGGTTCGCCCAGATCATCAGAAACCATTTTCAATCCTTCCAACAATCCGTCTTCGCCGAGACCGGGGATCTTATATATGTGCGCGTACCGAGTTCGACAAGTCGGCTTCGCCACATCGGTCTCGAGTCCGAGTACCGGTACGCCCTCGGCAGCCAGGCTTCGAACGACACCAAGCCCATTTATTCCCACCCCCAAAACCACGGCCGGTGACAGGCCGTGTGCTGCCCGGCGTCTTGCCCGTATCAGCATCTCTTCTTAACTCCGCCTCGTGGTCACTTTACTGCCCCCGCAACAGTGCCATGGCCTCTCGAGATTCGCGCCGATTCAAAGACAGACTCAGAACAGTGTAGACAAATACACCTGTGCCCACCAATATCGACAGGGAATAAACGTCGCCCATCGCCTCGGGAAGAACTGCCCGCATCCCAGCCACTCCAGCGTACATACCTGCGCTCATGGTCAGGGCCCGCCGCATTGCTCCAAAAAACTCTCGCGGCGAAACACCAATCACCCTGCCTGCGCGCACAACCGCAATGAAGAAGGCCGCCGGATACGCCAATGTCCAGGCCAGGCTCACGCCGACAAGTCCCCAACCGCTCCCAACAACGAAGGCTGCTGGAACGATCGCACAAGATATGAGTAGGTTAGTCACCGTAACATCGGGCCGTCCCAACGCTTTCACTGCCGTCGGAACATTGGCGCCGATCATGCGCAGGGGCATAACCAGCGCCATCAACTGGATCGGCAAAACCGACGCATCCCACTGTGGACCCAACAGCAAGGGCACGAGATCTGGAGCTACCGCAGAGATGCCGGCCGAAGAACACGGGGACCGCGACAATACTCATCATTCGAGTCGCCTTGATAAAGTATCTCGCAAACTGCTCCTTTTCCCCCTGAACGGCTGAAAAAGCGGGCAGGCTCACCTGTGTAATAGCGGCGTTTAGTTTTTGCGCCGGCAGCGAAGCCAGATGGCGTGCAACCGAATAGATGCCAAGCAGATCATTCCCCAGGGCACGCCCAATAATGAAGATATCGGCTTCGGTGTATACATACCACAAGATCCGCTCTATCGTCACCCAGCCGCCGAAAGACGCTATCGATCCGATACCACGTAGCGATAGGGTCGGGGCTTTCAGATACGGACGTAGTATATTGAACCCAATGGCCCGCACCGCAACCCGCGCAAGATTGCCGTAGACTAGTGACCACACGTCGAACTCCTGCAGCGCGAGCACGAGTGTGACGCCGCTGCCGATGAGAGCGGCTACAAACTCGACCACTGAGCGGGCTTTGAAATCGAGCGCCTTTTCCAGTAGTGACTGCGGGATAATGGAGATTCCCATCAATATAAACTGTAGCCCTAGAACCCTGATCACGGGTATCAGACGGTCTTCGCTGAAAAAGATGGCTAGCGGTTTCGCTGAGAGCCACAAGACACCATACAAGGTCACATTGACCACAAGGATAAGGCTGAACACACTTCGCAGTTGGGAATCCGAAAGCGCCCGCTTCTGAATGACCGCCGCCCCCATCCCCATTTCATTGAGAAGGTTGAGTAACGCAATTACGGCCATAGACATTGCCATCAGACCGTAATCACTAGGGGACAGCAGCCGAATTACAACGATAGTGATTGCCCACGTCACGAGTTGTGCCAAAATGCGCGCTCCTGCGGTCCAACGGAGTGCAGTGACTACTTTATTTTTTAGGTTCATTACCCGGTAAAATATCTGCGACACTTGCGTGCCGGTCAGTTCCGTACCTGGCATGAGGATGCATTCGACGTGACGGCGCCCGCGACCTCACGAACCCGCCTTGCATTGCTCTGCCAAGTCAGATCTCGCTGTTCAACGGTCTTTCTCGCCGCCTCAGCCAACCGTCTTCGCAGAGGCTCGTCCCGACACAGTCTCGACAGATTCTCAAAAAGAGACTCTTGCTCATCCGCATCGAAAAGCAGTCCATTCACATCGTGGCTCAGCACCTCTTGAATGTTTCTCTTCCGTGGGGCCAGTATCGCGCACCCCGCGCCCATGTACTCGAACAGCTTCAGCGGAGAGGCGTATCCGACCACATCGGGCTGCAGCGCGATGTCAAAGGCTGCGATGAGCGAGGAAACCGTATCGCGATCTACGAATCCTGTCACCGTAATTTGATTCTCGATCCCCAGTTGGCTTGCTTGTAACTGCAGCGCCACACGATGCGGACCGTCCCCGACTAAGAGCAAATGCAGATTGTCCTGTGGAGCATTCGCGATGAACCTTAACACCTTATCCAAACCATGCCACGGTCTGACAAATCCAGTGAAACCGAGTACCAGGTTGCCTTGCAGGCCAATGTTTGCCTTCGCCCGCTCCCGATCTCCGGGGTCTAGGAAGCGATCGCGGTCGATCCCATTGGGAATCACGGTTATCCTGTCCTCAGCCACTCCGGCTCGTGCGATCATGTCCGCTAAAACTCGCGTGACGGGCAGCAAAGCATCAGCATTGCGCCAGACGTACTGCTCTGACCATCGAGCCAGTCGCTTCAACGATATGCCGCCGTGCCTACTGCGCTCGTCGAACAGTGGCGCGTTGACCTCCAGGAGAATCGGGATCCCGGCCCGCTTGGCGGCCCAGACTCCCGCGGGAAAAAACAGATTGTAGCGCTCGTACACGATATCGGGCCGATGCCTGCGTAGCTCCTTTGCGAGGCGAGCATAGGCGACCAGGCTGTAGCTGAACTCGAGCACCTCGTATACCAACCGGGGGATCAGGCGCTTGAGCAGATAAACCAAGCCGCTATCGTAACCGTACGCGGCCTCCCCCAGGACCTTGGGCCCCACCATCACGATGTCGTGGCCGGCCTCCTGCAGGGCCTTGGTGAGCTCTTCGATATGGACGTACTGGCCGTCTTTTGAAGCGATCCGATGATGGTACAGAATCCTCATTGTTTCGCGTCCAATACAGTCTCGAACAGGTCTAACTGCCCCCGGGTGGTCTCATCCCAGCTGAAGCGTTCAGCGTAATGGCGGGTAGCCGCCCGCCGGGGAGGATCTGCCAATAGGCGACGCGCCGCCGCGGCAATGCAAGCGGGTGTTCGCTCCTCTATCAGAAGCCCAGCATCGCTGGCCTGAACAACCTCGGGTGTACCCCACACCCGCGTGGCGATGACAGGCGTGCCGCAGGCCATGGACTCCAGCAACACATTCGGCCAGCCCTCGCGCTCGGATGCCAGTACCAGCGCATCGGCGGCCGAATAGTACCGGGCAAGCTCCGCCTGGGGCAGCTCCCCTGCGAAGCGCACGCGACCTGCCACGCCCAGATTTTTTGCCAAATCCATCAATGCCGATGATTGTTGCCCGTCCCCAATGATCAGCAGCTCCATATCAGGTAGCTCTGTCAGGGCTCGAATCACCAAATCGTGCCCCTTGCGTTCTATAAGGTGGCCAACACTAACCAATGTCGGTTTCCGGAGTCCCAAACGCTCGCGGATCCTTTCGCGCCCTGCGGGCCGGAATTGATCCAGGTCCACCCCGTTGCGCAATACGTGGATACGGCCACCAGGCACCCCCATCTCCACGAGCGCATCCTTCAGAGCCTGGCACACCGTCACGAGCGCAGATGCCCTCTTTGCCGCCCAGAGTATCCACCGTCGCGGCACCCTGTAGCGCGGTATCAGATTGACATCCGTTCCGCGCGCGGTAATTACCAGCGGCTTTCCCAAGCGGGCACAGATCATCGCCGCGGCTACCCCATCGGGGTACAGATAGTGGGCGTCCACTATGTCGAAACCGCACCCCTGGTGGGTGAGCCGAGATACGACGGAGTTTGCGGCACCGGCAAGCAGTGCCGGCGTGACACTCATACCGATCTTCGGGATCACGAGATAGCGGGGATGATCTACGCGGATACCGTGGCGATGCTCTGTCTTCGCCACTCCCCCGTACACGGAGTACTTTCCGAAACACCGGCCCCCGAACGGAAAGAACGGCACGGGGGCTACCACCCGGGAAAATACCCGCCCCGAGTCTAGCAGCTTGCGCAGACGCTGCTCCACGAAAATCCCATGTTGGGGCTGATTATGATTGGGGTATAGCGTCGTGAAGGTCAGCAGCCTCAGAACCTTGCCGCCCCCATCGTGCGCACACCCTACGCTCACCTGGGGTCCCGGTAAAGGTTTCCGACTTTGCTCATCTGAGTAATACCCAAAATCTTGTCGATTGCCTTCGATTCTAATTCTTCCTTCCACTTGTTCGCAGCGTGGAGCGGGTCCTTGACGATGCTGTAGTAGGCTCCTTTGTCTTTGGCTGTACTGGAACGCAAAAACTTCGTTGTCTCGGGGCTCCACTCAAGATCCGCAAACCGAAACAGCGCCCTCACAGTCTGTTCCGGCTGCACGCACACGTCTTCGTACCGCACAACCATACTGCGTCCACTCCGCTCGGCCTCCTCCATCGCCTTCTCGTTGAACAGGAGCCAACGCCACGCCAACCGCTCTATGGGTTCCATGTATTTCAACTCGTGAATCGACAGCCCCCGACGCCGAGCCTGGTCGGTTTCCATCAATTGCGACAGGATGCCGTAGTCGTCACCAGAAGGACGGCTGTCCGTGAACTTCCGTGACGCCTCACCTCTCAACACTGAAGCGATATAGCCACACGGGTGACGCACGATGTGAATGCCGCGTGCGCTCCCCAATGTTTCGAGCAGGACCCCGAGCCGACCCAATGACTCTATGGATTTCCACACCAGCCGCCCGTTGACGCCTACGTGCCCTGTCATTCCCATTACAGGGAAATTCGCTACGAAACGCTCCCCCACTCGCGCGATCAGCAACGATAAATGCGCCCACTGTCGCACCGCCTCCGATTCATATGATTTTTTGAATAGCGGGCGCTTTCCACATGTGCGTGTCGTACACATACTCGGAACCGCGCGGATATAGTCGCGGACAATCTCAGCGTACATTTCTGCATCGCCGATGCTCGGCAATAGCGGGACTCCAGAGAGACACCGGTAGCTATCCGGCTCGTGTCGGTAGAGGGTATCTGGGTGACTGTCGAAGATCTTTCCAATCCATGTAGTGCCCGACCTCGGCATGCCGAAAACCAAGATCGGTCTTTCTATGCCATCCTCTGGACGCGTCACGGGCAGCCCTATCTGACGCTCGATGCCGACACCATGGCGCGATGTGGTACTTGACTACTACGCTCCCTCATGGCACGAAGAAATCCTTCGAACATCAGCAAGGTCCACAGCGTAGCGCTGTGCTCACGAGCACCGGACTGATGCTGATCGACCAGCTCACGCAAATAGCCCGCCGAAAACATCCCAGTTTCCTCTAACATTGGACTCAGCACCGCTTCGCGCACTCGATCTCGCAAGGGGCCGCGGAACCACGCGCTCAGGGGCACTGAGAAACCCATCTTTGATCTATACAATACCTCCCTTGGTAGGTAGGGCTCCATGGACCGCTTGAAGATGTACTTGCCCTCGCGTCCGCGCAACTTCCACTGCGGCCGGATTCCTGACGCCCAGTCGACAAGCTCGTGATCCAGTATTGGCACACGAACTTCCAGGGAATGTGCCATGCTCGCGCGATCGACCTTCGTGAGGATGTCCCCAGGAAGATAGGTCTTCATATCGATATACTGCACCAAGGACAGC
>JABAHQ010008204.1_pt1 | contig 10192 bp, 11 predicted proteins | sample 7062091 | NCBI WGS metagenome assembly JABAHQ01 (sample SAMN14534359, study PRJNA622989) | marine sediment metagenome | biome: marine biome [ENVO:00000428]; feature: marine pelagic biome [ENVO:01000023]; material: deep marine sediment [ENVO:00002113] | place: India: Gulf of Kutch | collected... | reverse complement strand
ATGCGGTTTTTCAGCCGCGGGTCGATCGCGGTTTCGTCCAAAGAAAACCGCCGTTTGATTTCACGAGCCATGATACAATCTCCGCTGAGAAAATTTCCCGGAATGAGTGAGTATTACCTTACACCATTGCCCGGTCGATCGAAAACAAAAAATGTGGCGATCCCGGAGCTTGGGGACCTGTGGAATCAAGAACCCTCATGAACGACGCGCTATTGAATCGGCTCGGCATGTCTTCCGAGGTATTCACGCGGATGGTGGTCCTGCGGCGCGACCTGCATCGGCACCCGGAACTCAGCCAGGAGGAAGGCCAGACCGCCCGCCGCCTCATCTCCCAGCTCGAGGCGCTGGGCCTGGCTTTCACCTGCAACGTGGCCGGCCACGGGATCGTGGCGGAAATCCCCGGCCGGGTGCAGGGGCCGCGCATCGCCCTGCGTGCGGATATGGATGCCTTGCCCATCACGGAAGAAACCGGGCTGGAATTCAGCTCGGTGCACGACGGCGTCATGCACGCCTGCGGCCACGACGGTCATGCCAGCATCCTGATCGGGGCCGCGGAACTTTTGCTGCGCGGCGAGCCGCCGCCGCTTCCCGTGCGGCTCATCTGGCAGCCGGCGGAAGAACAGGCCACCGGCGCCCGAGCCATGATCGAGGCGGGTGTGCTCGACGGGGTGGGACTCATCTTCGGCGGCCATATCGACCGCCACCACCCGCCGGGGGAACTCATCGTCACCGAAGGGCCGGTGAACGGGTCCACCGACACGTTTGAAATCGACATCCACGGCCAGCAGGGCCACGGCGCCCGGCCGCATGAAACCGTGGACGCGGTCGTGGTGGGGAGCCTGCTGGTGACGGCGATCCAGACCATCGTCTCGCGCGAGGTCGACCCGGCGTACCCGTCGGTGGTCACCATCGGCAGCTTCCACGCGGGCACGGCGCCCAACGTCATTTCCGGAGCCGCCCGGCTGGAAGGGACGATCCGCGCCCAGCACCCGGAGGTGCGCCACCAGTTGTCCCGCGCGATCGCCCGGGTGTCCGAGGCCATTGCCCACCTGCACGGGGCGAAGGTGGACATCGACATCAAACACGGCACCCCGCCCGTCATCAACACGCCTGAGATGACGGCGCTGGCGCGCGAAGCGGCGGTGACCGTGGTGGGGCCGGACCGGGTGAAACCCTTGCGCACCGCCAACATGGGCGGCGAGGATTTCGCCTATTACCTGCAAAAGGTGCCGGGCGGCTACATCCGGTTCGGCGCCCAGGTTCCGGGACGCGAAGGGTTCCCGGCCCATTCCAGCCGCTTCGATTTCGACGAGCAGGGCCTGGCCACGGGGGCCGCGTGGTTCGCCAAAATCGCCCACCTCGGCGGAACCTACCTGACGGACCGGTTGTGAGTTATGGCCGCGTTTGAAGAATTCGGCGTGCGCGAAGCGCGGGAAGACGATGTCCCCGCCATCCGCACCATTTTCGCCGACGTGTATCGCGACGATTATCCCTACCACGGCTTCTACGACGAGGAGTGGCTGAAGAAGTCGGTGTTCAGCGACGACATCCTCATGCTCGTGGCGGAGGAAACGGACACCGGCCGCATCCTCGGCACCGCGTCGGTGATTTTCGATACCGGCGCCTACACCGACCTGGTGGGGGAATTCGGGCGCCTGGTGGTGAGCCCCGCGCACGGCGGCCGCGGTGTCGGCAAGGCCCTGATGGCCGCGCGCATCGAACGGGTGAGAGACCGCATCCACGTCGGGCTCGCCGAAAACCGCACCGTCCACACCCATTCCCAGCACATCAGCCAGGCCCACGGGTTCGCCCCGGTCGGATTCCTGCCGCTGAAGCTGCTGTTCCGGGAACGGGAAAGCGTGGCGCTGTATGTGCACTACTTCGGCGAATCGCTGTCGCTCCGGTGCAACCATCCGAGGATCATCCCCGAAGCGTGCGCGCTGGCGCATTTCGCCCTGGAAAACCTCGGCCTGCCCTACGACGCCATCGTCGACGAGCAAGCCGCGTCCTATCCGCACGCGGAACATTTTGAACTGGAGGAACTGACGGGGAAGGGGCTGCCCGCCCTCATCCGCATCGAACGCGGGCGGGTGACCAACCGCGAAGTGTTCGGTCCCATCCGGCTGCATTACGGATTTTTCCGCCTCATCGCCCAGCACGCCACCTATTTCGTNNTTTCGTGGCGCGGGAAAAAACCGAGGGCGGGGACAAGGGGCCGGTCGCCGGGGCCATCGGCTATATCCGCGACGATCAGGAAAAAATCCTGCGCGTCTTCGAGCTCATCACCATCACCGACGAGGCGATCCGCTTCCTGTTCCTGCGTCTCCTGGATCATTGCCAGGCGTGGGGCACCGCGTACGTGGAAGTGGACGTCAGCGCCTACGCCCCGAGGATGCAGCGCACGCTTTTGGAACTGGGCTTCGTGCCGGTGGCGTACCTGCCCGCCCTGGTCTTTCACGAGGTGGAACGACTCGACGTGGTGAAGATGGCCCGGCTGCTCGTGCCGTACTATCCCGGCAAGGAACATCTCGCCGCCCCCATGCGGCCGATCGCCCAACATGTGACCGAATCGTTCACCCGCCTCGAAGTCCTGCCGCACATCGCGGAGGCGGTGAACCGGCTGGCGCTGTTTCGGGGGTTGAACGAGGAGCAGACCCAACGGCTGGCCGGGGCCTGCTCCATCCGACGGTTTGAAAAAGACGAAACCTTGTTCCGGGAAAAAGAAGCCGCCAAGGAAATGTACATCCTCATTGAAGGGCGGGTGAGCATCGCCGTGGACGAATCGCCCAAACGGGTGGGCGAACTGGGACCCGGGGAATCGGTGGGCGAGGTGTCGCTTTTGACCGGGGAACCGCATTCCGCCACCGCCACGGCGGACGAGCCGGTGCTCGCCGCCACCCTCTCCCGCCAGGACGTCAACGAGCTCACCCGCCAACGGCCGGATATCGGTCTGGTGCTTTACCAGAACCTGGCGGTGGGACTCGGGCGCAAGTTGCAGCGCATGGACGCCGCCCAAACCGGCCGATTCTAAGGGACCCCGGGCGCCCTCCGGCCCGGGTCGGTCTTGTTCCCCGTCGACCCTTCGATAAACTCAGGGGGACGGGGAACAGGAACCGGCGACGGAAATAATCGGTTTCCTTACATATAGTGGACATTCATCAACACCAGCAGGGACAGGACCACCAGGGTTCCCCCCGCCGGGATCCGCAACTTGATCAGCGTATTCTGGTGCGGCAGGATCCAGGTGGCGAACTCCGGAACCATGAGGAACAGCGATGCCTTGATGACGGCGATCCAGCCCACGAGGGTCACGAACAACCCCGGATCCAGACTCCACTCGTTGTGCAGGAGCACGATGACCAGGCCGAACACCAGGCCGATAAAGGACGGCAGGAAGATGAAGAACGGATTGCCCGGCGTCTCCTGGATGAGCTCGGTCCAGAACCGCCGTTGAAACAAAAACGACAACCCCAGCACCAGGTAAACCACCCCCGCGACTTCCTCGATCACGACCGACGGATCCATAGGCTCCTCCCCTCGAAAAAAATGGCGTTTCCTTCTCTTTAAATCTTACGAAAAATCAGAGGTTCGTGCCTTACCGAAAAAAGGTCCGCCCGGCGGCTCTGGCACCCGGGGCGGGGAGGTGTTATTATAAACAACGGTTCTCCTTAAAAATCAAAGAGATAAATGGGCGTCCCGCCGGTCGCCCGCAACCTGTCGAGGTGGTCCATGCAGGCTCAACTCAGTCCCAAGGCCCAGAAAATCGCTTACGCCCTCGTCGCCCTCGTCGCCGTGGGCCTGGTGGTCGAAATGACGTTCCTCCGGGGCGAGCGGGTGTTCAGCGACTCCAGCAACCGGTTCGAAAAAGAAGTGAAGCCCATCGTCATCCCCATCGACCGAACGGGCGAACGGCACACGCTGGAGATTTTCACCAAAAATTTCCGCGACCGGGATCACAAAGTGTCGCTGGCGTGGGAACTCCGGGACCCGCAGGGCCACACCGTCGGCAGCGATCTGGAGATCGCCCCGCACAGCGGCACCCGCCGGTTCGATTTCGTGCCGACGGAAGCCGGGGACTATCAGGTGGCGGTGCGGAAGAACTACAGCAACAAGATCAAGGTGGGGCTCGGCGGGTTGCGCGACCGGACGACTTACAGCGTGCGCGTGTGGGTCAACGACCGCCGCGTCCTCGGTCCCTTCCTCGATTGGTTCAAATTCTGAACGCGAGCCGCGGGGGAATGCCGCAGGGGATTCCTCCCGCCGGCCAGAAATTCGGAACGTCTCCCGGGGGCGCTGGTCCGGTCCGGGATCCCGCCGGATTCCTGGACCCAGTCCTTTTCGGAGGAGCCTCTTTCTCACTCCATCCTCAGGGATTTCCCTGGATACGACAAGGAGGGTTCCCAGGGTTGGCGTGTTTTCATGATTCCCCTCCTTTCGAAATTTGAAGTGAGCTTGGAATGTTCTCCTTTTCCGGCGCCCTGGCCCGCCTTCGGTTCGTCCCCCCAGGCTCTCTTGTCCCGGTCGATCCTTCGAGAACCTCAGGAGGACCGGGGAAAAGGGAGTCAGGAGGATCGGGGAAAGGGTGAAGCTCAAGAGGACCGGGGAAAAGGGGTTTCTGCGTGGACCGGGTCCTGGTCCTTTTTTCCTCTTAGCCGTTGAAACGTCCCGGCCGCCGGGTCTTCGGGGGGTGCGGCGGGCGGGCCATAAAAAAACCCGCCCCGGCGCACGGCCAAGGCGGGTGGAAGGATCAGGTCATGGCTGTTTCCTCTCGCTTTAGCCGCATTTCGTCCACGCCCGCAAGCGGAGATTCAAATCGGCGTTATCTTTAAAATATCAAAAATTGCCCCTTTTGTCTAAAAACCGGATTCGGTCCCGGGGCCCAACGGCAGACCGGAGGCCGGCCGGGGGGGGATCACTCCATGCGGATGAGCTTGGCGGACCAGGCGGAGATCTGGGTGTTGCCGTGGTACAGCGTGCCGCGGGCCTCGTAAGTCGTTTCGCCGCGCTGGTTGAGCACCTCCACCCCGGTGTAGCGGCCTTCCGACGAGGAAAAGGACGAGAGGATGGAGTTTTCGACCAGCGAAAACATGCCCTTCAAGGGGCCCAGCGCCGAATTGGTGGAGGTCCATTGGGTGAACGTTTCTCCCGGAGCGAGGGGAGCGATCCGGTAGTCGTTCTCGAATTCCATCGGCGGGTTGCCCAGCACGGTCAGGCGGCCGTGGATCTCCCACAACTGGCTGCCGTGAATCACGGAGGTGATGCCTTCGGTGGCGGTGGGGTTGCCTTTTTCGTCGAAGATGAAACCGGTCGCGGTCCAGCGGGCAGGCTGCAACAGAAAGGAATGTTTCATGAAACCCTCGAGGTTCAATGTTGATTCCATTGTAAAGCAAAGTCCCGCCGGGAAAAACCCAAACGGCTTTTGAGGGCGGGGGTCCGCTGAAAGAAAAAAGCCGGACCCGAAGGCCCGGCTTCGCCGGCGGCGCGGGCGTCCGCGCCGGGAGACCCGTTATTCCACCACCAGGTCGGCGTCCAGGCGGATGGGTTGGGCGAGGTTGAACCGGTTGGGGGAGGTCTTCATCACCGTATCATGAATCTCCTGGAACTGCGCCGGCGTGCCGTTGCCCTTGATGCGCACGGTGTAGCGGATCGACTCGTAACCCGGCGGGATGTCCGGATCGAGTCCGAGAAAGCCGCGCAGGTCGAGCTCGCCGTCGGTATCCAGCTCCAGTTTTTCGAGGGTGATGCCTTTCGCCGCGGCGCCGACGGCATAGCCGACCATCATGCAGGCGTTGAGGGCGGCGAACAGCACTTCCTGCGGGTTCGCCTGGGTGTTGGAGCCGCAAAGCTGCAGCGGTTCATCCGTCCGCACGGTGAAATCCCGCGGGATGGTTTCTCCTCCCATCACGATGGGACGGGTCTTTGTTTCCGTCCGCGTCTGGCCCGTCCAGCGGGACGTCACGGAGAACCGCATCCGGGCCTGGGCCGGGTCTTTCTCGATTGCGTGGATGGCGTCGAACAAGCTGGAAACGTCGATGCCGTTGATCTTCGTGCTGGGTTTCGTCTCGGTCGTCATATCAAGGTCCTCCTTAGGAAGGTTCAGGTTGCCGGCGGCAACGGTTCAAATCCCCTCACCCCCGCCAGGCTGCGGCCTGGAGCGAATAGGGTTTTCTTGCGCCCAGGTTTCCAATTTGGGTTCGACCTTTTTCCCCGAGCCTCGGGGGGAGGTTTTTTGCGCGATGTAATAATCGTTCTGAAAATCGTGATCGAGCTGATGGACCTCCACCGGGGAAAATCCCGCTTGGGCCAGGAGGTCCAACGCCGTCTCCCGTCCCCACAGGGCGCCCAGCCATTCCCGCACGTACCGCTCGTGGAGCCCGGCACGGCGGGCGATGGCATCGCTGGGGCTGGGCGGCAGCTCGGCCAGGGTGTCGAACCGCCCGGTCCGGTGACCGATGGAGATCATCAGGCACAGCGCCCCGTGATTGAGGGTCTGAAGCATTCGCTGGGCGAAGGCTTGGGTTTTTTGGGGATCCAGAGTTTGCATCGTCTCCTCCTTGGAATGGGGATGAATTCGCTGACTATACCAACCGGTTGGTAATGTTTATACCCTGAACGAGGGAGAGACGTCAACCCCGAGGGTCAAAAATTATTCAAGAAAATCAAAAATTATCAGTTAACTTATGGATTTAAAAGAGTTGGGCGATCAACCCAAAGTCGCCGGGAGCGGGCGAAACAGGATTGAAAAATACAAACCGGTCTGTTATTCTTGAAACCGATCATGGACCCTACCCCCGGACGATAAGGAGCTGGTATGGCCAAAACCGGAACATCCACCCGCGAAAAAATCCTCGACGCCACTGAGGCGCTGATCTATGACCACGGCTTCGGAGCGACGTCGATCGACCGGGTGATCGCCAAGGCGGGCCTCACCAAGGGCGGTTTTTTTTACCATTTCAAAAACAAGAACGAGCTCGCCCGGGCGCTGGTGGACCGCTATGCCGAGCGGGACCGCCACGTCCTCGACACGTTCATGGCGCGGGCGGAGAAATTGAGCCGCGACCCGTTGCAGCAACTCCTCATCTTCGTCGGCCTCATCGAGGAAATGGCGGACGACCTGAACCGCCCCTTTCCCGGCTGCCTGTTCGCCACCTTCTGCTACGAAAACGCGTTGATGGATGAGCCGGTCCTCGAGGTCTGCGCCAATTCGTTCCTCGCCTGGCGCTACCGGATCGCCGAAAAAATCCGCGAGATCCTCAACAAACATCCGGCAAAACGGGACTTCGACCCGGACGGGGTGGCCGATTTCTTTCACGTGGTGTTCGAGGGGGCGATCATCTTCTCTAAAACCTTTCAAGATCCCAGGGCGGTCTCCACCCACTTCAAACACTACCGCAACTACCTGGAACTGCTTTTCGGCGTCGAGGCGTGATCCCCCTTCCCGGGAAGGAACACGGGAAAAAAAAGAAACCGGCCGCGGCGGGGGGAGTCCGCGGCCGGCTCGGGGGAGGGTCCGGGAGCCGCGCGTGCCGCCGGCGGACGCACCGCGGTCTCTCGACCCGGGTGAAAAGGGTTCAGGGGCGCGCTTCCAGAATCAGGTTGAACGGCGTTTCCGCGGCCCGGCGGAACCGGGAAAACCCGGCGCCGGTGACCACCTCGCGAAGCCGCGCTTCCCCCGCCTGGGCGCCGAGGCCCCGCCCCACTTCCTGGCTGAGCGACGAGGGGGTGCAGATCATGGTGGACAACGCGTAATAGACCCGGCCCACGGGGTTGAGGTTCTCTTCCAGGGTGTCGTGGGCGAAGGGTTCGACGATCATCCACGCGCCGTCGGGCGAGAGGGCCCGGCGCACGTGCGCCGCCGCTCCGGCCGGATCGCCCATGTCGTGCAGGCAGTCGAAGAAGGTGACCAGGTCGTAGTGGGTGCCGGGGAAGGACTTGGCCGTGGCCACCTCGAAGCGGAGGTTGGTCCGGCCCGAGGCCTCGGCTGTCCGGCGCGCCTGCTCGATGGAAGCTTCATGAAAATCGAACCCGAAAAACTGCGAGTTGGGAAACGCCTCGGCGAGGATCTGCGTGGAGGCCCCGTGCCCGCAACCGACATCGGCGACCCGGGCGCCCCGCTCGAGTTTTTCACGCACGCCTTCGAGCGCGGGGATCCAGGTGTTCACCAAGTGGGCCTTGTAAGAGGGGCGGAAAAATTTTTCCACCCCCGAAAACAGGCAGGGATGGTGATCGTCCCAGGAAACCCCCCGGCCGGTGCGGAATCCTTCGGTGATCTTGGGTTCGTCGGCGAACAGCGACGCCACGGTGTAATAACCGCCGCTGAGAAACACCGGGCTGTCCTCGTCGGCGAACACGGCGGTCTGTTCGGGAGTCATGAAAAACCGGCGGGTGACCGCGTCGTAGTCGATGTAGCCCGAAGCGGCCTGCGCCGAGCACCACTCCAGAACGTAGCGCGGCGCCGTCCCCGTGCGGGCGGCCAGTTCGTCGGCGGTGAGGGGGCCGTGCTCGGCGAGCGCCGGGTAGAGGCCCAGGCGGTCGCCGATGAGCACCAGCGCGGCGCTGGCCGCGGCGCCCAGGTCGCCCACCATCTTGGCGATGAATTCGTTCAACTGGGTTTCGTCGAGAGAGGCGGTGGGTTGGCTCATAAGCTGTCTCCTTTTTCCTTTGAGGGTTGTCAAAAAGTCCCGGCCGGGCCTTTAAACCGACCGGTCAGTCTAATCCAGGGGAAAATTTTTTTCACTCCGCCAGCAGGCAGAGGTACTGCTTGAACCGGTGGAGGCTGCGGGTCACCACCGACCAGTCGCGGCCCACGCGGGCCATCACGATCGCCCCTTCCAAGAGAACCAGAAACTGCTCCGCCAGCTCCTCCGGCGAGGGGACGCCTTTGCGTCCGTTTCGCGATCCCGCCGGCTCGAAAAAGGGAGCCAGGTTGCGGACGATCTTTTTGAAAATCTGCGCCACCTTGGCGCGGATCTTCGGACGGGTTTCCGCCAGCTCCGTCCCCAGGGAGCCCAAAAGGCAGCCCTGGCCCCAGATCTCTTGGGAGACCGCCTCGACGTGATCGAGAAAGGCGGCCATCCGCCGGACGGGATCCTTCACCGTGCGGAAGGGACCGTCCATCATGCGGACCGCATTGCGGTCGAACACCGCCTCCAGGAGGGCCAGGCCCAGCGCTTCCTTGGAGCGGAAGCTGTGGTAGAAGCTGCCCTTGCTGACCCCGGCGGATTCGCAGATCTCGTCCACCGAGGTGGCGGGATAACCCTTGGCCAGCATGAGGGTTTCGGCCGCGTGCAGGAGTCTGGATTGAGTGTCCGCGATCGTCATGGGGGCATTTTAGACTGACCAGTCGGTCTAGTCAAGAAAAAAAAGAAGCCCCTGGCGTTTTTCCGGCCCCGACGGCGGCTTCGGCGGAAAAGGAAAACCACGACGCGGGGGCGTTCCGGGGAATAAAACACCCCGCGACCACGAAGGGGGCCCTGCGGCCTATTCCGGGTCGCGGTGGACGGTGTCCGGGGTGAACGCGGGCAGGCAGACCGCCACGTACTCGGCGCCGCCGGGCGTGCTGTAGCGCACCCATTCGCCTTTGGGGGCGACCACCGCCTGGCCCGAGGTCACCTCCAGCGTGCCGGTTCGGGTTTCCACGAGCAGGGTGCCGTTCAGCACCAGCGTGTATTCGTCGAACTCGGGCGTCTGGCCCGGTTCGCTCCAGCCCACCGGCGACTCCATGCGGGCGATGCTCACCTCGCGGGTGCCGGTGTTGACGCAGCCGACGAACTCCTTGATGATCTTGGGAAGGTTCCCGTGCGCTTCGATGACCTTGGGTTCCTGGATATGCCTCGCCACCTGTTACCTCCTCGCGCTTGNNGTTCCATTTTTTCCTCCGGACCTCGGTTCCGGGCCGCCGCTGGAACTCATTGGGGTGACCCGCCCTATATGGATTAGGACTCCTTCAAGAACAGGGGGAAGGTCACGAGCGAGACCTTATTTTTCATATTTTAGGTATAATAACCTCAAAAATTTTGCCGCGGTTTATCTTTATGAATCAAATCGAAAAAAAAGTAGAAATAAAATGGACCTATGAGCCGAGGAATTTTTTGGAAGCTCCCTTTGATGACGAGAACGAATATTACAAATTAAAGATAGAGGATGGCGAAATTACCGCTATGCTAAGGGGAGATTCTTATCAAACCCTTGG
>JABAHQ010000977.1_pt4 | contig 10192 bp, 7 predicted proteins | sample 7062091 | NCBI WGS metagenome assembly JABAHQ01 (sample SAMN14534359, study PRJNA622989) | marine sediment metagenome | biome: marine biome [ENVO:00000428]; feature: marine pelagic biome [ENVO:01000023]; material: deep marine sediment [ENVO:00002113] | place: India: Gulf of Kutch | collected... | reverse complement strand
TTTTCAATTTTCAGGTGATTTGTCAGGTATGGATCGCCGAGAGGAGATCCTTGGTCGCCCCACCGGGATCCCGCGCGCCCATCACCGCGGAGACCACCGCGACGCCCGCCGCGCCCGCCCGTATCAACTCGGCCGCGTTGTCCGCCGTGACGCCGCCGATCCCGACGATCGGGATCGAGACGGCCGCGGCCACCTCCGCCAATCGCTCGGTCCCGATGACCTCGCCGGCCACTTCCGCCTTGGTCCGCGTCCCGAAGACCGATCCGACCCCGAGGTAGCTCGCCCCTTCCGACTCGGCGGCCTGGGCCTCCGCTTCTGTGTCCGCCGAGCGCCCGATGACGAAATTCCGAGGAACGACCCGACGCACCGCAGACGGGGGGAGATCGTCGTCGCCCAGATGTACGCCGTGTGCTTCCGCCGCCAGCGCCACATCGAAGCGATCGTTGACCAGGAACAGAGCACCGTGGCGTCGGCACAGCGGGTGCAGCTGCCGGGCCATCTCCAGCAGCTCGTCGCTCGGCGCGGCCTTGTCCCGCAGCTGGATCGCCGTGGCGCCGGCCTCGAGCGCCGCCGCCACGGCGTCGAGCCAGCCCGGGTCGCCGGCCAGCCGCCGGTCGGTAATGACCATGAGCCGGAGCGCTTCGCGGAGCGGCGGTATGGGATGGGTCATGAGCGAGGCGGCTCAGCGGCCGCGAATTTGGCGGATCTTTCGATTGTGTTCCCGGAGCGTGTTGGAGAATTCGTGGCGGCCGTCCTCCCGGGCAACGAAATAGAGGTAACGCACGTCGGCGGGGTGAAGCGCGGCGTCGATGGCGGCCCGGCCGGGGGACCCGATGGGCCCCGGCGGTAGCCCGCCATGGGTGTAGGTGTTGTACGGATTGTCCGCCACCGACTCGATGTGGCGGAAGAGGAGCCGGTTCTGGTGCGAATCGAGGACGTACTGGACGGTGGGATCGGCCTGCAGCCGCATGCCGCGACGCAGCCGGTTGTGAAATACGGCCGAGATGAGTGGCATCTCGTCGTCCCAGCGCGCTTCGGCCTGGATGATGCTGGCCAGCGTCACCAGATCGCGCTCCGTCATACCCAGGGAGTCGAGGGCGGCGCGACGGTCGGGCGTCCAGACGGACTCGTAGCGCTCGAAGAGCTCGGTGGCGACGGCCGACAGCCGAACGCCCTGAGCGAAGCGGTAGGTCTCGGGGAACAGAAAGCCCTCGAGAGTCGGTCCCGGCGCGCCCAGGGAGTCCGCGAGTGTGGGATCGAGGAGCCGTGCCGCGATCGTATCTTCCGGAAGCTGGGTGAGCGGCGCGATCCGTTCCGCCACCTGCCGGATCGTCCAGCCCTCCGGGATCGTGACCGCGACGGTGACCACGCGGCCGGCGACCAGGGCGTCCAGCACGTCCGACCAGTCGCTGCCCCGGGGCAGGTCGTAGGTGCCCGCCTTGATATCCGAATCGGCGCCCTTGAGCCGAACGTAGAGCTGAAAGAGCCGTGGCCAGCCGATCACGTCGTGCGCGGCCAGGGTGTCCGCCACCGCCCTCACCGAGGTGCCCTCCGGGATGACGAGACGCTCGACCGGGCCCTCGCCGTCGCCGCAGCCAGCAGCGACCAGCGTGACGAGGGCGACTGCGACGAGGGTGCCGCGTTCAGCTCTGTTGGCGCGCATCGAGATAGGCCTGGAGGATGATGACGGCGGCCATCGCATCGACGCGTTGCTTCTCCCGGCGCGACGATGCGGGCAGGTCGAGCCGGGCCAGCGCCCGCTCGGCCTGGACCGAGGTCAGGCGCTCGTCCCAGAACTCCACCGGCAAACCGCTACGCCTGGCCAGCCCGTCGGCGAATTCGCGGACCTCCTCGGCCATTAAACCCTCATCGCCGCTGGCGAGCAGCGGCAGGCCGACGACGATCTCGTCCACGTCCCGTTCTTCGATCAGCTGAAGGATCCGAGTGAAGGGCGGCCGCTTGCCGCGTCGCCGCACCAGGGTTGGCAGCGGCTGCGCGATGGTGCGCGTCGGGTCGCTGATCGCGACGCCGATACGTCGCCGGCCGTAGTCCAGTGCGAGAACGCGACTCAATGACGGGCTCCGTCGAGGCAGGTCGCCGAGAACCATCGCCGAAGATGCATCGCCAGCGCCCCGGCTCCACCGAGCGGGTCACAAAGCGGCGAGCGCGTCTTCCAGACTGGCAGACTGGGCCAGCTTCCTGTGGACAAGCAGCAAGACGGTGGGAGCGCCGAACAGAAAGCGGCAGACATCATCACCCTGCGAGTGGCAGGCGACTTCCATGACCGCCACCGGCTGGCCCACCGCCCGGGTGAGCAGCTCGGCCAGCAGGCCGGTGGAGATGTGGCAGCCCGGGGCACCGCGGGATTCGTTCGGGTCGGCTTCCGCCCAACCCCGGGCCACGACGGCGCCGACTCCGTTGCCCAGGGCCTCGTGCTCGACGTGACCCCAGCCCGAGTCTTCGAAGTAGCGGTTGAGCTGTTCCCAGAAGTCGTTCATCGATAGGGCCGGCAGCGGCACCCCGCCTCGTTCGGTCAGGATGACCTCGGCGTCCGCGGCCAGGCGACGCCCGGCCTCCCGCAACGCGCGCACCGCGTCCTTCCCCGCAGCCTCCTCAATGGCTCGCCGGAATTCGACGAGACCGCCGGCGGGAAGTCTCACTTCGCCCATCGTCACCTTCGTTCAGTGGGGTGATGGGAGGGAAGTGCCGGCACCGCAACCGTTTCCGCCTCCTCTCCCTCGCTATCGCGGACCTGTCCGGAACTCGAAGTTCCGCGCCTAACGATAGACAGGGGCAGGCTTTCGTACAAGGTGCGCCCTCTCACGGCCGTGGCCCGACCTCGGCGCCGGCTGCCGCCCTGCCGTTGAGCCACGGCCCCGGGCTGGAGTTGGACCGCAAAGCTGATAAGTTTTGCGTCCGGCCGGCGCTCCTGAACCCGGTCGTTCGAGTGAGAAGTCAGCGAAAAGGAGTCACATGCTCCGGGCCATCCCGATCCTGATCTCCCTCGGTCTCGCGCTGGTGGCGTTCGCACCCAATGCCGGTGGGGCCGGCGTCGTTGACGCGCGTCCCGTCTACGCCGGGGCCGGACCGGACACGGCGGCCGTGCCCGCCCGCATCTTGGAGCAGCGGCGCGCGGCGCTGTTGGCGCTGATGGAGCCCGGGATCGCGATCGTGCGAAGCGCCGACCCGCGTGCCGACTGGTCGCACCCCCAGGATGCCCGCTTCCGTCAGAACAACGACTTCTATTATCTGACCGGGCTGGAGACGCCCGGGTCGTGGCTGGTGCTGTTCAAGCGCGAACGGGGTCCCGACAGGGAGTTGCTCTATCTGCCGAAGCGCGACCCCGCCGAGGAGCGATGGAGCGGTTCGCGACCGGGGGTCGGCGACGAGACCGCGCGCCGCACCGGCGTCGAGGCGGTGCGGCCGGCGGCGGAGTTCGGCTCCGATATCCTGGCACCGCTGGGCGCCCCCGGCTCGTTCAGCGATTACGCGCGGCTCTACGTGCCTCTCGGGGGCGACCCCTCACTGCCCCGCGATGTGGTGGATGCGGCGGTAGCGGGGCGACGGTCGATCGTCGACCTGGGGGTGCCGCTGGCGGAGCTGCGCGTACGGAAGGACTCGGTCGAGCTCGCCCGGTTGCGGCGCGCCGTGGACATCACGGTGGAGGCCCATCGCGCGGCGCTGCAGACCGTGCGACCGGGCGTGTACGAGTACGAGCTCGAAGCGAGGATCGAGTACGTCTTCCGTTCGATGGGCGCTCACCGGCTCGGCTTCCCCAGCATCGTCGGTTCTGGGCCCAACAGCGTCGTGCTCCATTACGACCGCAACCGGCGACGCATGGAGGCCGGCGAGCTTGTGGTCGTGGATGTGGGGGCCGAGTACAGCTACTACACGGCGGACATCACCCGCACCTATCCGGTGAGTGGCAAGTTCACTCCACGGCAACGAAAGATCTACGAGCTCGTCCTGGCGACGCAGCAGACGGCGATCGACTCGGTTCGGCCGGGGATCACGCTGTGGCGGCTGAGCCAGATCGCCCGTTCGTACATGCGCGAGCATTCCGACGGGCTTTGCGGCGACCTGAGCTGTGATCGCTACTTCATTCATGGCCTCTCGCACTGGCTGGGCATGGACGTACACGACGTCGGCGATTACACGGCACCCCTGGTCCCGGGGATGGTGATCACCGTCGAGCCCGGGATCTATCTGCCCGATGAGGAGCTGGGTGTCCGGATCGAGGACGACGTTCTGGTCACCGAAAAGGGGCACGTCGTGCTGTCGGAGGGTGCACCGAAAACGGTCGCCGAGATCGAGTCGCTGACGAAGCACGACGCCTGTGAATGTCCGGCACCGTGATAGAGGAGATAGAGTACAGCGAGCGGTGTGCCGTGCGTCAGTGCGCTGTGGTTTAATGCGGTCGGGATCGACCGTGGGAAATGAGCTCGACCGCCTCCCCCACTCCCTGCTCCCACCGCTTACTGCTCACTGCTTACTGTTTACTGCTTACCGCTCACCGATCCGTCCCCCACGGCGTCGGCTGGTGCAGGTCGCACTCCTCCACCGGCTCGGTCCCCGGCAGATACACCTCGGTGTAGATCGCGTCCAGGGGACAGTAGTCGGTGGCCAGCCGGCCGCTCAGCTTGTCCACGGTACGGTAGACCAGACCGCCCGGCCGCTCCCACGGGTGGGGGATCGGTCGGTTCTGGTAGACGCGTTGCATGAACGCGCCCCAGACCGGCGCCGCGTGTCCGCCGCCCACGGCGCCGGGGAAGATCTTGGTGGGGTCGTCGAGTCCGATCCAGACCGCCGCCAGCAGGTCCGGGGTGAAGCCGACGAACCAGACGTCGGTCTCATCGTTGGTGGTTCCGGTCTTGCCGGCCGCCGGGATCTCGGGAGCGAGGTAATCGCGGCGAATCCGGGCGGCGGTGCCGGCGTTGACCACGTCGCGGAGCACCGTGAGCATGATCCACGCCGTCTGTTCATCGAGCACCCGATCGCGTTCGGTCTCCGACTCGTAGATCAGCCGGCCGGCCTTGTCCTCGACGCGGAGGATGGGCTGCGGCGTGACGTGGACCCCCAGGTTGGCATACGTGGTGAACGCTTCCGCCACCTGCAGCGGGATCACCGACGCGGCGCCGATCGCCGAGGCGGCGACGCGGGGGATCGGCGTTCGGATCCCCATGCGCCGGGCCGTCTGGGCTACCGTCTCGGTACCGACTTCCTGCGACAGCTTGACCGTGACCACGTTGACCGAGCGACGGAGTGCGTCGCGCAGGGTCATCGGGCCGTGGAAGCGGTTGGTATAGTTCTTCGGCGACCAGATCCAGCTCGAGTCGCCCTCGGGGTCGTACTGGTCGAGCTCGAGGGGTGCGTCGTAGATCACGTAGGAGATGGGAAAGCCGTTGGCGACGGCCGCCGTGTAGACGAACGGCTTGAAGACCGAACCGGTCTGGCGGAGCGCCTGGGTCGCGCGGTTGAACTTCGAGTGGTTCCAGTCCCGACCGCCGATCATCGACTTCACATGGCCGGTCTTCGGGTCGATGGCGACGAACATCCCCTGCAGGTAGGGAGTCTGGGTCCAGTCGATCGAATCGGGTGGCAGCTTCAGCGCCTCCTCGTACGTCATGTGCTCGTAGTCGGTCACCTCCGATTCGAGGAACGCCAGGTGCGCCTTGAGCGCCGAGTCGGCGATCGCCTGCATCTCCAGGTCGAGCGTGGTGTAGATCTTGAATCCGGCTCGATACAGGTCCTCACCGAACCGGTCGTCGAGCATCTGACGGACCCACTCGACGAAGTAGGGAGCGATCTGGTTCTCCCGGCCCCGGGCCCGGGAGGTGGGCAGCGGGTACGCTTTGGCGGCCTCCGCCTCCGCCCACGAGATGTATCCCTGGCGCGCCATCAGATCGAGAACGAGGTTCCGCCGGCCCAGCGCACGCTCCGGGTTGAGGATCGGCGAGTAGCGGGTGGGGGCCTTCGCCAGCGCGGCGAGGAGCGCAGCCTCCGGCAGGTTCAGCTGGCTGGCCGGCTTGCCGAAGTAGTTCTGGGAAGCCGTCTCGATCCCGTACCAGCCGTGCCCGTAGTTGATCTGGTTCAGGTAGGCTTCGAGAATCTCCTCCTTGCTGTAGAGCCGCTCGATGTCACGGGCGACTTTCGCCTCTCTGAGCTTGCGGGCGGGCGATACATCGAAGCCGATCCGCTCGGTGAACTGATTTCGCGCCAGCTGCTGCGTGATCGTGCTGCCGCCGGGCCGCCCCGGACCATAGATGAAGTACTCGACCGTGGCCCGTGCGAAGCGCAGGTAGTCGATGCCCTCGTGGCCATAGAACCGTTTGTCCTCGATCGCCACCATGGCCTGGGGCACGTAGGGCGGCAGGTCCGACAGCGCGACGACCGTTCGGCGTTGCTGAAAGAACTCGTGGATCAGGCTGCCGTCGGCGGCGTAGAGCTTCGAGGATTCCTCCGGCTCCCAGACGGTGATCTGGGCGATGGACGGACAACGGTCCCCGAGACAGATGCGGTTCCAGGTGCCGACGGCGATTCCGGCACCCACCGTGGTCAGGAACAGGAGGACCAGCAGCGCCACGGTTTGCCAGGGGCGCCACCCCTGGACGATGCGCCAGAGGAGCCCCGGCCGATCAGCCGCCGGCGCGTCGGTCCGATCTTCGGCTTGTCGAGTTCGCTTTCGCCACGGAGAGCTGATGCGGCGCTGCTGCTTTTCGAACATCTTTCAAGCCCCTTCCCATCCCATGCTGGTCCGTTGAATCGCTTACCATATTAGAGTGCCCGGGCGATGCAGCAAGATACCACTGACGGCCCGTCGGGTTCCGTTGTGGTGGGGAGCTGTCGACGGGACCACTATCACTCCCGACCCAGCGTCCGATAAGCCCGAGCCCGCAACGCCCGGGCCTCCTGCAGGTCGCCGTTGGCGGCGAAGACCTCGGCCCGGTAGAAGTCGGCGCCAGCGCGCCGGTAGAGCGACGGATCGCGTCCGCCTCGGAGGAGGCGATCGCCGGGTAGCCGGGGATCCCGGTTGATCGCATCGTAGAGGTCGGCCAGCTCGGACCCGGTGAGCCAGCTTTCGCGACCCTCGAGGACGGCGTGCAGTGTGCGGGGCGCGAGCCACTCGATCCGCGGGTGGCGGTCCGTGTTGAGCCCGACCCGAGCCAGCCGTTCCGCCTGGCCGCTGAGGTCGCCGGCATAGAGGACCATGAACCCGGTGAGCTGGCTCAGAAAGCTGTCGTCGAAGGGATCGGAGCGATCCAACAGTGCCAGGCGCCGGGCCAGCGCCTCGAGATCGATCGGCCCGCCGTCCTGATGGGCGACGAGGGCGACGGTGGCGGCATCGGCGCTGAAGATGCCGCGCCACAGCGTGACGTGCTCGAAGGTAGCGAGGAAGGTGGCGGCGATGATCTCGAACTCGCGCCGGGAGAGCTGCCACAGCGGTAACCATTGGGCGAAGATGCCTCCCGGCTCCAGCCGCTCCTTGACGGACTCGAAGTGCTCGCGGGTGTACAGCGCGCCGACGCCAGCGCGCCAGGGAACGAACAGGTCGCCGACGATCACGTCGAAGCGCTCGTCGGTGCCCGCCATATGATTGCGGGCGTCCTCGGCGATGACCTCGACCCGGGGGTTCTCCACCAGATCGCGATTCCAGGGCGCGAAGTAGAGGCGCGCGGCCTCGACCACCTCGGGCACCAGTTCGATCACCACAATGCGCTCGACCCGCCCGTGGTCGAGGGCGGCGCCGGCAGTGATCCCGGTCCCCATCCCCAGGAAGGCCACGCGGCGAGCTGCCAGGTGAAGGAGCAGGGGAAGGTGCCCCTGACGTCGCTCTTCCACCGCCACCGCGCTGCCGCCGACGGCGTAGTGATTATCGAGCTTGAGCCGGCGGTTCCCGTCTCTCTCCACTACCGCCACCGCACCCCGCGCCCCTTCCTCCGACCACAACAACCGCTCGTTTGCCTCGAGCCGGGCCACCGGCAGCGACCAGGGCGGTGAGACGATGAGTAGCAGCAAGAGCGAGGCCAGGGCGACCGCCCGCTCGATACCGCCGCGCCTCGGCCGCTCGGCCCTCGGGACACCGAGCTCCGCCATCACGACGTAGAGGACGGCGAGGGCGAATACGCCGCCGGCGATGCCCACGATCGGCAAAAGGATGAATCCGGCGACGACCGGTCCCAGTATCCCGCCCACCGTGTTGACCGCCGTCGGTCGACCCAGCCGGCTGCCCGAGCCGGGTCGGGCCCGCCACAGCTCCCAGACGCAGGGGAGGGCCATCCCGGCGGCGGCGGCGGGAGCGAAGACGATCGCCGCCGTGAGCGCCACGGTCGACAGGCTGTGGAAGAGCCAGCTGCCGTAACCGGTGAAGGTCTGGAGACCTCCGCTCAGCGCGGTGAGCAGACCCGGCGTGACCGCGACCAGAACCGCAGTGGCCAGCAGGCTGATACGCAGCAGCCGCCAGGCCGGAAAGCGACGCAGCAGCCGGGCCACCAGCGCGGCACCGGCGGCCAGACCGGCAAGGAAGACCGCGACCACCGATCCGAACGAATAGACCGAGTTGTGGAGCACCAGCGCCAGCATCCTCGTCCACAGCAGCTCGAGTGCAATGGTGGCGAAGCCCGAAGCGAACGCCAGCGCCAGCAGGCGACGCCACCGGGGCGCCAGCGGGTCGCCCACCACCGGAGCCGGCGCCGCCGGTGCCCGAATGGGCTCGTCCCGCGCCAGCCCGGCGGCGACTCCAGCGATCGACAGGCTGAGAAACACCGCCAGGGCGTAGCTCCCCCAGGTGCCCAGCCACAGCGGGAGGGCGAAGCTGGCGAGCAGCGCCCCGCCCACCGCACCCACTATGTTGGCCGCGTACAGCCGGCCACCTTGGCGCCCCAGCTGGCCGGCGTCCCCCACCACGGCACGACCCAGCGCAGGCAGCGTGCCACCCATGAGGATCGTGGCGGGGAGCAGCGCCAAACCGGTCAGCGCCATCTTGAAGACGGTGAACAGAATCGGCGTTCCGGACAGGACGCCGAACAGCTCGTCGTAGACCGACCGATAAAGGGCCAGCGCCGCGGGTATCGGCAGCGCCGCCAGCGCGATCCCCAGCTCGAGCCCGGCGTACAGCCTCAGCGGTCTCGAGCTGCGATCCGCGATCCGGCCGAAGACGTCGGACCCGATGGCGAGTCCCAGGAAGAAGGCCGAGAGGACCGCCGCCGCCGCCTCGGCCGTCACACCGAACACGCCCGCGAAGGCCCGGACCCACAGCACCTGATAGATGAGGGCCGCCGCGCCGGATCCGGCGAAGAGAAGATGGAGCGTCGTTCGACGGGCTCGCGTCGTTTGGTTCAAGTCGACCGCATCCGCGGTAAAGGTTGCCGGCTGCCAGCTGCTCTTCGGCCCTCGGGTGCGATAGCTTGACCCCAGCGAGGCCACATGGCAAGATGCCCCGGGTGCACCGGAACCCATGGGGCCGGAGCGGGCCGATTCGACCACTACTTGACAGATCCTTCGACCGGGGGGTATTATGGGCCCGTCATAGATCCGAACACAGAGTTGCGGTTCCCATCGCCAGGGTTGAGAGGCCGGCGTTGGCTGGCAGGCCAGCCATACTCCCGCCCTTCACATAGATAGATCTCACCACTTTGGAGTCCACCTCACACGCTCCGGCACGACGGACCGTGCCGGGGGGACGTGTCACTGTGCCAACTCACGACCACAGGAGGAGAGGCCAGGCGCTTTAACTTGTTCGCTTCCCAACACAACATGAGTCATCTGTTTCCTTGGCCGTACCCCGGTGCTGCCGGGGCGGCTCGCATCTCTAGCGGCAGGTAAAGGAGGAGGCCGTGAAAGAGCGTCTATCGTACGTCTCACATGTCCTGACCCTGGCTGCGGCGTTCATCCTGTTTATCGGGGTGAACAGCGCGACCGCACAGGTCGGGAAGATCACGGGAGTGATCACCGACGCCCAGACGGGCGAGCCCCTGTCGGGCGTTCAGGTCTACCTGGAGGGCACGGGTCGCGGTGCCCTCACGGGCGAGAACGGCCGCTACTTCCTGGTGAACGTCCCGGTGGGGACCTACACCGTGGTGGCGGAGTTCCTCGGCTACGCGACCTATCGGATCGAGAACGTCTTCCTGCGAATCGACCAGACGCGGACGATCGACTTCCAGTTGACGCCGCAGGCGATCGCGGTGGAGGAGAT
>JABAHQ010022029.1_pt1 | contig 10193 bp, 10 predicted proteins | sample 7062091 | NCBI WGS metagenome assembly JABAHQ01 (sample SAMN14534359, study PRJNA622989) | marine sediment metagenome | biome: marine biome [ENVO:00000428]; feature: marine pelagic biome [ENVO:01000023]; material: deep marine sediment [ENVO:00002113] | place: India: Gulf of Kutch | collected... | reverse complement strand
CAGGTGGGTCATGGCGCTGTCCGGGGTGGCACCGTGCCAGTGGTCAATGTTCGGTGGACACCAAAGCGCGTCGCCCGCCTGAAATTCGATAATATCGCCGTCGCGTGTTCCGGTGAGCCCGGTGCCGTCTGTGACAACCATGTGCTGCCCCGCGGGATGGGCGTGCCAAGCGGTCCGGGCCCCCGGTTGAAAGGTGACATAGGCGCCGGAATAGGGCGTTGTGTGAGTGCTGGGGAACAGCGTCGCCACCTGAACGTCGCCGGTGAAATACGCCTCCGGCCCTTCGAAGGACTCCTGTGAGCCCTGGGGATAAAGCGTTTGCCCGGCGCTGTCGGCGGCGAGCCCTGACGGCGATATACAGCTCGCCAGGATGAATAACGCCGATGTCGTGAGAGGCTTGGTGTTGTGCATATCGCTATCTCCCTGGTGCTTGTGACGATTTAGTTCAGGTGCTGGTTAAAGAAAGAGGTCAGCTTATCCCGCCACGGTGACTGGGTCGCTGGTATAAAAGTTGTTCGAACCGATGGTCATACCCGCCTCCGCAAAAGTGAGCGAACCCATAACGATACTTAATAACCCTCNNCAAGGACTTGTTCCCCGTCAATGAATGGTGAAACCATTTTCCCGCGCTTTTTGTGGCCGATAATACAATAAACCCCTCTTTTTATTGCCTGATCCGATGAGGGGGCAGGGTTTCAGTGGTCGGTGTGGGCGGTTTGTAATAGAGTCTCTCTCGAACAGGGGCTTAAAACGACCACAGGAGTCCGATACATCATGGCCCGGAACAGGCAGTCCCCGCCCGGTACTGATAGCGAAATCACGACACTGCATCAGGCGTTGGCCGGGAGCATTTCGACCCGGGTTGAGGCGACGGCCGACTGGCCGACACCGATTCCCGATCTCAACTTTTTCCGCCGCGATGAGCCCGCCGAGCCCTGTATTTGTCGGGTGGAACCGNNTACGATGCGTCACGCTTTTTGGTGACCTCGCTGGATCTGCCGGCCAATTCGCAAGTGCTGGAGGCCGGCTCGCAGGCGCCCTGTCTGGGCTTGTGGATGAAACTGGATCTGCGCCTGCTGGCGGAACTGGTCGCTCAGGGGCATCCGCCGCCACTCCGGGAGCGTGCCGCCGGCAAGAGCGTGGGGCTGGGTACCATCACGCCCGCGCTTCTGGAGCCGTTCAAACGCCTGCTGGGTCTGCTGGACGAACCCGAAGCCATCGCCATACTGGCGCCGCTGATCCAGCGCGAGATTCACTACCGGCTGTTAATGAGCGATCAGGCGTCGCTGCTGCGCCAGATCGCTTCGGTGGACAGCCAGGGCTACCGGATCGCCAAGGCGATCGACTGGTTAAAGCTCAACTACGCCTCTGCACTGCGCATCGAAGAGCTGGCGGCCCGTGTGCAAATGAGCCCCCCGACCTTCCATCATCACTTTCGTCAGCTGACGGCCATGAGCCCGTTGCAGTATCAGAAGTGGCTGCGCCTCAACGAAGCCCAGCGGCTGATGCTCAACGAGGACCGGGATGCCGCCAGTGCGGCCTATCAGGTCGGTTACGAGAGTCCCTCACAGTTCAGCCGCGAATACAGTCGGCTGTTCGGCGCGCCGCCCAGGCGCGATATCGAGACATTGCGCCGCAGGGCCAGCGGCGCGTGAATCCCGCACGTTATTGATAATCGATGCGCTCAGCCCGGGGACGGCCGGGCGCCGGTCAATAACGTCGGCGGGGAAGGTATGGCCGCAACCCTTCCAGTTTTGACCGACCCCGGGTAAAATGCGCCGCCTGCTGTATTCGGGGTGCCCCGGGGCGGTTTTGTCCGGTGCCCCGCACCTTTCTCCTTGCTGAAAGTTGTCGACCCGCAGCATTTCGCCGGCAATCGATCCCTGCATCCTTGCCCTGAATGAATGACGTGTTCCGTAGCGCGATTTCCCCCGGGGGATCGCGGCGCTGTTGAAGGTTTGTCCATGTTGTTGTCTTCTACCCGGGCCGACTGGCTCGGCAATATCCGCAGTGACCTGCTCGCCGGTCTGGTTGTGGCACTGGCGCTGGTGCCCGAGGCGATCGCCTTCTCTATTATCGCCGGTGTGGATCCCAAGGTGGGGCTGTACGCCTCGTTCTGTATCGCCGTGATGACCGCCTTTGTGGGCGGCCGTCCGGGGATGATTTCCGCCGCTACCGGGGCCATGGCGCTGCTGATGGTGACCCTGGTGAGGGAGCACGGCCTGCAGTACCTGCTGGCGGCGACGCTGCTGACCGGGGTGTTCCAGATCNNGGTTCGTCAACGCCCTGGCGATACTGATCTTTATGGCCCAGCTGCCGGAGCTGACCGATGTCACCTGGCATGTGTATGCGATGACCGCGGCGGGGCTGGGGATCATTTACCTGTTTCCGTATATCCCCGGTGTGGGCAAGGTGGTGCCGTCGCCGCTGGTGTGTATTCTGGTGCTGACCGCTATCGCCGTGCTGAGCGGGCTGGATATCCGCACCGTGGGGGATATGGGCGAGTTGCCGGATACCCTGCCGGTCTTCCTGTGGCCGGATGTGCCCCTCAATCTGGATACCCTGATGATTGTCCTGCCCTATTCGGTGTCCATGGCGATCGTCGGCCTGCTGGAGTCGATGATGACCGCCACCATTGTCGACGATCTGACCGATACCGCCAGCGACAAAAACCGCGAGTGCAAGGGCCAGGGCATCGCCAATATCGGCGCCGGCCTGCTGGGCGGCATGGCCGGTTGCGCCATGATCGGCCAGTCGGTGATCAACGTGAAATCCGGCGGTCGCGGCCGGCTGTCGACGCTGTGTGCGGGTGTGTTTCTGATTGTCCTGGTGGTGTTTCTCGGCGACTGGGTGTCGCTGATTCCCATGGCGGCGCTGGTGGCGGTGATGATCATGGTCTCCATCGGCACCTTCAGCTGGGAGTCCATCGTCAACCTGCGCAAGCACCCGCTGTCGACCAACATCGTGATGGTCTCGACCGTGGTGGTCGTGGTGGCCACCCATAATTTGGCCTACGGTGTGTTCGTCGGCGTCCTGCTGGCGGCGCTGTTCTTTGCCAACAAGGTCAGCCACTTTATGTACGTGACCAGCTCCCTGGACACGGATACCGGCGTGCGGCGCTACGCGGTCGTGGGCCAGGTGTTTTTCAACTCCGCCGACAAGTTCATGGCGCAGTTCGACTTTCGCGAGGTGGTGGAGAAAGTGGTGATCGACCTGAGCCGGGCGCACTTCTGGGATATTTCAGCGGTAGCGGCCCTGGACAAGGTTGTGCTCAAATTTCGTCGCGAAGGCGCCGAAGTGGAACTGATCGGTCTCAACGAGGCCAGCAGTACCATTATCGACCGCTTTGGCGTGCACGATAAACCGGAAGAGATCGACAAGGTCCTCGGGGGACACTGATGAATAATAATAGAACGACGGTACTGGCCTGCATCGACGGCTCCTCGCTCAGCGATGCGGTGACCGATTACAGCGCCTGGATCGCCCAGCGCGTGGGCGCGCCGGTCAAGCTGTTACACAACATCGAACACAATGCCCCGTCGCAGTTCGATCTCAGTGGCAATCTGGGGCTGGGCGAGCGCGAGGAGCTGCTGGAGGAGCTGACCCAGCTGGAGTCGCGCCGCAGCAAGATCCTGCGCGAGCAGGGCAAGCTGATGCTGGATACCGCAGGGCAGCGCCTGCAACAGGCGGGCGTCGACGAGCCGGTACACCTGCAGCGTCACGGCAACCTGATGGACAGCCTGATCGAGCTGGAAGAGGAGATCCGGGTGCTGGTGATGGGCATACGCGGCGAGGGCCACGAAAACCAGGAGCGCGCTCTGGGCAACCAGCTGGAGCCGGTGATCCGGAGCATGCACCGTCCCATCCTGGTGGTGAACCGTCCCTTCGAGGCGCCTCCGCAGCGCTTGATGATCGCCTACGACGGCAGCGAGGCGGCGCGCAAGGGCCTGGACATGGTGTCGCTGAGCCCGCTCTATGCCGGTCTGAGCTGCCATCTGGTCTACGTCAATGGCGGTGGCGGCCACTCCGAGGTGTTGCGCGAGGGCGCCGCGGTATTGGAACAGGCCGGTCTGGACGTTACCACCGCCAACCTGACCGGCGACACGGAAAAGGCCCTGCTGAATTATCAGGCCACCCATCATATCGACCTGATTGTGATGGGGGCCTTTGGCCACAGCCGCCTGCGCGAGCTGCTGTTCGGCAGCGTCACCCTGAAAATGCTGGCACACGCCCGTACCCCGCTGTTGCTGCTGCGCTAGCCCGCACCCCCACCGGCCCGTCGATTGATTATACCCTGACCACGGGTTACCTTGCCCGGGTATCCGGCGCCGTGCGGGGGCGTTTGCCGCCGCTGAAGCTAGCTGCGTTTCGCGCCGAAGGTAGCCGCGTTTCACGCCGAAGGTAGCCGCGTTTCGCGCCGAAGGTAGAGAGCCTGGCGCGATCTGTCAGGATGGGCGTCGCGGCACCGTGTTACAAATGCTTGTTTACCGGGTTGGGGATTATCGGCGCAGGTACGGCGGCACTATATTCCCGGCATCGGTGCCACGGCCTCCGGCGGCATAACCCGATCCTTTAAAGGCGCCCGCCGGCTGCAGAGACCTTCAAAGGGGGAACTGTAATGAAAGAGTATGAAAAACTGAAAGAAGAAGCCAAGCAGCACATCGACTACAAGAAAGACAAAGCCACCAAGATAGCCACCCTCACATTCAATCGACCCGACAAACAGAATGCCACCACCATCGGCATGCGCCAGCTCTACGCCGACCTGATCCACCAGGCCAATATCGACGACGACGTCAAGGTGCTGGTGATTCGCGGCGAGGGCAAGCACTTCGGTGCCGGCGGCGACCTGCCGGAACAGGACGAGATGCTGTCGGCCTCCGAGGAGGATGTCTCCCTGCTCCACGAATTCGGCATCAGCAACGAGGAGGATGTCCGTTATCCGCCCAAGAAATCCTACCGTTTCCTGCACGGCCTGACCGATCACTACGCCAAGGCCCGGGCCGGCAACCGTCCGCTGCAGGAGTTCAAGAAGATCAGCATCATCGAGGCCAAGGGTTACTGCTACGGTTGGCACTTCTACCAGACCGGTGATGCCGACCTGGTTATCTCCGGCGAGGGCACGCTGTTCGGCCACCCCGCTTTCCGCTATGTGGGCTGGGGCCCGCGCCTGTGGACCTGGGTGGAAATGATGGGGCTGCGCAAATTCTCCGAGATGTGGTTTACCGGCCGGCCGTTTACCGCCCAGGAAATGAAAGAGTGCAACTTCGTCAACAGCGTGGTGCCCGACGCGGACCTGGAAGCCGAGACTGAGAAGTACGCCATGGCCTGTGCCCGCACCCGCCCCACCGACACGGTGCAGGTGCAGAAAACCTTCCTGGAAATGTACAAGCAGTACCGCGGCGAGTACATGGGCAGCCTGATGACCGGCTTTGTCGAGGGTATGCTGCCGATGATGAGCAACGACCGGGTGGAAGACGTACAACTGGGCGACGACGTGTTCGGCCAGGGGTTGAACAATATCGTCAAGGACAACGATAACGCCTATCCCCCGGAGTGGCGCCTGAGCTTCAGCGGCCGGCAAAAGAAAGACTGATCCGTCCCGCACCCGAATCGGCGGCCCGGTTCCCCGGGTCGCCTGCCACTGACCTGTAGCTGTTAGCGAGACCGTTATGGAATACCGTAATCTGGGGGCCTCGGGCCTGCGCGTGCCGGTACTGAGTTTCGGCACCAGTACTTTCGGCGGACGCGGCCGCTTCTTCTCCGCCTGGGGCGACACCGATGTGAAAGAGGCCCGCCGTCTGATCGATATCTGCCTGGAAGCCGGCGTCAATCTGTTCGACTCGGCGGATGTCTACTCCGACGGCGCCGCCGAGGAGATTCTGGGTGCGGCGGTCAAGGGCCGGCGCGACCAGGTCCTGATCGCCACCAAAATGAGCCTGGCCCTGGGCAAAGGGCCCAATGAATCGGGCTCTTCACGCTATCGCCTGATCGCCGCGGTGGATAAGGCGCTGAAGCGACTGGATACCGACTACATCGACCTGCTGCAGTTGCACGGCTTCGATGCCTATACCCCGGTCGAGGAAGTGCTCTATACCTTCGACGCATTGGTGCAGTCGGGCAAGGTGCGCTATGTCGGCGCCTCCAATTTTGCCGGCTGGGAGTTGATGAAATCCCAGGCCACAGCGGACAAGTACGGCTGGCCCCGCTACGTCTCCCACCAGGTGCACTATTCCCTGGTGGGGCGGGACTACGAGTGGGAGCTGATGCCGCTGGCCCGGGACCAGGGCGTGGGTGCCATGGTCTGGAGCCCGCTGGGCTGGGGCCGGCTCACCGGCAAGATCCGCCGCGACCAGCCCGCTCCGGAAGGTTCGCGCCTGGAACAGGTGGGCCACTGGGGCCTGCCGGTGAACGAGGAGGTGCTGTACAGGGTGGTGGATGTGCTGGATGAGGTCTCGGCGGAAACCGGCAAGACCATCCCCCAGGTGGCGGTGAACTGGATTCTGAGCCGGCCTACGGTGAGTTCGGTCATCCTGGGGGCGCGCAACGAGTCCCAGTTGCGCGACAATCTGGGGGCAGTGGGCTGGACGCTGAGCGACGATCAGATCCGGCGCCTGGACGAGGCCAGTGCCGTCACCCGGCCCTATCCCTACTATGCCTACGGCGTGGACCGCAGCTACAAACGCCTGAATCCGCCGCTGGTGTAAAGTCAGTCCCGGCGGTATACCGTCTCGTGGCGGAACTGCCGGGGCGTGGCGCCGGTCCAGCGCTTGAACGCCCGCCCGAAACTGGACTGCTCGGTATACCCCAGATTGACCGCCACCTCGTGCAGGGAAATCTGCGGTTGCTGTAGATAGGTTTTGGCCAGGTCCATGCGCTGTTGCTCCAGGATGTGGGAGAACTCCTCGCCGGATTCGCGCAGTTTGCTTTGCAGGGTGCGTACCGCCATGCCCAATTTGTCCGCGCAGCGTTCCACGGAACAGTGACCGGTGCTCAGGTTGCCGCGCACGTAATTTTCCACCTGCTCGACCACCGAGACCTGCGACAGGGTTCTGACCTGGTCCAGGTAGCGGCTCAGCAGGGTGAACAGCAACCGGCTGCTGCCGGGGATGCGCTGGTCGAGAAAATGGCGGGGAAAGGCGATGGCGTTATCGGTGGTGGTACTGTGGAAACGCGCGCCGAACTGCTGCTCCAGCTGGTCGACGTCCCGCCGCCGCGGGTCGGCATTGAGATTGATATAGCTGGGGCGAAAACCGGCGCCGCCCAGCTGGCGCAGCAGTTTCACGATCAACAGCGTGGCGTGATAGTTGGCCTGCTGGTTGTAGCCCAGATCGGAGCGTACGAACCAGCGCAGTTCGGCGGTGTGCTCGCCCTCCACCAGTTCCTGGGCACTGGCCGGGGAGTGGGTCACGCGGATGTAGTCGATAAAGCTGGTGATCGCCTCGCGCATGGTGGAGGCCGCGCGACACAGGGCAATGACGCAGCCGTAGACATCCGGCTCGTGCAGTTGCGCCAGTTTGAGGCCGAACAGGGAGTCGTTGAAGTTGGCGCTGGCGTCTTCCAGCAGGCCGGTAAAGGTCCGGCATTCGATCAGGTGATCCGGCAGGCGTACCGCCGCCGGGTCGATCGCATGGCGTTCCAGCAGTGGCCGGGCATCGCCGCCCATGTTGCGGGCGAGTTCCGGAAATGCGCCCAGGTGGGCGATGCGCATCTGCTCGGCCCCCGGCATCAACTCCAGCGGATACTCCAGGCTGAAAAAGGGTTGCGCCGCGGTGTCGAGGCTCTGGATGTCCGGGGCGGGCTCCGAGACCGGGCTGGCGGGACGGTGATCGATTGGGGTAGTGTGCTGCATGCTGGTTTCTGTCTCCGCAGCTGACGGCTGCTGCGCCAACTGTGTATGGAATCACGCGGGAAGACAGGAATCAATCACTGGGCGCTGGAAAATGCCCACCCGCCAACCATAAAAATGACCAGAGAGAGGGGTGGAAATGTCGGTGACGGCGACACAGTGGGCCCGGGGCGATTTGCTGGGGCTGGAGATTCCCGCCGATACACAGACCCTGCTGAGCGGGGGCGAGGCTTTTCTGACCGCGGCTTTCCGCGCCTCGGGAGCCCTGCCGGCGAACAACCGGGTCGCGCGTATCACCCAGGGNNTTCGGCGGTGGCACCGGCAGCAAGATGCGCCTGGCCGTGGAGTACGCCGAGCCGCAGCCCGGGCTGCCGGAACAATTGTTCGTCAAATTCTCGCGCAATTTTGACGACCCCATGCGCGACCGCTCGCGCCATATGATGGTCTCGGAAGTCAAGTTCGCCGCGCTGTCGCGCACGCCCGGCTTCCCCATTACGGTGCCCGACTGCCTGTTTGCCGATGTCGAGGCGGCCTCCGGCAGCGGTTTGATCATTACCGAGCGGCTGGCTTTTGGCGAAAACGGCATTGAGCCCCTCTATGCCAAATGCATGGATTACGAAGTGCCAAAGCCGCTGGAGCACTATCGGGCGATCATACGCTCGCTGGCGCGACTGTCCGGCCGTCATAAGGCGGGCCGTCTGCACGACAGCTTCTACCGCGAGTTTCCTTTTGACCGGGCGGCGACGATTGCCGCTGACCCCATGCGTTATAGCGGCGACAAGCTGGACCGGCGCGTGTCGCGTATTGCGGAATTTCTCGGCCGCTATCCGCAGCTGTTTCCCGACAATCTCACCACGGAGACGTTTCGCGCCGATTTTGTCGCAGCGGTGCCCCGGATGGTGGAGCGAGACGATGCGATCAAACAGTTTCTCTACAGTGAACCGGACTTGGTCGCGCTGTGCCACTGGAATGCCAATATCGACAACGGCTGGTACTGGCGTGCCCCCGACGGTGAACTGGCCTGCGGTCTGATGGACTGGGGCCGGGTGGGGCAGATGACGGTGGCCCAGGCCATTTACGGGGCATTCAGCGGGGCGGAGAAGCCGTTGTGGGACAATCACCTGGACGAGATCGTCGCCCTGTTTGCCCGGGAGTACGCCGCGGCCGGCGGGCCCCGGCTGGATCCGGAAGTGCTGAAAACCCACACCCTGCTGGTGACCGCGACCATGGGCCTGGCCTATTTGATGGACGCGCCGGCGATTATCGAAAAACAGGTACCGGACCTGGAACGGGCGACCGGGCCCCGGGATCAACGCTTTCGCGATAACGAGGACGCCCGGGTGCAGTTGCATATGCTGACCATGTTTCTCAACCAGTGGCAGACCCGGGAGATTCCGGTGCTGGTGGACAATCTCGGTATTTAAGTGGCAGCAGCGGTTAGGGGGTGGACACAGTCGGTTTGAGACACGCCGTGAATACATCCGTGTAGGCTCGTCAAAAAGGTCCCTCTTTTTGACGGTCTCAAACCTACGATGTCCCCCCTGCCATAATCGGCCGGCTGCAAAGTTGAAGAAGCGACGAGTTGGGGGCGCACCATGAAAGACCTGCGGGACAAAGTGGCGGTGATTACCGGCGCCGGCAGCGGCTTCGGCCGGGAGCTGGCCCGGGCCTGTGCGGCCGAGGGCATGCGCCTGGTGCTGGCGGATGTGGACGAAGCCGGGATTGCCGATACCGCGGCGATGCTTGAGACCACGGCGGTGCTACAGCGCTACTGCGATGTGTCACAGGCCGACCAGGTCCAGGCACTGGCGCAGGCGACCTACGATGAATACGGCGTCGCCCACCTGCTGTTCAACAATGCCGGCGTGGCGGTGACCGGGCCCTGCTGGACCACCACCGCCGCGGACTGGGACTGGGTGCTGGGGGTCAACCTGATGGGGGTCGTGCACGGCATTCAGGCCTTTGTGCCGCGCCTGTTACAGCAGGGCCAGCCGGCGCACATCGTCAATACGGCATCGCTGGCCGGCCTCAGTTCTGTCCCCGGTTCCAGTGTCTACTGTGTGTCCAAGCACGGCGTGGTGACACTGTCGGAATGCCTGCATCACGAACTGGCTCAGGAGGCCGCGGAGATCGGTGTTTCGGTGATGTGCCCGGCCTTTGTGCCGACGGGGATCGCCGATTCCGGACGCCATCGACCCGACGCTCTGCAGGGGGGCGACACCGAGGCCTCTCCCTACGCCGAGCAACTGCGCCAGGCGGTGCAGTCCGGGCGGCTCAGTGCGGCGGATATTGCCGCTGTGACACTCGAGGGGGTCAAGGCCGGAGATTTCTAGATCCTGCCCCA